>Ga0126330_10000017_pt1 | contig 72287 bp, 59 predicted proteins | sample InaspJWI91metaG_FD_97004 | JGI IMG/M metagenome (GOLD analysis project Ga0126330, IMG submission 97004) | Marine gutless worms symbiont microbial communities from Oahu, Hawaii - Inanidrilus sp. 2 OAHU.JWI-91 metaG | ecosystem: Host-associated > Annelida > Digestive system > Unclassified...
CCGGCCCGGGCCGGTCTACCTGGAAATCCCCGTGGATGTACTCAATGCCACAATTGAGGAGACCAGCGTCAAGCAGATCCAGACCCGGGTGGATTCCAAACCAGTCGATCGCCAGGGGGCGGCCCAAGCCATCGCCATGCTCCAACGCAGCGAGAAACCAGTCGTCATTGCCGGTACCGGGACCTGGCAGGCCGCAGCCGAAGCCGAACTGACCGCTTTCATCGAAAATGCCGGTATCCCGGTGTTCACATCGCTCTCGGGCCGCGGAACGGTTCCCGACACACATTCCCTCTGCTTTGAAGGCTCGCTCGCCATCCGGCCCGGCGGGGCGTTTGCCGCCTACCTGGAAACAGACCTGGTTATTGTCCTCGGAACCCGGATATCCCTGTACTATATGTTTGGAGACGTTTTTAACCCGGCCGCCAAAATGATTCAGGTAGATATTGCCGCCGAAGAAATCGGGCGCAACCGGACCATTGATCTTCCCATCGTGAGCGATGTGCAGGCGTTTCTGACCGAATGCAATGCCCTTTTAACGGCAGACGACCTGAGCGCTGAACTGACCGACCGGTTTGCCCCCTGGATTGCCAGCCTGGAAACCGCCGATGCCGCCGGTAAAGAGCCCAGTACAGCTGACTGGGAAAGCAACAATACGCCTATCCACCCCCTGCGCCTGGCCCGTGAAGTTGACCGCTTCATGGACCGTGAAGATGACATCGTCGTGGCTGATGGTGGCGACACCACCACCTGGATGGGCATGACCCGGACCATCCGAAAACCCGGCCACTATTTGGATTACGGCATTTTCGGGTCTCTGGCGGTGGGACTGCCCTATGCCAATGCAGCCAAGCTCCGCTACCCGGACAAGCGGGTGCTACTTATCTCGGGTGACGGTTCGATCGGGTTTAACTTCATGGAGTTTGAAAATGCCATTCGAAAAAAGCTACCCATTGTGGTAGTCATCAGCAACGATCTCGGTTGGGGCATGATCCGGCACAGCCAGGAAATAAGGATCGGCCATGCCATCGAGGCCGGTACGTTTATCGGCCGGGTGGATTATCACCAAATGGTGGCCGCCTTGGGCGGTGAAGGGTTTTTGGTCGAAGACCCGGCGGACATCCGGCCGGCTCTAGAGGCGGCTTTTGCCTCGGGTAAAACCTGCTGCATCAATGTCATGACGGATCCCACGACCGTCAGCCCCGGCAGCATGGCCCTGGCCAATGTGGGTGCCTATAAGGCTTAACATCAGCATCGCGGCCGGTTTTCCGCTAAAAACCGCTGTGCCGGCCAGAACTGTAAAACAGGAGGGCTTATGGATCCGGCAGCCATAGACCAGGTCCGTCTGAATTTCAATCAGCAGGGTTTGATGATCATCAATGGCGCCATCGGGTTGATGATGCTTGGGGTGGCCATCGACCTGAAAGTGGAAGACTTCAAGCGGATACTCGTCGCACCCAAGGCACCCGGCATCGGCCTGTTTGCTCAGTTTGTGCTGCTGCCGGCGTTTACCTTCGCCTTGACCTTGCTGATCAGACCGCACCCCTCCATTGCCCTGGGCATGATTCTGGTAGCAGCCTGCCCGGGCGGCAACCTTTCCAATCTTATGACATACCTGGCCAGGGGCAACTGCGCGGTATCCATCAGTATGACGGCCGTCTCCACGGCGGCGGCCATCGTGATGACGCCTTTGAACCTGTCAATTTGGGGCAGCCTAAATCCGGATACGGCGTCCATTCTTCAAAAAGTGAGCTTGAGTCCCATGGACGTGTTCACCACGGTATTCATTATCCTGGGTATCCCGCTCATCCTGGGGATGACCCTTTCCCGGGTGTTCCCCAACTTGGCCGACCGGGTGCGCAAGCCGTTCAAGATCTTCGCCCTGGTTTTTTTCATCCTTATCGTACTGGGCGCCCTGGCTGCCAATTTTAAAATCTTCCTGCAGGTCATCGGGCTGGTGGTCCTGGCGGTCCTTATCCACAATGCCCTGGCCTTGAATATCGGTTATTGGACTGCGCGCCTGTTTCGGCTGGAAGAAGGCGCCTGCCGCGCTGTTTCCATCGAGGTTGGCATCCAGAACTCGGCCCTGGGCCTGATCCTGGTATTCAATTTTTTCGGCGGCATGGGCGGCATGGCCATCCTGGTCGCCTGGTGGGGAATCTGGCACATTATTGCCGGATTGATCACCGCCTTTGTCTTCACCCGGTTCAAGGACCCGCAGGACCATGCCTGCGAGGCACCCGGGCTTTAGGCCCCTTACGGGAACCTTGCAGGGGCTTATCAGGCAAGGAAAACGAAATGGTATCTCGCCCCTTTAAAGATAAAGTGGTCGCCATCACCGGCGCCGCCAGTGGGATCGGCCTCGCGTTGGCCCGCAAATTCGCCGGCGAGGGCGCCGCGGTGGCCTTGATCGATATGGACCCGGATGCCCTGGCCCGGTGTGAACAGGAGTTTCGCGATTCCGGCTGGCGGGCTCTGGCCCTCACCTGCAATGTCACCGATCAAGCCAAGTGTGCCGATGCCATGGCGGCGGTCATCCGCGAATTCGGCGGTATCGATGTACTGGTCAACAATGCCGGCATTACGCAGCGCAGCCGTTTTGCCGATACACAGTTGCAGGTGTTTCACGAGGTCATGGCGGTCAATTTCTTCGGTTCGCTCTACTGTACCAAAGCCGCCCTCGACAGCCTGATTGAACGCCGGGGCATGATTATCGTAAATGAAAGCGTAGCCGGACTTACGCCGCTTTTGGGACGTACCGGCTACAGTGCCAGCAAACACGCCTTGCACGGCTTGTTTACCTCTTTACGCTGTGAACTGCGGGAAAAAGGCGTCCATGTGCTGATCGTCTGTCCCGGATTCATTCGTACCAATCTCCAGACCCGGGCATTGGGGGCCGACGGTCGGGTGACGGCGCGACCGCAATCTAAGATCGGCAAAGAGGCCACCCCGGAAAGCGCTGCGGCGCACATATACCGGGCCGCAGTTCGGAAAAAGCCGCTGCTGATATTGACGTTTATGGGTAAACTCGGGTATTGGGTCAGCCGATTTGCTCCGGTGTTTTACGAAAAAATGATGACAAAGAAATTCGGCAACGAAATCCAATGAAAGCTACGATGAAAACTTACCGACTGGAATATGGCTATATGCACTGTGTCGGTCGCACCGTTTACACCGCGGGTACGGTTGCGAGCGAAGAACAGGCCCGGGCCTGGGTGGCCGCCCGGGCCGGGGCGCCTGCCGGAAAACGCTACCCACCGGATGCCGACCCCATACGCTGGTGCCCGGTCCGGCACTGCCACATGAAGCGGCAGGCCCCGTGGTTTTCTTACCGCAAATTATAACCGTTGGTTCTGGCATAACGCAAGCGAAACGCTCATGGGACTTAAAGAGAGAAGGCAAAGAGAAAAGCAAGCCCGGCGAAACCAGATTCTGGATGCCGCCCGGACCTTGCTCTTTGACAAGGGCCTGCAGGCCACCTCCATCAACCAGATTGCCAAACAGGCTGAACTGGGGGTGGGCACTATCTATTTCTACTACCAGAGTAAAGAGGAGATCTTTGCCGACCTTCAGGAGGAAGGGCTGGAAATTCTATTCGCCCGGATTCTCAAGACCGCCAACCGGGACCTGCCGCCCGATGAAAAACTGCGCCGGATAGGCCGGCAATACATACGCTTTAGCCAAGAGAACCGCAATTACTACGATATCATCAACTACTTTCTCGCCTCACCGGAAGTTTTTTTCGCACCTAACCTGAAAAGCAAAGTGGATCGCCACGGGAGCCAGATCATCGGACTGATTGTCGAGATCATCAACGCTGGTGAGCGGACCGGCCTGTTTCGCAGCCGGAACCCGCGGCGGGATGCAGTCACTTTCTGGGGCACCCTGCACGGCCTGATCCAGTTCAAGAAACTCAAGGATACCGTGCTCGCCGGCGATAATCACAAACGCCTGCTCGATCATGCCGTGGAGCATTTCATCAGCGGCTTGCAGGGGCATTGAGAGGACCCAAACAGCATGTCGTCCGGGACAACTCGTCGACAGGCACGGGGGCAGCGTAGGCGTGCTTCTATAACCCCGTGAAAACCATCTGACGCTGGTGGCAGATGTAACCGCGCGACAACTGCAAGCGGTTTAACCCTGAACGGAAAAGGATCTGTACCCGTCATGGACAAGCGTGTACATACCGTCATCGATCCCGCGCTCTGTATCGGCTGCGGTGAATGTATCCGGGTCTGCCCCAAAGAAACCATCAGTCTGCAGGGCGACAAAGCGGTCGTGACCGGAAATGAATCCATCGCGTGTGGTCACTGTGCGGCGGTGTGTCCCACGGGAGCGGTCACGGTCGCCACCCTCGACGCCGGGGGCATGGTGCTCGCAACCGTACCCAATGACAACCGCTGGCTGCCCCACGGTGAATACGATACCACCCAGCTTTTTCGGCTCATGCGGTCCCGGCGCTCCTGCCGTAACTACCGGGACAAACCGGTGCCCTTGAACGTCCTGCAGGACCTGGTGAAAATAGGAATCAGTGCTCCCTCCGGGTCGAATTGCCAACAATGGACCTTCACACTCATCCCCACCCGCCCGGCGGTGCTGGAGCTCGGCAAGGCCGTGGGGGCATTTTTCCGAAAACTGAATCGTACCGCCGCCAATCCACTGCTGCGCAATCTGCTGGCCATGTGCGGCCGCAATGAGCTAAAGACTTACTATCTTAATTATTATCAAGAGGTTAAGGATAAGATTGAAGAATTCGATACAACTGGAAAGGACTTTCTTTTCTGGCAGGCACCGGCCCTGATCATTGTTGCCACAACCCCGGGGGCCTCGTGCCCTAAAGAAGATTCCCTGATGGCCGCCCAGAATATTCTTTTGGGAGCCCACAGCCTGGGACTGGGAACCTGTCCGATTGGGTTTGCGGTTGCGGCCATGCATCGGGATCGCTCTATTCAGGTGAACATCGGGATACCGGCCGCCGAATCGGTCCATGCGGTCTTGACGGTCGGCTACCCCGACGAGACCTGGCAGGAACTGGCCGACCGTAAGCCAGTCTCACCTCGTATTATTAGCGGTTGAACCCGCCGATACGGGGTTGACTTGCCCATCGGGGGTGCTATGGTAGCGCGAAAAGTTTTAATGCCGGCTGGCTTTCATGGCCTCCAGGAGATATGCAATGCCGATTTATGAATACCGCTGCAACCAATGCGGTCACGATTTTGAAGAACTGACGTTTGCCACAGGCGGTCCGGCGCCGGATTGCCCGGAATGCTGTCACCAGGATGTGGTCAAGCTGATCTCGGCCGGTGCCATCCGTCCCAACGGGGTGCCCACCGGAGCAGGCGGATTCACCCCGCCGGCCTGTAAGACAGCGCACAGGGGCGGCTGAAAGCACTGATACAAGCCTTAGGTTAAGGCTATACGTTAGCTCAAAAAAGTTTCTCTGTCCCAATCGCGGCGTTGGACGCTATATTTAACTCCTCGAAATACCATGGTATTACTCCGGTACTAATTTAGCGTCCGCCTTGATTTCGGACTATATTCCGCGCTCTTTAGCGGGGAACCGAAATCCGTTTTTTGAGATAGCTTCTTTTGCAAAAAAGGACAACACGTCATCTGACCGGTCACTGGGCGAGATGACGTGCATATCCCACGCACAATCTGACAACGGGGCCCATGGTTACGCCAGGCTTGGTCGCCGGCATGCGCCCATATTTGAGAACCTTTAAACCCGGAACCTGCAGGCCATGGCCACCCTGAACTGGAAGATATTTGGGGTCCTTTTTTTCTCTTTGTTCACCGCTGTGACCGGGGTCGGCATCGTGGTTCCGCTGCTGCCGGTATACGCCCATGAATTGGGTGCCGGGGGCTTTGCCATCGGCCTCATCTTCGGCTCCTTCTCCCTTTCCAGAACGTTCAGCCTCTCCTATTTCGGTAAGAAATCGGATGAACTTGGCCGGCGGCCTTACATCGTGTCGGGGCTGCTGGCTTACACTCTTATCTCGCTGGCGTTCATGCTCTCGAGTTCAGTGACCGCCCTTATAGCGATTCGCTTTTTCCAGGGGATCGCCTCGGCCATGATGATGCCGGTCATTCAAGCCTATGTGGGCGATATCACCCCACCGGGCCGGGAAGGCACCACGATGGGACTGTTCAATGTGGCCATGTTTTTCGGTCTGAGCATCGGGCCGGTACTGGGGGGTTACATCAACGACCGCTTCAGTCTGGATACGGCCTTTTTGTGTATGGGCCTGCTCGCGGGTGCCAGTTTTTTATTGTGCGTCTGCCTGTTGCCGCCTACCCGTTCCGAAAAAGTAGTCGTGGTTGCCGCCCAAATCGTTCCCTGGCGACGGTTGCTGGTCGACCGCGATATAATTGGCCAGTTCGCCATCCGCTTTGCCTACGCAGCCTGTATCGGCGTCATTTGGGGCTTTTTACCGGTCCTGGCCACAACCAATCTCAGCCTGTCCAGTTCGACGGTCGGCTTTTTGGTCATGATCGGCATATTCATTAGTGGCATCCTGCACTTTCCCATGGGCACCCTGGCCGACCGAACCAATAAAAACGCACTGGTTATTACCGGCGGCCTGGTCGGCGCCCTGGGGGTCTTTCTTTTCCATTGGGCCGAAAGTTTTCAAGCGCTGCTTGCGGCCAACGTGCTTTTCGGGGTGGGGGGTGGCATTGCGACGCCGGCCCTGATGGCCCTGGTCGTCATCAAAGGCAACGAACACCGCGCCATGGGGTCCATCATGAGCCTGCTAACCATGGGGCACAGCCTGGGAATGCTGACTGGATCAATGGCCGCCGGCCTGATGATGGACATTGCCGGCCTCAGACAGGCCTTTTTGCTTGGTGGGATCCTTATGACGGCGGCCGTAGTTCTTTTCGTGCTCTGCGCTGATAAGACTGCGGGCAACGATGGCCGTGTTTCAACGGGGCGAAATTTACCATCCGAGTAGAAGCTAACTCAAAAAAGTCTTTTAGCCCAATCTCGGCGTTGGGCGCTAAATTTAAATCCTCGAAATACCTTAGTATTTACCATGATAGGCATTGGCTGCGTGGCACCTCCGGTTCCGACCCACATTTGAAAATTAGATCAAGCGGGAAGTCCCGCATTACGGGGAAATGCAGCGCCCGCCGCACCTTGAATCAAAATCCGTTTTTTGAGATCAGCTTCTGGTATATACCGGTGAGGGAGCAGCCAGGTCGGATGGCACCCACGCCGTCGAACAGGGCCGGGGAGTTGGGCGAAAGACGGTCAGCCGGTGCTTTCATCTAGCTGGTTTGCATTCGCAAACAACTGCTGCAAGGCCTGATTCACATCCTCCAACCGGACCCGGGCCTGGGTCAAGTCCCCTTCCAGGCAGGCTGTTTCCAGTGATTCAGCCGCCAGTTTCAAATCAACGGCAGAGATATTTCCGGCGGCCCCTTTGAGTGAATGGGCCTTTTTGCGGGCAGCCGCATAATCGGTCTGGTCGAGCAGGCCGGCAAATTCTGAAATGACACCCTGATAATACTCGCAGTATTCGTTCAGTATATCCAGGTAGAGGTCTCGGGAGCCACCAACCCGCGCCAGGCCTTCCTGGAAATCCAGGCCAGGCAGATTATTGTATAGGTGGAATTCCGGATCAGTTTGATCCTCGTCCGCGGTAGCCAACGATACCTTACCGTAACCACCCCCTTCGACCGCATTGCCAATGGCCTGAAACAGCAGCTCGGGGTCAATGGGTTTGGAGATATAATCATTCATCCCGACGGCCAGGCATTTTTCCCGGTCGCCCGCCATGGTGTGAGCGGTCATGGCAATGATCGGCAGGTCACTCAGGCCGAGTTCATTGCGGATAACGGTGGTCGCTTCCCGGCCGTCCATCTCGGGCATCTGAATATCCATCAAAACCAGGTCGAAATCTCCGTTTCGCACCGCTGCAACTGCTTTGGCCCCGTTCTCGACGACTTGCGGATTGATGCCGCCCAGCCTCAAAATCTCCTTGGCCACTCTCTGGTTGATCGCGTTATCCTCGACCAGCAGGACACGGAGTTCGGCAAAATGATCGGGTGTCACCAGGCGCGGCTGCTGCTCCGGCCGGCGGGCCTGTTTGAACCCCAGCACCTCAACCATGGCATCGAAAAGTCCCGAATGCTTAATCGGTTTCACCAGATAATGTTCGATGCCGGCTTCGCTGGCCCGCCGCATTTCCTTTTCACTTCCAATTGCGCTGATGATTACAACCGGCACCTGGTTGCCGTCGTTCAGTTCCCAGATGCGTTTCATGGTGGCAATGCCGTCCATTCCCGGCAGACCGATATCCATAAGCACCAGATCCATGGGATCGTCGTCCAAGGTCGCGGAGTATAAGGTCAGGGCCTCCTCTCCGGTACCTGCAATCACGGCCCGGCAGCCGAACGACTCGACCAGGCGTTTAATCACATGCAAGGTAATCCGGTTGTCATCGACGATCAGCACCCGGGCATTGCGCATGGACTCCGGAACCACCAGCTTGCGCTCGGCATCATCAGCCGCCACTTCAAAAAGGGCGGTAAACCAGAATGAGCTCCCCTCGCCAGGTTCACTCTCGACCCATATTTCGCCACCCATCATATTTACGATCCGTTTGCAGATGGCCAGCCCCAGACCGGTGCCGCCATATTTACGGGTGGTGGATCCGTCGGCCTGAGTGAATACATCGAAGAGCTTTTCTATCAATTCCGGCGGTATGCCGATGCCGGTGTCCCGGACGCAAAAGAGCAATTCAACCGATTCGGCCTCTTGCCCCTTTACCTCCACCGAAATACAAATCTCACCTTTCTGGGTAAACTTCAGCGCATTTGAAACCAGGTTCATGATTACCTGCCTGGTGCGCAGCGGATCTGAGATCAGCCTATCCGGGACATCGTCCGCAATGTCGGTAATCATTTCCAACTGCTTGCGGGACATGCGCTCGATAAACACCTCGGGGATTTCGCCCATCATTGTGCGCAGCGAAAAGGGGATCCTTTCAAACTTCATTTTATCCGCCTCGATTTTGGAAAAATCGAGGATGTCGTTGATCAGTTCCAACAGCGATTGGCCGGAAGATTGGATGATTTTGAGGTATTCGCTCTGCTTCCGATCGAGCCGGGTATTCATGATCAGATCACACATACCGATTATCCCGTTCATCGGTGTGCGGATCTCATGGCTCATGTTGGCCAGGAACTCACTTTTGGCCACACTCGCAGCCTCTGCCTCGGAGGCCAGTTTGCGGGCCTTTTCAATGGACGCTTCCAACATGGCGGTCCGCTCGGCGATGTGCAATTCCAGTTCTTCGTTCAGCTGGCGCAGCTCCGCCTCCACGTTCTTCCGTTCGGTAATATCTTCATGAATACCTTCAATCCATTTGATCCTGCCATTTACATCATACTTCACCTTGGCGGTACACTGCGTGTAAATGATGGTCCCGTCCCGCTTGGTCAGTTTGAGTTCCAATCCCTCAACGCGGCCCTTCTCGGCCACCGCCTGCATGAAAATCGCGCGGTCTTGCGGATTCGCATAAAACGTTTTGACCTCAAGGCCGATGACATCTTCGGCCGACTCATAACCGAACATTTCAGCAAAACCGGCATTGGCCCTGATAATACGGCCTTCCGGCTCACCAGCCACCCTGTAAAGACTGATATTCAAATCCCCAATCAGGGTGCGATATTCTTCTTCCGTCTCTTTGAGCTCTTGTGATTTTCTGGCGACCAGCTGACGCAACCGTAGGTTCCCCAGCCAAGCCAAGAGAACCATCAAGGCCAACACAACGATAATAAGGCCGAAATAGAAAAGAAATCCCGGCACCGGGCCGCCAGGCTCGCCGGCTCCCGCCGGAACAGCCGTGCCCCAGATCAACGCAAGGGCAATTGTTGTCGGAAGCAATCTTTTCATCTCAAAGCTCTTCGGGTATAAAACTCACGACCTCATCTATGCGGGCGGCATCTGCCACCAGCATGACCAACCGATCGATTCCCAGCGCAGTGCCGGCTGCCGCCGGCATGTCGGCTACTGCCGCTAGAAAAGTCTCCGGCTGGGGATAACGCGGTTTGCCATCCACGGCCCGCTGGCTCAACACCTGTTCGAACCGGGCACGCTGTTCAACCGGATCGGTTAATTCGCTGAAGGTGTTGCACAGCTCCAATCCGGCGATGTAGAGTTCGAATCTTTCGGCAATATCCGGATCGGCAGGCTTGCGCCTGGCCAGCGCAGCGCACTGGACCGGATAATCATACAAGAATACCGGTCTGCCGGTGCCCAGGGCCGGTTCAATTTCCAACCCCAAAATTTCGTCAAAGCGGCCGGTTTCAAGCGCGCGGCTGACCGAAAGGGAACCAAACCGCGCAAAAGCCTCGGCTATTGTCAACCGCGGCCAGGGGCCTTTCAGATCAATCACGGATCCCTGATAATGCAAACCAGGTAGTCCCAGGCAGTTGACAATGTAATTTATCAACTGTTCGCATTGGGTCATCATATCCAGGTAATCCGCATGGGCGGTGTACCATTCCAGCAGCGTCATTTCCGGCAGGTGCCGGTCCCCCCGCTCTCCAGCGCGGAAAGAGGGGCAAATCTGAAAAATCTTGTCATACCCGGCGGCCAGCAGCCTTTTCATACACAGCTCCGGGGACGCCTGCAAGAACCATCCCCCCGCAGGAGGCACTTCGATATGTGCTTCCGGTGCCGGCGCCGGAATTCTGACCGGGGTCTCGACTTCCAGGTACCCGGCGTTTTGGAAAAACGCGCGCACCGCCCTTAAGACCTGCGCACGTATTTCAAGCTGCCGCCTGATCCGGCTTTGCCTGTATGGGTTCAAGCCCCCCTCCCTGCTGCTACGTTCCGGCTTTGGGGGTAATCCCGCCAGACCGGAATAAGGTCTAATCCCGCATCCTTCAGAGTATCCGGCCCGCTGTTGCAGTTTAGAAACGGTCGCCGATACCCGGCCGCAACTTTTTTTCGAGGAACTGGTCCGCAACCCGATCCTGCAAATAGGCCCATTCGCAGGTATACGTGTCTAACCCTTCATACCACTGGTGCCCGCGCTCTTGACAGCGGGGGCAGGCCTTGCGCGGGATGTGGATGGCCGATATTCGGCTGGAATTGCCGGCATCGGAATCAATGCGCAGGGTTCCGCTGCAATCTGGGCAGATGGTTATCCGGTCCTGCTGCTTCTCCATGATTTGATCCGTATCATAGAAAATATTGCGATCACGGACAAGATAATCCCGACCGCTGCACATAGTTTCCCGCATGCGCGTGCGCTGCTGCCAGAGCCCCATTACCGTCTCACCCACCTTCTCGATATAGGTGGTAATGTCCGGGCTCTGCCGAATCCGATCAGGATCGTAATCCGGTTCCCGCACATGTGAATAATCCATCCCCGCCATGGCCAGAACGATCCCCAGGTTTACATACGGCAGTGCCCCTTCAATGGAATAGCCGCCCTCTAAAACAGCAATGTCTGGTTTCAGCAAAGCCGTCAGGTCGGCATAGCCCTGGGCACAGAAGTTCATATTGGTGATGGGGTCGGAATAGTGGTTGTCCTGTCCGGCGGAGTTGACGATCAAGTCCGGTTTGAAATCCGCGAGTATCGGCAGCACGATATGCTCTACGGCATATAGGAAACCCTCCGCAGATGTCTGCGGCGGCAGGGGAATGTTCAAGGTGGTACCGACGGCGTTGCCGCCGCCCATTTCGCCGGTGGCGCCAGATCCGGGGTAGAGGGTCCGGCCGTCCTGGTGAATAGAAATAAACAGCGTGTCCGGATCATACCAGTATATATCCTGGGTACCGTCCCCATGGTGGCAGTCCGTATCGATGATCGCCACCCTGTCCACCTGGTAGGCCTGACGCAGGTATTCGATCATGATCGCTTCGATATTAACGGCGCAAAAGCCACGCCCGCCATGCACGACCCGCATGGCGTGGTGTCCCGGGGGCCGGACAAGCGCAAACCCCCTCTCAACCCGCTTTTCCATGATGGCCGTGCCAATCGTCTTGGCCCCGCCGGCACTGATAAAATGAGACTGGGTCATCACCACCCGGGGATTGGGAACGCAGAAATGTACCCGGCGAACATCGTCGAGTGTTACCAGGTCGGGCTTGAACTCGGTGATGCCGGCAATGTCCAGCAGTCCTTCTTCCCGGATCTGATCCTGGGTATAGAGCAAGCGCTCTTCCCGCTCGGGGTGGCTGGCGCTGATGGCCCAGTCATAGGCAGGGAAAAAAACGAGTCCGGTTGTATGCTTGGCTTTGAGCATCTTTACAACAGCGCTCCTGCAATGGGGTCGTAACCATAAATCAGCCCCGGTTTGATCTGGGCCGTCACGTTCATGATCCGGCCGGTTGTCTTGAATCCCCGGACCATGTTGAACTCGTTTTCATCCACGATCTCCATTTCAAGGTGACCCGGATTGGCGCCCAGGGCCAGTGCTTTGGCTTTCAACAGCTCCAGGGTCTGCTGCCGGGCTTTTTTCAGGTTGAAACTGTTGCTGACGCGTTTTTGGAAATGCTCCTCGGGAGCAAGGGCCACCCCCTCTTGTGTATCAACCCTTAACGACACTTCGGTGGTCGTACGGGCCAAGGCGGCCCCGATGGCATTGGCCACCTCCCAGCGGGGGACGACCCCCACTTGCCAACCGGATAATGCTTCGAGCCGGCCGGCAAAAGCGGCGGCCGGTCCCCCAAGCACGAGTATTTTCTCAGGGTTCACGCTGTGACCTTCCAGCATTTCGTGAACCGTATATACCGGCTGGCTGTTTATCCGGCCAATCATTTGCCGGGCCTGCCCCAGAATTTTTTTACAGGTGTGGTCGAAAATTTTTTCGGCTGCAGCCGTCACAGACATTCTCAGGTCAGCGGCCAAACCCGCCAACCCCTCCCGGGCGGCTGCCTGGCCGGAGCCCCTGATGATCCCTAAAACCAACATGGCATCCGTAGGGGTGGGTGCGGGCCCACCGTATGCCATGGCCGGTCCCCTGCGCTCCGGCCCCACCTGCAGTTGCCCCGCGACAACCCGGACAAGACTGTCGCCGCCCACGCCGATGGAATGCGTCTTCAATGATCTAACCAGCGTTTTCAGGGGCTGGATATCGGTCCCCTTGGGATCGAGCAGGGGGGCGTTTTTGACCATCACCGCCATGTCGGTGGTGGTACCCCCTATATCCATGACCAGGCACTCCTCTTCATCGGGGGCGAAGGCCAGCGAGCCTATGACACTCGCAGCCGGTCCGGAGAGAATCGTCTGGGCCGGAAAATCGATAGAGGCCTCCAGGTTCATATTGCCGCCGTCGGCTTTCAGGATCCGAATAGGCACTTGCAGGCCTTTACTTGCCAAAGATTTTTTGACAGCCGTGAAAAACTTCCGGTGGATGGGATAAACCGCGGTGTTGAGATAGGTGGTGGCGATTCTACGCGGAAAGCCGAGGTTGCCCGAAACCCAGTGCCCCAAGAATACTTTTTCAAACCGGGAGTCGATCAGCCCGGCAATCGCCACTTCATGGGCCGGGTTACGCGTCGAGAATTTACCAACCACGCCAACCAGTTCGATGCCCTTGGCCAACATCTGCGCGGTAATGGTTTCAATCTGGGCAGGATCGATAGCTGCGGTTTCGCGGCCCCGATGGTCGATGGCCCCGGCCACGACATGGTAATCCTCACAGGTCCGGTAGAGGGCCGGGTCTATTCCCGGACCGCCAGCAACCAGCATGCCAACCCGGGGGATCTTGCCCTGAACAACAGCATTGGTCGTCAGGGTGGTGCTCAGTACCAGGCGTTGAATGTTTTCCGGGGAGATGCCGCTGGTAATCTGATCGATGCCGTCCAAGACCGTCTGGAAAAGGTCACCGGTGTTGGTTGCGATCTTGACGGACCCAACCAGGCCCTCATTTCCCAAGAGCACCACATCCGTGTGGGTACCGCCGACATCCAGACCGATTATCATGAAGTTCCCCTGGCCCGCGCAGACTGGTTATCTAGTGCCCATCCACAAACGGCATCTTTTGGCCCAGAGCGGCGTTTTCGCTCTTTTGAAATCCTCGGAATAGCGTACTATGCCTGCGGTTTCAACATCGCTCAAGCCTTGCTCTGAACCAAAACCTACCATTTGTGGGCAGACACTTTTTATAAATAAATGCAGGGCTTATGCTAAACCAAATGACCCCCGGATGTCAATCCTTCAACAAACGCCACAGGCCCTGGTCAGCCAAGGGTGTAAAACAATTACGCGGGCATGTTGGGCCATTGGGTAAGTTTGCCCTGATAATTTTTCAGGGTGTACTCTTTTTCATCCTTCCCCATGATGTAGTAGTCGGGCATCAGCGGAATCTTACCGATATTGGTGGCGATGACGTACATGGGTTGGGCCAGGCCGGTCGTATGGCCGCGGATGGCATCCCGGATCAACTCGGCACCCTTCTCCACGGTTGTCCGAAAGTGGTCGATGCCGGGTGCCGGTTCGCAATAGAACACGTAATAAGGTCGTATACGCACCTGCAGCAATTTCTGGTGCAGCCGCCGAAAGGTTTCGGGATCGTCATTGATCCCCTTTAGCAGGACGGCCTGATTGCCGACGTTCACGCCACAGGTGAGCAGATCGAAAACCGCCCGGGCCGTTTTCGCGGTTATCTCCTTTGGGTGGTTGCACTGGGTATTGATCCAGAGCGGGATCTTATGGTAAGGGCTCAGGATTTTTTTAAGGGCCGGCGTGATTCTCTGGGGCAGGACGATCGGGGTCCGGGTACCGAAACGAATCATCTCCAGGTGGTCGAGTTCCCGCAACTTGCGGATCAAGTATTCGATCTTGTCGTCGGACAGGATGAAAGGATCCCCGCCGGTGATCAGTACGTCCCGCACCTCCGTGTGCGCCTTGATCCAGGCCAGGCCCTCTTCCAGATCCATGCGGAACTGAATGTCCCGGTCCACGACCAGCTCCTTGCGAAAGCAGTGCCGGCAGTAATTGGCGCACACATCGGTGACGGTAAAGGCCACCCGGTCGTGGTACTGGCGGGCAATACTGTCAGGCCGCACCTCGTCGGTGCTGCGGTTTTCTTTCCAGATCAGGTAGTTGTCTACACCGTACTCATTGACGGTCTCTTCCATGGAAGGCAGCACCTGCCGCCGGATCGGGCAGTTGGGATCTTTGGGATCCATCAGCGCCGCGAAATAGGGGGTTGTGCCCCACTTGGTATTCAAAGTGGTGATCGCCTTTTCCTCATCCGGCGTGACCTCGATATAGTCCTGCAGACGTTCAAGCGTAGTGACACTGTTTTGAAGTTGTTCAACCCAAGCTTCCATTGATCTTCTCCTTACCATTTCTAATACAGGGGCCCCAAAGGCAGTTAACGTATCCGCCGGTCATTAACGACTCAAATACTTACTGTGTTCTCTGGGCGTCACGTGGGTGCGGTGCTCCTCCCAGTCGCTTACCTTAAGGGCCATGTAGTTGTTATAAATGCGCTCGCCAAGCGTCTCTTTGAGAAATTTGCTGCGCTCGGCCTCTACCAGGGCCTCATACATGCACTTGGGCAGAAACCGCCGATCCCAAACCTTCATTTTCCAGTTCTTGCGGTAGGTACTGCCGGATATGGGCGGCCCGGCATTGAGTTCCTCCCGAATACCGGCCAGCCCCATGGCGATCAACACGGCGATCTGCAGATAGGGGTTCCCGCAGGGGTCCGGGCTGCGCAGTTCCAGACGGGTACTCTGCGGGCTGAGGGCATACGGAATCCGGACCATGGAACTGCGGTTGCTAAACCCCCAGTTGCGCACGACGGGGGCTTCCCGTTCAATCACATAGGCTTTGTAGGAATTGAGCGTGGAAGCCATGATGATAGAGGTTTCGCGGGCATATTTAAGGATCCCCGCGATAAACTGCCGGGCGATTTTACCGATATGCTTGGGAGCGTTCGGATCGTAAAAAGCGTTCCGGCCCTCGCCATCCTGCATGGAAAGATGGATATGAAACGCATTGCGGTTATACCCGTCGAACGGTTTGGGCATGAAAGCGGCATGGTAGCCATGCTCGGCAGCCACTTTCTGGGTCACGTAATTGAACAGCACCGTCCGGTCGGCAGCGTCTAAAGGGTCCGTACACTCAAGGTTGATCTCATGCTGAGAAGGGGTTACCTCGTGGTGCGATTTTTCAAACATGATACCGCAGGCCGCCAGCACGGCGATTATCCGGTCACGCACCGCTTCGCCCTTGTCATGGGGACTTGCCTGAAAATAACCCCCGTTGTCGGTATGGGAGTCCGCGTCGAAAGTATCCCCCTGCAACAAGAAAAACTCGTGCTCCGGCCCCAAGGTGAACGTGTATCCAAACGTCTTTTCGGCTTCAGCCAGCACATTCTCCAAAACGGCCCGGGGATCGGCCTGGGCGCGCTGCCCCGCTTCATTGTAAACGTCCCCGATGAAAAAACCGACTTTTTCAGCGGTGAAGTTTACTGCGCGGTAGCTCTCCTTGACCGGTTTAAGAATGCGGTCGCTTTTTTCCACGGCCGCAAAACCGGCGATGGAGCTGCCATCGAACCCAATCCCCGTTTGACAGATGGCTTCCATGTTCTCCGAATTCACCGGCAAGCTCATAATACGGCCGTGCAGATCGGTGAAAAAAATCTTGGTCGAATCCATCGACTTCAACGCGTTCAAAGTTGTTTGAAAATCACCCATTCCAGCACTCCCATTTCGCCCCATCAGGAGAAGGCTCTTGTAGTTGGTTTTTCCACCAGGGTAACGTCACAGTGCAATCGGACACGCTTTATAAGTTTCACTTAATCCAGATGCCCATAACAATCCCCCCTTGAAATTGCAATTGTTTTGTCCGTTTTTGATCGAACTTTGAATTGAAAAATAGTCCGATACGTGGGATATTTACGCCACTTTCCCAAACCTTAATACTGAGCCGCAAAATGATCCCTGACAACCTGCGTACTTACATCCGGCGACACACTCCCGACATGTTTGCCCTGTTGGAAAACCTGGTCCTGATTCAGAGTTCCAGCTACAACAAAGGGGGCGTGGACCGGGTTGCCGCTCGGATAGCGGACGAATTCGAAGGCGACGCCATAGCCTGTGAAACCGTGCCCCAGACCAAGGCGGGCAATCACCTCGTTGCCCGTACCGGCGCAGTCCCGCGCAACAAGCACCAAATCCTGCTCAGTGGACACATGGATACGGTCTTTCCGATCGATACCGATTTCAATTGGTATAAAGAAGATGCCGCCCATTGTTACGGCCCGGGCGTCGCCGACATGAAGGGCGGCCTGGTGGCGGGTATCTATGCCTTGAAAGCACTGGCCGCCGGGGGGCTGTTGGACGCGATCCCGGTATCCTTCGTATTCAATTCCGATGAAGAGATCGGCTCCGGATCTTCCCGGGAACTCATCCGCGCAGAAGCGCGCCGCAGTTTGTTCGCCCTAGTGCTTGAGTGCGGCGGCCGGAACGGTGAAATCGTGACCGCCCGCAAGGGCAACATCGCCCTCAATTTCAACGTCCGGGGCCAGGCCGGGCACGCAGCCTATGCCGGGCCTGATAAAGGCAGTGCCATTTTAGAACTGGCGCGCAAAACGATCGCGTTTGAAGCCCTGAATGATCCGGAGAATGGCATTACGGTAAACGTGGGGCTTGTGGCAGGCGGCATCGGGTCCAATACGGTTGCGGAGCACGCGTCCGCTAAAATCGACTTTCGCTTCGCAGCCCGGAAGGATTATGCCATTTTACAAGAGCAGATTGAAAGGCTGGCTACACGCCGCAGCGTGCCCAACACCACTGCCAGCTACGAGATCACCAGCACACGGCCGCCCATGCCGGCAGGTGAGCAAAATGAGACTCTATTTGAAGTGATCGCCTCGACGGCGACTGAAATGGGGATTGACGTCATCGCAGAACATCGCCAGGGAGTCTCGGATGCCAACCTGATTGCCGCCGAAAAAGTAGCGGTTGTAGATGGGTTGGGCCCCATCGGCGCCAAAGATCACAGCGCCGATGAATACATCCGCAAAGAAAGCCTCCCTGAAAGGACGCTGCTCATCGCCGGGTCTATTCTGGCTGGTTGGCAGCGACTGGGCGGCTAACCGTTAGAGGCTATCTCCGCCACCGGCCTGCTTATCTTCGATTTTGGGCTTGTCTGTCACCTGACAGTTTGGTTTCATTCAGGTTGGAACGCCCATCCGCGGTAGAATCACCGCCTGCAGCAGGTACCAGACAACTATAAAACCAATAGCAAACAGAATATCAATCATTACAGACCTCGTTTTACCGTTCCTCGGCGCCAACGGTTCTCACAACTATCCAGGATCGCTTGGTCACCCAGCAGAATCCAGTCACGCCCAGGAGCAACATTACCAACACTATGGGGCTGATATCAAGAAATATGATGAAACCCGGCGGCAGGATAACGCCCGCCAGATTGCACCACACCAGCACCAGACCGTTGACTGCCAAAATCCCCAGCAGACCAAAGCGCACAATACCGGATAACGTAAAGTTAATTCCGTTTTTATCATGTGCAAGATGGCGGGCAAGCGCGTAACCGGCCATGGCCAAAAGGACGATGGCGGCCAGATAGTGCAAGTAGTGGGTCACGTAAAACTGCGCCGGCCAACCCAGTCCGGGGATATCCGCAAAATAATACCGTTTAAAAATGATCGTCTGGGAGGTTCACCATTATATCTCCCTCTGTGCATATATCGATAATACCTATAAACAACTACCGTGCCAGATTGCCCCAAAATGACAAAAACCCGGAAAAACACTACAACTGACTGTATATTCGATATTATTACCCACAGTTCCTTTATTACCCGCCGAGAAAAAGCTTTTCATTGACATCTAAGTTGCGTTACCTTAACTTATGGTAACGAAAGGTAACGTTACCATAACGCAACGGGGAGCGCACATGGATGCCGGTTTTGCAGAAATGATGTTTGAGGCCATGGCGGAAGGGGTCTTCACTCTCGATCCGTATGGCCATATCACGGCCTGGAATCCGGCTATGGAGCGGATTACCGGGTATCCGGCCGACCAGGTGATCGGTCAGAAATGCTCGATCTTGAACTTCAACCGCTGTCTCAATCAAAGCTGTCCGACCGGCTCGCTGGAATGCGGAATCTTCACGCAGGGCGCAGTTGACGGCAAACAGTGCACCCTGCGGCACAAGGACGGGCATGACATACCGGTCCTGAAAAGTGCTCGTCTCGTAAAAGACGGCACTGGCCAGGTAAAAGGAATTGTCGAGTCGGTTACCGACCTGCGGGAGTTGTTGGAAGCCAAACAAAAAGCAGCCGACGCTGACCGCCGCTTGGGTGAGCATCATCAGCTGGGCAACATCATCGGCAAAAGCACGGCCATGCAGCAGGTATTTACCGCCATCGAAGCCGCAGCCCGCAGCGATGCCGCCATCCTGGTGCAGGGTGAAAGCGGAACCGGAAAAGAGCTGGTAGCCGGGGCCATTCATTATGGCAGCAACCGGGCCGCCGCAGCGATGATCACCGTAAACTGCAGCGCCTTATCGGAACAGCTGCTGGAAAGTGAACTGTTCGGCCATGTAAAAGGTGCGTTTACCGGGGCCATCCGGGATCGTAAAGGCCGTTTTGAAGAGGCTGCCGGCAGCACGATCTTTCTGGACGAAATTGGTGAAATCAGCCCTTACATTCAGGTCAAACTGTTGCGGGTTCTGCAGGAGAAAGAGATTGAGCGGGTCGGCGAATCCAGGCCCCGCAAAATTGACATTCGCATTATCGCAGCCACACGTCGGGACCTCTACAGCCTGGTCAAGGAGGGGAAATTTCGCGACGATCTCTACTACCGTTTAAAGGTCTTTCCCGTGCAGGTCCCGCCGCTGCGGCAGCGCCGGAAAGACATACCCCTGCTGGTGACCCATTTTATTGAACGCTACCGCCGTAAAACCGGCAAAGAGATAAACGATATCTCGGGCCGGGCCATGCGCCTGCTCATGGATCATCCCTGGCCCGGCAACGTGCGGGAATTGGAAAATGCGGTGGAACACGCCTTTGTGTTGTGTGAAGGCGCCCACCTGCGCGCCCTGGACCTGCCGGTTGAAATCAGACAGACGGTCTGTGCTCCGGCCGGCGACCGGCCCGGCACCGTGGCGGCCGCTCCGGCCCGCGGTCGGGTAATCCTGACCGAGGAAAAATTACTGCAGACACTGCACGAATGTGACTGGAATAAAGCCGAGGTGGGGCGCCGGATTGGTCTAAGCCGCACGGCTATCTGGAAGTATATGAAAAAATGGGATATCCCCCTCAAGCAGCCCCTGCCGACCTAGCCGTCAGATCGGCTGGCAGAACATATAAAAGCTATCGTTTCAACAGTTGCTGTTCGATAAAGTCAGCGATCGGAACAACCTCGTCAAGTCCGAACAGCGGCAGGTGGGTTTCAATTTCCACATCGGCCACCAGGGCCAGCAAGTGCGGGTCTTGCAGGCACACCGGTTGGCCGCCGGCAGCTTCCCTGAAGATTTCAATCTTGGGACAGCGGCCGCTCTTGAATCCTTCCACTAGAACAATGTCCCGATCTTCTAAAAATGGCAGGGCCGCTTCCAGGGAATCCTGCTGCGACGTTTTTACGACGGCAATTCGCCGGGGTGAAACTGCTACGACGGTGTCGGCTCCGGCCGCCTGATGACGATATGTATCTTTGCCTGCCTGGTCCATGGTGAATCCGTGGTGGGTGTGTTTCACCGTCCCTACGGTATAGCCCCTTTCTTTTAATTTGGGGACCAGTTTTTCAATCAAGGTGGTTTTCCCGGTGTCGGAATTTCCTACGATGGCAACAAGTGGCGGCATAAATAGTCCCGTATCTATTGGTTTTAGGCGGCTGAGCGGTCAATCGATTATTGCCTGGCAATTTATGCCCGGAGCCCATGGTTGTCAAGCCCGCACAGCGGAAAGCGGATGAAAGCGTTGACACAGCCTCAAAACTGCCTATGATAACGGAATTATGCCTCTTTTCGGCAGCCCCCGGCAACTGAGACAACGATGGCATCGCAACAGGTGAACGCCAATGACAACGGTACTTCAGGTTAAGGATCTGGCCAAGCAGTACGGCAGCCTCGCGGCGGTGGCCGGGGTTAGTTTCGGGGTGGACGGCGGGACCTGTTTTGGGTTGCTGGGCCCGAACGGCGCCGGCAAGACAACCACCATCGAAATAATCGAGGATATCATCGCGCCCACGGCCGGTGAGATTTACTACAAAGGCAATCGGCGGGCCGGATCGTTTCGTGAAGAAGTCGGCATCCAATTTCAACACACCGCCCTTTTGGGATTTCTAACCGTTCGTGAAACCCTGCAAACGTTCGCGGACCTTTACACCCGCCCCCACGACGTGGACGACCTGATCCATATGTGTCAGCTCGAAGACATCCAGGATCGTTACAATGATAAGATATCGGGTGGTCAACGCCAACGCCTGCTGCTCGCAATGGCCCTGGTAAACCGACCCGAATTGCTGTTTCTGGACGAACCCTCCACCGGCCTGGACCCCCATGCCCGCCACGAACTGTGGAAGGTGGTCGAAGCGGTAAAAGCACAGGGCAAAACCATCATTCTGACCACCCATTATATGGAGGAAGCGGCCCAATTGTGTGATCAGATAGCGATCATGGACTTTGGTAAGATCATAGCACGGGGTACGCCGGAGGCCCTCATCCGGCAATACTGCGGCGGTCCGTCGCTGACCCTGCCCAAACAGTTACTGGCAACCGTCAAACCGCACCTGCACTACAGCTACCGGGAAAGTGGCGATAAATTAGAAATATTCCCGGAAGATACCAATGAATGTTTGGCCCGGCTGATCGAGATGGGCGTGGACCTTTCGGAGATGACGGTGCGCTCCCCGAATCTGGAAGATGTTTTTCTGACGCTCACCGGGCGCCAACTGCGAGATTGATCAACCTATGAATGTAAAACGATTTTGGGCCATGTTCATCGCCCGTAACCGCGAATTTTTCAGAGATCGTTCGGCCTTTGGGTGGAACTTTCTGTTTCCTTTCCTGCTGGTCGCCGGGTTCGGTATTATATTCGACGGCAAGGTCTACAAAGACCACAAAGTGGGCGTCTTCCCCGCCGAGCATACCCCGCCGGCTATCTCAGCCGCAGATCTGCCGGACAGATTTCAGGATTTGCAGCAGGTCGAATTCATCGGGTTCGAGTCGCTTGAGGAAGGACTGGACAGGCTGCGCTATCACAAAATCGATTTTCTGGTGGAGTTGGGTCCCCGCCCATACCGTTATTGGGTCAACGAAAGTTCACCGAAAGGGTACATCCTTGAAAAGCTTTTCGAAGGCAGCCTGGCCCCCCCGGTGACAGACGCAAGTGCTCGCAGAATACCAATCGAGGGCCTTGAAATCCGCTACATAGACTGGCTCTTTCCCGGTATTCTGGGCATGAACATGATGTTCAGCGCGCTGTGGGGCGTTGGTTATGTGGTCGTCCGCTATCGTAAAAACGGCGTTTTAAAGCGGTTCAAGGCCACCCCCCTCACCGCGCTGGAATACCTCAGTGCGCAGATGCTCTCACGACTCTTTCTCCTGATGTTTACCCTGGTGGTGGTCTGGACGGGCTGCCATCTGATATTCTCTTTTAACATGGTCGGTTCCTACCTGCACCTGGCCCTGGTCTTTTTCCTGGGCAGCCTTAGCCTCACCGCACTGGGATTGATTTTGGCCTCCCGGGGTACCAGCGAGGAATTGACCACCGGTATTCTGAATTTCATTTCGTGGCCCATGATGTTTCTCTCGGAAGTCTGGTTTTCGATTGAAGGGGCCCCCCAATGGGTGCAATGGTTTGCCCAGGCGTTTCCCCTGACCCATTTACTGACGGCCGCACGTAAAATCATGAGTGACGGCGCCGGACTCGCGGCTATCGTGCCGGAGATTACGGTCCTGACCGTGATGAGTGTCGTGTTTTTGGCTATCGGCGCCGGCTTGTTTTCGTGGACCCGATAAGCCTTGAAAAATTTGACATTCCACACCCAAAAAACATATGATGACGGGTCATCGGACGTCCTGTCGTCGTTGTTGCAGTGACTGTACCAAGCTTTCTGGGACCCCAATCGGATATCCATGGAGACACATGCCCCACGCCGAAAAAAAATGGCCCCCGGCAGCTGCCGCTGTCTGCCCGGTTTCCGGTCTACCGATTACCCGTCGACCGGAATGGACGGACATCGACCTGGGCAATGGTTATTCGGTCTCCTTCGAGTTTATCGGTAACCGGATCCTCCTCTCACGATCAAAAGGCTGGAAGCGTGCCAATCGGCAAACCATAAAACAGCTATTCCGTAAACGCCGCAAAGTTCTCGACCAGATGTTGGCAAAAGATGAAACCTTCGTGGAGTTGAGGGATTACGGCCACTACAGAGGCATTTCCTCCCGTGACTCCCGCGATCAATTTATAACGGAAATGAGAAAAGACAGACACCGGGTTGAGGCCTTTATCGGCTTCAACGCCCCCCGGGCCGTAAAAATCGGTTTCAGCGTCTGGAGTCGCCTGTTCCGGGCCCCCTTTCCGGTCTTGATCGAAAAGGACTATGCCGCCGCCTTGCAAAAAGCTTTGGTGGCGGCCAGTCACCAGGTATCCATCGCCGACTGGCTGGGCCGGAAAATTGTCAAACAACCCCAGGCAACCTATGTAAGTGACACGTACCGGGTTGAATATGAAATCATTGATGATCGCATCGTACATTCTGAAGGTAAGGGGCTTTATACCAGCCGCGATGTCGCGCCGACCATGCAATGTTTTCGAAGCGTCTGTGCCAAGGTTGCCGAAGACCCACGGGGCTGCTATCACATTAATGGTCTCAACAATACCGGCCGGGCATCGCGCAACTCGCGTTTGCTATATCTGGATGTGATCAAGCAGTGGCATGCGGACTTCCCACACTTTCGGATGATCATTTTCTACGGGGCGAATCGCTGGATGAAGGCGGGTATCCACCTGGCCAAACACCTGGTGCCGTTCAAAGTAAAAATCGTGGATGACCTGGAAAGCGCCCTGGCCTATATAAAAGTGAGAGACTTATCGGGGCACCACCAACCGGAGCCTGCGGATGCGGATGCCCCGGACCCTGAATCGAGTGCGTCCCCCTATCCCGGACAACCGCATGAAATCCTCGAATTCCTGGGGAACATCAGCTGGGGTTCCGAAGAACCGGGAATCCCCGAGCCACCCGCCAATGCGGATGCCCGTTTCAAACCGGTTTACGACGCCATATCGCTGATTAAATTAGATCTGGACGAACTGGAGGAAGACCGCCGCAAAGGCGAAAACGAACGGCAGATCCTGGCCACCGCCATTGAACAGTCGACGGACAGCATCACCATAACGGACAACGCCGGCATTATCTTATACATAAATCCCGCCTTTAGCCGGATAACAGGCTACGCGCCGGACGAAGCCGTCGGGCGGCACATCTCATTTATTTCACGGGATCGAGACACCATCAGCGCATTTGACACCCTGTGGCGATCGGTTACCTTGGACCGGGCCGCCACCCAGCAAATGACCTGTCACCAAAAGGATGGGACGCCGTACCTGGCGAAGACAACCATTTCACAAATCATCAGCAGTGATGGCCGCAACCGGAATTATGTCACCGTACAGCGCGATATCACTCACGAAGTTCAACTCGAGGCGCAGCTGAAGCAAATTCACAAGATGGAGGCCATCGGCACTCTGGCCGGCGGCATTGCACATGATTTTAACAATATCCTTTTTCCGATCATTGGTTACACCGAAATGTCGCTGGATGAGGCCCCGCCAGAAAGCCAATTGGCCCAGAACCTGACCGAAATACTGCAGGCTGCCAATCGGGCCAGGCAGTTGGTAAAACAGATTCTCACTTTCAGCAAACAGGACAACTCGACCCGCAAACCAATTGATCTGGTACCCGTGATAATGGAGGCCGCCTCCCTGCTCAGAGCCTCTATTCCGGCTACCGTCGATATCCAGCAGGTCTATCAAAAAAGTGTCGGGCGCGCCCTGGCCGATCCCACCCAGATCCATCAAGTTATCGTCAACCTGGGGTCCAATGCCTTTCACGCCATGCGTGAAACGGGCGGCACCATGACAATCACATTAGCCCAAATAACCGTAGCGGAAAACCCGGATGAGGCGATCGGTTCGTCACTGAACCTGCCGGCCGGCGACTACCTGAAACTGAGTGTCAGCGACACCGGGCATGGCATGCCGCCGGAAATCAGTGCGCGGATATTTGATCCTTTTTTTACAACCAAGGAGATGGCGACCAACACCGGGATGGGGCTCTCCATGATCCATGGTATCATCACCGGTCATGACGGCCGCATTATGGTGGCGAGCGACCTGGGCAAGGGAACCACCTTTGATATATATCTGCCGGAAATAAAGATGCCGCAACACCTGGAAGAGGGCCCGGCCGAAGAACGCGTCATGTCTGCGCAGACCGGGCGCGGGCACATCCTAATTGTGGACGATGAAATTCAGAGTTATAAAATCATACAAAAAATTGTGAGTGGCCTGGGCTATGAAACGACTTGTTTTCGAAATAGCCGCAAGGCCCTGGCCTACTTCGATGAATGCCATAAAAGCGTTGACCTGGTAATTACCGACCTGGTCATGCCCGTTATGACCGGCGATGTTTTGGCCATGGAAATGATGAAAATTAAACCGGAAATCCCAGTTATCATTTGCACCGGTCACAGGGAAATGTTAAATAATATCGATACGACCAAATTTCGGGAAATCTTAATCAAACCCGTCTCTCGCAACAATCTTGCCCAGGCAGCCTGGCGTGCCCTGACAAGTACCATGGATGCGTAAGGAAGGAGCGTATATCATGGCTCGAATTCTGATAATCGACGATGACGAAATCATCAGAAGAATGCTGTCGCTCATGCTCACCAAAGCTGGCTACGAGGTTCTTTCGGCCGCCGATGGGAAAGAGGGGATGGATCTATTCCGGCAAAATGAAGTTGACCTGGTCATCACCGATCTCATCATGCCTGAAAAAGAGGGGATTGAGATGATTATGGAGTTGAAAAATGATTTCCCCGACGTCAAAATCATTGCGATGTCCGGCGGTGCTCAGATGGGCCCCGAAGGGTATCTCCAATTGGCTGATGCATTAGGCGCCCAGCGGACCCTGAAAAAGCCCATTGCCAGAGATGACCTGCTCGGTACCATTGCCGAAGTCCTGGCCTGACCGCAATCACCCGGGCATATCACACTCAGCTACCAGGGACCCCAGCCAGACTCAAATCAGGACACCAGCGTACCCCTGGGTGTCTGCACCAGGCCGAAAGCCCGCATAGACCAGTGTACCGAAAGTTTTCTATTCCACTTCCGAAAATTGCTTGTCCAGCATAATCTTCAGGATCGTCCGGTCAGTTTCAATCATACCCTCGGTACTGAGCGTGCCTACATTTCGCATGGTTTGCTCAGGTGACAGACCGACAATGCCGTCAGTGGGTTGCACATTGACACCCTGGAGGGCAAAAAGCGCCGACTGCACGGCCGTTCCAGCAGCTGTCGCCAGTTTCAGAGCGCAGCCGGCTTTGGCGCCGTCGCAAATGACCCCGGCCAGATCCATGGTCAGGTTTTTTATCGCTCCGGCGATCTGGGCCTGGTTTCCTCCCAGGAGATAGGCAACCCCGGCGGCCGCCCCGGCACCGGCTGCTACCGAGCATCCGCAAACCGCCGTCAACCGCCCCGTATGGGCTTTTACATAGGCGGTAATCAAGTGGCTCAAGCCGATGGCCTTCAGGGCCGTGCGATCGGTGCAGTCCACCCAGGTACGCACCGCCCAAATCGGCAAAATCGCGGTCAGGCCATGATTGCCGCTGCCCGCCGAACTCATGGCCGGCAGCTTAACCCCGGCCATTCTGGCATCAGAAGCGGCCGAGGCCAGAATCCGGGCATCCAGGATCATATCCCGGGTGACCAACTTCTGGCGCGCCAGCCGCTCAAGGGCCAAGCCGATCCCCAGTCCGGGTCCGTATTTCAGGCCGTGGTTGGCCAGGGCCATATTGGTATCCACGCCGTCTTGCAAAAAAGCCAGGTCCTCATCATCCAGATCGTCGAGCAGTTGGAGCAGTCGCCCCAGTGAAAGGGTTTTCAACCAAGTTTCCAGCTCTGAAACCGGTGATGCCCTCTGGTCATCAGCCGTTGTCGCAACCAGCGGATTATCCACCACCGGTTGCCCATTGAACGACAAACTCACGATGTTGTCATGGAGGTCCCGAATCAAGGATTCCGCCCAATCACCAGCGGCGTTCACTCGGGTCTTGATATGCAGCCCCCTGTGATCGGCCAGCAGATGAACCTTCACTTTGCCTGCTTTGATCAGCTGTTTGGCCCGCGGAACCGCATCTTCAACCACACTTTCAAGGACTTCCAGTCTCAAGGTCGGATCGCCGGCACAGGCGCCAATGGCAGCCGCCATGTCCAGTCCGGACAGGCCGCCCGTACCCGGAATAGAAACGGCGAGACCGTTTTTGTAGATGTTGGGATCGACCGACACTTCAATCAGGTCAATTTTTTGCTTGTCCAGCAGGGATGCCGCTGCCGCCGCACCCAGAGCAATGGCTACCGGCTCGGTACACCCTAATGCCGGGGCAACCTGCAAGTTCAGGATATCTTTAACGGTATAGTTCATGGCTTTCGCTCCGATGGTTCAGGTTTTTGTTGAACAGTCGTTGGCGTATGCCTATACTCTAAATAACAACCCGAGTTCAAGACCATTGTGGGTCGGGCCAATTTCGCTCACGGCGCTAAGCCGGAAATTGATGGAGGCGATCTTAAAAATAGGATTCTGGTTCAAGGTCCTGCCTTCGCTCTGCGAGCTTACGTCTTCGCCTTAGGCTACGCCGCACAAGTCGCCGGATCAGTCTTCGCTATAAGCTTCGCCGGACAGGCAGGCAAGGCTCCCAACAAAGTTTATCAGCCATAGCTTCAGCGAAAGCTGAAGATTGGGCCAATCCGTCGTCGCCATTGGCTATCCCGGACAAGAAGATATTTTTGAGATAACCTTTAGAAAGCGCAGGTGCCTATGATCAAGACAGCGGAAATCATGTCACGCGAGGTGATCACGCTATCCCCGGATATGGAAATCTCGGAAGCCACCCGAATACTGCTGGACAATAATATCAACGGTGCCCCGGTGGTGGACAGCCAGGGCCAACTGGTGGGCATTCTCTGCCAGAGCGATTTGATCGCCCAACAAAAAAGACTTCCGATTCCGTCCTTGTTTACCTTCCTGGACGGTCTCATTCCACTTACTTCAACGAAACAGCTGGAAAAAGAGGTACGCAAAATTGCGGCCACCACCGTGTCACAGGCCATGACCAGCAACCCTGTCACCGTCTCCCCGGAAACCGGCATAGAAGCCTTGGCCGGCTTGATGGTGGATAACAATTTTCACACCCTACCAGTGGTCACGGGGAAAAAACTGGTCGGTATCGTGGGCAAGGAAGATGTGCTCAAAACCCTGATCTCTTCCGCCCCCCCACCCCCCTGATCAGGCGATCGCGAACACCGGCCGCCGGGCGAAAAAAGACCACTCGATTCAAGGGCCTGTTGCGATCATCATCCAAATCGATAATCGGGTTGTCTGTTCTGTCTTCCCGCTGTCGATGATGGCCTGGATGGCATCATTGCGCTCCCCGGCCACCTGGCCGATATCCACCCAGCGGCCCAAAGGTACCCTAATCTGCGTAGCGGCAGCGGCAAATCGGATAATACCGTCCTCGTAAGTGCTGATTCTGGGTGTCAGGCGCACCAGAGCCACGCGCCCGCGTACCACCGGCAGCACCTCGAAACCGGTAGCTACCCGTTTGTAGGTGGTCTGCCGCCGACAGAGGCCATACGTGCGGCAGACCCGGGACCAACGGGTTGTAAAGGGAATGTCGCTGCCGGTGGCAATATAAGCCGGTTGTCCGGATTGAACTTTCAGGACATATTCAGATTGTAGCCGGGCTCCAGTCTGCGCCTGGTTGAGCGCTACATCAATCCCGTCTTCGGTGTGACCCGGCGTGCCCAGTGACCAGCCCGGCCCGGATACGCGGCCCTCAACGGTCAGCTCCGCTTCCGCGTCTCTCTGCAGACGCTCCATTCTGACCCGGATGGTCACGGCGGGTGCGGGCTGGTCGAGCTGACGTACCAGATCCCGCACCTGGGCGAGCACCTGGGGCGTATCGTTTACAATCAGAGCACGGGTTCGGCGGTCGAATGAAAGACGCCCCTCGGGCGACAGCAGGGCGGATACGGCCCGGGAAATGTCATCCGGATCAGAGTGGTCTATCTGGATGACAGCCAGCGCACCCAGGCAATCAGGGACAAGCACTGGCGCCCACTGCATACCCGTAAAAAGTACGCCCAGCAACACGACGCTATGAATTTTTTTCAGGGACATGTCGAGACCTTTCCAGCTGGCTGGGCAGGACCCGGACGACCTGCCATTGACCGGTTTCACAGCCAAGATTCGATCTTGCCATCTACCCGCGGTAGGTATAAAGAATATAGCATCCGCAACCATCCTGCAACCCGTGAACGTACCAGGAGAGAACGAAATGAAACTGGGCATTATCGGTCTGCCGCGATCAGGCAAATCAACCATTTTCGACGCACTCACCCGCAGCAGTGCCCAGGCCGGCAATCGCACGGAGGATCGCATCGGCACCATTCCGGTCCCCGACAACCGGATCGATGTTCTCAGCGATTTGTACAATCCGAAAAAGACCATTTACGCTCAGGTAGAGTACTTTCTTCCCGGTGCCAAAGGCGGCCTGGACAAACGTGATCAAACTACCTGGACACCGGTCCGGGATGCGGACGCATTAATCCATGTGGTTCGGAATTTCAGCGGTTACGGCTTTGAAGCGCCAACCCTGACCGAAGATTTCCTCGCGATCGAACAGGATCTGATCCTGACGGATCAAGTCTCGGTAGAAAAACGGCTGGAACGATTGGCGCTCGAAAGAAAGCGCGGCCGCAGTGTTCATCCCGAAGAACCCGGTCTGCTTGAAAAATGTCTGGAAGCTTTGGAAAACGAACAACCCCTGCGCCGGATTCCCGAAATCGCCCATTCGCCCCTGCTCAAAGGCTTCGCCTTTTTGTCAGCCAAGCCGAAACTGGTCCTGTTCAACAACGAAGATGAGGATGATTGCCTGCCGCAACTGAGGCCGGCAATCGACCGGGAGGAAACAATGGTTATTCGGGCCAAGCTGGAACAGGAACTGAGCCAGATGACTCCGGAAGAGGCCGCCGATTTCCTGTCCGAATTCAATGTAACGGCCTCGGCCATGGACCGGGTCATTAAAAGATCCTACGCTCACCAGGGGTTGATTTCCTTTTTTACGATCGGTGATGACGAGGTCCGGGCTTGGACCATCCGGGAGGGCACCCCGGCTATAGATGCCGCCAACGTTATTCACTCTGACATCAAAAAGGGCTTCATCCGAGCCGAGGTTGTCGCTTATCATGATTTAATCGCCGCCGGTTCCCATGCCCAGGCCCGTAAACAGGGTACCGTGCGGCTGGAGGGGAAAACCTATCCGGTGGCGGATGGCGATATCATCAATTTCCGCTTCAATGTATAGGGCCCCCAACGTAAAGCATCCTGGCCCAGAGAGACTGTGTCGCAATTAGCAAAATAGCTCACATTCCCTCCGTCATGCCGGACTTGATCCGGCATCCAGATCTCTATGCACCAGAAAACACACTGGATAGCGCTACGCTTCACTGCGTGCCCGGATCAAGTCCGGAATGACAGAAAGGCCAAAAGGGCGGTATTCTTAATTGTGACCCAGCCTGAGAGGGCCAGGCTTTTAAAGACAGAGTAAAGCGCCGACCCACAAAGCACCGCCAATTCAGAAACCCAAAAACCGATGCTCCCGCAATTAGAAACTACCTCAAAGCCGGATCGAATTTGACACCCCTTTCCAAAACCCTTACAATTCAGATATACGTCATTTTGACGCACCCCGGCGTCAGCTCTAGCCCCTGAAATGGCAATGCCGCCCAACCCGAGGCGCTGAATGCAAAAAGCTGCTGAAAATGAAAACCGTATCGCCGAACTCGAGTTACTGCTGACCCGGAAAGCCAAGGAACTCAGCGATGCGAATGAAAGTTTTCGCAAGCAGATCAACGACCGGCTGCAGGCCGAGAAGGCCCTGCGGAAAAGTGAAGAAAAATATCGCCGCATATTCGAAAGCATCCAGGATGTATACGTTGAAACCTCGTTGGCGGGCGAGATCCTGGAAATCAGTCCTTCGGTTGAAAAGATTTTCAAGTACAAACGCGCCGATCTCATCGGCACCTCCCTAAACCAAATCTTCGCCTCGGCCGAGAACCGACGGACGACTATGGATACCATCCTGGCCGATGGCTATATTAACAATCGGGAAATTGTCTTACTGGACAAGGCCGGCAATACGGCCCACTGCCTTTTGAACGCTGTCCTCGTGCGGGACGAACATCTTAAGCCCTACAAGGTCATCTCTTCCCTACACGATATCACCGAAAGTAAAAAGACGGCGGCCGCGCTCGAACAGGCCCGCACCGACCTGTACCAGGCCCAAAAAATGAAGGCTCTGGGCACGCTCGTTTCCGGCGTAGCCCACGAAATAAACAATCCAACCAACCTGATCATGTTGAACATCCACCTGTTCAAAGGCCTTTGGCAGGACCTGCTGCCCCTGCTCACCGAATTAAAGGCCAATGACCCGGAACGCAAATTCGGGGGCTTGCCGGTCGACTATCTGGAAAAAAACCTGCACCTGCTTATCAGCGATACTGAAATGGCGGTCACCCGGATCGCCGAGATTGTAAAGAGTCTCAAAGAGTTCTATAGCCGTTCCAGTGTCACCGACAAGGTACCGCTGGATATCAATGCCGCGGTGGATAACGCCCGGAAACTTACCCAAACAATGCTCCGCAAGTCCGGGATAGAACTGTTGACCGACCTAACTCCCAACCTGCCCAGAATCAAAGCAAATCTCCAGAGCGTGGAACAGATATTGATGAACATGATTATCAATGCCGGGGAAGCCATCGAGGACGCTGGCGGGCAGGTCACCGTGAAAACCTCCCGGGAAGGGGAGGATCGCGTTTTGATAACCGTGGCCGATAACGGTAAAGGCGTCGCCCCGGAAATGTTCGACAACCTGTTTGATCCGTTTGTAACCAACAAGCAGGAATCCGGCGGGACCGGTCTGGGTCTTTCCGTGACGTATAGCCTGGTACAAGCGCATCATGGTCGGATTCGATTCCGCAACCGCCCCGGTGGCGGGGCCGAGTTTTGCGTATCTTTTCCAACCACCGCGCGCACCGATGCGCCGCGAATACTGGTAGTGGACGACGATGACCTGTTTTTAGAACTCATCAACCAGGCCCTTGAGCGTGAAGATGCATACCACGTGAAAACTGCCGCCAGTGGCGTGGACGCCTGTGCGCAACTCGGTGAATTCCATCCGGATGTAGTAATCCTGGATGTATTCATGCCGGAAGTCGACGGTGTGGCGGTTTGCCGAACCATCAAAGACGATCCTTTTTTTGCGGACATAAGCGTTATCGTGGTGTCGGGAATTGCGGACCACCCCAAGATAGCCCAGATCCGGCAGATGGGCTTCAATACCATTTTCGCCAAGCCGCTGCCGATGGCTGAATTTCTATCCGCAGTTCGGCAAAAAGCGGGCCTGCCGGCCGAACCGTTGGTAGCCACGCCGGGCTGATGACGGCCGTGGCCGCTGGCCTCGCGGATTTGTACCCTGTAACCGAAAACTGGATGCTGACATGCAGTATTTACCAACCCACCCAACTCCGATCTTAATTGTGGATGATGACATCGGGTTGTTGACCAGCCTCAAAACCACCCTGGTAAGCGCCGGCCTCAGCGAGCCTGCCCTTATTTCCGAAAGCCGCGCAGTAATCCCTTGCCTGACCGAACAGCGCTTTCAGTTGATTATCCTGGACCTGATGATGCCCGATATGGACGGAATAGAATTACTCCGGAAAATCAAGGCACAACACCCCCAGACCGAATGTATCCTGCTCACCGCCATTGACGATACCGCTACGGCTGTCCGGGCCATTAAATACGGGGCTTATGACTATCTGGTCAAACCGGTGGATCGGGAAAAGCTGGTCCTGACGATAAACAGAGCGCTGGAAAGATACAGCCTGAAACAGGGTATCCGATTAATGGGTTTCGAAAACTCGTTTACCGATTTAAACAATCCCGATGCATTCAAAGACATTATTGCTGGCGACGAAGAGATGGCGCGGGTCTTTCACCAGGTCGAAACGGTGGCTCCGACCGACTACAGTGTGGTGATCACCGGAGAATCCGGCACCGGCAAAGAGATGATCGCCCGGGCCATTCACCGCATCAGCAAACGCTGCGCCTTTCCATTTGTGGCCGTCAATATGGCCGCCTTCAGCAATTCGCTTTTTGAAGATGAATTCTTCGGCCACGCCAAAGGCGCATTTACAGATGCCCGGGAAGAAAAAACCGGGTTCTTCGAACAGGCCCAGGAGGGTACGATCTTTCTTGATGAAATCGCTGATCTGGCCCCATCCCTGCAGGTAAAGCTGCTACGGGTGCTGCAAGAAGGCGAACTCTACCGGATCGGCAGCACCCGGGCCCGGGCTATCGACGTCCGTATTATTTGCGCCACGAATCAGGATATTGCCGCCCGGATAGACGCCGGACATTTTCGAGCGGATCTCTTTCATCGCTTAAACGCCTACAGCATTCATCTCCAACCCCTGCACCGGCGCAAAAAGGACATCCTGCCGCTGGCGGCGCACTTTTTGAAACGCCATGCCGCCGCCAACGAAAAACAAATCGAGTCCATCGCCCCGGACCTGGAACGGGTCCTCACGGTATACGCCTATCCCGGCAATGTGCGTGAATTGGAAAATCTGATCGCAGCCGCGGTGCTGGCCGAAAAATCCCGAACATTGACTCTATCCTCTTTACAAACCCCTGAATTTGAATCCGATATTGCTCGGGCTACTAGCACCGACGCCACCCAAACGCTAGCGCATGTACAGAAACAGCACATTTTAAGGGTACTGGAAGATGCCAACGGAAATCGGACCCAGGCAGCCAAAACCCTGGGCATTGGGCTGCGTACTCTGCAGCGAAAACTAAAGGAGTACGAACAATCCAACGATACGTCAGAGTGACATGCCGTGCGCCAAATTGGCGCGCCATTTCTAACTATTTGCAATATTGTTAAAAATTCTCTCAGACCACCCTGGAAATGCCAGATTGGCACCCTCACCCCGTTATTTATCCAGTCGCCAAACCAAATAAATTATAAGTAATTACTGGCTGTTATAAATTATTTTATCCCGGACGGGTTTCGGCACAGAATGTGTATTAAAAAACCTATGACGCGGAAGTCCCGTGGCCGGGACAAACCGCAGCACCGCTGGAGTTTGAGGGATCATTGAATGAGATCGGCCGAACCAAGTTGCTCTAAAGGCAGTGGGCGTGAACATACTAATTGTAGATGACGATCGTGGAAATCTTAACGCGCTGAAGGCCCATTTGGCGCGCTATGGACACCAGGTAGAGACTGCTAATCGGGGCCAAACAGCGCTGGAAACAATTGCCCGGGCCCACCGCGCCGGCACACCTCCGGATCTGCTGGTGACCGACCTGAAGATGCCCGGTATGAACGGGATAGAGCTGCTCCGGTCGGTAAACACCCAGTGGCCCCAGATGGCCAAAGTTTTGATGACTGCTTTCGGCGGGCAACAGATCCGGGAATCAGCCCTGAATCTGAGCGCCGCATATATAGAAAAACCATTTTCACCAGAACTGCTGATAAAAAAAATGGAGACACTCCACAACCTTAAAGGAGGAGAGCATGTGGAAAAAATTTAAACTGTCAACCCGCATATTGTCTTTGGGGGTGGTTATCACCCTTTGCTTTATTCTGTTCTTTGCCTGGCTGTACCCGCGGATTCGCTCCAACACATACGATGCCAAGTATGTCAAAACCCGGCACCTTGTCGAAGCTGCCTGGAACGTGATCAACCACCAGGCTGCCCTGGCCAAAACCGGAACGGTGGCGGTAGACGCAGCCAAACAGGCCGCCCTGCAGACCATCAAGGCGATGCGCTACGACGGCAGGGAGTACTTCTGGATCAACGACACCCGTCCGCATATGATCATGCACCCCATCAAACCCAAACTGGACGGCAAAGATCTTTCCGGTGTGAAGGACCCCAATGGCAAATACCTGTTTAAGGAGTTCGTGAAGGCCGTAAAAACCGGCGGGGCCGGTTTCGTCGACTATTACTGGCCCAAACCGGGGTCTCCGGAGCCGGTGCATAAAATTTCATATGTAAAGCTGCATGAAGGCTGGGGCTGGATTGTTGGGTCCGGCGTTTATATCGACGACGTCGAAAAAGAAATCAGTGCCCTCTTTACCGTTATTTTTGTGGTGACCACGGTAATCACTGCTTTTGGCTTGTTCCTTTCCTGGTTGATGGCACGCAGTATTTCCCTGCCCATCAATAACATCATAAAAGGCTTGAATGAGGCTTCCAGCCAAATTGCCTCCGCTTCCGGCCAGGTTGCCGTGTCCGGCCAGTCCCTGGCGGAAGGATCGTCGGAACAGGCCGCCTCCATCGAGGAGACTTCTGCCTCGCTGGAAGAGATGGCGTCCATGACCAAGCAGAATGCGGATCACAGCCGGCAGGCGGATTCCCTGATGCAGGAGACCAACAGCGTGGTTCAGCACGCCAACGAGGCTATGACCGAGCTGACCGACTCGATGGAATCCATCACCAAGGCCAGCGAAGAAACGTCCAAGATCATCAAAACCATCGATGAAATCGCCTTTCAGACCAATCTTTTGGCGCTGAATGCCGCCGTGGAAGCCGCCCGGGCCGGCGAGGCGGGAGCCGGGTTTGCCGTTGTGGCCGATGAGGTTCGCAACCTGGCCATGCGCGCCGCCGATGCCGCCAAGAACACCTCCGAGCTGATCGAAAATACGGTCAAGAAGATCCATGACGGGTCCCAGCTTGTCGGCAGCACCTCCGGCTCTTTCGCCGAAGTGGCCACCAATGCCGGCAAAGTCGGCGAACTCGTGGGTGAGATCGCGGCCGCCTCCAGCGAGCAGGCCCAGGGGATCGATCAGGTCAATACCTCGGTTGTGGAGATGGACAAAGTGACCCAGCAAAACGCCGCCGGGGCCGAAGAATCGGCATCCGCCGCGCAAGAAATGAACGCCCAGGCGGAACAGATGAAATACATGGTGGGTGAATTGGTGACCGTGGTAGGCGGCCGCAAGTCCAAGCTGACCCGCCCGGCTGAGTCCAAACCGGCGCCGCCGGAATTAAGACCCCGAAAAGCCCCGGCCCGGCAACTGCCGGCTGCAAAACCGGTGGCCTCGAAATCAGCACCGGAAGAGGTGATCCCTTTCGATGATGGAGACTTTGCCGACTTTTAGCGCATAGCTACACCATCAAAAAACCGTGCCGGCTCCCGAAAAGGGGGCCGGCGCTTTATAGGGGATTCAGGTACGCGCTTTCTCCGCTTTCATTCAGCCGGGCTGAATCTCTTCCTTAAGCAGGCAACAGGCGATTCGGGTCGTCCCCTGACCTTCCGGGCACGCGTCTATATTTTCCGGTTGGATAAGCCGGTTCATCACACAACCTTCCGGGATTTTCAATTTAAAGAAATCGCGCTCATTGAGCCGATCGGCCGGAACCAGGCGCTCCGCTTCGAAGCGCAGGCTGTGAACGGGAAAGTCCTCGCACAGGGGGCAGCGATATACCCGTCCGTTGGGAAAGATAAAATAGTTGTCGGCCACCAATCCCGCGCATTCGAACACCTCATCGGGTTCAAGGAATACTTTGGGATAGGTGACCGTCAGGCCGCAGTCAGCAGCTGCCTGTGCCACCGACGGCACGCATGCGAGCCACTCGGCCTGGGTCAATTGAGGGCTGTCGCCGGCAACCGTACTGAGTCCGCCGTCAGCTGACCGACCCCGCAGTCCGATCACCTGGATGAAAAACCGCTGCACCCCCAGTTGCTCCAAAAGCGCCGGCATCCGGTCCAGCTCGGAGGCATTGGCCCGGCTGACGGTATATATGAGGCTGGTGGCGAACCCTCTGGCGACGGTATCTTTAATCCCGCTGATACACCGGTCGTAAGAACCTTTGCCGCGAAGGCGGTTGTTGGTTTCGGACGTGGCGCCATCGAGACTGAAGCTGAAGAAATCGACCTCATCCGGGGTAACGTTATCCAGGATGTCGTGAAACAGGTAACCGTTGGTATCCACGGTTACCGAGGCATAGCCCAGCTTCCGGGCATACTTGATGGCCGCCGCCAGATCCGGGTGCAAAGTCGGTTCGCCTCCTAAGAAAATGACGTTTGCTTTTCGGTTTTGAGCGGCAAAGGGTTTCAGCCAGGTCTTGATGGTTTCAAGCGGGAGGGTCTGGTGACCATGTTGCGCGGGGTTGATATAGCAATGGCGACAGGCCAGATTGCACTTGGTCAGAATGTGGAAGAATACATTGGCGGCATTCTTTGAAAAGGCAACTGTTTCTTTCATGAATGCTTCCGATCGGAATTCCGGAACTGTTTTTACCAGAGGCTATCTCAAAAATAAGATTCTGGTTCAAGGTCAAGGCGGCGGCGAGGTTCCCCCGCGTTGCGGGACTTCCCGCTTGATCGATTCCTCAAATGTGGGTCGCAACCGGAGGAATACTCGAGTATTTCGAGGATAACGCTAAAGGTTGCGCCTGACGGCTTGAAAACCGGCACTGCGTGCCGAAACCGAGCCCCCAACGCCGAGATTGGGCCAAAAGATATCTTTGAGATAGCCTCTACGTACTGAGTTTGTGCTTAAGCAGTTCCACCTGGTTTTTGGATTTGACCAGTTCTTCGTTGGTCAGCCGCAACCGCATGGAAACATATTCCGAGGTAACCTGGTAGAGCATCAGGAGAAAGTTGCCGGCATCTCCGGCCGAGGTTAACCGGGCCGTACCGGTCGTGTTGACCGCCAGACAGACTGTCGGACCAACCGCCACTACGGACGTCGAGCGGCTGAGATTGTCCAGAAACCGCATCTCGCCAAACATTTCCCCCTGGCGGTTCATCTTGGCAATGGAGTGGTTGTCCTTCACGATGCTGACTTCACCGGACAGCAGAAAATACAGCCAGGGGTCCGTGTCGCCCTCTTTAATGATGATCTCACCGTCCTCGTACTGACGCACTTTGCTCAGTTTAATCAGGCGGGAAAGGCTTTTGGTTTCAAACCCTTTCAGGGCCGGGATGACGAAAAGCTTCTGTATATTCTGGATATTATCCTGAAGGTATTTGGACTCTTTCATGTGCGCTCCTTCAACCAATATAGGTACTAGGCAAAGCGGTTTCAAGGCCTTCAAGGGGACTCAAGGTCAAGGTGGGATCAGGTATTCAACCGCAGGTATATGTATAATATTTGCGGGATTGAATGCCTGGTCCCCACGCTAAGATTGAGCCCTAGCGGAGGCCTTGACTCCGCTTTTAACAGTCCATGCAGTCTTTAGACAGCCTTTCGTCGAATTGGACCGGGTAGTCCCCGTCAAAACAGGCTTTGCAAAAATAGCGACGGGGTTCGTCTACCCCCGCTGATTCCAGCATACCACCTATGCTCAGATAATGTAAGGTATCCAGGCCCAGAAACTTCCGCAGCTCCTCGACGGACAACCGCGCTGCAATTAATTCACCCTTGGTCGAAAAATCGATTCCATAGTGGCAGGGAAAGCGGTGCGGCGGGCAACTGATCCGCATGTGTACTTTCCTGACCCCCAGCTCACGCAAGGCCTTTACCCTGGTTTTGGCGGTGGTGCCCCGGATAATCGAGTCTTCTATTATAATGATGTCTTTGCCCCTTAGCAATTCCTTGATCGGGTTGAGCTTCACCCGGGTGGCAAAATCTCGCATACTCTGGGTGGGTTGAATGAACGTACGCCCCACGTAATGATTGCGGATCATACCCATTTCAAAGGGAATGCCCGACGCTTCTGAATACCCGATCGCCGCATACACCCCTGAATCGGGAAAGGGCATGACCAGGTCTGCTTCCACCGGCGCCTCCCGCGCCAGCTGCCGCCCGTGGGCCTTGCGCATTTCGTAGACATTCAGGCCGCCGATGGTGCTGTCGGGCCGGGCAAAATAAATGTACTCAAAAATGCACAGCGACTGCGGCCGGGAGGCCACGTCGGGCCGTATGCTCTTGAGCCCGTTTTCACTGATGATGAGGATCTCACCGGGGTCCAGCTCCCGAATAAACTCGGCATTGACCAGGTCGAGGGCACAGGTTTCCGAGGCCAGGATGTAATTGCCGTTCACCTGCCCCAGGCAAAGCGGCCGGAAGCCGTTCGGGTCTTTAATCCCAATGATCTCTCCCCGGCTGGTCAGCACGATAAACGAAAAGGCGCCTTCTAGCTGCTGTACGGTTTTTATAACCGCCTGTTCCAGCCCGCCCTTGAGGCTTTTCACCAGCAAATGCAGGAACACTTCCGTGTCCATGGTAGTTTGAAAAATGGACCCGGACGCTTCAAGTTCTGCCTTTAACTCATGGGCATTTACCAGATTCCCGTTATGGGCCACAGCGTAGGATTTTCGGCGGTGGCGCACGGCAAACGGCTGGGCATTCACCAGCTTGGAGCTGCCGGTGGTGGAATAACGGACATGGCCAATGGCACTGCCACCACCCAGTTCGGCCAGCAACCGATCATCGAAGATTTCGGGAACCAGCCCCATGGCCTTGTGGGAGACTATTTCACCGTCGCGGTAAACCGCGATGCCGGCGCTTTCCTGCCCCCGATGCTGGAGGGCATAGAGACCAAAATAAGTTAAAGCCGCAGCTTCAGGATGGTTATATATCCCAAAGACGCCGCAGGCCTCACGTGGTTTATCGGAATCACGCAATGCGATTACCTCTCGTTAATGGTGATATTCCTGAACCGTTTTCACTCCCAATTCTTTTGCGGCCATATTGGCTATCCCCCGACTCATGGCCATGGCGCCGGCAATCGTAGTGGCATAGGGGATGGAATACTTGATGGCGGCCCGGCGAATTTCAAACCCGTCCCGCACGGTTTCGCCCCCGGAACCGGTGTTGATCACCAGTTGAATCTTGCTGTTTTTTATGGCGTCGATGACATTCGGACGTCCCAGCGACACTTTCTTCAGGATGCTGGTGCGAATGCCGTGCGTTTCCAGAAAGGTGGCCGTTCCACTGGTGGCGATAATGCGATAGCCGATGTCCTGAAACTGACGGGCAACGGGCAGAACCGCTTCCTTGTCACGGTCCCGGACACTGATAAAGACACCCCCGTCCGTCACCAGCTTGTGACCCGCGCCCAGCTGGGCCTTGGCGTAGGCGGCCCCGAATTTCTCGTCTATCCCCATGACTTCGCCGGTTGATTTCATTTCCGGGCCCAGCAGTGTATCAACCCCGGGGAAACGGTCAAACGGCAAGACAGCCTCTTTGACCGACACGTGGGTAGGTACGATCTCCGTGGTCAAGCCCAACTCATCCAAGGTCTGGCCCAGCATTACCTTGGTGGCCAGTTTAGCCAGCGGCACGCCGGTGGCTTTGCTCACAAAAGGGATGGTGCGCGAGGCCCGGGGGTTGACTTCGATCACATACAGCTGATCGTCCTTGACGGCATACTGCACGTTCATCAGACCGATGACTTCCAGCTCCCGGGCCATGGCCTTGGTGGCCGCGGTAATCTGGGCGATCATTTCCGGAGCAACGCTCTGGGGTGGCAGCACACAGGCCGAATCACCGGAATGGATGCCGGCCTCCTCAATATGCTCCATGATGCCGCCTATAACCGTCCGCTGACCATCCGCAATGGCATCCACATCAAATTCAACGGCGTTTTCCAGGAATTGATCGATCAGAATCGGGTGCCCCGGAGAGGCTTCAATGGCTTCGCGGGCGAAGTTGTCCAGATCTTGACGATCATACACGATTTTCATGGCCCGACCGCCGAGCACATAAGAAGGCCTGACGATGACCGGATACCCGATACGATCGGCTTCTTTCTCAGCGCCGGCTATGGTCAGGGAGGTCCCGTTGTCAGGCTGCTTGAGGCCCAGTTTGTTCAGCATGGCCTGGAACAGTTCGCGATCCTCGGCCCGGTCGATACTCTCCGGCGGTGTCCCCAAAATCGGTACGCCGGCTTCCGCAAGGACACTGGAAAGATTCAAAGGGGTCTGTCCACCGAACTGAACGATAACGCCCACCGGCTTTTCCGACGCGGCGATGTGAATGACGTCTTCGCCCGTCAAAGGTTCAAAGTAGAGCTTGTCGGAGGTATCATAGTCCGTGCTGACCGTTTCCGGGTTGCTGTTGACCATGATACTCTCCACGCCCATTTCCCGCAGGGCATAGGAAGCGTGCACGCAGCAGTAGTCGAACTCAATACCCTGCCCGATACGATTGGGGCCGCCACCCAGGATCATGACTTTGCGCCTGTCACTCACCCGGGCTTCGTCTTCTTCTTCGTATGTGGAGTAGTAATACGGAGTGGCGGCTTTAAACTCCGCCGCACAGGTGTCCACGAGTTTGTAAACCGGGGTGATACCAAGCCTGGTCCGCAGGTCGCGGACCTGTTTTTCATCACCGCCGGTAAGGTGGGCGATCTGGACATCGGAAAATCCCCAGGATTTGGCCCTCCTGAAAAGATCGGCATCCAATTCGCCAGCCTGATCGACCAGCCGGGCTTCCATAGCAATAATCTGGCGCATCTGGTGGAGAAACCAGGGATCGATCCCGGTCAATTCATAAATTGTTTCAATGGCCATACCTGCCAGCAGGGCGTAGCGCAGGTAGAAAATCCGCTTGCTGTTCGGTGTCGCCAGGTTCCGCTCGATTTCCGCCCGGTTGGGCGGCCCGCCGTTTTCGCCGCGCAACTCCTTGCCATCGGCGCCCAGGCCAAACCGCCCGATTTCAAGACTGCGTAAGCCCTTTTGCAGGGCCTCCTTGAAGGTGCGGCCGATGGACATGGCTTCGCCAACCGATTTCATGGCCGTGGTCAGCACGTCCGGTGTTTCCGGAAATTTTTCAAACGTCCAGCGCGGAATCTTGACCACGCAGTAATCCAGTGTCGGCTCGAAGGAGGCCATGGTCTCCCCGGTAATATCGTTGGGGATCTCATCAAGGGTATAGCCTACGGCCAGTTTGGCGGCAATCTTGGCAATCGGGTAACCGGTGGCCTTTGAGGCCAAAGCGCTGCTGCGTGAAACCCGCGGATTCATCTCAACGACGATCAGTTCCCCGGTGGCCGGATGAACGGCAAACTGCACATTGCTGCCGCCGGTGTCCACCCCGATCTCACGCATGATGGCAATGGAGGCATCCCGCAATACCTGATATTCACGATCCGTCAAGGTCTGCGCCGGGGCCACGGTAATACTTTCCCCGGTGTGCACGCCCATGGGGTCCATATTTTCAATGGAGCAGATGATAACCACGTTGTCCTTGTTGTCCCGCATCACTTCAAGTTCATATTCTTTCCAGCCCAGGACCGATTCTTCCAGCATCACCTGGGTAATCAAGCTGGCATCGAGCCCTGCCTTGGCGAGTTTTTCAAGCTCTTCCGGATTGTAGGCCACGCCACCGCCGGTACCGCCGAGGGTAAAACTGGGCCGCACGATAATGGGAAAACCGATCTCGGATGCAATCGTGTGCACCTGGCCCATGTCGGTCGCGATCCCGCTGTTGGGAATGCGCAGCCCGATGCGGTGCATGGCATTGCGGAACAGGTCCCGGTCTTCCGCCTTGTTGATCGATTCGGTGGTCGCACCGATCATCTCAACTCCGTACTCCTCCAGGACACCCATGCGGGCGACTTCAATGGCCGTATTGAGACCGGTCTGACCACCCAGAGTCGGCAGCAGCGCATCCGGCCGTTCCCGGGCAATGATCTTGGCAACCGTCTGCGGCGTAACCGGTTCGATGTATGTTCGCGGTGCCATCTCGGGATCGGTCATGATTGTCGCCGGATTGGAATTGACCAGGACAATCTCGTACCCCTCTTCCTTGAGCGCCTTGCAAGCCTGGGTTCCCGAGTAGTCAAATTCACAGGCCTGGCTAATGATAATCGGGCCCGCGCCAATGATCATAATCTTATGGATGTCGGTGCGCTTAGGCATGGCTTTTGTGATTTTTTATAAGGTTGATGAAGGTCGCAAACAGGTAGTGGGCATCGTGGGGGCCGGGAGATGCTTCGGGATGGTATTGCACGGCAAACAGGGGCAGCTCCTTATGCCGGAATCCTTCTAGGGTACCGTCGTTGAGGTTCATGTGGGTAATCTCAACGGCCTGGTGCTTCAGGCTGTCGATATCGACAACAAAACCGTGGTTTTGGGAGGTCACCTCGATTTTGCCGTTGTCCAGGTTCTGGACCGGCTGGTTGATGCCCCGGTGTCCGAATTTCAATTTATATGTGGTGCCACCCAGGGCCAGGCCCAGAATCTGGTGGCCGAGGCAGATACCGAACATGGGGAACTCGCCTAAAAGGTCGCGGATCGTCTCGACGACATAGGTGACCGGTTCCGGATCGCCCGGCCCGTTTGACAGAAACAGACCGTCGGGCGCCATAGCCCGGATAGTCGGGGCGTCGGTTGCGGCAGGGACCACCACCACTTCACAGCCGGATTTCTCCAGGCATCTGATAATGTTATATTTAATTCCAAAATCAAACGCGACAACCGTGTAGCGGTCACCGCCGGACCAGAGGGTACGATCCAGGGGCATACCTGCCTCTAAAAATTCCGGCTGCCCATCGAGCCAGCGGTAGGCGGTCGGTGTGGTCACCCGGCTGGCCAGGTCCTGCCCCTCCATGGTGGGCAGCTCCTGGGCTTTTTGCACGCACGCTGCGGGATCCAGAATCCGCGTAGAGAGAAATCCCCGCATGGCACCGGTATTGCGCAGGTGTCGCGTCAGGGCCCGGGTGTCCAGGTCCTCGACGCCCATAATGTCATGGGCCTTGAGATAGCCGCACAGTGAATCGGTAGCCCGGTAGTTGCTGTAGGCCTCCTGGTATTCACGCACCAGAAAGGCCGCCACCTGTACCCGGCTTGATTCAACGTCCTCGGGATTGACCCCGTAATTACCCACCAGCGGGTAGGTCATTGTCACCATCTGCCCACTGTAGGAAGGATCTGTGAGAACCTCCTGGTAACCGCTCATGCCGGTGTTGAATACGACCTCAGCTCCGGCTTCACCGTCCCCGGTGAAACTTCTGCATTTAAAAACCCGGCCGTCTTCGAGCGCTAAAATCGCTTCCATAACTCCAACGTACTACTATTCGTTTCTGGTATCCGTCTGGTCCAGTGGTTAACTCAAAAATGAATTTTGATTCAAGGTGCGGTGGCCGCGAGATTCAAACCGGAGGTACCAGCGAAGCCAATGCCTATCGTGGTAAATACCTGTTGGTATTTCGAGGATAGCGCTAAAGGTTGCGCCTGACGGTTTCAAAACCGGCACTCCGTGCTGAAACGAGCGCCCAACGCCGAGATTGAGCCAAAAGGCTTTTTGAGTTCGCTTCTATTTAAACGACGTACCATACCACAGGTTTCTTGATCCAGAAACTTAAAAATTGCGCTCGGTCGGCATCAAATCTCCACGGTATTGGGGACCATGTTCCAGACCCCGCACGGGCAGGCACCCGCGCAGAATCCACACCCGATACATTTTTCGGCAGCTACCTCGTATTCATATCCGGCGGCACCAGTGTCCAGACGGCTGATAGCGGCCTGGGGACATACCGCCACGCAGATGCCGCAATCCCGGCAGGTTCCACAGGAGGCACAATTGTCGCCGCATTGCCCGACAGTATCGTACCCGCTTATCCGGGGATCGAAATATTCCAGGGAAACCCGATTGATGTCGATGACTTCCGACATCGGATCAGCGGGTTCCCGCTGAGCCAGGAGACTATCGATCGCCTCCGCCGCCCGCCGCCCGGATCCAATCGCATCGGTCAACAGTCCGGGCCGGACGGCATCGCCGATGGCAAAGATCGTGGGATCCGCAGTACGTCCAACCGCATCCGTCTGGATATAACCGTGTGCGGTGCTCACTTCCGGGGGCAGGAAATCAAGGTCAGGGGCGTCTCCGATGGAAATGAATACCGAATCCGCCGGCAACAACTCCCCGGTAGTCAACACGACCCCCTCTGAGGTGATTTCCTTGGTAAAACAAGGCCATTTGAACTGGGCGCCGATCTTCTCGGCCTCCTCACGCTCTTGGCCGAACGAGGCCGGCTGCTGCACGTCGATGAGCAGTATCTCGGCGGCCCCCAGCCGGTGGGCCTCCGTGGCCACATCGCAACCGACATTGCCGGCGCCGATCACCACCACCTTTTTACCCACGGAGGCCATGTTGGTCCGGGCCTTGGCCAGAAAATCGAGGGCCGGCACCATCCGCTCGGCCCCGGGTACCGGCAGTGTCCGCGGTTTCCAGGCCCCGGTGGCAATCACCACGTATTCATACTCATCGGCCAATTTCCGGACATCTTGCGGCGTCAGAGCCTCCTTGAGCTGTTCATGCGCAATGACCTCCCGCACCCGGTCCAGTTCGCTGTCGACAACCTCAGTGGGAATACGGGATTCGGGAATGACCGCCGGAATCTTGCCCCCGAGGGTTTCGGATAAATCAAAAATTGTGGCCGCATGCCCTTCAAGCCGCAGCTGCCAGGCAGTGGAAATACCAGCCGGGCCGCCGCCGATTATGGCGATCTTGTGACCGGATAGCTCCGGTAGATCCGGCGTGCGGGCGTCAATACTGGCCCTGCCGATGACGGCCGTGTCCACCGGTGCTATGAGCGCCGACTGCCGCGTACACGCCTCCATGCAGGGGTTGGGACACAGGTATCCGCACACGGTAGCCGGAAAAGGGCTGTATTGCAGCGCCAGGTCAACGGCCTCATCCACCAGACCGTCCCGGATCAACTGCCACCGTTGGCGTACCGGAATGCCGCTGGGACAGGTGGCTTCACAGGGTGCCAGGTATTTCCCGCTTTCCCACATGGGCACCGCCCGGCGGAGGTCGCCGGTGGGAATCAGGGGTATCGGGCTGCGATCGATTTCCATGAGATCGCCGATCAAGCCGCCCTCGCCCAGTTCGACCTCCCAAACATCCCGGTGAAAGGTTTCCATGGAGCGCCGCTTGCTGGAGATCTTTTCGTGGGGCGTCCGCGCAGCAATCACCTGCCACTGCTCTCGGTCAGCAAGGGTCGTGAACAGCTCGGGCTTTTGGACCGCTTCCAGAAACAGCTTCAGGTTTGCGGTCAGCCACTCCCAATCGTCATCCGTGAGGGCCACCAATTTGGCATCCGTCCGGCTGAATCCCTTGTGAGGACCTCTGAAAAAAGCACGTCCCCCCACCATGCCGACAAAGGGCCGATGCCCCAGGACGTTATCCGGATTTTGGGGATCCACCCCGCAGACCACGGCGACCCCGCCGGCCATGAACTCGCCGAAATAGTCACCCACGGACCCTAGTACCCACAGTTCCGGGTTTGTGAAACGGGGGTTGAATTTGGTCATGGTCATGCCCCGGGCGCCGATATTGCCGTCAACCTGAACCTTGCCTTGGGCCATGGCATTGGCGACCCCGTTGCCGGCATTGCCGTGGATCACGATCTCGGCCCCGGCATTGAGCCAGCCCACATCATCAGAGGCCGGCCCCATCACCTCGATACGGGTTCCGGGAAACCCCATGGACCCCAGCCGCTGTCCGGTGGGGCCTTCGACCGTCACCTGAATGGAGCGCTTATCCTCCGACCACAGCCGGCCGCCGATGCCGTGCTGGCCGTAGGCCTTGACATTGATTTGCCGGAATCCGGATGAGATCACCTTTTGGATTTCTTCTTCAAGTATACGGGAGCTGACGCGGGCGCCCATCTCCCTGCCGTGTATGATGGCAATGTGCTGGTCGTTCATTTTATATCTCCGCATTCTTTCGGGCGAAGACCGCATGTCTTCGCCAGTCCCCATTCGTAGAGGCGCTGCGATTGCTTTGGCTAAAAATCAAACCACATACCGGATCGCCAGTCGCTCGGCGGCGGCTTTTTCGTTGATACCCAGAGCATCGGACATGCCGATGGGCAGGGATGTCGAGCGGCCCAGCGGGGCCACGATCTTCTTTAGTTCGGTGTCGAAACTGAGGAAAACATCCACCACGCGCTCGGCCACCTGGTCCACATCCAAACGGCGATAGAGGCGCGGATCCTGGGACGTGATGCCTTTGGGGCAGTTGCCGATATTGCAGATGTTGCAGCGGTCTGATTCTGATCCGATACAGCCCGCCGCCGCCTGCATGATGTATTTCCCGATCTGGACACCGCTGGCGCCCAGCATGATCAGCGCCGCCGCATTGGCGGCCAGGTTGCCATTGCGGCCGATACCGCCGCCGGCGAACAGGGGAACTTCGTTCTGCTTGCCGGTTTTAACCAGATCCAGATAACAATCCCGAATGTTGCTGGCGATGGGATGCCCCATGTGATCCAGGCTAACGCTATAGGCCGCTCCGGTCCCGCCGTCCTCGCCGTCAATCGCGAGGCCGGCGGCATAGCTGTTGCGGGTGATATTGTTCAATACCGCAGTGGCCGTGGTGGTTCCGGAAATCTTGGGATAGACGGGTACCCGGAATCCCCAGGCCATATACATGGATTGGGTCATTTTGGCCACCGCCTCTTCAATGGAATACTTGGTCTGATGCGTTGGCGGGCTGGGCAAACTGACCCCCGGCGGTACCCCCCTAATCGCGGCAATCAGCTTGTTGACCTTGTGCCACATCAGGAGCCCGCCGTCTCCCGGTTTGGCGCCCTGGCCGTATTTGATCTCCACGGCGCAGGGATCGACCTTCATCTCCGGAATAGCGTGTATGATCTCATCCCAGCCGAAATAACCGCTGGCAATCTGGAGTATAACGTACTGTAGAAACCGGCTGCGTAGCAAACGCGGGGGGCACCCCCCCTCACCGGTGCAGATCCGCACCGGCAGGCCCAGCTCCTCATTAAGGTAGGTAACCCCCAACTGGAGCCCTTCCCACATGTTCGGAGACAGGGCGCCAAACGACATGCCCCCGATAATCAGAGGATAAATCTCACGGACCGGCGGAACCCAGCCTTTCTCTTGGTAAAACCGGATGCTGTCTTCCGGCGGCAGTACCCGTCCGAGCAGGGTGCGGAGCTCGAACTCATGGCGGCCGGCGTCCAAGGCCGGATCGGTGAGCATGGATATCCGGATGAATTTGATTTGGTCCAATAACCCTGCTGCCAGATTCCGGCGGCCGCCGCGGCTGCGCGGAACCCCGCCCTGATTGATATGAAACCGCAATTTATCCGCTTCATCCGTACGGCAGGGGGTAATGGCGTCGTTGGGACACACCATGGCACACATGGCACACCCGACACATTTAAAGCTCGGATCGGTTTTCTGCCGGATGCCGTGCCAGGTCCCAAAGGCGCTGGTGTTCTCATCGGGACGGGTTAGACTGGTCTGCAGGGAACGTTTGCGGAACACGCCCAGTTCGATGGCATTGACCGGACAAACCGCCGTACAGCTGCCGCACAGGGTGCACTTGTCTTTATCCCAGGCGATCTGCCAGGGCAGATCCTTCACACTTAGCGAGGAAGGGGCAATGGGTCTGTTTGACGGCATATGGTTACCTCCTGACGATCCGGTCCGACAATCACGGTATCCAGATGCATCGGTTGAAAGTCTTGCGTTTTGTCGCGATAAGGAATGGCGGCGTCCAGGCCGCAGATTTCGGATGAAAAGGCATAGCAGCCGGGACGCCCGCCCACCACGCCGGGGCGCAGCTTTTTACGGTCCTGGACCATAAACAGACTGTGGTCGATCAAGCTGCCGATGACGCAGTTGGGGCCGTCGATAATTAACCGCCGGCAGGACTGTTTGAGCTGTTTCAGAAATCCGGCATTGGGATGGTTTTCGATATCATCGTGCTGCAGCGGTGTGATGATATGCTTGTAGGTCTCCAGACCCAGGCCGAGATGCTTGATCGTGTAGTGCAGGATATGGGTAAAAACTTCGGAATCGGACTGATAGCCGCTGTAGCCGTTGATCCCCCGGGACATCAAATAATCCTTGATGGGAATAAAGGCCGTATTTTCACCGTTGGTCATGGTAGAAAACCCCTCGATGAAAAAGGGGTGGCAGGCATAAAGATTGATGGCATAGTTGGTATTTTGGCGTCCTTGGGCCATGATAATGCGCGCCATGAGTTCTTTGCGATCGAGTCCGAGGTGCCGGGCCACGGCCAGGGGGTCGCCGATTTCCTTGATTAAAATCGCATCCGGCCAGAAGGAGTAGACAATCATATCCTCCTCCTCGGCGCCCATCTGCCGCAGGGTGAGCCGGATGTTCAGCAGCCGGGCCATCCGCTCGGAACTGGAAAACTCATCCCACTCCTCCGGGTATTCATAGGCGCGTACCAGGTAGATATCGCGTTTGGGTACCCCCTGGGGCGGCTTTTTCGGCAGCTTGATGCTAACCTTGAACTTGGTGGTGAAGCCAATATCCATCATGAAACGGTCCAGTCGCTTCAAGCCCTTGTCGGTAAAAATCCCGGACAGGATCGGGGCGTCTTTCATCTCCTCGAAAGGACCGGACAAATCACGTAGAAAAAGCCCCACGCCGGAGCCGTCATGTCCTTCCCGCATAACATCTAGGGCCTCGAGGGCCACCATGGGAGACAAAGGCTCTTCGCTGGTTATTGCAAATAATCTACACATGACACGTTCATCTCCTGTTTTATTGAAAAATAGGGTGGTGTTTTAAACCGCAATTTCCATACCAGAAACATAAGGGGTGCTAATGAACTGATATTATATTTATTTCATAATATGGACGGGTTGCTGGCCATTGAAAGACAATTACATTTTTGTAACAAACACGGAAAAACAATTTCATTTTCGTATTTATTATCCCAAGCCCGGTGGAAAATGGCGTTCAAACTAGAGCCATCCGCGGCCGCCGTGAGCAGGTTTCCAGCCACCCGGCAACCACTATTTGCTTACTAGTTCGGAATGTTCGCTTGACACCAACTGGTCGCTTTTCTATGGTTTTTAGAAACACAACTGCTTGGTGTCCATCCAGAAATGGTAGATTTTGGTTCAGAGTGACGCGAAGCTAATGCCTAACGTGGTGCAAGGCTTGAGCGATTTTGAAACCGCAGGCATAGCGGGCTATTGCGAGAATAGCGCTGACGGTTGCGCCTGGCGGCTTGAAACCCGGCACTGCGTGCCCAAAAGAGCGAAAACGCCGCTCTGGGCCAAAAGATGCCGTTTATGGATGGGCGCCAACTTATATTAGGAGCAGATATGTCCCAGCATTGCAACCCGAAAACAGCCCTTGACGGCCTCACGCGCCGGGATTTTATTCACCTGGCCACCCTGGCCGCCACCGGATTGCTGACCGGTTGTGCGGCCGATCCGGTCACCGGCAAGAAACAACTCATGCTGGTTTCCGAAGATCAAGAGATCCAGATCGATAAAAAGCATTCCCCTTATCAATTTTCGGCCGATTACGGCACTGTGCGCGACCCCCAGCTGGCCGCCTACATGGAGCGCATCGGAAAAAGTGTCGCCGCCAAGACCCATCGCCCCCACATGCCCTACGATTTCAAGGTGGTCAACGCCACGTACATAAACGCCTATGCGTTTCCAGGGGGCAGTATTGCCGCCACCCGGGGTATTTTGCTGACAATGAAGAATGAAGCCGAACTGGCGGCCCTTTTGGGGCATGAACTCGGCCACGTCAATGCCCGCCACACGGCCGAACAGATGTCCAAGGGCCAAATCACCCAGACCGTTGTCGGCGGCCTGGCGGCCATTGCCGGCACCCAGGGCAAACTCTACGGCGATATTGCCGCCCAGATCGGCTCGATCGGGGCCGGGGCTCTGCTGGCCTCCTACAGCCGCGAGAACGAACACGAAGCCGACCGACTCGGCCTCGAATACATGGCAAAAGCCGGTTACGGTTCCAAGGGGTTTGTCGGTTTGATGGATATGCTCAACAATCTCAACAAGCACAAGACCAGCACCCTGGAACTGCTGTTTGCCACGCACCCCATGAGCTCGGAACGCTACCGCATCGCCGTGGAACGGGTCCAAGAATCATACCAGTACGCGGCCGATAAACCGTTGCACCGCGAACGTTACATGGACCACCTGGCCGGCTTGCGCAAAATTGAACCGGCCATCAAAAAACTGCAGGCCGGGGAAAGGGCCATGGCTAAAAAGCAGTTTCCCCAGGCGGAAAAAGAGTATGCCGCGGCACTCAAACTGGCACCGCAGGATTACGCCGGACTGGTCATGATGGCCAAGTGCCAGCTCGTCCAGAAAAAGTACGCCGCCGCCCAACGGTATGCCGATCGGGCCAAGGCAGCCTACCCGGAAGAGGCCCAGGGGTATCATCTGGCCGGGTATGCCAAAATCAAGGAAAAGAAATTCGATGCGGCCCTGGCCGATTTCAACAGCTATGATCGAATTCTCCCCGGCAACGCCGGGATTGTCTTTTTAAAAGGGGTCTCCTACGAAGGTATGCAAAACCAGGAGCAGGCCGCGCGCCAGTATTACAACTATCTGCAGGTCGTCCGGCAGGGGGAAAACGCCAAATATGCTTACCAGCGGCTGAAGGATTGGGGCTATATTAAGTAAACGTCATATCCATTAGAAGCTATGTCAAGAAAGGGTTTTCCATTTGAAGGCTGACAACCCGGCAGCACTGCCCGAAGCCCTGCTCGCGGAGGCCGAACTGCGCTGGACAGCGTTCTTGCAGGCCGCCCGGGATAAAAATCTATCCCCTGCCTTCACCCCGTCGGCCACGGCTGCGCTCCGCCGCGTCTTTGTTCTCTCCGATTTCATCTGCCAGACCGGTACCCGGCAGCCCGAACTCCTGATCGAGTTGGCTGCCAGTGGCGACCTGGACAGGCCCTATCCATCCGCCCGCTACGCGAACGCCTTGGCCACCGATCTGGGCCCGATTGACTCGCTGGAAACGCTTTCTTCGACCCTGCGGTACCGCCGGGCCCGGGAAATGGTGCGAATTGCGTTTCGGGATATCGCCGGACAGGCCGAACTGGTTGAAACCATGCGCGACCTTTCCGGCTTCGCCGATGCCTGCCTGCAGGCCGCTCTGGACCGTTTGGATGCCTGGCAATGCGCTAAATTCGGTATGCCGTGTGACGCCGAGGGAAATCAACTTTCTCTGGTCGTGGTGGGTATGGGCAAACTGGGGGCCCGCGAGCTCAATTTCTCTTCCGATATCGACCTCATTTTTGCCTACCCGGAAGCCGGCACGATCCAAAACGGGCAGTCCCATCTTTCCGGGGAAGACTTCTTCGCCCGCCTGGCCCGGGATTTAATAAAGGTCATCGGGACGACCACCGCCGAAGGCTGCGTCTTTCGCGTCGACGCCCGCCTGCGTCCTTATGGGGAAAACGGTCCCATCGTCATGAGCTTTGATGCCATGGAAGACTATTACCAATCCCAGGGACGGGAATGGGAACGGTATGCCTGGATAAAAGCCCGCCCCGTGGCCGGTAACCCAACTGCCGGCCAGGACCTGATGAAAAGGCTGCAACCGTTTATATACCGCCGCTATCTGGATTACGGCGTTTTCGATTCACTCCGGCAGATGAAACAGAAAATCGCCCTGGAGGTACGCCGCAAAGGCCTTGAATACAACATAAAGACCGGAGCCGGCGGTATCCGCGAAATCGAGTTCTTCGGCCAGATGTTCCAGTTAATGCGCGGCGGGGTCATTCCGCGTCTCCGTACCAGACGGATTCTAACGATCCTGGATGTCCTGGTATCCGAAGCATTTATCGAACCCGCCACCCGCGATGAACTGACGGCGGCGTATCTGTTTTTACGTAACACAGAACACCGCCTCCAGGAATTGGCGGACAGACAAACCCATGAGCTGCCGCAGAAAACGGAGGACCGTCTGAAACTGGCCGCCGGTATGGGTTACGCTGACTGGGAAACGTTCCTGGCTGCGTTGACAACCCATCGCAAGATCGTCCATGGTCACTTCAGCAGCCTGCTGGAAACATCCGCGGAACAGGACGAACCGACCGGCGAGGATGCAACCGAGGAAAAACTGGCCACCGTCTGGCTGGACATTTTTGCGGATGAGGACCACCAGGCCGCCCTCTCCCAGGCCGGTTTTCAAGACCCCCGACAGGCGACCCGACTGCTGCAAGATTTGCAGCAGGACCAGACGACCCGTTCCTTGAGCACCAACGGTCGCCAGCGTCTGGATAGACTGATGCCGGATCTTTTGGCGGTTATTGGTCGGTCCGCGGACCCGGAATTGGTGTTGGGCCGCATAACGGACCTGCTCAAGGCTATCCAGCAGCGCACCAACTATCTCGCCTTGCTGCTGGAAAACCCATCGGCTTTAAAACACCTGATTCGACTGGCCAGTGAAAGCCCATGGATTATCTCCTTTTTATCAAAACACCCCGTTTTGCTGGATGAACTGCTTGATCCCCGCACGCTTTACAGTCCGCCGGAAAAGGCCGACCTGGAAACGGATATCGACCGGCGACTGGCCCGTATTGATCTCGACGATCTTGAGTACCAGATTGAAGAACTGTGTATTTTTAAACAGATCAACACATTAAAAGTCGCTGCGGCCGATATAACCGGCGCAATACCTTTAATGCGAACCAGCGACCACCTGACTTACATCGCGGAAGTGGTTGTCGACCGGGTGGTGAATCTTTCCTGGCACCATCTGGAAAAAAAGCATGGGCGGCCCAGCTGCGACCCGGCCGGTCGCGGTTTCGTGGTCATCGCCTACGGCAAACTGGGAGGTATAGAACTCGGTTACGGCAGCGACCTTGACCTGGTATTCTTGCACGCCGGCAAGCGTGGTGAAATGACCGGCGGTGTAAAAGCGATCGACAATGCCCAATTTTTCGCCCGCCTGGGCCAACGCGTCGTTCACATTCTTACGGCCCATACCCGAGCGGGCCGGCTCTATGAAACCGACACGCGCTTGCGGCCATCCGGCATATCCGGGTTATTGGTCAACCACATCGACGCGTTCCGGGTCTACCAATCAAAGGAGGCCTGGACCTGGGAACACCAGGCGCTGGTGCGTACCCGCATTATAAGTGGTGATGAATCGCTGGAGGATAAATTCAACCGGATCCGGCACGAGATAATCGCCCTCCGCCGGGATGCGGAAGACCTGCGGGTTGAAGTGATTTCCATGCGCGATAAAATGCGGCGTAATCTTTTTAAACCTCAGCCGGGCACCTTTGATCTCAAGCAGGGCAACGGTGGAATTGTAGATATTGAATTTATCGTGCAGTATCTGGTCCTCCGGTACGCGCACCGGCATCCCCAGCTAACCGTCTGGTCGGACAATGTGCGCCTTTTGGAAACGCTGGCCGAATGCAAAATCATCTCGACAGCCACCGCCGAGTTTCTTAAATCAGCTTATCTGACTTTCCGGGCCGAAATACACAAACGCAATCTGCTGGAAAAACCGGACCGGGTACCGGATACCCAATACGGCGATCTGCGCGACCGCGTTTCCGCCCTCTGGTGTGAGGTTATGCTGTAAAGACTGCGCCTTTGATTGAGCGGGACTTTAAAATGTGATACGTGAGAAAGGCACATCCGCGGCACCATCTGGGCACCCATAATCTTCACTATGAAAGGACACTATGTCAGAAACCAAAGACAGCGCTCTGCCCTTTGGCCGAGCCGGACAACCTGAAAATACACATGCGGACAGCCCCCGCACTGAACCCTCCAATATCGGTGCGGAACGCCAGATGATAGCCAAAGCCTCCCAGGCGGTAAAAGAACACATCAGCCGTCAACCGCATGTCCAACGGCTTTTCAGTTTCATGCCCACCTTGATGACGCAGGTTTCCCCTTTTCATTTTCGCAATCGCAACATGTACAAAGATTGGCCGCTGGTGCGCCTGGATTCGGGTGAGACCAATGCCTGGGGGCAGATGTCGGTGGTCGGCGAGCTGTTGATCATTTTTGACGAAACGGTTCTATTTTGCCTGTTGGCGCTCATGAAAAAATATCGCAGCGAGGCCTTTGAAACCGATGAAGCCGAAATCTGCGCCCTGGCCGCAGTACCTGATAACCAAACCAACCGCAATTCGATCTGGCGCAGTATTCAGCGCCTTACCGGGACCCGGATCGACCTGGCCCTTTTGACCGGCAAGGGCAAAAAGCGCAAGGCTGTCCGCCACATGACCGGGTCAATTCTGACGTTCTGCGATCGCAATACCGATTCCGGCCGAATCCGGGTCGCCGTAAATCCCTACTTCCTTGAAATGTATGGGGAGAGTTTTGTTACCAACATCGACCTGCATTTCCGGGCAGCGCTCAAGGACGATGTCGCCAAGGCCCTTTACCGGTTTCTGCAAGGGCAGATCGAAACCACCATGTCGTTGGCTCTTTTGCGGCTAGCCCGGGCGATCAACCTGGACCACAGCAATGACGAGCAGAGTATCCGGCGAAAAACCCGCACGGGCTTAAAGAGTTAAAGTATCGAAATTACTTGGAAGATTTTAATATTACCCGGGGAGATCGCGTTGAAATTATAAAATGCAACCCTGCCGAACTCAACCCTGCCAATTTTATACTTGACAGGCCCACTGCGATAAAATAGATTAGTAAGTTCCTTCCAGATGAAACTCGTCCGGGCGAAACAAACACCAAGGGGGAGGTCCACCATGTTTGTTTCGTTAACCAGCGAAAAATTTCGGCGTCTATTTCTAACCTTTATCATGCTGTCGTGTCTGTTGCCCGTATTGATAATGATATTTATCATTTATCATTACACGGTACCCATACTTGAGCCGTATCAGCTGGAAGCCCTCCGGGGAATTTTCAACATCGGTATCCTGTGTATGCTGGTTGTTCAGGGACTGGGCTCCTTGCTGTTGCTCATGTGGGTCAATTCCTTTGAAGACCTAACCCGTGAAATGGAGTACCTTTCCAGCAGCCACCTGCAGGAGGGCATCGATCCGGTTGAAAAAAGCGGCAATGAGCTCACGAAGCTTAACAAAATCTTCAATCGTCTGACCCAAGAGCTCCAAAGCAAGATTCAGCAAGTCAACGAACACGCTTCCGAAATGCAGAAAGTCACCGCACAGGTGAATGCCATTGCCGGCACCGACGACCTGACCGGACTGTACAACCGGCGTTATTTTAAACAGAAACTGGCCGAAGCATCACGGCGGGCTGACAAACTGGAACATTCCGTCTGGCTGATGCGCTTTGAAATCAACAATTTCCGCCAGCAAACGGAAAAGCGCGCCGATCTGCTGCTGGAGCAAATTGGGAAAGTAACCCGCAAGAACCTGACCCGTGAATCCTTGCCGTTTCGTATCGGGCGCAACGATTTTGCCATCATTCTGTCGGACTGTAATGGTAAGACCACGGCGCGGACGGCGAGCCGTCTGTCGAGCGCGATCAACGCCCACGAATTCAAGGATACTACCGGCTTGAGCCTGGGCGACATTAGCATTTCATGCGGAATTGCCAACTATCGAAAGGACGTGCGGGTTCTTTTCAACGATGCCTCCAAGGCAATGGCAATGGCCCAGAAAACCGGTGAGCAGATAGCGGTGGCCCCGACGATTTAATTGCCGGACGTCTGCCACCCGCTACCCTATTGGTGAGAAAGGCGGCGCGTAGCGCCAAACGGGATGGAGAGGGCCGGGATGTGGGCTCCGGCCCCTAATCATGAGGACGCAGGCTGCGTATCCAGGATCGGCATGCACCGGTTCCGGGGGGCAGCCTGTTTTCGTTTGCGGGTTGGGCTCAACGTATTTTGGTGTTTGACAAATAGGTGGCCGAAAGCTATCTAGCGTTGCGCCTATTAACCTGAACAGGTACACCCAATATGATTGATCCGCAGATCCTAGCTTTTGCCGGCCTGGCGGCCTTGTTAACCATATCTCCAGGGGCGGACACCATGTTGGTGATCCGCAGTGTCATCTCCCGCGGAGCGGTCGCGGGGCTGTTGACCACGGCCGGGATTTGCTCCGGCCTATTTGTGCACGCTTCTCTCTCGGCGGCCGGTCTGTCATTGATCCTGCTGAAGTCGGCCCTGGCGTTTGAAATCCTGAAAACGGCTGGCGCCTGTTATCTGCTGTTCCTGGGTTTTCAATCCATCCGGCAACTCTTTAAAAATGGCAAAACCGCAGTTGATCCGATCGCGTCCACCAGCCCCAGCTCCGGTCGTAAGAGCGCCCGGCGCGCCTTCATCGAAGGGATGCTCAACAACATCCTGAATCCCAAACCGGCGGTATTTTATCTGGCCCTGCTGCCCCAATTTATCGGGCCGTCCGATCCGGTCTTTTTAAAGTCTATTCTGTTGGCTGGAATTCACTTCGTGATGGGTATCATCTGGCTTTCGGCCATTTCCCTCTTTTTCGGCAAGCTGCGCTCCTTTTTAGCCAATCCCCGGGTCCATCGCTGGCTGGAGGCTTCCAGCGGTGCTATTTTAATCGGGCTTGGTATCAGACTGGCCATGGAAAGGCGCTAAGCCGAATCCAACCACAAAATAGAAGTGTTTGCAGGTTTTAACTTCCCCGCTGGATCAAATCCCGACGTTCCCAATGTCACGAAAACAGAAACATCCTGCTCTTTTGCTATGTTTTTGATAACACGATTATTTAAAGATAAGTAGCAACCCGTGTTAAATAGCAGATAGCTGTAACGGTTGAACTGTGCAGCGCAGCTTTTCGCGTCTGCCAGTGATTTGGTAGACAGTGGACCTTGTCTCTAGCATCTTAGCTTCAATAAATTTGATAAGTTCATTGTAGACAATTGATCTGCCAGACCTATCTACAGCTTCCTTTTCATCATTTTTCACTAAACTAAAGGGGGCGCATCTTCTTCCGTGCCGAGGTCAAACCCCGCGCCTTTCACTTTTCAAAATATCTTTAGGGCTTTAATCTCGCGCAAGCTATCCACTATTTCCTGTTTGGTCCTCTCATCTTTGGCAAAAATCACCGTAGGAACAATAACTAAACTTTTCCCGGATCTTGGATGAGCTTGTGTTGAGAATACGTTCAAAGCTCCTGTGTTGAAACCGAAGATCTCCACATTTAAATCAATATTGAATTCAGATATATCCTTGTAAAGAAAAGGCATGAATGGTGAAAAATATTTATCGTCGCAGACTATAGTTAGAGGGATATCTTTTAAATTCAATATTAGAAAGGTTCTATCCTCAATCACCCCTCCTTCCAGTGGGGTTGGTCCAACACGAACCCAGCGCAGTTGGCCCTGTAGCCATCCAAATCCTTGAAGATTGGAAATGATTTCTTTTTCACTGGTGATATCAGGATATTTTTCACGGAGATGCGGTTCCAACGCCTCAAACAGGTGTGGCTCGCTAAGTTCAAAGCTAGTGGCTTCGCCTCCAGATGCTCCTATTTGGAAGCCTAGCATTCCAGCACCCAGAGATGTATCATTTGATTCACTAAAGCTGACGGGAACCCGATTCATTCCAGTAGCTGTCTTGAAATGTTCATACAAAGATTCCGTATTTAAATATATGAATTCCTCAGGCTCTCTTTGAAGACCTTTGTCTAACTTTTCATGAATTTGAGCAAGTAACTTCTCAGCTGTATTCATTTTATCTCTCATATTGAAATATCAATCATTCGGATGTCCCATTAAGCGGTCCCGTGTCGATTTTGATAGTCCGAACATGCTGGAAAGTTCACCTTTATTTTTTGCTTTAATCATGTCCGCCATAGCCTTTTTAGTACGCTCATCTCTATATAGAATTATCGTGGGGACAAAAACAAGACTTCTACCTGTGCTAAAACGATCGAAATTGACCACACCTGAATTATAACCAAGGATTTCAACTTTTAAGTCATATTGATAGATGTCGGTGTCTGTGGAAAGGAAACGATAGAATGGAGAGAACCACTGCGTATCACAGAGAATCGTGACCATGTGACTTTTAACATCCAGACCATAATACTTCCTATATGTGATTCTTTCCTTTCTTACATATTTATTATATTCAGTGTCCCATTCTTGGATACTACCCTTTGTTCTGGAAGTGATTCCATAAAACCCACCTTGCAGCCATCCAAATCCCTGCAGCGTGGAAATGACGTCTTCTTCACATTTTAATTCAGGATATTTTTCGCGGAGATGGGGTTCTAAAGCTTCGAACATGTGTGGCTCGCTAAGGTTGAAGCTTGTGGCTTCTCCTCCAGACGTTCCTATCTGAAACCCAAACATTTTAACTCCTGCAGACGCATCTATCGATTCGCTAAAACTAATAGGTACCCGATTCATTCCGGTAGTTGCCTTAAAATGCTCATGCAGTGCAGCTTGATTAATATATATAAATTCCTGCGGTTCTCTTTTGAGACCTGTTGTCAACTTTTTATAGATCGCTTCTAACGTCTTCTTAGGGTTGCTCATGGTTTTTCACCACAATCTATATTTTAAAAACTGAAAAATGTTATGATTAATAAAAAGCCCATAACGGTTGAACTGTGGGCGCATGCTCTTAGCGTCCCCACCAGTGGTTTGTTCGCTTAAGCGTTCTTTATGTATTTCTTCAGATCACGATAATAATTTTGGTGTGGGCCAATCATGATCAACTCAAGGTTCTCATCAACTAAGCGATAGGCTAAAAGATACTGAATTGTTTTTAGTTTAAATTTGTGTACGTAGACACCTCGAAGATCACCCTTTTTCTCGGTGCCGATCGCAGGGTCTTCAAGGATGCGTTTAATTTGTTTATCGAGTTGAGATTTCTGGGCTTTACTGAATTTTTTGACTTTTCGTTCGAAGGACCTTGATTGAAATATTTTCATTGAGACCTATCCGAATTTATATTCCGACATTTCACCTTGCTCTAACTCAGCGATACCAATCAATATTTCTTTTATCAGGCTGTAGGTGAGGTCGGGATTTTCCTCGGCACATTTTCCGATCCTGGCCCAATGCTCGATTTGGCCTGTGATGGATCGTTTGTCAATTTTGCTATAAATTTTGGCCTCTTTGACCAATTCGCCTGAGACTCTAACTGCAGTTGTCATGGTGGGACCTCCTCTGTGGCTTTGTCGCAATATAGTACATTATGTTGCATAATGCAACTTTTGGAGGTTTGTTTATCAAGCGAACGTTTGAGCTGAAGGGTCGGGCGACTTTAACCTGTAACCTTCTAGCATATGTTCTTATTTTGTAAGAACGTATGTTATTACAAAGTCGCGCCTATAGCCCGGTCCCTTTCAAGCGATTGGTTATGTCCGTTTATGGTTCATACTTAATTGATTGTCTTTAAAAATGGGGATAATATACAAGCTTCTTATTTTTCCCATCTGCGTCACTAATCCAAATCGTATATAAGCCACCACCAAAACCTATAGCCTTTCTTTCTGCATAGACAATTTTTTTCCCATCGAAAGAGAAAGATGGAGGATCATATATACTTGAATATTCCCTTTCATCGAGATGAAGAATTTTTTTGGATAGTTTAGAATTATATTTCATAATGTAAATTTCATCAAAATTGGGCATGAATAATATATCCCCGGTAGTGGGGTTATATTTTGGACCACGCAACTTATCACATCCAAACGATCTTCTTGGAAAAGGATTGGATAATGTTATTTTCAACTCTTTGGGATTAACGATAGGCTTAATAGGTTTGGTGTTTTCAGGATCCTTTATGGGTATCTCAAAAATAGTACAACATTCTTCTTTCCCCGACAAATATGCTAATAGTTTTTTCCCCTTGGGGTCTATACTCAGGTCATTTAGAGAGTAATAATTACCACTGGTTATTCTTTTTAGTCCGCTTCCATCAAGATTAATAGAATATACGTCGGAATTATGCCAGCCTGGTCTCGCCATAGGAGAGTAATTGGTGAATGCTTTCGCTCTAATAAAAAAAATTCTCGAACTGTCTGGAGAAAAAATTGGGCTATGGTCGTGGTAAGGGGATAGTGTAATTGAAACTTTATTTGAACCATCAATGTCCATAAGGCAAATATCTGCTTGTGGTCCGCCATCGGATGACTCAAAAGCTATTTTGTCTCCATTAGGAGAACAGATAGGATTGTAATCAAATTGTCTATAGTTCTTTAAAGAAATAGGTTTCGTATTCCTTTCAATATTTAGTTTGTAGATTGTTGTCTGAGTCTCATCTTGCATGCAAAAGAGTATATTCTTTCCATCTGGAAGAAATGATGGGGTATGTAATTTCACTTTTGACGGAGACGAGAAAGGCTCCCCAGGCAGCATATTGTTAATGGGTTGGATGCAAGAACTGAGTAAGAATATACAAAATATCATAAGGATTTTTTTCATGCCTGTTGCCTTTAGAGCTTTGAAGATATAACTATGTATTAGGCCGCCAGCGACTTTTTCGACCGATTTGGTTATTTGAGGTTTTCCGCAATTTGGTAAGACTGTCCACCTATACACAAAATAACTAATTTATCAAAGAGTTATATGTCTTCTAAAAACGGGGAGTTTGGTCCAAAGCGGCTTTTGCTGTTTATTATACAGGTTCGGCCGCCAGCGTGTTTTTTGCCAATTTAGTTATCATCAAAATCAAATGTCATAAATGAGTTTTTCCTCAAACTTTCGATTGCAGATAAATTGCCAGAACCTGCAATTATCTATCAACCTATATTGGTTGTGCTACCTTTAGGATATCTTATCTTACAGATAGCATGTCAACGCATGCAATTTCAGATAGTTATGAATCCTGGCTGATAGCGTCTCCTTGCTTACTGAGGATAGGCCGTCAAACCAAGCTGCCCACAAGCGGCCATAAGTTCCCGACCCCGGATAGCGCGCTGCTGGATATTTACTTTGCGCGCAATCAGCAGATCCCGAAACCTTTCGCTTTCTTCTTCAGAAGGCGCGCGGTAAGACGAATTTGGACCGGGATTAAAGGGAATGAGGTTTACTTTTGATGGCAATTGTTCAAGATAATGGGCCAACTGAACAGCGTGTTCCGGCAGATCGTTGACGCCGGGAATCTGCACATAGGCAAACAGGAAATAGTACTTCTTCTTCAACGGATAGGCCCTGAGCAGGGTCTTCAGTTTATCCAGGGGTAACGACCGGTTGATCGGCATCAGTTCAGACCGCAGGCGATCATTGGGAGCATTCAGGGAAATGGCCAATTTAATCAGCGGCGGGCCGGCGGCGCCGAATTTCCGAATGCCCTCTGCCAGGCCGACGGTGGAAACGGTTATCCGCCGCAGGGCGATATCAAGGCCCCGTTGATCATTGATGACATCGATCGCCTTGAGGACTTTGTCGTAGTTATCAAAAGGTTCGCCCATGCCCATGAACACAACATTGCGCAGATCCGGCCCGAAACGTTTGCGGGCGGCATAAACCTGCCCGACTATCTCCGCAACTTCCAGATTGCGCACAAGTCCATTTTTTCCAGTTTCGCAAAACCGGCAGCCCATCCGGCAACCCACCTGGCTGGATACGCAGACGGTCTGGTGCCGCTCCATGGTCAGGATCACGGATTCGATTTCCAGGCCGTCATCCAGGCGGGTGACGAACTTCAACACGCCGTCTTGTTCCCTTTCCAATACCACTTGCCCGCTATCCGCCACCAAGTCCCGACTTACCTGCCAGGCAAAATTTCGCGATGCTGTTATGGCCGGTATCCCAGCAAAATTGAGATTCATTTCCTGGTAGAGGCCCCGATAAATCGCCGCGGCATGGAAAGCCCCTTTTCCATAGCGGCGGTCGAGTTCAGTGACCAGTTCCGGATAGGTGTATTCAAAAAGATTCAATTTGTGGTTCTCTCGTGGAAGCGGCATCTTGCCGCGATTACCGTACCACAGGGCACCATTATTCGCGGCAAGATGCCGCTCCCACAGGCACAGGAAACTCGGCTTGCAGTCCATTAAGAATTAAGGAATGTTCATCATTAGACCAAAAAGAATGGCGTATATCCAGAAATATACGCCATCATATCTACTATTTATACGGGATTTCTTAGAACGGGATATCATCGTCGTCCTGAGTTCCCGGCAGGGGCGGCCCGGAATACTCGGGAGCCTGGGATGAATCTGCCGGACGATAGCCGTCGCCCTGGGTCTTGGACCCAAGCATCTTCATCTCGGAGGCGACCACCTCGGTGGTATACCGGGTGACCCCGTCTTTTTCCCACTGCCGGGTCTGCAGTTTCCCCTCGATATACACCTGGCGGCCCTTGGCAAGATACTCGCCACAGATTTCACCCAAACGGCCCCAGGCGACGATGCGATGCCACTCGGTTCGCTCCTGCATTTCACCGCTTTGCTTGTCCTTCCATTTTTCCGTGGTCGCAATGCTGAAATTGGCGACCGCCATACCGCTGGGCGTATAGCGGATCTCCGGGTCCCGGCCAAGATTACCCACCAGAATCACTTTATTGATCATGTTGCCCCCCTGAGAGGTTAAAGTTAAAGAAGTATCGGGTGTATACTGTTTTGCTGTTTAGAAGCGGTATCAAAACCTACCCTCGGCCCCAATCTCTGTGTTGGGCGCTCGGTTCAAATCCTCGAAATACTATCAGTATTCCTCCGGCTTGAACCTCGCGGCCGCCTTGATCTTGAACCCGATTGAAGGTTTTGAAACCGCTTCTAAGGATTTCCTGGAAGACAGGCTGCCGACCTGTGTCCTGATTCCGGGTAAAATACAAAAAAGCCCGGCTATTGTCAATGCGGACACTGCCGGGCACCTTTACGGATAGCTCTTATCTTTTCCACCAAACGGCCGGCCGGCGGCATCTTGGCCGCCAGGGCCCCGTGAGGGCAAACCTCCACGCAGCAATAGCAGCGGATGCACCGGCCGTAGTCAAACGCAACCGTCCGTTCGGATTCAACCACGGCGGCCGCCGGACAGTAGGTCCAGCAGTCTCCACAACTGCGGCAGCGTTGGGGGTCGACGACCGGTTTCTGAAGGACATGGGACCGGATAAAACCCTTTAGAAAATCCGGACCAAAGGCCACGGCCCCCTGTTCCGGCAACTTGAAATCGGCAACTGTTTTAAAATCGCCCCGAATGTCCTCGCGACCGTTCACCAGCCCCCTGGCCTCTGCGGCACGATGGGTGGGCAGCTGCCCAGGATCGAGGCGCAGCATCTGACAGACAGCGGCATCCACAGCAGCCGCGTCCCGACCGCCCAAAAGAACGCCGGTGTGGCGGGGTTGTCCCCCTTTTCCGGGACCATCACCTTGCAGCGCCAGAATCCCGTCTACTAGGGTAAGCGTTGGTCGCACGGTGTAATGGATTTGCACCAGCAGGCGCGCAAACCAGTCGCGATCAACCCCGCTGCGCAGGTGCCATTGCGGCTTTTCCATTCCGACCACGCAACCGAACAGATTTTTTACGCCCAGGGTCAGAAGCATTTGACTATGGGTTTTTAGTTTAGCCAGGTTGATGACGGCATCCGCTTCCAGGGCCTCACGGGCCAGGGCAATTTTGCCGAACGGCGCGCCGATATCCACCGACACCGTCTCCCTGAAAGGCCGCAATTCAACGTCGAGACCCTCCAGGGCCTGTACAAACCCGCCCTTTTTGACGAGCCGCTTGAAGGTTCCCGCGGCCGGACTGTCCGCCACCAAAACCGCGGCACCGCGTTGCAAAGCGTATTTACAGGCCGCGGCCACAATGCCGGGATGGGTCAGAATCCCACTTTCCGGCCTGGCCGGCAGGAGAAAATTGGGCTTGATCAAAACCCGGTTTCCGGCGCTTATAGATCGTCCCCCACAGGTATCCATCAACGTCCACACCTTCGTTTCTAATTCCGGCTGGGCATAGGACGAGGACTTAAAATGGACCGGCTGCATGAAAATGTCTCCCCGGTTTGCATTACTGGCACTGATTGGATAGAACCTATGGGTAAAATCTTGGAGAGTCAATAACCACCCTATCGCGGCTGCCCAAATTTCGATCACTAGCCGGGCAGGTGCAAAACGGTCGATGTTTTGCACATTACGCTTGTGACCGGGTTTATTGCCGCGGGTTGACGGCAACCAATCAATACGGACAACCATGGCCAACTCCAATGCCCTGCAAAAAAGAATCAAGCGCCGCATCGTCGGGCGCGACCATACGTTTTTCGCGGTTACCCTGCCGGGGCTGGAATCCCTTTGCCGGGAGGAACTGGCTGCGTTGCCAATTGAGCACCATCAGCTGCAGATTGAAAAAGGCGGGGTCTTGTTTCAGGCCCGCCTGCATGATGCCTATGCCGCCAACCTGCACCTGCGGACCGCCTCCCGCATTTTGATGCGCATCGGCCAATTTCGAGCCGCCCACTTCAGGCAACTGGAAAAACAGCTACAGGCGTTTCCCTGGGAGCTTTACCTGTTCCAACAGCAACCCTTTGAGGTGAAAGTGACCAGCCGGCGTTCGCGCCTGATTCACACTACCGCCATTGCCCAACGCTGCGAGCATGCTATCAGCGCCCGTCGATCCACCCAACCCGGCCTGCCGGCGCCCGGGGAGACACCCCCACCGGCTTTGCAGATTGCGGTCCGCTGCGTGGCCGACACGTTTACCCTTTCGCTGGACAGTAGCGGAGACCCATTATTTAAACGCGGCCTGAAAACCGGCGGCGGTACGGCGCCCCTGCGGGAAACCTTTGCCGCGGCCATGCTTGCCATGGCCGGATTCTCGCGGAACACCATCCTGGCGGACCCCATGTGCGGTTCCGGAACCTTCTCCCTGGAGGCAGCCCTGGCCGCCAGCCGCATTCCGCCGGGATGGTATCGTAAATTCGCCTTCATGGACTGGCCATCCTTTCGTCCCGGCCGCTGGAAACACCTGCTAAAAATAGCCGACAATCAAATCGATATCCCACCGGACCCGGTCATTTTCGCATCGGATAGGGACCCGGTGGCCGTTGCGCAATTGAGCGCAATTGTCGCCGGAAGCGATCTGGAACCGGCCATTCAGTTACGGACCGGCGATTTTTTCACACTATCACCGCCGACCCAGGGGTCCACCCCAGGTATCGTCACCCTCAACCCACCGTATGGCATACGTTTGAAAACCAGCGGGCCCCGCGCGCAACTATATGCCGACATTGGGCGCCGCCTCATTTCCCATTGGTCCAACTGGAATCTGGCATTGGTCCTTCCGGACCCGGAACTGCCCAAACAGTTACCATTCCCGGTGGCCACCATGGATTTCATGCATGGTGGCCTAAATCTCACCCTCGCCACTGGCAAAATAAAATAATTACATAGGGGTGCCGCGTGCCGGACCCCCTAGACCCTATATGCTAAACTATTCTAAACGATTACAGATATTTATGAATGGGCCCGGCCGAATGGCCCGGAAGAACCCCCGGCCATTGAATCAGCTAAATTTAATTTAATTTCAACAGTTTATTATATTTTTGATTTGACCGCGCTCTCCGTTAATTTGCCTTGACAGGCACATTCGGATTAAATTATTAATATTACTTATCATCGGGCGCGGTATTGGCAGGAGGTTTGACAATGCTAAGAAAAACCTACGTCACCGATGATGACAAGGCCACGTTCATTTGTGAAATCTGTGACCACGCTAAAATTGCCGATGTTTCCCGGTATAAACACATCGGCAAAGCGCTCACGGTCAAGTGCAAGTGTAAATGCGGACACCAATTCGAGGTCACCCTAGAAAAAAGAGGTATGGTCCGTAAAGCCGTAAATCTTGCGGGCACCTATACCCACATATCGCCGCTGGGCGATAAAATTGAAGGCCACATGACAGTCCGGAACCTGTCCCGCAAAGGCTTGCAGCTGGAATTGAACAAGGACCATAGCTTCCAGATCGGCGATGCCCTGGATGTAGATTTCAGATTGAATGACGCCGGACGGTCACCGGTCCTGAAGACGGTCGTTATCCGTAATGTAAATGGGCGCCGCATTGGAACCGAATTCGCCGAAGCAGAAGCATTCGATAAGAACCTGGGTGTCTATTTGCTGAATTAGCCGGTGGGAATCGAACCCGAATTGGGTAATTTCTATTTCTCAGCGGGTGGGCGCCCTTCGGAATACAGGCCTGTGCCGCAAGGCCGGGCGGCCGCCGGCTCACCTACGCAGTGGTGCAATCCGGCGACATGTTTGGTCCTATGCTCAGTTTTCTGGCCGACCTTTTCCAGTCACGACAACTTACCTGCGGTCACCCCCGGAAATATTGAATTGCATGCCCTTGTGAAGGATTACAGCAATGAGTACAGCTATATACCGTAAGTTGGCCGATACACTCGACACCCTGCCCAATGGATTTCCGGCCACCGCCGATGGCCTGGAAATCACCCTGCTGAAAAACATCTTTACACCGGAGGAGGCGGCGCTTTTTTGTGACCTGCGCCTCACTTTCGAGACCCCCGAACAGATTGCCGAACGAACCGGCCGCCCCCTGGCCGGCCTGGCCGAACGCCTCAACGCCATGTGGAAACGCGGCCAGTTGTTCGGCGTGGACTTTGGCGAGGTGGTCGTATTCAAGATGATCCCGTGGGTCTTCGGCATCTATGAATTTCAACTGGAGCGCATGGACCAGGAATTTGCCCGCCTGGCCGAAGCTTACAATGAACATTTCGGACCGCAATTTTTCAAGGGCAAACCACAACTGATGCAGGTGCTACCGGTCGAACAGACTTTGACGGAAAAACATGACCCCCTGCCCTATCAGCAGGTTTCGGCCATTATCAACGCCGGCGAGTCGTTCGGTCTGGGTGAATGCATTTGCAAGAAAGAGCAGAAGCTGCTGGGCAAAGGCTGCGAGGCACCCCTTGAAACCTGCATGGGTATCGCCCCGGTGCCCGGCTTATTTGACAGCCACCGGACATTTCGATCCATTTCGAAAAAAGAGGCCTTCGCAACCCTGGAAAGAGCCGAAGCCGCCGGACTGGTCCACATGACCAGCAACGTCAAAAGCGGGCACTACTACATCTGTAATTGCTGCGGCTGTTGCTGCGGGGTTCTGCGCTCCATCAACAAGTGGGGCTTGAACGACGCCACCAACAGCCACTTCTATGCCTGCATCGACCAGGAAGCATGCATCCAATGCGGCGTCTGCCGGGATGAGCGCTGCCAGGTCCAGGCAGTCGTGGAGACTGATGAAACGTTCGAAATCGACCCAGGCCGCTGTATTGGTTGCGGTCTGTGTATTTCGACCTGTCCGTCCGATTCCATCACCCTGGTCAACCGCCAGCCTGATGACTATACGCCGGTTCCCGCTAACGAGCAGGCCTGGTTTGAAGCCCGCGGGCGCGACCGCGGTATCGATTTCAGCCAGTTTCAATAACCAGCAATTCAATATGGAAACCGGCCGCTATATCATCTGGCAAGTCAGCCCCGAGATGTTCTCGCTTGGCCCGGTCTCGCTGCGTTGGTACGGGTTTCTCTTCGCTCTGGGCTTTTTGATCGGCATGCTGGTCATGCAATGGGTTTTCCGGGTTGAGGGCCGCCCGCGCCGTGATGTCGACCGGCTATTTCAGTATGTGGTCATCGGCGCTCTGGTCGGCGCCCGCTTGGGCCACTGCCTGTTCTACGATCCCGTTTACTATCTGACCCATCCGATCGACATCCTGAAAATCTGGGAAGGCGGTCTGGCCAGTCACGGCAATGGGATAGGACTCTTTTTAGCCCTGTACCTGTATGCCCGCAATACCCCGGGACAGACCTACCTGTGGATCCTTGACCGACTTAGCATCGCCACCGCCTTGGCCGGCACGTTTATCCGGCTGGGCAACCTGTTCAACTCGGAAATACTGGGAACACCGACGGATCTTCCGTGGGCCTTTATCTTCGTCCGGGTAAATCCGGTACCGCGTCATCCCGTACAACTCTACGAAGCGGTTGCCTATGCATGTATATTTTTCCTGCTGCTCATGCTTTACCGCCGGCAGCGCTTGGCGATTCCGCCGGGACAGCTGCTGGGCGTGTTTCTTGCCACCACTTTTGGTATCCGGTTTGTACTAGAATTTTTAAAAGTCCGGCAGGCCGCATTTGGTCATGAATTCTTCCTCAACGTGGGACAGCTGCTCAGCATCCCCTTTATTTTGCTGGGCGTCTGGATGCTGCTAAGGAGCTTCAGACATGCAAATAGGTCCTTATAAATTCGATCGCCTGGAATTGGCCGGTTCCCTGGGCGACTTGGGCACGATCATTCCACTGTCCGTGGCGCTGATGCTGGTTACCGGCCTCAGTGTGACCACAGTCCTTCTCTCGGTGGGAATCTTCTACATTGCGACCGGCCTGTTTTTCAAGCTGCCCATCCCGGTGCAACCACTCAAGGTCGTGAGCGCCATAGCCATTGCCTATCCGGAAAAGGTCACTGTGAGTATCATGGCGGCGGCGGGCATCAGTGTGGGGTTGATTTTGTTGTTGCTGGCCTTCACCGGGCTTGTGGATCGCCTGGCCAGGTTTTTTTCCCGGCCTATCATTCGCGGCATCCAGGCCGGGCTGGGACTGCTCCTGATCAACAAGGGCATCGCCTATATCCTCAATCCGGATTTGTTTATCAGCCAGTCGGCGGCGGTCGGTTTTGCGGGCCTGTTGAACCCATTCATCGGGGTAGCCGGGTTCATCATAGCTATATACCTGTTGACGAACAGAAAATTCCCGGCCGCTCTGATTCTGGTAGCCGGGGGCATGGCCACCGGCATTTTATTGGGAGCCCTGCGCGGCCTGGAGTTTGCTCTGGGCCCAACCCCAGTTCAATTCCAGCCGGTGGCACCGGCTGATTTTTCGGCCGCATTCATGCTGCTGGTCATCCCTCAAATTCCCTTGACGCTGGGCAATGCCGTTATCGGCACGACGGACGCCTGCCGTACGTTTTTCGGTGAGAAGCGGCTTCCCGGCCAGGTGTCCAACCGGAATTTTTCCATCAGCATGGGCCTTGCCAATCTGGGTACGGGCCTGCTGGGCGGCATGCCCATGTGCCACGGTGCCGGCGGCCTCGCCGCCCATTATCGCTTCGGCGCCCGGTCCGGTGGAGCCAACCTCATGATCGGCGGGATCTTTGTCGCGCTTGCCCTGGCTTTCGGCAAGATAGGCATCGCCTTGCTGGCCTCCATACCACAGGGGGTTCTGGGTGTGCTCCTGCTTTTCGCGGGACTGGAACTGACTTTGCTGATTCGGGACATACAGAACCGTGCGGATTATTTCATCTGCTTTCTGGTCGCCGGGATCGGCCTGGCCACCACCTATATGGGCGTCGCCTTTTTCATTGGCATCCTGGTTCAGGGCCTGATAAAGTGGCGCCGTATCGAGATATAAAACAACCCCACTGGCCCGGATTGGGGCGGACCCGTAAAGCATACTGGTCCCAGGGACCAGGCTTTAGAAACCGAATAGACAAGGAGCAGGTCATGACCGTAACCGCAGAAGCCGTATGGCAGGATATCGAAAAGATCAGGGATCAAGCCCCGCTGGTACACAATATCACCAATTATGTCGTCATGAACACCACGGCGAACGCCCTGCTGGCCATCGGCGCCTCACCGGTCATGGCCCATGCCGTCGAAGAAGTCGCACAAATGACCGGCATCGCCGCGTCCCTGGTCGTGAATATCGGCACACTCAGCAATCCCTGGGTACAGGCCATGGCCGCTGCGATGAAAGCCGCCGCCGAAAAACAGATTCCGGTTATCCTCGATCCAGTCGGCGTGGGAGCCACGACTTACCGGACCCAGACCGCCGATACGCTGATGGCGGTAACCGCACCGGCCATCATTCGTGGAAACGCCTCCGAAATCATTGCTCTCATGGTCAGCGATGCCCAGACCAAGGGGGTGGATGCCACCGCCGCGGCGGAAAGTGCCGTGACCGCCGGCCAGGCCCTGAATGACAGAGTCGGCAGTACCATCTGCATCAGCGGGGAAACCGACTATATTATCGGCCCTGACGAGGTGCTGACCATTGCCAACGGCCACGCGTTGATGCCGCGGGTAACCGGCCTGGGCTGCACCGCGAGTGCACTGTGTGGTGCCTTTGCGGCCATAAACCCATCCCCGGTACAGGCCACGGCCCATGCCATGGCCACCATGGGAATTGCCGGTGAAATGGCCGCCCAGACAGCTGATGGACCGGCAACGTTACAAACTGCTTTTCTTGATAGTCTCTATCGAATGCAGCAAGAAGACGTGGTTCGCCGCCTGCGAGCCGGAACTCTGCCATGAAGGGTATCTACCTGGTAACGGACCGCGAGCTATGCGGAACCCGGGGTGTGGCCGCGGTAGTCGCGGCTGCCGCCCGCGGCGGGGCCTGCTGCGTTCAACTCAGGGAAAAAACCGCTTCCACCCGCCGCTTTATCGAAACGGCCGCCCGCATCCTGACCCTGCTGGCCCCCTATCGTATACCGCTGATCATCAATGACCGGGTTGACGTAGCTCTGGCGGTGGGGGCGCACGGCGTGCATGTGGGTCAAAGTGATATGCCCCCGGTAACCGCCCGGCAGTTGCTGGGACCCGATGCGATCATCGGTCTTTCCGTGGAGACCTGGGATGACGTGGTTGCCGCCCAGCAACTGCAGGTCGATTACCTGGGCATCAGCCCGGTTTATGCCACGCCCACGAAAACGGATACCAAGGAACCGTGGGGCCTGGAAGATATCAACCGGATAAAGGATTTCACGCGCCACCCGCTGGTGGGAATCGGTGGATTGGACGCATCCAATGCGGCGGCCGTTATCCAGGCCGGCGCCGATTGTGTCGCCGTAGTCTCGGCCATCTGCGCCGCCGAAGACCCATTTCTGGCTACGACACAGCTGAGCGCAACCATTGAGCAGGCGCTTGCAGAGCGAGGGAAGAGGTTGACTGTTTAAGGGGCTCAGTCTTCGCTTTCCAAGCTACGCCCGGCAGGCAAGGGGCCAAGTGAAAAGCAACCCCATTTCAGATCTTTTGACAGTTGGGTACCATTTAGACTTTAATCATCAAAGCGTTTCGAAAAAGAAAACGAAAACGCAAAACCATGCATCGCGCAGAGACGTCCTCCTTAAAATGAAAATCAATGTACAGTCCAGCGTATTTGGGAAACCACAAATATTATCCCGCTACGCGGTGTTAAAACCCAAAAGACCTTGAGGTGTCTTTTCGCACGATAGTGCAACCAAATTCTGGTTTTCGGTTCTCTAAAAAGCTCCAGCAGGCATAAAGTACTCGGATATGGGGTCCATATCCCAGGTAACGTCTTTCCAAGTGATCTTTGAAGTTTTTACAGCCTGCTGGACGATACGCATAA
>Ga0126330_10000024_pt1 | contig 61867 bp, 62 predicted proteins | sample InaspJWI91metaG_FD_97004 | JGI IMG/M metagenome (GOLD analysis project Ga0126330, IMG submission 97004) | Marine gutless worms symbiont microbial communities from Oahu, Hawaii - Inanidrilus sp. 2 OAHU.JWI-91 metaG | ecosystem: Host-associated > Annelida > Digestive system > Unclassified...
CACTCTGTTTCATCACACCAGGAAAGCCCATTGAAAACTGCTTCATTGAAAGCTTCAATGGTCGCTTCCGGGACGAGTGTTTGAACCTGAATTGGTTCCGGTCACTTCGAGATGCCAGAGAAAAGGTTGAACGGAGGAGGCTGGAATACAACGAAATCAGGCCTCACAGCGCACTGGATGACATGACTCCTATTGAGTTTTTCCAGCAATATGACGAGGGTGAAGAAAAGGCAGAATTTCTAAGAGCCAGTGGATGATTCCTGGGGAAAGGTCAAAACAGGACTACTCCTGTATGCTGAAAGTCTGTTGCTTTGACCCTGAATGCTGCCAATAACGATGGTAGAATTAAACTGGACATAGTCTGATATGGACAAAAAGAAATTAGTAGTGGTTTTACTAGCCGTAGTAGTAAAAAGAGCTAGCATAACATTTTAACCTTGGAGTATTTTCAATGAACGCAAAAAATCTGAAAGAGATGTACATACGATTCTTTAATGATAAAGAACATGTAACACTGTCCAGTTCTTCAATAGTCCCTGAAAATGACACTTCAGTGTTATTCACTACTGCAGGTGTGCAACCACTTGTGCCATATCTATTAAAAGGTTCTCACCCCAAGGGATCTCGACTAGTCAATATCCAAAAGTGTATGCGTACTAAAGATATTGATGAAGTAGGAGATTCAACCCATTGTACTTTCTTTGAAATGATGGGCAATTGGTCAATAGGAAGCTATTTCAAGAAGGAATCAATTAGTTGGAGTTGGGAGTTCCTAACTTCGAAAGAATGGCTGAACATTCCACAGGAGAAAATAGTCGTAGCAGTCTTTGATGGAAACGATACTGTACCTCGTGATATGGAATCATTCAACATATGGAAAGGTTTAGGGCTTGATGATCATCGGATATTCTTCTTATCGCAGGAATATAATTGGTGGGGACCAGCTGGTGAAACAGGTCCTTGCGGACCTGATACCGAGATATTTATTGATACTGGAAAGGAAAAATGTAGCAAATCTTGTGATCCATCATGTAATTGCGGTAAATATATAGAGTTTTGGAACAATGTCTTTATGCAGTACTACAAAGATAAAAACGGAGATTTTAGGCCTTTAGAAACGAAAATAGTAGATACAGGCATGGGGGTGGAACGAACACTTATTGCCCTGAACGGAGGAAGTGTCTATGACATTGAAATATTTGAAAGAGTATTCCGAATCATAAGGGACACTGAATCTTTCGATGTGTTAGATGACACCGAAATACGTGCATGCAGAATAGTTGCAGATCATTTAAGGAGTACAGTCTTCATACTTGGGGATAGAAGTACAGTATCCCCGTCCAATATTGGCCGAGGATATGTTCTTAGGAGATTAATTCGACGAGCAATTCGATACGGTATGTCCCTCGATCTAGATACGACAGTCTATGAGGAGGTGATAGGATGTATAGTCGATTTTTATAAAAACGACTACCCAGAGCTCGGTATCAATCATGATAGAATTGTAAATTCTTTTTCGACTGAACTACAAAGGTTTAACAAGACTTTGCAAACTGGTATGAAGGAATTCGAAAAAATTGCACAGCAAGTAGACAATAAAAGACAAATTCCAGGAAAACTTGCTTTTAGATTGTTCGATACATTTGGTTTTCCAGTCGAATTAACAACAGAATTGGCTGCTGAAAAAGGCCTCTTAGTTGATCAATCTGGCTTTAAGGAATGTTTTGATCAACATAAAGAGTTGTCACGGAAAACATCGGCACATAATTTCAAGGGCGGACTTGCCGACAATTCGGTACTGACTACGCGATTACACACAGCAACACATATTTTACACTCGGCACTAAAGGAAATACTAGGAGAGGAAGTAAATCAAAAGGGTAGCAATATCAACTCAGAAAGGCTACGGTTTGATTTCTCATTTAATAGAAAGCTGACAAGTGCTGAAACGCAAGATATCGAAAATCGTGTTAACGAGATAATCGGCTCTAGCGTTGAAGTTTATCATAAAGAGATGTCATATATCGGAGCCAAAGAAATTGGCGCTACAGGCTTATTCGAATCAAAGTACAAAGAGACAGTCAGTGTGTACTTCATTGGGAATTATTCTGTCGAGATATGTGGAGGTCCACATGTCTCAAATACCAAGGAACTCGGTCATTTCGCCATAAAAAAAGAACAAAGCTCATCAGCAGGTGTAAGAAGAATTAGAGCGATTCTGTCATAGTCAGAAGATCTTAGAAAAGTCTCCATATCTTGTCATTATTGATAGGGGATATACTCTTACATAATGAGACAACAAGTAAAATCATAGAAATCCTTGATTGCTTATCCGGTTGATTGTGGAGACAGCTAATACCACTATATCGGCTTTGATGTTGGTGGCTGCCAGGCTACGTCATATTGCTGGTTCAACCTGGAGTGAACGAAAGTATCTGAATATGGATCTGCTTATTGATTGCTCAAAGGAGGAGAGAGCTTCGTAAATTCGGATATCGTCAGATGAGACAAAATGATTTTGCGAAAGAAATTTGACACTACTTTATTGGTATAGTTCTTCTCCTCCGTGATAATCGAGACTGTAAATAAATCTGTGTAAAGCTCCAAATCTTCGATAATGAAGAAAGGAGCTTCAGATTGGACAAAGAGACCTTCAATGAGTTGGCCGACAAGCTGGCCATGAATCTCAAGAGCGAAGAAGATGTCTCGGAGATGGCCCGAATGCTGACCAAGGTAGCGATTGAACGTGCTTTGGAAATAGAAATGGAAGAGCATCTGGGTGAAAAGTCAAAGGGCCGTGCAAGACAGCGAACTCCCGAAACGGCTATACCCCCAAGACACTGAAAACCGATACCGCAGAAATACCTCTTGAAATTCTTAGAGATCGGAAAGCAGTTTTTGAGCCCCAGCTGGTGAAGAAGAATCGGCATCGCAGCGGGGATCTGGATAGTAAGATCCTATCCCTTTACGCCAAGGGCATGACCACCAGGGACATCTCGGACACCTTCAAGGAAATGTATGACGTAGAGGTTTCACCAACCCTGATCTCCAAAATCACCGACGGTGTAATGGAAGAAGTCGTTGCCTGGCAGAACCGGCCACTGGATTCCATCTATCCAGTTTTATTTCTCGACTGCATCGTCGTCAAAGTTAGGGAAGACAAACGTGTTATCAACAAAAGTGTGATTCTGGCTCTGGCCCATCAATACCGAGGGAAAGAAGGAGCTGTTGGGCCTCTGGATCGCTCAGAACGAGGGATTGAGGTTCTGGGTGAGTGTTTTGACAGAACTTCAGAATCGGGGCATTACGGATGTGTTTATAGTCAGCGTTGATGGCCTGAGTGGTTTCCCTGACGCCATCAAAACGGTCTTCCCGGAAACCAAAATCCAGCTCTGTGTCGTTCACCAGATTCGGAACTCTCTGAAGTACGTTTCTTACAAGGATCGGAAAACTGTCGCCAAGGACCTGAAGAATAACTATCGGTCGGTGACCGAGGAAGAAGCCCGAATGGAGCTCGATTGCTTCGCTGATAAATGGGATTCCCAGTATTCATCAATCACCAAAAGTTGGCGGACCAACTGGGAAAACCTGATTGCGCTGTTCGATTACCCCGATGAGATTCGAAGGATTATCTATACAACAAATGCCATCGAATCTCTAAACAGCGTGATCCGAAAGTCGATCAAGAATCGAAATTTTTTCCGAATGACAATTCTGTGTATAAGACTATCTATCTGGCAATTGAGCAGGCATCCAGGAAATGGTCTATGCCTATTCGGAATTGGAAGCCAGCAATTAATCGGTTCGCCCTCGAATATGATGGGCGATATAACCTGTGAAAATGAGCTTTACACAGAAAAGTTTACAGGCTCTGATAATCACAGTCTCTACTTGTGATAGTAATCTTTTTGAGGAGACTAGATTACAGAATCAAGTTTGGGAATAAGAACTATTCGGAAAGGTGTATTGTCTTATCGAGTGCGTCAATCAAATCGTGCATTATTTCTCCAAATCTTTCTGTTCTCGCAATTTCATCATTTATAAAACGATTAATAATTGTATAATCCACGGATGGCATATTCTTCTTTAAGTCCTCATTCATGTTAATTCGTTCCATCTTCTCAGCCATAGGTCTTTCTTTTGATGCCAATAATTCGATTTGCAATACACGAAAATCGTCGGGCCAAACCAAAACAGTGAACATGTCATTAAAGACCTTCTGGTAATCAACGATTGTCGCGGGGGTAAATCCAATGATTACATGGTACTTCTTAAGGTATTTTTCGACTTCAGCAACTTCAATAGAATAGTAATACCGGGCAATTCTATGGCAGATATATTCTGGACTCTCTAGAAACCGACACATTGAATTTGTTGACTCGAATAGTATATTAGGGTCGACCTCATTATGACGTCGTGGTCTATTGGTGTGAATCGGCATACAAGTAAAAGGACCATTCGAGGTGAAATACTGAATAAGTGTAGATTTGCCAACATAGCTCGGGCCCAAAAAACCAATAATTTTTTTTCCACGGTGTAGTATTACCTCAATAGTTATAGAAGATATTTCGCTGATAGTTCTTGATCCGTATAATATAACGTAGAAATCAGGATGAGTTTTTCTAAGTCATTTAATAGAATACCATAATTACCAATACTCCCTATTATTTTGTCCCACTCGTATTTAGCAGCATTTTTTAAGTCTATCAAGCTACTAATGATTTCTTCAGCTGCCGGACTACAATCTTCCATGCAATTGTAAACACACTGTATAATATCAACATAATTTACTTCTGATTCGGAGATCTGGAAATCTCTCATAGCTATTTCCACTGACAAAAGAGCATCTCCAATACTGCTTTTTTTGTGTCTTGCCATTGGATATGTAATATTCTTTGTAATACATTCAGATATGTCCCGAGAAAAGACAAGTTCAATGAGTTACGGTTATTGAATCCTGCTAAACCATACACCCAGGTATCGTTCCAATCTAAATCTGAGGAATCACCACTGCGGATCTTTCCTGCACGAGATGATGCATTGACAAATCTCTCTGTAGAAAAGAAGGGTCCTCCATTTCGTAGTACATATGCAGGATTGTCTGCTGTATGAACCAGATTTAAAACCCCATTTATAGCACCAAAATCTCTTCTCCATGTTCCTTCAGAGGCTTTCATAGGAATCCGAAATCCTTTTGTTTTTGCGAGTTTTGTGTGTATGTTCATATCTCCCAAGTGAGTTACTAGTATAGCTGCAGTTGGGCCTAACTTGAACCTGTTCGAAAACAACCACCATCGAAACCGTTCTGGTATCCAGTTTGGAATAAACATATATGATATCTGATCTTCGCTAAGAGGATCTATAACAGCATAATCTATAGGGATTAGGCCATCGAGATCAAACCGTCGAAGCAATTGATCTACCCGGCCCAATATGAATGTCTCCGGTGTGATTAGAATAAGGCCAAGATAATCAAGATTTCTGATTTCTGTAGGCCCTGCTAAGGACAAAAAATCGATACATAAGCCATTGTCCGGTGTAATATCAGAATACTTTTCAAGTAAATCATCGGCAGGCGTCTTCACGCAATAACACCTATTAACACTTTCTGTATCCCATTCTCAAGCTTACTTGTATAGTATTGACTTCTAAGACCACCAGACACTCTCATCAATTGGATATACGTCCAAATGAAATGTATTCCGAAGCCAGGTAGAGAGCTGAGTCCTAAGCACCAGGAACTCAGATGCGGCATGAGAAACTCCTACTAGTGACATTTTCGTTTCTTTGGCATAATTCAGCATTTCGGTATACCTCATTCTACCATAATCAGTATCTATATGATGATGAACTTCACCAGTGATATATGCTTCCGCGCCTTTCTGTTCTGCTTCCTCCATATATTTTGCACGATCACCGCCACCAGCGACTATTGCAACTTTTGTGATACTACAATTTCTTCTTCCTTCGAAGTCTACATAAGGGATACCGAATATCTCAACTAACTTGCCAATTAAGCCGTATGTATTTGTTTCGCTGATCATACTAATCATTCCTCCATATCCGTATTTTGCTTCCATAATATGGTCCACTATCTCTCCACCAAGTGCTTGACATATGGCTTGATTAGTACTTATGGTCTCGTGAATATCAAGAGGCGTATGACAAGAATAGATTGAGTGATTCATCATTCTTGCTTCTAATAGTAGTTTTGGATCTGGCGCGATAAAGCCTTTACCCCACGCCCCCATTGGATTACCACATTCCATATCAATCGGATGATGGGTAAAAAGCAAACTACCTCGTTTTGCTAATCTGAGAAATGTTTCCAATACGAAGTCTGATAGAAACGTTGCACAATAGATATCACTGACATCATTACATCCTCTAATCATTAAGCCATCACATCGCTTAGTAAATTTCTTCTCAAAAAAATGTTGCCAATCAAAACCTATTGAATCATAAACAATTGGAAGGTATTTTCCGAATGTAGGATCTACATCGAATCTATCGGTATTAAAATACTTATCGATAACTGCAACAATGCCCGACAAAGTGTTCATACAGACAGACTCCTGATCGATGATACTCTACTTTATACATACTCTCATTTATATTCATATCATTACAGAGCTAGGATTCAAACGCGCACAGTATATATCACACGAAGGAGTCGTATTAGATAGGACAACTCCAGAGACGCTGTGTATTCAAACAACTCACCTAGTTTCGAGCTATTCAAATCACAACACTTGAATGCGTTAATTTTCGATTTCATTAAGCAAAGGTAAGTGTACCATTTTGCTTTCCCCTTTCCTCAGCCCATCGGAAGAGAAGAGTGGCTGAAATGAACAAGAAAATATCGAGACTCACTAGCCAAGTTATCTCAATAAATACACTTACCCACGAAATATTAGCCATCCAAGCAATCCTTAGAAGCCTTACTGCGTGCGAGAGGGGATAAGCTATAGCAATTGTCGAGAGAACTAGGGGCAGAGATGTAATTGGGAAACGCGCTCCTGAAAGGAACTCACCCGGTGTTTCAAACAATGCATAGAGAAGTCTCATATTCCGGCCACAAAGGAATACTGAGCAGACGAACATACCCCATGGAAGACTTGTAAGAATTACAAACATTATGAAAAGTGCCAAGAATCCTGGATGAGGAACATGTATACCGAAGATCAAAACAGATGAAAGAACGAAGCTACCGGCAGCTAGTAATCCAGTAGGAAGTGCTGACAGTGCAGTACCGAAGAGCCACAGGTGGCGGCGAACGGGACTAAGAAAAACTGGCTCGAGTATACCATATCCTGTCAGCAGCGAGTGGAATTCCCAGACTTCTGTAGACACCTCTAGCTTGCAATAAGACCCTTTTCAAATTCAACCGGAGAGACTCCGCCTAGATGCTTATGGCGGCGCTTTCGGTTATAGAATGCTTCGATGTAATCGAACACATCTGACCGAGCTTCTTCCCTTGTTCGGTATGCCTTTCTTCGAATCCGTTCCTTCTTCAGGCTGCCGAAGAACGATTCCATGGCAGCGTTGTCCCAGCAGTTTCCACGCCGACTCATACTCCTCTTCAGACCGATATTCCTACAGAACCTTTTCCAGTCACTGCTGTCATACTGACCACCCTGATCAGAATGGATGAGCACTTTGTTCTTGGGGCGCCTCTTCCATACAGCTGCCAGGAGAGCCTGGATCACCAGGTCCCGATGAAGAGTTTTCTGCATCGACCAGCCGATGATTCTCCTGGAATACAGATCCATGACGACAGCCAGATAGAGCCAACCTTCAAGGGTGCGGATGTAGGTGATGTCTGTCGTCCACGCAGTATCAGGCTTCTCTATGTTGAAGTCCTGCCGGAGGTGGTTCTCCACGACCTGGGACGGCTTACCATACTTGAATCGACGCATCTTGAGTCCCACCATGGCCCTGATACCATGCTCCTGCATGATTCTGGCTACTCGGTGGACGCTGCAGGCTTCTCCGTCCTCACGAAGGTCCTCGTAGATTCTGGGGCTTCCGTAGACCTGGTCGCTCTCTGCATAGAAGTGGCGTATCTTCTCCAGCAGTCGAAGGTCTTCAATAATCCTCTCTGACTGAGGCTTTCTCAACCAAGCATAGAACCCACTTCGATTGACGTCGAGAACCCGGCACATGGTCCTTACTCTGAATTCAGTCCTGTGTTCTTTGATGAAGGCATATCTTACTCGGACTGACTCGCGAAGAATGCCGCGGCTTTTTTTAGGATATCGCGCTCTTCCTGCACCCGTCGCAGCTCTGCTTTCAGTCGGGCTACTTCGGTTTCCAGTTCCTGATTCTTCCTCTCAGAAGATGATGATTTTGGGTTCCTTGGATCAGCCTTCAGCCACTTGTAGAGACTGTGGGTTGAGACCCCGATTCTCTCGGAAACTTCTTTGACCGAGTAACCCCGGTCGATGACCTGGCCGACGGCTTCGGCCTTGAACTCGTCCGTGTAGCGCGGACACCCCATGATAACTTTATAAAGTAAACAATATATATTTATAATATCATAGCATCATAAGGTTTATAAGTCAACACATGTTAAATAATCGGTCTTTCGCCCTGTTTGTATGTGTCTTGCAGGCTCCCATTAGTTTTATGGCGTCCTTTTATGTTCGCACTAGTTCATTAATGAACAGTATTTCGTTTCAATTCTCAAGCGCGATTGAATACAACGTGCCTTTTTTTGATTTCTCCTAATCGGCCTTCATTACTACCTAGACAGTCGTTTGGTGGAAGGGTTGTTTTCTCTGATTAGCAATCGTGTTGCTCTTGCATAATCTGTTATGCTGTTATCATGACGATAGAAGAAATCGACCGGTCTATTGATAGCTGGTTGATGACACATGGTTCGACGAATCGCGACTTGAACAGCCTCTATCATGAAATGGCAAAAGGGGCGCATCCCGATATCGAGGGGGGAAGCCACGAAACTTTCGTCTACCTGAAGTATCGAATAGAAAGCCTCTCTCGCTCTTCGGATGAGAGACTTAGGGGTGTAGCACGGCATCATGGTGTTGATATTAGCTCCTCGCTTGTTCGGGATTTTGGCATTGGGCAAGTTCTTGAGGATCGGGCTATGCTCTATCTCGCTCTCTATCGTCTCTGTCTTGCAGGAATTTTCTCTACTGCACTGAAAGACCGGAATGGCTTCTTTCAAAGGATAGCCGATGATATTACTATCTGCTTGAGTTGGTGCATTAAGAATCATGCAAGCCTAGCCAAACCCATCAGCGAATATATCGATGAGTCCATCAAGCGGCACAAAGGAGGTCTTGGGGGGATATCAAGATCTGTATCAAAGCCTCTCATTAGTAGCATTGAGACATTCATCGTCTATCAGGATTCTGGGAGAATCGTGACCCAGGAGATCTGTAATGATTTATTGAATGAATGTCGGCAAGCCTGCGAGACATCTGATGATTCACTTGAGAGTAAACAGGTGTTAGGAATCGCTAAATGGATTGGCAGTGAGTTAAACCAGCCGCCGGTTCTCTTTAACCATGGTTTTTAGCCAATTCAAATGACTTTCGGCGCAGAGATTCATAGAGTCGCGCTTGAAAACCGAAAATGTAAGATTCTCTGAAATCCTGCTCAGCTCAATCATCCTATTGTTCAGAATAGTGGTTCCTTAAACAGATCCTAGTCTCGATGTCTCATTAGCGTCTTAGGTGACCACCGTTCCGCATTCGTGATAACGAATCTCACGTACCAGGCATGTCCATATGGAACTCCCCCGGGATAAGGATGGAAGCAGGATTCTCCATTCTCCCCCCCTCATCGGCGTCATATTCATCAGGAACTCTCTCGGGGCAATAAGCTCGAGGTCGCTTGAGGCGTTTTTTTAAGGCATCCACGGAACTAACCCTTGATGCCGGTTGATGCGATGCTTTCAATGAACACTCGCTGCAACAACAAATAAAAAATGATGATCGGTACGGTGATGGTGGTCAGATAGGCCATGACTTCGCCCCAGGCTGTGTTCAATTGGAAGAAATACTGCAAACCCACCATTACCGGACGGAAGGCTTCGGACTGCACAACGATCTTGGGCCAGAGGTACTGGTTCCACATGTCCAGCGCCCGCAGGATGGACGCTGTAGCAATAACAGGTCCGGAAAGCGGGATGATGATCCTGGAATACACCTTAAACCATCCCGCTCCATCAACCCGTGCGGCTTCCACTAGGTCCCGGGGAATCTCCTTGAAAAACTGATAGAACAGGAAAATCTGGAATCCATGGGCCATCCAGGGGATAATCTGCACGTGATAGCTGTTGAGCCATCCGATGGTGAAACCGTCGAATCCCAGCCAGGGGAGCTTATTCACCCACAGCAGCAGAGGAATGGCAATAGCTTCGAAGGGAATGATGAATGTGGCGATTATGACGCTGAGCACGATAGTCCGCCCCTTCCATCTCAGAAATGCAAATGAAAAGGCAGCCATGGAATTCACCAAGAGACCGAGCGAGACGGTCACTGTAGTGATTAAAATGGAATTGAACAGGAATCGCCCGATTGGCACGCGATTGTAGGCGTTTATGTAATTCCGAAATGATAGGTCGCCGTATGGAACGAAGGCTTTCAGCGATGAAGTATCCTGCAGAAGCTGGAAACTGGGTTTGAAGGAGGACACGACCATGAAGATAAGAGGGAAGAGGAATACGAGGGCGACGAGGGTCAGTAGGGGATAGCGCAGTCCGTAGTTTAGCATTTTGTTGGTGGAGTTTTTCATCAGTCTTTCTCCCGGGTGAGGTATCGCTGAATCAAGGAAATAGACAGGACGACCAGGAAGAATACAACTGAAATTGCCGATCCGCCGGAAATGTCCTGCTTGAAGGATCCCCGAACCACCAGTTGAAAGACAACCGACTGGGTACTATCTAGGGGACCGCCCTGGGTCAAGACATCGACCTGGATAAAAAGTCCGAAGGCCTGCATGGTGATAACCAGGAGGATGAAGACGGCGGTACTCCTGAGTCCCGGCCAGGTGACGTAACGGAATTTCTGCCAGGGGCCGGCGCCATCGATGGACGCCGCCTCATATAGGATGGATGGAATGCTCTGCAGACCGGCCAGCCAGATGACCATGTGGAAACCCACAGCCTGCCAGATCGACATGGCCATTACCGAGCCCATGGCCGTATCGGGATTTCCAATCCAGTCTACCGGCTGAAATCGGCCGAAAGTCAGGTAGCCAAGAAGTGTGTTGAGCAGACCGTTCTGTCCATCGTAGATAAATCGCCAGAGCAAGGCCACAACCACCATGGATACGACGACGGGCATGAAATAAATCGTCCGATAAAAGTTTATGCCGGCGATACGCTTGTTCAGCAGCAAGGCCAGGAGCAAGGCCAGCCCCCCCTGGACCGGCGCGATAACGATGACAAAGAGGAAAGTGTTGCGCAGGGCCTTTAGAAAGACCACATCACTGGCCAAAACGTACTTGCGCTGCAAGCCCTTTTGCCGGGAGCTGAACTCTCGAAGTCCATCGAGCCGCGGAAAATCGGGATTCTTTCTCGTGAATTCCCGGAGCCTGGGATACACCAGCTCACCGTCTTCATCCAGCAAGGGTTCGCCGGTGGCCTCGTCCATCAGGGGATCCAGAGTCAGAGTCCTGATGGTGAGCAGGTCTTTGAAGTTCCGAAAGCCCACCCATTCGGCGGGGTTCGGAGAGACCAGCCGCTGGTTGGTGAATGACATTCCCACTCCCATAAAGAAGGGAATAATGAGGAACATCAGAATGAGTATGGATGCAGGCAGAGCCATGAGCCATCCGGCCCGGGCTTCCTGCCTGATTTGCCTGGAAGGAGAGCCTGTCGCCGTGGGCACTTTCCACCTCCTGAAAACAATCCCGCGGCGACTATTTGCCACCGCGGGAATAATTCAATGTACCAAACGGGAACTAGAACCCGTATCCGCCGTTCTTCTTGATATCGTCGGTGATTTCATCAGCCGCGGCGTCGAGGGCATCCACGACATCCGCGCCGTTGGCGATGTCGGCCAGGGCCTTCTCGAAGGCCAGAGCCGCCACCACGTAAGCCGGAGTCGGAGGCCGGATCAGGCCCTGCTCGCTGCTCAGTCCGTAGAAGACTTCCAGGGGGCCGCCGGCGGAATAATTCTCGGTCATCATGGCCGCCGATGCGGTGGCCGGCACCAGGCCGATCCCGTTGGAGAAGGCGGCCAGATACTTGTCCTGGATGGCGAACTCGATGAACTGGCTGGCGCCGTCTTTGTGCTCGCTGCTGGCGGCCACGCCGAACTGCCAGGAGGCGGCGCCGATCTTAGGACCCTTGCCGAAGTCCGGAGCCGGGAGGAAGAGCATGTCGTCGCCATAGGCATCCAGGGGGCCTAGGGCGGCCCAGTTTCCGTTCCACTGCAGGGCGTAGCGGCCCTCGATGAAACCGGTCTCGCGATCGCCATCGTCCTGGCTGGTGCCGGGAACAAAACCGCGTTCGAAGAGGCTCTGCCACCACTTGCCGAAAGCCACGGCTTCCGGGCCGTTCAGAGCGCCTTCCGCGGTGAGATAGGAGGAGCGATCGACAATATCGCCGCCGAAGCTCTGCATAAGGGGACTGAAGGCATAGGGGTACCATTCGCCGGTCCAGGCCATGCCAAGATCGAGGGCATATTCAAATTCGCCGGAGGCCTGCAGGGTTTCCAAGGCCGCGTCGAATTCCTCGCCGGTCCATGGGTTTTCCAGAGAGGGGATGCGGATGCGGTACTTGTCCAGCACGGATTTTCGGGCATACATGGCGATGGCGGCGTCCCAGAGACCCACCGAGTAAATCTTTCCGTCCCATTCGCCGATGGCGCCGGGAAGGAATCCGTCCAGGGCGCCGGCAGGCAGTTCGAGGGGCGCCATATAGCCGGACCAGGCCCAGTTGGGCATTACGGGACCGTCGACATCGATGATGTCCGGTAGCTTCCCGGCCAAAGCCGCAGCAGTAACCGATTCGTTGTAATCCTGCTGAGGGAATTCCTCCAGTACCACAGTCCAATCGCTCTGAGAGGCGTTGAAGTCGTCGATAATGCCGATCAGGATACTGCGCTCCACCTCATTTCCGGCGCCGTGGTACCAGAGACTGAGCTCCGTAGGTCCCGCAGCCGCAGAGCCGTCGGATCTGCCGTTGGCGAAAGCCATTGCCGCAGTCATGACGACTAGAACGACAATAGATACGATACGATTCTTCATAAAACACTCCTTTTTTCCCTTTGGGGGGATATCCCCAAAGGGATAGTTACCTGTTTGAATTCGGGACTAATACCCTATGTTGAGCATCAGAGATGACTCCCATAGCTTCCGAAAAACGAATTTCCGCAAGAGAGGCTCGGGGGAAGATCTGGGAAGTGAAAGTGACAGTTCCGTCCAGGGCGAAGACTTCAATGAGTGAACCGTCCAGAATTACTCGAAGATCAAGGGATTGATACCCAAAGACCGGCAGAAAAACCGATGGCCGAGTCTCAAACTCAGGATGAAAGTGATCCCAACTGACGCCGGTCCGATCCAATACCAGTTCCTCGGTTCCCGGATTCCATTCAAGAGTCAAAACTCCGCCGTCGGAATACCGAAATTCCAGAATGGATTTGTCCGTGGTAGGATTCGAAATCCGATAGCGAATGTCATGCACACCGGCAATCGCAGCGGCATCCGGGAGCGGGGCATTCTGGCCGCCGGAATCAAACTCCCTGACCGGCGCTTGCCGAATTTGCAGAGAGCCGTCTTTTTCGACCAGAGACAACTCCCTGGGAATGCTCATCTTCCCCCGCCAGTTTTCAGCGGGAACCTCGTTGGCATAGGCCCAATGGTTGGCCCAAGCAATCCAAATCGACCGATCCTCGAGTCCGGCCCAACTCTGGGTAGCATAAAAATCATGCCCGTAGTCCACGAGCCGAAATGCTTCGGGGGAATCTTGGCAGTTGAAAGTGCTGCCATCAAAATCTCCAACGAAGTATTGGACTGGAGAATGGGTAGGCTTACTTCTTCCTAGAGTACTGACGGCCAGAATCCAGACCTCCTTTCCGGGCTCGCTCGGGTGAGGCAGAGAAAAGACATCGGGGCATTCCCAAACGCCTTCCGGGAGGCCATACCCCTCGCCGAAACGGCCGGATTCTGTCCATTCTTTCAGATTCTTGGACCGGTAGAAGATGACCTCTCTGCCGGCAACCACGACCATTACCCAAGCCCGACTCGGTCCGTGATAGAAAACTTTCGGATCCCGAAAATCGAGCAATCCGGGATTCTGAATGACGGGATTGTGCTCATATGGAACCCATGTGGAACCGCCATCGGGGCTATGAGCCATGCACTGATGCTGAAGGTATTCGTCTTCGGTATCTCCCGGAACATGACCGGTATAGAAAGCGACCAATCCGGGTTGATCCGGAAAGAATTCGGTGACATTGTGCCTGTCGATAAGCGCCGAGCCGGAGAAAACCATCCCGGTTTCTTCATCCGGGGAAATGGCAATGCCTTTCTCTTTCCAGTTCAACAGATCGGCGCTGACCGCATGCCCCCAGTGCATGGGCCCCCATTGAGTGCTGTAAGGATGATATTGAAAGAACAGATGGTATACACCGTTGAAATACACACAGCCATTGGGATCACTCATCCAGTTATTCTTCGGGGTGAAATGCAGAGCCGGTCGGATAATTTTTTTATCGGTCATGAGTCACATTTTTCAGTATATTTGCATTCGCTTTCATTAGTAATATAGGAATCTTCTCGATCATTAAGTAGTCTCTCTTTTTACCAGTTTCGGTTCCAGAACGATGTGCTGTTCTTCCTTCTCAGTCGGTCCGCCTTCTATCCGGGTCAGTAACAGTTCCACCGCCAGTCGGCCGATTTCCTCGATGGGTTGATATATGGACGTCAAGGTCGGTCGGACGCTCTCGCAAATAAACGTATCATCGAAGCCGACGATTGCAACTTCGTCAGGTATCGACATTTCCAGGTCCTGGACAGCATGAACAACACCCAAAGCATAGGGATCATTACCCGCAAATACTCCCAATCGGCTTTTTGCACGATGAGTTGCCAGGTAATTCCTGGCGCTTTCATATCCCCGGCTAATGCTACTGAGCCACCAGTTCTCATTCATGATGACATCGATGGACTTCTCGTCTAGATTGGCCTTGATGAGGGTGTCTCTATATCCTCGATACTTGTCGTCATCGGTGGTTCCAAAAAAGGCGAATCTCTCGATTCCGATTTCTAGAAAATGCTCGGCAACCAAGTATCCACCTTTGTAGTGGGATACACCGACACAGTCGATCCCGGGGAATTCCAAGGTCGCAACCACGGATTTAACCCTCTGTTCCCGAAGCTCATCAAGTATTTGAGTCCCAGGAGACGGAACGACAAGCAGGCCATCAACTTGCCGGGATTTCAACGAAGCGTATTCTGCCTTTTCCCGCAGAGGATCACCCTCGGTATTGGCCAGAATCACGTTATATCCGTTAAGGGAAGCGATTCTCTCGATATGGGCCAGAATCTCGGCGAAGTAGGGATTCATGAGATCCGGAAGGATCACACCAAGAAGGTAGGATCGATTTGCAGCCAAGGATCGAGCCGAGAGATTGGGCTTGAAATCAAGCTTCCTCACATTCTCCATCACCCTAGATCGTTTTTCCCGCGAGACACCGGGGCTCCCATTGAGCACTCTCGAAACTGTAGCTTGTGAAACACCTGCCTTATCGGCGACATCTTTCATTGTTGCCATATGTATACGCTTTCAAACATTCAGAATAGATACCGGAGTATCAATTGTCAAGGAAAACCTAGATAAACATTCTGCTTGGGGATGGTGCATATTCGGGAGAACATCGCACAACCCTGCCCGATTGTCTTTATGATTGAGGGCCACGGAGTGAATAGTTGGTAATCCATTGAAGTGATGCTCGTTGTCAGCGCAGTCGTAGATCAACAACCTATCGTTGTCAACGGATACATTGTGTTGAAATTCCATGTTTATGCTTAAAAGCACTTAAGCGCTCCTTATTGCACTGATAAGGTTTGATCATAGATGAGGTCGTTCAGGCTGGAGAAAACATCAACGGCGCTTCCCTCCACGGTATTCGTTGGTAAAGTACTCTGAATACGGACTCCCGCTTGGGGCTTCAACTCAACGATACTGTCTTGTTTCAGGTCTGCATGGCCTTTTGCGCCGATTGGATACTGACTTCATATAGGTCCGCGATCTTTCGGCTTGTGATTCTCAGCGATATCAGATCTCAGATTTTCGACCAGCTGCTTCACGGTATTTCGCAGCATATGAACCTCATCCGGTACAAACTCTAAGTGAGTGAATACATGGCGCAATCCTTCGGCAAGGGCGTGTGTATGATCCTCCTACTTGGGTGAGTGCCGAACCACGATGGCGATGGGTATGTCGGGAATCGGCAGAACGCCTCAGCTGTAATTCCGCTCAGCCGTTCAGCCCGACGATCTTCCGCCCGGCCTCCACCAGCTTCGCCGCCTTCATGTCGTTCCGGGCATTCGGATTGGGAGATTCCAGGGGCCATCCGCCGGCCTTGCATTCACGGTCCCGGTAGAGCACGCTACTCTGGCTGAAGTAGGCGCCGCTGTGTTCGAGAGCTTCATCGGAAAGCAGACAGTGCAAAGAGGTTTGGGCGGACTCTTCGTTGCTGTCGGTCATGGTCCGGGTGAAGGGCCGCATGAGGGCCATCATCACTTTCATCGAGCCGCTTGCGCCACTGCCGAAGTTGGAACGGGCCCAGCCGGGATGCACTGAATACGCTGTAACTCCGGTGCCTTTGAGGCGCCTGGCCAGTTCACGGGCATAGAGCACGTTGGCCAGCTTGGCCTCACCGTAAGCGGCGAAGTTATTGTACTTCCGGGAGTCGAAATTGAGGTCCTCAAGGTGAACATCCGGGCGGTTCCGTTTGTCGCCGGCGTGAACGACCGACGAGAGGATAACAACGCGTGAAGGAGCGCTCCTCTTCAGAACGTCCAGCAGCAACTCGGTGAGCAGGAAATGCCCGAAGAAGCTCACCTGCATCGTCAACTCCAGGCCGTTCTTGGTTCGGGTAATGTCATTATTCGTGTTCACCATGCCGGCGTTACAATCCAGGCCGTGGAGTTCTTTATGCTTTGCCTGGAACTCTTTGGCGAAGTCCCGGATGGATTGGAGATCGGCCAGATCCAGCCTCATTATCTCGTAGCTGCCCCTCAGGCCGCCAAAATCGGCCGCCGCTTCTTTGGCCGCGTCTACCCTGCGGCAGGCCATCACCACATGACCGCCCTGTTTGATCAGCTGCCGGGTGGTTTCCAGGCCGACGCCGGAATTGGCGCCGGTGACAATGTAGGTTTTACCACTGAGAACTTTCGATTTGGTCTTCTCATCAATCCGCAGTTTCTCTCTTGCCATTGTTCCGCTCTCCTTGATTTCTTGATCTTGGTCAAAAATATACTCGCAGAAAGCACCACTCACTATATCGAACCGCGCCAACTTCTTAGCAGTTTCCGCCAAAACGTCAGGAAGGACTGCCGGTCGTCCGGAAGGCTTCAGGGGAGCTGCCGGTCCACGAATGGAAGGCGCGGCTGAAGGAGCTGGGTTCCTCATACCCGAGCAGTAAGGCGATTTCGGATACAGTCATCAGGGATGAGGTAAGGTGGTGGCGGGCCAGGAGCTTCCGACTGTGGTTTAGCTGCTGCTGGAAACTCGTTTTCTCAGCCTGGAGACGGCGTTGCATGGTCCGACCGCTCATGATGAGTTTCTCCGCGACATCCTCAATAGAACTCCTCCCCATGGGAAGGATTTCGAAGAGCACTGCCCGCACTTTCTCGGCAAAAGACGAATCCTTCTCCAGTTCGTCCAAGCGCCTTCGCAGCTCCGGCTCGAAGTATTCCCAGACGGACTCATTGCGCATCTGGAAGGGGATGCGGCAGTCCTGGAGCCGAAACCTGATGCAATTCGAGTCACCGACGCCGGGTTTGACAGAGAAATACCTGCCGTAGGTCTCTTCATCCAGCTGCACTAGCGCCTCGACGGAAACCGGGGCTATTTCCTGCCCCGTGGCTTCCCGGAAAATCTTGGTGAAGAAGATGAACTCGCTGGCCACGATTTCCGGATGAAGCGCCTTTGTATCGTCGACGCTAAGGATGCGTATGGAGAGGGTCTCCTCATCCGTCTCTAATTCCAGGACCAGTGGCCCAATCAGGGGTTTGAACTCCTTGATCCTACGGACGAAGGTCTCGAAATCCTTCGAACAAAGCGCAGCCAGGATAGGCGGCGACATAACGGCGGCGATCGGCAGGTTTTCCAGGAGTAGCGGGATGGGCTTCCTGGAGTCTACGCTTTCAATCAGAGCTTCCCATAGCCTGAAGTATTCTTCGGTGCTGAGGCTTCTAACATTCCGGTTGAAAAAGTCTACGGGGAGATTGGCCTTCTGCAGAACCTGTACCTCATTCACCTTGAGGTAGGCCAGAAGGAACCTCATGCTATCATCAATCACGAAACGAGTTCTCTTTTGCATCCTGATACCTTCCAAAACTGATCATTTAACTACCAAGTATGGGATGATTCGCATCCCGATGAAATATCAAATGACGTCAAGCATACCACAATTCACGCCAAACGAATGCAATATCGTTACGCCACGGTGTTCACCAGGCACATCAAGACTCTTGTCCCAAACGAGTTCTCCCGTTTGAGTAGTTGGAGATGACATCGAAACAGATATCAAGGGCGCACACGAGAACGAGATGAAATCGATCCTGGTAAAGATGAGGAAAGTACCGACCAGGTGACGAGTATCAATGCGAGCCAAGTATAGACAGCATGGACCGCATTCTCAGATAGGATCGGCAACGCGGCTACAATGTGACAACTGACCCCGCAATCGCTACCACGATAACGATGGCCGGCTGTCCCTCTGGCAGAACACGCTTCTCAATGAGGCAGTCCCCTCTGGATGCCGCTCATATGGTAATCGACACAGAGGTTCCTGCAGATTGACCACTGACGCGGGTATTCCAGAGCACTGCCACCTAAACAGCCGATCCAGGTATAAACTTTGGAATCTATCCAAAAGCAGCTCGCCAGTTTCTTATCGTCCAAATAGCCGCTGTTGGTACAACCTCGGGAAACTTCAGTGTGGTGTGTTTTCCATGTATATCTTCCGAGTTCGAATTCTTATCAGGTGTCAATATCGGTGTCTGTTCTCTTTCTTCGGATAATGATGGATATCACTGCAAAGATGAAGATGGCGCATACCGATACCCAGCCCAGGAAATCTCCGACCAGGCTGTAAAGAGTGCGGCGGTTTTCAACAGGAAGATCGGCAAACATCAGTTCCCTGTCTGTGGTGAATTGGTTCATCTCACTGAGAATCCGGCCACGGCTATCCATTGCGACCGAAAGACCGTTGGCGGTAGGTCTGAGAACAGAGAAACCCGATTCCACGCCTCTATACGCCTGCAAATAGCTGACTTCCGGGGCTTCCAGTGTCTCATAGGATGGTGCGATAACCAGTCCGGCTCCCTTTTGGCTGGCAATCCGCAGGAATGATGGGAATGATAAGTCACGGCAAATAACAACGGCGATGCTGCCGAATCTGGTTTCCGCGACCGCAATATCGGGTGGTCCGGCGTCGAACCAGAGGGTCTCTTCAATACTGATATTATGCTTCTCATACTCCAGCAGAAGCTCTCCATCGTCGCTGACAAGTATAGCGACGCTTCGGCCTTCTTCCTCGTCGTTTCGATCGGGTATATCACCGAAATACTCCCGCTCCGAATTCGGAAGCAGGGGTGGAAAGGATACATAGTGAACCACCAGGTGAATCCTGTATCGGAGCGCGATATCGGTAATCCTCCGGCGGAGTTCCTGCTCCTGATTTTCAGGCACGACAAAGAGGAATTCCTGGGAAGCAACAATCTCCGCTCCCCCTTCAACTGCCCGAAAGGCAAGCTGGTCAAGTCTCTCAATTGTCGGATTTATGGGTGTAAAAATCGGCTCGACCAGTATCTTCTCCATGGAGGGAGCCCCCCGGCGCCCCTTATGGTTCAGTACAACAGAGGCTGTGCGGACCGTCTGTGCATGGTTATCGCGGAAAAGAGGCGACAAGGATATACCACCATATATGAGAAGTGCTGCCAGAATGCCACCACTGATAACAAGTCCCTTCCTTTCTCTAAGACGGAGCGCCATGGACACCATCCAGGTAGTTAGAAAAACATTTCCCCACAGTCCGAACAGAGACATCAGAACCGTCAGGGATTGGTGTCCGTGATAGGTGTAAGCGAAAAGGGTTCCTACTCCATCGAAAAGCCCAAATCTGGCCATCAGGAAGGATGCTGCTGTTGCGCAGACGGGAAATACCATGGTTGGGATCAGTGTTTCGCTGCCGAAACGTCGGGATATCGCCTTCGTCAGTAGGCGGTCCGCGAGAAAGGGCAGAGTAAACGCTAACGCTGCCGATCCTTCCCGGATCAGCACGAACAGAAAAAACATGAAGTCGCCGTCGGGAAGGCCCTGCAAGGCCATTCTCGCTAGAAGTATGCCGGAAAAGAGAAGTGCGAAGCCTCGCCCCGGGCGAGTTCGGGTTGAGAATGCCAGAAGCAGGAAAAGGCTCGCCGGCATTGCGATTGGAACGAATGTGTTGATGCGGGTCAGCAAGTAGAAGCCGATACCGCTCCCTAAGCATATAATCGAGTACATGGTTCGATTTTTCATATTGCCTCCTGCCGCGATACTTATGCATTCTGGAATTCCGTTCTGGCAGAATGCCGTTCGGACAGACATCCGCCGGTTATTCTTTTTTCTATTCCTAGCGGCAGCCGCAATAAGTACCTCCGCGGAGGAATCGGGATTCCTCGGAATTCCGAATGCAGCGGAGGGTCATTACATCGGCTCGAACCTGTTTTCTGTTTCAGAGAGGGTGCTGCTGGAGAAGCTAATCGACGGAATCCCGGATGACCCTGCGACGGCGAAGCTGATTTCCGGACATTTCTCCTCAAATTCGCAGTACAACTCCCAAATCAGCCGGACTCATGCGACAGGGTATACTTTGGAACTGACAGATCGATCCAGTGGCAAAGCCCACAGTTTTTCCTGGAACCTTGGCGATTTGATCAGCCAGGTCGACATGTCTGAGTACCATAGGGAAAAGAGATCAGTACCTGCAGCAGACTTTCGCGATCATGCCATATGGTACTATCTAGATCTTCGGGTTTCTGAGTCTTGCGGCGGCCAGTACTTGGTGGAACTGGATAGAACCCTCTTCAGCTGGTTCGATGTCTTCGTTCTTGAAGAGGGTCAGTATGTCCGGCATGCAGGTTCTTTCGAAACCTCCATGAACGAACGTGGAATCCCTTCCGACAGAATCACTATTCCGATCAACCTTCCATCCGGGCATACAAGAATCTACTTCAGGGCCGACGCTGTTGGAAAGACCCGCTTGCCGGTTCGTTTCTGGACTCCCGAAAGGTACCTGAAACACCGGACTGCGAACTTCTTCTTCCACGGCGGCGTGGTCTTCGTAGGCCTGACCCTGGCTCTCTATGCAATCTACCTGTTCTTCTCTTTGTCCGAAAGAGGTTACTTGTATATGGCATTCGTAGTAGTTTCAACCCTTGCGGTTCACCTCGGAATGTCCGGAATCGGATTCACAATTCTATGGCCGGGCAGGCCCGATGTCGGCGTTATGGTCATCTACCTTTTCCTTCCGCTAACCATTACCTCAAATCTGCTCTTTGCACGGTCGTTCTTGAAGCTTCGGCATTCTATTTGGAACGAGGTACTCATCGGCATAATGGTTCTGTCCCTGCTGATTATCCCGGCACAGCTTGTCTTTCAGGGATCTGGTCCGGCAATCTTCGGTGCAACTGTGGTGCTGGACTACCTAACTGTAATCCCCCTCATCGCGGCAGTGATACTCAGGATCCGTTCCGGAATGCCGGCGGCTCGCTATTTCCTGGTCGCCCTAATCTTCCAGATCGCCTCTTACCTAGAATACTGGCTGACCACAGCGAATATCCTGCCATACAACTACCTTGAGTTCATCCAGCTCAGGAGCATCGGATTCGCCCTATTAATGATGATGGGCATGTCCTCCCGTCTTCGCACCCTTAATGCCAATCTTCAGCAATTACGCAGCGAAATGGACGGTCTTGTACAAAACAAGTTGGTTGGTCCTAATGGGAAAACGATCACGGAAACCACTGTAGCCAAGGTGGAAGCGGTGAAAGACTATATCTCCGCCAATTATCACAGAACCCTAACCCGGAACGATCTGGCCGACTCTGTTGGCATAAGTCCCGACCATCTCGGGCGGATGTTCCTGAAGCTCACCGGCGAAAGGATATCCGATATGATTCAGAGAATGCGCATTGAAACAGCCTGCGCAGTCTTGGCTGGATCCGAGCGGCGAATCATCGATGCTGCTTTCGATGTTGGGTTTGAATCCTTACGGACCTTCAATGCGGCCTTTGCCGCCCGGATGGATTGCAGCCCTTCGGAATATCGACGCCGTATGAACTTGAAGGAGGAAGGCCATCCTGATGTAGAGGTTACTTAAAAATGAGGAAAGATTGATGCGATTGGCTTCAAAACTTTTTGCTTACGCTATACTTCTCACTGGTTGCCGAGGTATGGCCCTGCTAGATGGGGATAATGGTTCCGGTCGCATGAGAATGTGATGTCAAGGATATTGCTTGGTTCGAATCCGAAACTCGGCGGCCTATTTTTTCCACAAAAGAGAGTGTCTTCTATCGGAATCAATTACACCTTTTCCTACTAAAAAAACCTATGCAGCAATGACGATGGGTATGTGAGAGTCGATGGCGGCCTAAACGACCGATTCATTCAGGCCTTCGGCCTCCACCTCCAAGCCCCAATGGAATCCGGCGATGTTCATCACCGTGCCCCGGAGCTTGAAAACAGATAGCTTCGTGGATGGATTCGGCCATGACGGTGCGAAGTCCCGCACCGCACAACCCTGCCGATTATCTTTCAGCTCGGGGTACAAGAAACTGCATTGCGTGTAAATTTTCCGGGCACCCCGAAAAGCATCAATCGATGTCCAAGAACCATCGCTGAGCAGGAGTCAGACGGGAACGCGTGAAGTCTGTAATCCATTTTCGCTGATCCTGCTGTGGATCCTCCCGAGGAGTGAAATATCCGTGGTGGAACCGGCGACGCGCTCCGGTATTGTTGTCGGTGCTCCATGCCAGGTGTGAGCATTGAAGATAAGAACCGAACCGGCAGAAGCCTCCCAGATAATCTCATCGGGATGGGGGGCCAAGACATCATCAAAAGCATCCTCCGGAAGCTCGGGTCTATTGTGAGTTCCGGGAATTATGCGGGGACCGCCATCTGCCGTGGAAACTTCGTCTAGAGCCCACAAGGAGTTAAGCACATGAATCTTGGAATAATCGGGTCTAAGCTTCTTCCAGTTTCCATGGAGGGGCTATCTTCCACCTCCCTTGATCGCCCCCCTGCCATTGAGAGAGCTAACTCTGAAATCGCAATTGAAAATGTACCGACAGGCAGAGAGAAGCAGCGGGTGGCTCCAAACTTTTCCCCAAACGGTCCCCATCAGATTCGCCAAAGGTGGGGGCCGGCCTCCTTATGATGCTCCGGCGTTCTCTCCCTCTGCCTCCATAACCTCGTCGAATCTTATCTGCAGCTTCTTAATCCAAAGGGCATCGATAAGATTGGGGATTACTATAAAACCTTTGTTATCGAGATTCTCTTTCTGCTCTTCTGTCAGAAGATTCGTGTCTGCTCCGAGGGCATCAAGATACTGATCCGAAATATTGCTCATGGCTAGCTCCAGTTAACAGTGGAATAAGCGCCCAAGGTTCGCGCGAAAAGCGCTCTCGCGAAATAGCTTTCGGGCCACAATGAAAGGGTTCCGAGGGTAACGAGTCTCAGGAAATTGTCGATTCGAGCTGCTTCTTTCGAAGCAGGTGTTGACTACAAAGCGGCAATTGCAAGTTTCTACTCTTGGCGCCTCCTGAGGATGCCTAAGTGTATGAGGCCCTCTCCTCCGGAAAACACAGAATATTGACCAAGTTGTGGACATTGCTGAGCTTAATCGCCTGCGAGAGATCAATTCCCTCATACTGCGAGCTGGGACCACGCGAAAAGCATTTAGACAGCTTTGCCGAAATGCATTTGGAAGATGCTCTTCAGTTGAAATTCGCCCTAATTGACAATGAATAGCTCGTGCATCTCCTAAAACCACAGGGGTAGCCAGCTTACTTTCTCATCGCATTCCGAAGTTTCCTAAGTATAGCCGCCTGATGGCAGGCAGAATCGATATGCTGCCGCGGTCCCTTGATTCAGGTTCGTTTTGGCTTTTGCGATAATCTACAAAGCAACACAGCAACCCTTCTCGGAGGTGGCACATTGCATCTAGCCGGTTCATTGAAATCGGTCATTATGCTAAATTCCAAATTATGGCCACTTTTTCTCCTGATTCCGCTTTCGAGAAAGGATCCTTTTCGAAAGCCAAGTTGCTCTCCTGCGAACGCTTTACCGAGGAAAGCAATATCTGGAATCTCAAGCGGCATGAACATCCCTTCGTGGAAATTATTTACTTCCTGGAAGGCGGTGCGAGGATTCTCAGTGATAGTGACGATCTCATCCTTTCGATATACGACGTAGTGATATACCCCGAGAATACTCCCCATAAGGAAAACATCGATCTCTCCAATCACCAGGAAATTGTCTGTCTTTGGGTTAAATTTCTCGATCCATCGGGACTGGATCGAATTCGACGCTTGAGCGACCTCAAAAGTCGGTTGCGGTGGCTGTTTGTGGAAATTCATCAGCAGACAATCTCAAACTATGCTCACAAGTACAGGCTTATAGACAACCTGCTGCAAAACCTCCTGCACTACATCAAGCAGCAAATGGAAGCGATCCAGGACATCCAGAACCCTATCAGCCGAATTATCCACTTTCTCCATGAAAATTTAACGAAGGCAATCCGCATCGAGGAATTGGCCCGGCTGGCGAACTGCAGTCCATCCTATCTGGATCGAAAATTCAAGGAGCGTACAGGATCAACGCCTATCCATTACCTAGATGAAATTCGTTTGGAGTCCGCCGTGAAGCTTTTGGCCCGAGAAGATATGGATATCGGCCAAATTGCCGCCTTGGTCGGCTATGAGGATCCCAAATACTTCTCACGCCGTTTCAAGATTAGGTTTGGAGTCCCTCCGAGCCATTATCGAGCGAATTAAGCAGCAACGAGGGCGCCGTGCTCGTGGGCGCTCTTCTTCACCGAGGTTTCCTTAATGGCTACTGCTACAAGGATTACAACTCCTCGTATCACCCATTGATAATATGGAACAATGTTCAGAAGATTCATTCCGTTATTGATGAGCCCGAAAATGAGGGCGCCAGCCAGGGTCCAGGGGATAGTTCCGATACCTCCCGAGAGGCTGGTGCCTCCAATAATCACCGAGGTGATAACATAGAGTTCCCAGGTGTTCCCGGCCAGGGGTTGGCCGGAGCCGAGCCTCGAAGCTAAGATGATCCCGCTGATCATGGCGGCCATACTGCACATTCCATGAATGATGACTTTCACCTTGTAGATGTTGATACCCGAAAGCCGAGCCGCCTCTTCATTTCCGCCCACCGCATAGATGAATCGTCCGAACCTGGTATAGCGAAGTATATAGTGAAACAGGACGAAAGTAAGCAGCAAGATGAAAATCGGGAAGGGGACTCCCAGCAGATAGCCGTTCCCGATGAACAGAAAGGCCGTTTTATCATTGAAAATGGGTTCACCGTCAACTATCAGGAGAGCGAGACCCCGATAGAATATCATACCCCCCAGAGTGACAACAAAGGCCGGTATGGCAAATCTCTCGATGAGGTATCCATGGAGTCCGCCAATCAAGAGTCCCAAGCTCAATACCATAATTATGCTCAGCCAAATCGGAAGGCCCCAATTCACCAGGAACATGGACAGCAAAACTCCCGAAAGGGCTATTAGTGATCCCACCGAGAGATCGATACCGGCAATGATGATTACCCAGGTCATTCCGAATCCGATGATGGCGTACAAGGCGGCTTGATTCATTACGTTCAGGATGTTCCCTGGACTGAGAAAAAGGAATTCACCGCTGTAGTTATTGATTTTGAAAATATCCACCAGCAGAAACAGAATTACCACCAATCCTATGACAATGAGATAGGGTCCCGGAATATGGAATCGTTTCGATGCTTTGCTCATTTCCTAGCCCTCCGTAACTAGGCTCATAATCTTCTCCTGGGATGCTTCCGAGGAGACCAAAATGTCGAGAATTCGGCCATCCTTCATCACAGCTATCCTATCACTCATTCCCAGGATTTCCGGAAGCTCGGATGAAATCATGAGAATAGCGATTCCCGACTCGGATAAATTCCGCATGATGTCGTAAATGGCCTTTTTGGTTCCGACATCGATGCCTCGGGTAGGTTCATCGAGAATCAATACCTTGACTTTCTGAGCCAGCCATCGGGAAATAATCACCTTCTGCTGATTACCTCCGCTCAAACTCCGGACGGGAGTTTTTAGGCTGGGCGTTTTCACATTGAGCTTCCTCACCCCATCGGCGGCGATAGCCTTCTCTCGGGAGACATCGATGAATCCCAGGAATTTCCGAACCATGTCGAGATTCGAAGACATGATGTTGTCCTTCACCGAAAGACCGAGTGTTAGACCCTCGATTTTTCGATCTTCGGTAACAAAGGCCATTCCTGAGTGAATGGCGTCGGCCGGAGATTGAATATCTACCTCCTCGCCGTGGATGAACACCTCTCCCTCGTCCTTTCGGAAACGACCGAACAGCGTCTTCGCCATTTCCGAACGCCCAGCTCCCACCAGGCCCGAGATTCCGAAAATTTCCCCGGCGCGGATTTGGAAATCGATATTCGATATGAGCCCGGCCTTGCCCAATCCCCGAACTTCAAGCATCACTGGATTATTCGAGAAGTCGGATTTTCGCTCAGGATAGACGGCATCGAGAGGACGGCCCACCATCAGTTCGACAATCTTCTCCTTCGTGGCCTTTTCGATAGAGAAGCTATCGATCCACTGGCCGTCTCGGATAACAGTTACCTCGTCGCAAATTTGGAAAACCTCATCCAGCTTGTGGGAAATGTAAATGATGGAAACTCCCTGCTGCTGGAGATTCTTGATAATCCGGAAGAGAATCTTCTCTTCCTTTTCGGTAAGAGACGATGTGGGCTCGTCCATTATTAGAATCTGGGCGTTCACCGATATGGCCTTGGCAATTTCAACCATCTGCTGGTTGGCAATACTGAGATTATTCACCGTTTCATCCGGGTTGATGTGCCCTACTCCCAATCGCTCGAGGATATTCCTAGCTATGGCACTGTTTTCGCTCCTCTTGTAGTAATTGAATCGCCCAAGCCTTTCCCTACCAAGTAGGATATTTTCGGCAACCGTCAGGTTCCAGCAGAGGTTGAGTTCCTGGTGGATAATGGTAATTCCCCGTTCCTGAGACTGGTGTATGTTGGCAAATTCGACACTCTCGCCATCCAGAAGTATCCTACCCTCTTCCAGTGAATACACTCCGGAGAGAATTTTCATCAGGGTGGATTTTCCCGCGCCATTTTCCCCGAGGAGCGCATGAACGGATTGTCTTCGGAGTTTAAGGTTCACCTTATCTAGTGCCTTCACTCCCGGAAAGGACTTTTCGATATTCCGTAGCTCCATGATGTATTCATTCGACATAATCCACTAGTTCCTCTTACTGTCCAGAATAACCGCCCCCAGTATAATGAGTCCCCGGACAATCTGCTGGAAGAAGGGTGATATTCCCAGGAGGTTCAGACCATTGCTGATAACTCCCAGTATAAGGGCGCCGATAAGAGTTCCGGTGATGGTGCCTACCCCGCCGGTGAAACTGGTGCCGCCCACCACGGCCGCCGCGATGGCGTCCAATTCATAACCAACCCCTACATTGGGAGATCCGGATCCTAGCCGAGAAGCCAGGAGAATGCCGCTCACGGCAGCTGAAATCCCGATAAGCGTATAGGCGGAGATTCTTACCCGATCAATCCGAATTCCGGAGAATCGAGCGGCTTCCTCGTTCCCTCCGGTGAAATAAAACTGACGCCCAAGGGAAGTTCGGCTCAGAAGGAGATAATAGAAAACAAAAATCGCCAACATCACCAGGATGGAAATAGGCATAAAGCCGAAGAGGAAGCGATTCCCGATGATCTTGAAGCTCTCATCGGTGGTGAACTTGGCCTGTCCATCCACTAGAATGAAGGCCAGACCCCTGAATATCTGGAAAGAAGCCAGAGTAACGATGAAAGGCGGCAGCTTGATTTTTGTAACCATGATTCCGTTGGAAAAGCCCACCGCTCCTCCAATGATGACTACCAGGAGGTAGGAAACGAGGAGCGGAATCTCGAATTGTATGAAGAATACTCCCAAAGTCACGCCGGCAACCGCCACCATGGACCCCACAGACAAATCGATGCCATTCACCAAGATTACCAGGGTCATCCCGAAGGCGATGATTGCGTTGATGGATATCTGATTCAGGATGTTGCGGATATTGCCCGGTTCGAGGAAAATCCATTCGTCTCTGCTGTTCCCGATTTTCAGAAGATCCGTCAGTATGAAGATGACGGCACTTAAACCGAGAAATATCAGAAGCGTGCTGGCTTGGGACATCCGACCAGATAACCGCTTCCAAAACTTCTTCACAATGATCTCCCCTTTTTGGAAAGCCCCCCAATATTGATAATCGGGAGGCTTCGGTGTGCTTCATCAGGCAGCTTGTATCAATCGGCTACTTTGGCGCCCTCTTTGGTATAAGTACCGACGGATACAGGCATGAAATCCGGGAAATCGGTTCTCACGCCTTTGATGTAATCAACTAGATTCTGCATAGCCATAGTTCCCATCAAGGAGGGGAACTGAATGGTATTGCCGACTATCTTGCCTTCTTCAATGGCGGCCCGGGATTCGTCTCCGGCATCGTAGCCAACAATGGAAATCTGATCCAGCTTGTCAGCACGCTCGACGGCGGACAGGGCGCCCAGGGAGGTATCGTCATTCACGCCAAAGATACCCACTAGATCATCGCCGAATCGCTGCATGGCATCCTCTGCCACCACCATACCCTTGTCCCGCTGACCAACGGCATCGAACTCCTCAATGGTGATATTCGGAAGGCCCTTGCTCATAACTTCCCGGAAACCGGCATTGCGTTCCTGGGTGGAAGAAACACCCGCGTGATCCACTATGATTACGGTGCCCATGTCAATGCCCCTTTGCTGGAGGGCCCCAATCATCAGACCGCCGGCTATTTCCCCGCCTCTGAAGTTATCGGAAGCGACATGGGTGACAATATCGACTCCCTCTACAGCCACATCCACGCTCACCACCGGAATACCGGCCTCAATGGCTTTTCGAACGGAGGGACCGAGAGCCTTGGAATCAGTAGGGTTGATTATGATGCCGTCAACTTTTTGCTGTATAAAATCATCCACCTGATTACTCTGAATTCCGGCGTCGAAGTCGCCATCGGTTAGACGCAGAACAACATCGATTTCCTTGGCCTTGTCCTCCATTGCAACTTTCATTTCCTGGAAGAAAGGATGGCGCAAAGACATGAAGGTAACTCCTATAACCAGCTTGTCCTGCTTGCCATCGGCAGGAGCGCCATTGGCCAGAAGATTCGTGGCGGCCAGAGCCAGAACCACTAGGATTACGAGAACCTTTTTCATACGAACTCCTTTTCCCGCATAACGCGGATATTGATCAATAATTGAATTATCACCCGGGCAGCGGTAGCAGAATACCGGCATTTATGACGAAAAGGTAGACGATCTTGAACTAGACTTGTTGGAAAAATCCGCTCAACGGGAAAACTGTCGATATCAGCCCCAAGCGGAGATAGAATCGGCGCTTGTTGTATGTGAGATTATAACGCGCTTACTGCGCCACGGCGAAATGCACCGCCCCTACCGCCTGGGCGAACTGAGCCACGCTGTATTGCCCTTCATCCCGGAGCTGGCGCATCATCGGCGTCCAGGCTGATTCTTCATCGGCCGCCGCCAACTCCATTTCCGGCGCGATCCGCGCAGCGCCTTCCGCCATAAGGCGGAAACAGACAGGGTTTTTCACAAGCCGGCCGAAAAGCACGCGTTTGTCTACGCGGGGATTGAGAATGAATCGAGTTTCCTGCCACGTAACCGCCAGATATTCGCCGATTTCCCTGAATATATCCATGCATATCCCCTCGCCTTCTCGCTCCGGCAGGGACATGAGATACTCCAAGAGCGCCTTGCGCATGTCCTGGGGTTCCCGCTTGATATGCATGCTCCCGTCAATCTCATCCTTTAGGAATCCTTTGTCATACAGCTCCCTGAGTAAATCCGGACGCTGAGTGGAAAAATACTTAATCGCCAGTCGGAATACTCCGCTCTGACTGGTATATTTCTGCAGAGTGCCGGCTATATCGGTATTGAAATTGTTCAGGCTCCTCGGATCGTCGCTCGGGAAACGGCATTCTGGCCAGCATCCCAAATCGATGATGTAATTGTAAACCTCCAGGGGAATCTCCGGCAAAATCCCCCTCTCGTTCAACCATCCTGTGCCGAGTTCCGTGCCGAGGGTGTGAGCGAACACACCATCGTTCACTTCCTCATCTCCGGAAAAGGCCGATTCCACCCCTGCCGTGAAGGCCGCCATCGGTCCATCGTTGATATTGCGAACTCGGCTCCCTGCTTTGCAGTATCTTTCGAGTTGAGTGTTGAGTTCAGTGAGTTGGGCAAAATCCTTTTCATAGTCGATATCCGGATTATTCCGAATGCCCCGTGTCTTATAGACCTCGCCACCGACTATTTTGTTTCTAACTACAACGTCCGGAAAGCAAAGTCCTATCCCATCGAAATTTCTTAAATCGTGAGCCAGGGCCTTCTCCGCGCGAGAAATCTCTTCCTCTATCTCCGATGTTTCTGTTCCGGAGAGATCATCAAGCGCCGCCTTCCAATTCGTTCCTTTGGAAATTCGTTCCGCTACCGCCCGAATCCTGGCCCATCGAGCCATAAGCAGAATTGGCTCTATGAGCTGCCGTGAGCGGACAAATTGAGCCGGAAACCAATCGTATTCCTTGTAGGCTATGATTCGGCCATTGACGGAGAGCACAAGTTTGATATCGCTTCCGCCGATGTCCATTCCGAGAATGGTTTTCCCCTTCAGTTTACTTGGGAGAATCCTGAGTTTATGAGCGAGGGGTTCATCCTCATCGCGCTTACTGGCCTTCGGCGGCGTTTTGGAATGCTCCAGGCTCGGTTCAAGTTCGGCAAGTAAGAAGGTGAAGCGGGTGCTTCCAGGTTTCCGGCAATCTATGGCGTCAGCCATTCTTTCCGCAACATTCAGGCAGCGGCCATAGCCCCGTCGATCCGCCTTGGACGATTGAGGTTGGAATTCGATAATCAATTCGCCAAGAAAGTCATCCAGATCCGGAATCGCGCTAGAGCGCAGGAAGGTGAGCGATCGACCGCCGAAGGTGGAAAGAATATTGTATACAGTGGCGCAGAGGTATTCCCTAAGCATATTCGCTTCGGAGGCAGCCAAGGCCCTCGGAGGGGGAATACGCAGCGAAAAGGAACGGAAACCGATATCTCCAGCAAGTTCCAGATGCAGGGTTATGGACACAGTGTCAAAATCGCTGTTCAAATTTTCAAACAAGTCTCGAATCCGGGTAATGAAGACCGGCCGTCCCATTTCGGCATCCTCGATGCATTGATTCAGCTCATCTTTCCAGCTGCTCATGTTGCAATCCTTTCCACACCGGCTTTCCGAAGTACAGCTGCAAAATAGCCGATCTCCTCGGGGTTGAACCGCCTCGCGTTTTGCGATATCGGCCATGGTTGCTTGAAAATCCGATACTTGTTTTCCGCCAGAGGATTGAAATTCAATAGCTCCACGGATGGTTGGGCGGGTTCAAGCTTTCCGATATAGTCTCCGAGCCTTCTCAAATTGCCTTCAGTTGCGGTGTAGTCGGGTATCAATGCGATTCGAATGCGAACCTGGCGCCCCCGGGAGAGTAGATACTCCAGATTCCTCCGAATCGGATCCCTATCCGCTCCCAGAATACTCCTATGGGACTCCGAATCGGCAATTTTCTGGTCCACAAGAAAGAGATCGACATAATTCATAACGGCATCGATTGCCGAACGGGGAACACCTAGGGTGGTTTCCACCGCCGTGTTAACGCCCTCCCCTCGGCAGATTCTCAGTATTTCCGCCGCGAAGGATGCCTGAATCAGAGGTTCCCCCCCGCTGAGCGTGATGCCTCCTCCCGAGGTTTCGAAAAAAACCCTATCCCGGAGAATTTCTTCGGCCATTTCTTCGGCAGAGACGCGGCGGCCGTCAAAGGATAGGGCGGAGGTAGGACACTGCTCGACGCAGAGCCCATTGCTATCGCATTTCCGATAGTCGATCCGAATATCCAACCGCGACTTCTCCCGAGAGAGGGCCCCAAGGGGGCAGGTGGATACGCAGATGCCGCAATGAATGCACTTGGACGGTGTCCAGCGCAAATGGATTTTTGGACTGATTCCCTCGGGATTCTGGCACCAGGGACAGCGAAGAGGGCAGCCTTTGAGGAAGAGGGTGGTCCTTATTCCATCACCGTCATGCAGTGCAAAGCGCTTAACATCGAATATGGCGCCGAATGTCACAGGGCTTCGAGATAGGTAGTTCTAGCGATGATTTCTTCCTGGAGATCCCCTGCAAGTTCGGTGAAGTAGGCCGTATAGCCAGCCACTCTAACCGTCAGGTTCCGGAAATCCTCCGGTCGTTCGATGGCGGCCCTCAGATCGTCTTCAGTTAGGACATTGAATTGAACATGGCTGATTTTCAACCGTACGAAGGCGCGAAGCATAGCTGAGAATTTACGAATTCCTTCCTCGGTTCTGAAGAGCTGGGGTGAGAATTTCATATTCAGCAGGGTTCCGTTGCTGCCGAGAGACGAATCCACTCGGGATACCGAACGAAGCAGGGCCGTCGGACCCAGGCTGTCCCGCCCGTAGACAGCCGACATACCGCCATCGGCCAGGGGGGTTCGGGCATGACGCCCATCAGGAGTAGCGCCGACGTTTTGTCCCATGGGGACATGAGCGGATACGGTGTAGAGTCCGGTATGGTAGGGGCCCCCTCGGCGATTGGAGAACTTCTTCAGGCTCTTGGCGAAATGTCGAATCCACTTATGTCCCAGTTCGTCCACCCATTGCACGTCGTTTCCGTACTTTGGGGCCTTGTTCAACAATCTCTGCCGGAGTATCTCCTGCCCCTCGAAGTCGCTTCGCATGGCATCGAGAAGAACTGAGGCCTCTACCTTTCTGTTCTCATACACCAGTGTTTTCAAGGCAGCCAAGCTGTCCGCGATGTTGGCGGGCTGTATGGCCTGAATTCCAGAAAGATTGTAGTGAGCGCCCCCATTGGTAACATCCACGCCCGTTTCGATGCAGGCGTTAACCACTGAAGAAAGAAAGGGGGTTTGAAGAATCTCACCGTGGATGCGATCCACGGCATGGCATAGGGGAATCATCCGATCGATGAAATAGTCGATTTGTTTCCGGAAGGCCTCTTCCAATTCTTCGAAGGTGTTATAGTCTCCTAGAGTTCCAAGATTCAATCCGCATCGGCTTCCATCCAACAGGTCGATTCCGCCGCTAAGAGTTAGCTCCAGAGACTTCACTAGGTTGAACATCGCCGCATCGCTCCAACCCAAGCTATTGCCCGAACTAGTTAGTTCCACGCATCCTACAATGGCATAGTTTCGGGCATCCGGCTCGGATATCCCCACCCCCCGAAGGGCCGGTATCACCGCCTCATCATTAAAAATCTGTGGCATACCGCTGCCACAGCCGATGACACGGGAACAGGCATCTACCAAATCGGCGGGGCTGCCTTCAAAGAGACGAGCCGAGAGATTCGGTTGGGGCAGTCCGATATGCTCCTGTGCTTTCAAGAACAGGAAGGATAGAGAGTTGGACGCATCGCTTCCGTCGGCATTCTGACCGCCTAAAGCCACATTGAAACCGATGGGGAACCCCGCGAAATATCTGGCGCCGTTGGAATTACGCAGGTATACGACTTGATTGAATTTTAGCCAGAGGGCCTCGATGAGCTCCAGGGCCCAGGGGAAATCGACCGCTCTCCGAGTGATATCCCCTTCGAGATATGGCAGCAGGTATTGATCCATCCTACCCGGGGAGAATGAAGAGGCATTGGATTCCATATGAAGGATAACGAAAAGGAACCACAGGGATTGAAGGGCCTCATGGAAATTTTCCGGAGGGCGCGCGGCCAATGCCAAACAAATTCGCGAGATGTCCCGAAGTTCATCGGCGAAGTTCGGATTCTTCTCGGCCATATCCAGAGCCAGTTCTCCGTAGCGTTCCATGAATCTCATCGCGCCTTCAAGAGCAAGCATCACGCCTTCGAGGAATCGATTCGGATCACCATTTCTCACCGCCACGGTCCGGGTTTCTTCCAGTATCCCAGCGGGCCCCAGACGCAGCCATTTCTCGACGTTCGGACAAATATGTCCCTGTGCATGGTCCTTCTGATTAATCTTCACCACCCGGGCAATGGAAGCGGCTTTCTCGCCGATTTCGGCATGTACAGCGTCTTCCAGGGTTTTCCCATTCCAATAGGGGAAGAGATCATCCCGGAAGTAGCTGATATCCTCAGCATGAACCTCAAATCGATCCTGAGGACGAGAGGACAGCATTTCCAATTCTTTGTTCACCCAGGAGATGCCCCCTTCCGGGAACACAACGCCGGCACGAACGCCGGGAGTGCGGTTGCCAACTATGAGTTCTCCGGGATCGATGCGAATCGGCATCTCTCGCAGTGCGGCGGCTAATGATTTCGCCCGGCGGATATTGACGGGTTCTCCCTCTGTTTCCCGATAAATCCGGGTGATAATCCGCGCCTGTTCCATGGAGACATACCTAACTTCGGCCAACATCTCCTTCTTCAAACGCTCGATCCGATGGAATCTGGATAAATTCTCGATTTCTCGAACCGCTTCTCTCATAATTTCCTCCTACTCCACCCCTTTGAGAAGTGCCCTTATCTCCTCAACTTGCAGGTTAAAACGTAGCCGCAAACCTGATATTCGCGAAGAGCTTTCTTAGCGGCCATTCCGACATTATCTAAAAGCAGGGTCGAAATTGGCGATTCGCCAAGGAGATTTACTTTCACGAAAAAACTAGCGCTTTGCGACGCGATTCCCAATTCGACCACCTTCTACACAGACAAACAAAAAGCTCACGAATGACGCCTTTTAGAAAGTATAGGGAGTCTCTCCTAGTTGTGGAAACACAGGATATTGACCAAGAGGTGGAAAATACTGAACTCGATCGCCTGGATACAGATGAAACCGGCTAATTCAATCCCTCATCCATGCAATTCTCATGGCAGGGTGCTGCAGATACTGTATCTCGACAATTCAAACCGACCATTGCACCTAGTGATGGAGCAGGGCGCGTAACCTCGTCGATCCGTCAGCTAGCGCTGGTGATATCATAGCATCCGAGCTAGCCTCTGAATTTTTAGGTTCATTGACACATATAACGAACTAGATATCAGCGCATTTACCGCGCTCTCCAGCATATCGCGGCTGCACTCAGAATCAATAAGCATCCTCCGGGCGATTTTATCCAAAGGGTCTTTGCAATTCTTTGCTCAAATTCATCAGAATTCGTGCGACTTGTCAGAGCTTTGAGCGATATTAACGCGAACCAGCGTACACTCGGCCTAGCCAGAGCAGATTTTCGCCGCATCTCATATACGCTCGGGAACTAGGCTCGAAGCAACCTCTGAGAGTATTAGATGCTTAAGCATCGTCAAGAAAACTTCAATGGCTCTTGTCTTGATTAGGTTCCTTCTCTAACTTGAAAGTTTTCAGCATGCCTTCAACGATGAATAATCCAGCCGTTCCACCGGGATCCTGCTGGCCGATTGACTTCTCCTGATAATAAGCGGCCCGCCCATGCTGGGCCATCATCGTCTTGGTATTCTCCAAACCACGCCGTGCGGCAGCTATGCCCGCATCGGCTAGAGTATTCCAATCATCGCCTGCCCCTTCCATGGCCTTGGCCGCGGGATCGATAACATCGATAACAGATTTCTCTCCCGGTCTGCTCTTCCCACGATCCATCAAAGCATCGGCAAAGGCACGAAAAAACAGGGCCATGTCAGTGGGAGATAAGTCGGTCTTGCCTTTAAGAGCCTTACCCCCTCTCATAAATCCAGTTGCAACCAGGGTGCCCATAGTGGAGGGAGCTGATTTAGTAATCTCCATTCCGGTTCTTACGAAGAACTGGCCGATGTCGGTTTCCTCCGAGTCCCTCATCTTATCGTCAGCGGTATTAAAGGCCTTGGTCATAGTTAGGCCTAAATCCCCATCACCCATCATACTATCCAGCTCGATCAAGAAATCCCGGTTCTCTTCCATCAGTTCACGAATGCAAAGGATGGCCTTCTTCGCAATAGCGACACTCATCAGATGCTACACCTTGAGCTGAAACTGCTCGAAGAAGGGCGTTCGGGCAGGAGCGGCCAGCAGCGATTTTAGCTCATCGTCAAGTTTGAAAACGGAGATGGAGAAGCCGGCCATTTCCAAGGAAGTAGCAAATTCACCTACATAAACCTTGAAAACTGAAATGCCCTTCCCCCTCAAGATTTCTGCCGTCTTACGATAAGCCACATAGAGTTCTTCCTTTGGTGTCGCCCCAAGACCATTCACTAAAATCGAAACGGTGTCTCCCGATACGTAGGGAAGGTCGGGCAGGAGTTTGTCGAGCATCTCCCGAACAACTTCGTCGGCGGAAAGCAGCTTGCCGCGCCGGATACCCGGCTCGCCATGGATGCCCATTCCTATTTCCATCTCATCGTCGCCGATGATGAACGAGGGCCTGCCTACCTCGGGAACAACGACTGGAGAAATGGCGACGCCCATAGTTCTAACCGCGGCTCCTGCCTTCTCGGCGATTCTTTTAACCTCGTCGAGATTGGCTCCTTCTTCGGCCTTTGCGCCAGCGCATTTATATACGTAGAAGATACCAGCGACACCGCGCCGCTTAGCCTCCTCGCCTCTGGGAGCACTGGCAACATCTTCTCCGGCTACATAGGATTCAACTCGAATATCCTCCATTGCAGCCATCTCAGCCGCCATATCGAAATTCATTACATCTCCTCCATAGTTACCATAGATGTAAAGAACCCCCCTGCCGGTATCGATGGCCCTTGTTACTTCCAGCATCTGATCGGAACTGGGGCTTTGGAACACCCCTCCCACGGAGCAGCCATCAAGCATGCCCCTGCCCACATAGCCAAGAAACAGAGGTAAATGGCCGGAGCCTCCGCCTGTGGCCAGGCCAACCTTGCCGTCTTTCGAAATGTCGGCCCTAACGATGCAACGCATATTATCGGCAGCGAACATTAGCTGATCGGGATGGGCCTCGAGAATGCCTCTCAGCATCTCATCAACAAAGGCTTCAGGTTGATTCAGGAACTTCTTCATTATGCCTCCTCAAGATAGCTATCCAACCGATTTCGAGCCTACGATATCGGCCTCCAGCCTGTCTTTACGTTCGTTCATAAGGTGATTAAAAATCATAATTAGGATCAAAAACACGCCCCAGGTAAAATCCCGGGCGAAATTATTGAATCGCAGCATGTTGAAACCACTAGAGAGGAGCTGAAGAGTCACAACGGCTATGGCAACACCGATTACCCTTCCGAATCCTCCGCTCCAGTGTACACCCGCCAGGAGATTTACCAGCACGGCTTGAAGAACGTAGCTTTCACCGTAGTCCGCCTTTGCCTGATTCGTTCGGGAAATCATCAGAAGTCCGGCCGTGGAAGCAAGCACAGCGCTGCTTACATATGTTCGCATGAGCATTGCTCGAACTCTTATCCCGGCGAATCGAGCGGCAGTGGCATTGGTGCCGATAAGGTAGATACTCCGTCCGAATTGGGTTTTCCTCAGCAGCACGGCGACTACGACGGCGAACACTAAGAAAATATACAGCGGCATGGGGAAACCCAAAAAAAGTCCATTGCCGACGAATAGGAAGGGTTCGGGAAAACCAGGAATCGCATAGCCCTTGGTAATGATAATGGCGATACCGGAAAAGGCCTGCCAAGTTCCGAGCGTAACTAAGACAGGATGAATACGGAATGTCGACACCAGGTATCCGTTGATAAGTCCGGCGATGATGCCTACGATGTACACGACACCCACCGCCAGCAAAATATAGAGAGCAACGACTGTCGAGGAGGAATCTGCAGGCATCACTTCCACCATTATCTTGGCTGCTAGAATACTCGTTAAATTAGCAGTGCCGACAATGGAAAGATCGATTCCTCCGGTAATCATGCAGATGGTCAGTCCTAGAGACAGCAATCCCAGTTCGGGGAAAGAATACGACATGGAACGAAAATTTCTCATCGAGATGAATTTCCCGGGATTGAGGATGGCCATCAAAACGAATATAGCAATAGAAATAATAATGAGGCGGCTCAGATTATTGTCTTTGGTTTTCAAAAGTTTGATAGGTGAATTGGATAGAGCTTTCAACTTCTCACTCTCCTCGGGTTTTGTTCGATCTTGCCCTTCTGATTTGGGGGACGGTAACGGCAATCAGCAAAACGAAACCTGTTGTAAACCGCTGCCAATAACTGGGAATGCCCAGCAAAATCAAACTGTTGTTTATTACGGTTATAAGCATAACGCCCAGAAGAGTTCCATAAACCGTTCCCCTGCCGCCTCCAATAATTGCGCCGCCTAAAACCGTAGCGGCGATAACATTCAGTTCGCCGCCTACAAGATCGAAGGGATTTGCATTTCTTATATGAGCGCTGTGTATGATTCCCGCCAAACCCGCGAGTAATCCAACATAGCAATAGATGAAGTACTCGATTTTCTTCACGGAGAATCCCGCACGCTCCGTGGCTTGACGATCGCCTCCTAGGGCATATATACCCCTACCTATAATAGTGTAGCGTAAGATAAACGCCGTAAGAAGCGCCAGCGCGAGGTAGACAAAGAAGGAAAAATGAAGTTCGGCGATTTGTCCCGATGCCATCGTCCTTCGAAAGAACGCCAGCTTGCTGTAGCCCACCACCGGGTCAGAAAGCCGGTTTATAATCCGTGTGTCGATAAAGGTTAGAACAAATCCGCTATAGGCGCTAAGAGTTCCCAGGCTGACAATCAAAGTGGGTAGGCGGAACGAGGAGATGATCGCCGCATTGATAAGTCCCAGCAAAACCCCTATTCCCCCGGAGAGCAGAAACGCCAGAACAACCGGCCCCGAAAAATCAATGGCCTCAAAAATGATTCCTGTGATGTACATCGAAACCGCCCCAATGGCCGGGAAGGAAATATCTATTTCTCCGGATATCAGAACAAGGAGAACTCCCAGAGCGAAGATACCGGTAACTACAGTGCTTTTCAGTAGACTGAATAGATTTCCGATAGAAAAGAACTTCGGATTGATAATACCCACTGCGAGTGAGAAGGCAATGAGAATCACCACTACGTAAAATTCGTGTACTTTCAGCAGTTTCTTCATAGCCGGATTCCTACTTAAGACTCCCTATTTGAGAGATCAACGTATCTTCGTCGAAGTTATCCTTATATTCCCGAATTATCCGTCCCTTATGCATCACGAAAACTCGGTTGCAGTTTCGAACCACTTCGGGCATATCATCGCTCATAACGATTACGCCAGCTCCATTTGAAGCGAGTTCGCGAAGTCTGGTATGGATTTCCAATTTTGAACCGACATCAACTCCAACGGTTGGCCCATTGAGGATGAATATCCGAGAATCCGCGGCAAGCCACTTGGCCAGAACCACCCGTTGCTGATTCCCTCCCGAAAGGGATCGTGCAGGATTTTCGGAATTCGGAGTAGCGATTTTGAGTGTATCGATCCAGGTTTTGATGATGCTCGCGGCTTTCTTGAAATTGATAAATTTCATACGGTTCTTAATGCGGCCGAGGATGCTGGCCGTGATATTCTCGCCTATACTGCGCTCAAGAAATAAGCCTTCACTTAGACGATCTTCCGGTACGTACGCGATTCCAACCTTTATTGCCGCATCCACCGAGTCGATAAGAACCTCATCTCCATCAATTGCCATGCTTCCGGAACTCGCCGGAAGTATACCGAAAAGAGCAAGCGCAACCTCGGTTCGGCCTGAACCAAGGAGGCCGGTGACTCCGATGATTTCTCCAGGGAAAAGCTCGAGAGAGATGTTTTCGAACGCTCCTTTCCGTCCTAGTTTATCTACGGAGAGAAGGGGGATTTCACTGCCTGTTGCATTGAAGGCGAACTGGTCTCCAGAGATGCGCCGCCCAGTCATATAATAGGTGATGCTGGCCTCATCGTATTCGCTAGTCTCACCCTCTGATATCTTGCGGCCATTTCGGAGTATGGTCAATTTCTCGCTGATATCCAGCACCTCCCGAAGTTTGTGGCTAACGAAGAGCGTGGCGATGCCCTCGGATTTAAGCTCGGAAATAACCTTGAAAAGACTCTCTACTTCGTTGTGGGTTAGCGCCGTTGTCGGCTCATCCATGATAACGAGTTTCGCATTGTGAAGAAGGGCTCGGGCAATCGCTACTAGCTGTTTTTTGGCAACGGATAGGCTTCCCACCCTCGAACGCAGTGGTATGTTTACCTTGATATGCGCCAGGGCCGATTGGGCGGTTCGTTCCATATCCGCCCAGCTTACCAGTTTTCGGCCCTGCTGCAGTTGAGAATTGATAGCGAGATTTTCCGCTACTGTTAGATTCGGGAACAAGGAGAAATCCTGATAAATAACCTGAATTCCTTCATGAATCGCATCAATGGGCCTGAGATTTTCGTACGGCCTTCCGTTTAGGGTAATCCGGCCCTCATCGGGTTGAGAAACGCCGGCGATGATTTTGATTAGCGAGGATTTCCCGCTTCCATTCTCTCCAGCAAGGCAACGGATTTCTCCGGGGGAAATACTCAAGGAAACATCGTTAAGCGCATAAACGCCGGAGAAGCGTTTGTGGACATTCTTAACTTCAACCACTGGTGTAATCATCTCAAGTTCGGAAGTCTCCGAAAAAGAATCCCGCCAATCGGTGGGTCCGTTTAGGAACCCATCGATCTATTGGATTGGGGCAGATTAGAAATTATACTGGCCCATATTGTCCTTGGTTACACCTACCCATGCCGAGCCGTAGTATAGATTAGGCTTGCCCGCATCTTGAATTAGATCCCTGTATCCATCGACGCCTAGATCCGTGCCGTTCTCAATGCTTCCACCATCAAGAATTCGAACGGCAATCTCGTTCATAGCCCGGCCAGCCATCGCTGGGTCCCAGAAGGCTATCATATCTGTTGCGCCGCTCTCTAGATACTGTCCGGAAACGGAAACCAGGCTGGTGCCAACAACTGAAACCTGATCCGAAAGTCCACGTTCCTCAACGGCCTGACCGGCGCCGGGAGCGGTTGTCATAGCACTGCCCTGTATGCCGGCTAGGTCCGGAACGGCTGTGAGCAGCTCGAGAGTTTTCTCTTTGGCGATATTGAGATCGTCGAATTCCTCTATCTTGCTTACTACCAGTTCCATGTCCGGGTAATTGGCCTCTTGGTAGGCTACGCCGGCATCTACCCATTCATTGTGACTCTTGGATTGCAGACTGCCTACGAAAGTAGCGTACTTGCCCATCCCTCCCATGCGTTGGGCGAGGTTTTCCATTAGGAACTCACCGTAAGCCGCATTGTCAAACGCTTCTATGATGGCATCCGCGTTTACCTGGGTGGAGGCTTCATGGCTAACTACTACGATGCCTTCATTCCTAGCTCTTTCGAGAACCGGTTCGACTGCTTCCACGGAAAAAGGGACAACACAGATAGCGTCGACGCCTTGAGCAATCAATTCCTCTATTATGCGAACCTGCTCAGCGGCATCGGCCTTTGAAGGACCTTGAAGAAAGGTGTCGTAGCCTGTCTCTTCGCCGTATGCTTCAACTCCCACTCTCATTCGATCAAACCAAGCTATTCCATCAACTTTGACGACCGTCGCTATGGTATAGGTCTTGTCAGTGTCTCGAACACAGGCAACCGCGAGAAGCGACAATAAAACCAAAACCAAGATTACTAGCTTCTTCATTAAAACCTCCTTATTGGTTTAACTAAAATCTAAAATATCATAGCATGCTCAAGAATACCTGTCAAGAAAAATCTCGAACTCCATCGTAGTCCTAAGCTCGGTCTAGAGCCAGCACAATAATGCAGCATTGTAGAACTTTAGTTTTTTATATTAAAATGCAACCCTCTTATTTTGGAAAAAATCTCAGCAAGGACTGAAGTTGGCCATCAATTACTAAACTATTTTAGTTGACAGTTTTAATCCAATAGAAATAAAATCTCCATATAATCATGGCTGTAAGAATCAAGGACATCGCTAGGGAAGCAAAGGTGTCTCTCGCAACCGTATCTCTAGCGCTCAATAACAAACCAAGCATCAGCGGAGAGACTCGTCGCAAAATTCTTGAGATAGCCGAAAATCTTGGGTACAAATTCATTCAACGCAACTCGGCAGCTTCTACTGACTGCGGAACCATCCAGTTTGTCCAAATCATCCGGCATGGCCATACACTGAATCAAGATCATAAGGTTTTTATTTCGGACTATATCGATGGCATCCTTCACGGAACAAAAAAGCTTCCTTACAAAGTCGAGATAAAGTCGTTCCATGACATGCCAATTCCTGAAATCATCGCTTGGCTCAAGGGCCAAACTCATTTATCGGGAGTAATCATACTCGGAACCGAACTGAGCCGTGACGATGTTCTAACGTTCATGAATTGTCCAATTCCAGTCGTCTTCCTCGATACCTTTCTCGAGTATGTTCCCCTCGACTTTGTCGATATGAATAACACGGATTCTGTATTCTCGATTTTGAAACATTTCATTGAAAAGGGACACAGCGAAATCGGCATTGTCCGATCCAGCGTACAAACTCGAAATTTTTGGTTGAGAGATAAGGCCTTTCGAGAAGGCCTCGAGTTCTTCGGAAAAACTCATTATGAGAAGTTTTCCTTTGATGTCGACTCCACAGTGCAGGGAGCTTATAGGGATATGAATAGAATTCTTGGCGAAGTAGTCCAACTCCCCTCGGCTCTCTTCTGCGTTAACGATGTTATCGCGTTTGGAGTTCTCAAAGCACTTAGAGAGAAAGGGAAGCAGGTTCCCGAAGAGGTTTCAATCATCGGATTCGACGACCTCCCTGCTTCGGCTCTGTTGGATCCTCCACTAACTAGTGTAATCGTATCCAAACGAGAAATCGGCAACGTCGCACTGAATCGTCTGAACACCCGAATTAGAAATCCAAGTCTGCCGCCGGTGAAGATAGTTGTTGGGGGAGAATTGATTGAACGGGCAAGTGTAGTTTCAAATCACTAGCATGGAGGCTGGATAAGCCCGATGGGTTAGATTCTGCAATTTGCTTTCATGTGGGCTGCCGCCTCGATTGAAGCCCTGCTCCAGCCTCATCGCTTTCAGGCTTTCTCCGGTTCGGATCGCCGTCGGATATCGTAGGGGTATTCCGGGAATATCGATAGAGCTGAATCATGGATTTCCGAATACGCGGCTTTCGGCGGCTTAAACCTAAACCGCGGCATCTTTCGCAAAATCATCTTGCGCGAGTCCAGCTCGAAGTTGAAATAGAAAGGCGATTATAGGCAAGCAATACCGTTTAACTCCGGTTTAGAAGGGCTTAATCGAATGCTGTGAATGCTACGGATTATTTGGAAGACGAATTGAAAAGATCGACACTCCTAATTTCGAAGCTTCATTCCTTACGAGTTCCGGAGTTATCACTCCACGGGGTTCATCATGCCCTGGGGCGTCACCCACTTGAATAAGCATCTTTTCCGGAGCAGACCAATCAAATTCGGTCAGCCCGGCATAAATACCCTCATCCACGGCCTCAGGCACATCCCTGCCGCCGGATGCGGAAATTTGATTCAACTCTCTTTGGAATTCGTTCAAGTTCCGCATAAACGGCGATGTCCGCGTCAGAAACGCCTCCTTGTAGTCGCGGTATTGAACTAATCCGATGCGAAATGATTCGAATTCTTCAATGTTACTTCGCAGCATAGGAACAAAAGCACTTTTGACATATTCAAGATCGTCCTTCATACTATCAGTGGCATCCATTACAACCACAACATCCATTTCTCCCCCGCCCGAACTTACAAGTTCAGCGATTAACTCTATCGCCTCCTGAATATTTTCAACTTCATTTTCACTTGCAGGTTGAGATCTCACAGCGGCCGGCAGTGGAATTTCCTCCATCGACAAAACGAAGGGATTGTCCATCCAAGGGCCATCATAATCAGCAAACGGTTTTTCAAAGGTTCGAATATTCAGCCAAGTCCCTCTAACAACCTCTACCTCCCCCTGTCTGCTCCATGGATAACCATAACTTAGCCGATACGGAACATGTATTCTGAACGCAAGGCCCAGCAACTCATTAGATTCCGGAGTTGAATCAACCAAAAAAAAGAGTCCCCTTCCCGAGTCGAGAAATTCGCCGTTCAGTATCCTCCGCTCATCCCCATTGATGCGGTTGTAGCTTCGCGCTCTGAATGCAAAGGAGTCCGATCTTTTCTCCGGATCGGCCGAAGACTCCGTTATCAGCACCGAACCTAGGCGCTCCTTGGCCTTGATATACAGATCGAAACCCGTAGAATCGTTGCTTATCTCGATATATACTTCCTCGGGCAAAATCACTAAATCATTGGCTGACACTTTGGCAATCACAAAGGGGATGATAATCAACAGGATGATAAAGCGATATGGGATGCCCCGTTCGTGTGATTTGCTTCCCATAGATACTATTATCGGAATCGTGATGTCCCGTGCCAAGCTAGAACTGAATTGGCGCATACCCGGCAGGCATCTGCCCGGTTACCATTACCGTTCCCAAGAGCCTCGGCACAAGATTATTCTTCTCGGAGAGATTCCATTTGAATTTCCTCACTTATATTGGATTGGAGTTTCCACTAGTATACGGAATTTATTCTGCCTTGATGGGTTTCCTTCATCTCAATACTCCTGGTTCAGTCTCCTTCTCAGGGTAGGAAAATCGATTCTGATCGAGAAAGACTCTGAGACGTTCAAGATAATTGAATCGAGGTTCATAACCCTCGTTAAAAACTGTATTATTAAAGAAGTCTTCATTAGAGGGATTCTTTATCCTTGGAGATCAAGCTGAGTGATAGGGTTTTTGTAGTAAGAAGGACATTGAGTTTGCAATGATAAGCTTCCAACTGCAGTTTATGGCAAAATTATTCCACTGTAACACTTTTTGCAAGATTCCTAGGCTGATCGACGTCGCACTTGAGTTCCAGCGCGCAGTAATAGGCAAATAACTGAAGGGGTATAACCATTAGGAATGGATAGAAATTCTCTTTCGCCTTTGGTATATGAAAGGTGTCGTCTGCGATATTAGAAATCTCCGCGTCGCCTTCTGTGCCGATGGCAATTACCGGGCCATTGCGAACCTTTACTTCTTTCATTGAAGTTATAACCTTGTTGTATAGGTGATCGTTGGGCACTAGGAATATGCTCGGAGTTCGGGGATTGATTAGGGCTATGGGACCGTGCTTAATCTCCGCGGCGCTATAGCCTTCAGCATGGATATATGCCACTTCCTTGAGCTTAAGAGCGCCTTCCAAAGCTACGGGAAAGTTTATTCCCCGTCCCAAAAAGAGGAAATTCTTAGCCTCACAGTATTTCTTGGCTAATTGTGCGATTTTATCCGCATTCTCAAGTATTCTTCCTACCTGATTCGAAAGGCCTGAAAGGCTCTTAAGAAATTTTTTGCCTTCGAGCCAGGCCATATGGCGCATTCGCGCCATCTTGAGCGTGAAAAGATACATTGCCGCGAGCTGGTTCGCGAATGCCTTTGTGGAAGCCACAGCAATCTCCGGACCCGAATGGATGTATATCCCGCCATGAGATTCGCGGGCAATGCTGGAGCCAACCACATTGGATATGGCAAGCACCGGGGCGCCCTTCCTCTGGAGTTCTCGTACAGCCATAAGCGTATCAATAGTTTCGCCGGATTGACTCACTGCTATATACAATGTGCCCTGCTCCACAACCGGATTGCGGTAGCGAAGCTCCGAAGATAGTTCCGTGGTAGTTGGAATACGCGCGAGTGCCTCCAAAAGATATGCAATAACTCGTGCCGCATAGAAGCTTGTGCCCGCGGCCATTATTGTTATGCGTTTAACTGCTAGTAGCTCTGTGTCGCTCATATTCAAGCCGCCCAGCACCGCGGTGGCTTGTTGCTCATCGATTCGGCCGCTTAACGCCCTGGGGATTGATTCAACCTGCTCATGAATTTCCTTCAGCATATAATGAGAGTAACTCCCCTTCTCTATCTCTTGAAGCTTCCAAGAAATAGTTTCAATCTTCTTATTGACGGATCTATTTCGCATATCACTTACTTCATAAGCGTTCGGGTTTATACTCACAACCTCTCTATCTTCCAAGTAAATAACCTGCTTCGCGTGGGCAAGAACGGCGCTAACATCGCTTGCAATGAATGTTTCCTTATCGGCAAGTCCAATAATCATTGGCGACCCATTTCGAACACCCACGATTTGATTCGGGTGATCGACATGAATAGCTAGAATTCCATATGTTCCTTCCAACAAGCTGGCTGCCGATTTCAAAGCAGTTTCGAATTGTCCTTCATAAAAGGATTCAACTAGATGGGCGATAACCTCGGAATCCGTTTCACTAACAAACCTGTGGCCCTCGCTGCTTAGCCGGTGTTTTAGGCCTGCGTAGTTTTCGATAATTCCATTATGGCAGATGGCAATTTTGCCGGCGCAGTCAGTATGAGGATGTGCATTTGTGTCGTTCACCCTGCCATGGGTGGCCCAGCGAGTGTGTCCGATGCCCCAATGTCCCTCAGGTGTTTCCGGAACGATGGCTCGCAGGCTTTCAATCTTTCCTGCTTTCTTATGCAATTGAAGAGTATTCTCGCTAATAGTTCCTATCCCGGCAGAGTCGTAGCCGCGATACTCAAGCCGCTTTAAACCAGACAGCAGGAGCTGGGCGGCATTCCTGTTTCCACAATATCCGATTATCCCACACACTTTTTACTCCTAACTCAAGTGAGAGTAAGTTTCCACCTGTTCATATCCCATATATGGATACACGATTATATACAGTAAAAGCCAACGCTCGGCAAAGTTTTTTTCAACTCATCGTCGCGATTATGCTGTTCAGCATGATGATTATGTTTGGCTGTGCTCCAACCTCGAATGTCAGGAAGAAATCCTATCCCATAGATCTCGTGCCGCCCATACTGCAGTCAGCAAAGATAATGGACGAGCGGCATTTACGGTTCATCTTCGACGAGCCGGTCGCAATGAGCATTACGAATCCGATTATCGATCCTCCTATTCCTATCGAAGCCATCGATATCGAGGGTGAGCAGCTTACTATTGTTTTTGGAGCAGACCAGGAAATTGGTCGCGAGTATAAACTTCCAATGAAAGTCGTGGATGGAGCGGGCAATTCCTCTTTGTTTCTTTATAGCTTCAGCGGGTGGAATCCTAGAGTGCCAGGGATATTGATAAACGAACTGAATCCCCGCGGCTCGGGAAACACTCCCGACTCCATCGAACTAATTATTACCAAAGCAGGAAACCTCGGCGGCCTTGTTCTGCTTATTGGAACGAAAAACAAATACAGGGAGAGTTTTACCTTTCCGGCAATAGAGGCTCCGAAGGGCGCATACATCGTTGTTCACTCAAAGCCGGAAGGTATCTCCGAAGAGATAGACGAAATCTCGGAGCTGGATGAATCGGGAGGAAAGCTTGCATCAGACACGGCAAGAGATTTCTGGATAAGAAGCGCTCCCGGGCTTCCCGGAAACAACGGAGCAGTAACTCTGTATGCTCGCAAGAATGGACCCGTGATTGACGCCATACTCTGGACAAACCGGGAAGACGATCTGGAAGATGAAAAACTTGGATGGACCCGCGACGGCTTCATTTTTGCCAGTGATTTGGCTGAAGCCAAGGCATGGACCTCGGCATCCGGCGGCATTCCTGCCCCTTCGGATGCCTTCAATAATGTAGATCTCTCAACTTCCACGCGGACAATTTGCAGAGCCTCAGTACCCGAAGATACAGACAGTGCGAAGGATTGGCACATAGTTCCAACAAGAGGCCAAACCTTTGGTTTCGTCAATACGGACAAGGTGTATAAGCCATAAATGGCAAGTTATACGATGAGTCCCAGTCTTATCGGAAATCAGGTACAGTTTTCTCAATGCGAGCTGCGCCATTCTGCAACTCGGAAATCAGTATCTCTTCAAATCACCGATTCTGAAGTCGCTTATAATCTCATACACAAAGTCGATAGCCTCTCTAACTTCCAGTCGCGGGGTTACAAGAGCAGTGGCCCGTTCATAAATCTCCAATAAGTCGTGCAAATAAAAGGCAACCATCTTAATCGCTTCGCGACCCTCCCTTATTCTGTCCTGCTGCGAAGTCGTGGGAGCGACTAAGGCTCTTCTATAGGGCTCGAGTTCCTCCGGAATGCGTCCTTCGCGGGTTGAAACAAGGCGCCAAAACCTCTGTTCGATATTAGTTCTATCCAATTGTCCCGCACGTGGGTAAACCCGCTTGAGATATGATGCCAGAGAATTCCAGTGTCTTCTATCCAGCAGATACATTGCGCCATACAGTTTGCATACTTCCGGATCGGCATTTTGATGTATATGAACCGAGGGATAATCCTCAATACGCTCTTTGTACTCGTTTAGAATTTTATCCGCGAAAGTTTCACCGGCCATTCTCCTGCGCCTAGTTTCGCTGATCGTTGATTCAATGCGTTTTTTTTCAGCTGTTTGCTTCTCTAATTCCTTATACGACTCTATTTCTTCACCAAGAAATTTCTCGGGATCGCGGCCAGCTCTTTCGGCATGGAGCACTCTGTCATTGAAAGCTTCCAGCAAGCCCGGATTCAAAGCGTAGTCGAATATCAGGCGTTCATAATCGGATACTAAGCGGTCGAGAACAGCCCTAATGCCCTTCTTGTCATAGCTCCGCACTTTTCTAAACACAGGCCCATTATGTGTAAGTCTGGCCTCGGATTACAAGAACAAACCAGCTTTTTGGATTATTGCCGAAGCCGAGATAAACGATTTCAAGAAGAAACGGAGCGCTAACTGCATTGAAACCAAACCTAGGCCGCTATCCCTATCGAATTTCGGCTTGGACCTCGGTTATTCTGTTGAACTCTGGCGTGCTTCTATAGCTTCATTGTAAATAGTTTTCAATTCTGAAATCACCACAGCCTCGGAATAAAGAGCCACTGCTCGCTGGCGTATGGCATCCCTATTCCAATCATGCTCCAGCGAACTTTCCAGGGCGGCCGCGTAGGCCCGCACATTCAATTGCGCAACTATCCCATTGAAACCGTTAATAACATTTTCCTCCGGTCCCCCACAGCGAGTCGCCACCGCGGGTATGCCTACCGCCATTGCCTCGATAACAGCAATCCCGAATGTTTCATAGGAACTTGGCATGCAGTAAATGCGGCTTCTTCTAAGCAGATTACGAACCTCCGTCGCATCCCTATATCCAAGAAAATCAACCTGACTCTTTAGTTCTAAACTCTTCACCAAGTTCACTAATTTGTTTCTCATTGGACCTTCGCCGATAATTCCCAATTTGAGCCTACGTTCCCTAGGCGAGAGCCTTGAAAAGGCCTCTATCAGCATTGCATGATTCTTCTCCGGCAGTAGGTGACCAACCGACAAGAAATCATAGCTAGCCTTCTTCGGCATGTTTCCCGGCGAGAAAAAATGAGTATCGATGAAGTTGGGCAGAACTCTGAATGCCAATCCAGTTTTAAGTTCTAAAAATTCTGCGAATGCCCTACTAACGGCTACTCTAGAATCAGCGGACTCAAAGCAGCGTCTAGCCAAATTCAATTCCCATTTGCTCAAGATATTTCTTGCAAAACCCGAATAATGCTCGGTGATAATCACCGGAGCATTGATTCTATCACGAAACCACAGCGCCAATGGTCCAGATTCGTAACTATGGACATGGATAACATCGGGCCGATACTCCCCCCTGTCCAATTGCCGAATCAGCCGCCGCCCAATAATACCCCGCACCATACTATCCACAGGCTTGAGATGAAACTTGGGAAGAAAGAACAGAATCTCCCGAAAATTTTCCCTGCGGCATTCTCGCTTTCCAAACCTCAGTCTTCTCTGCTCGAAAACCCATTTCCAGGAATAAGGTGCGGAATAGAGAACTGTAACTTCCAAGCCGTGCTTGACTAGAGATAGAGCCTGGGATCTAACATAGGGGGCAAAATCCAGTTTCATCTCATTGGGATACCAGGACGGAAGAACAAGAACTCTTTTCAAAACCACCTACTCGAATTTCAATCGGCCTAACATCATCGATTTATTTCACGGAAATTGCAAGGACAGCCCGCGGCCGAGTTCATCCTGCTCCCATCAACAGTTAACACCAGGTCTTCAAACCCGTAAAATTAATCTTCCGTCACTCCATTCGAGTGCGAGATGCATCGTAAAGACCGGGCCGAGGCAGGAACGCCGTCCGTGTTTTCAAACTGCACTCCCCTCTTCCCTCAAAAATCAAATCCCTATCAAAATCCATAAATACCTGAAGCCAATAAGGCAAGCTAGGATTGGATAAGATGCAGTCCCCTGTCACGATGCCCTGCGAACCAAGACTGATGAATCCGAATAGTGATCCAAAAATTTCACGGTATCAGACAGTCTCAATCGAGTGGAAAACTGTGAAGGCGCAACGTGTTCGCTGTATTTGAGCTGATCTCACTGGGCCGCCGGGAGATTGCACCCAGTGTTAGACAATGAATCCCTACCAGGCTTTATCTCTTTTTCTTGCCACATCATCGGGATTGATTATATCGTAATCAACAAATTAGTGGGATTTCGGGGCGTTTTTAAGCCTTTTGACGTATTGCCATTCGCAACAGGTTGCTCCGAAATCCTTTTTGCTAGTTGATGGAGCCGGTGGACTGGGAGTTCGTATTCTTGCAATCGCCGGTATCGGCTGAGGATACAGTGCAGGTTATCTAAGAATTCGATCCGGCTTCAAAAGGTTTATTATACAGGTATCCTCATGTCAATCATTCAACTCAACAACTTCGAGAAGACCGCTCGAGTGTTATCCTAGACGGTTAGGAGTACATGTTATGGCGGGCCAAATCTAGCCAGGCTGCGGAGTTTCCACGGGCGGCCAGGTGAGTCTCTATGCTAAGGCTCCATCGACATACTTCTGTAGCATATCTCCAAAAAGCAAATTATTTCTATTAGCTTTGAGATATTCACAGTCGATATTCTGCATACTCATTTTTGAGGCTCGAAACGTTGAAGAGGAGGAGTACCAGTGAATGGCATATGAGGCGGACAAATCACAGAATTTATCAATATCTACTCGTTTATAAGGTCGGAACAGGTGTTTGATAAGTCCAGGTGCTGAGGGATAAAAACAATCGGGTTGGAGTATTTCAACGCTAGCAGCCATATTTGGATCTGCTACGGCCTCCTGTAACAAAAGGGGCCCTGCTTTCAATGGAGTGTTCATTTCCACTGCTCCATATTGATTGAGTTTCTCAATCACTCCTGTTACGAAGCTTCCGGATTTCTCCGATCCGAATACAGCGCCATTGACAGTTGGAACATAGGCACCTAGTTTGTTGTAGAGGGCATAGCCATGCGGAATTACCTCACATATATTTCGCAGTTTCACTAAGAGAAGGCTTCTAATCCTTCCAAGCCTATCGCGAAAATTTGTTGGATGCTGTATATATCCCGGGAAAAGTATTTTTTCCCTACCTAAAAACGAGGTTCTATTTGCTTGGAGCAACAATTCCCCTAATGGCCGCAAAATCACGATATCCAAATCCAGATACACCCCGCCATAGAGATAGAGTAAGGCATATCTTAGTATATCCGATTGGATTAGAGGATTTCTCTCAATTAAGCTTCTTTGCTTACCGAGGCGGAACAGAAGCTGATTTTCACTTGAAAAGACTTCATCGAAGTCTAACTCCTGCAGTATAACCCCCGGTAATTCATCGAGTTTATTGAACCATTTCTCATCGGGGCCGAGATACTTGTGGTGAACGAATATCCTATCAAAACCGCCATTCTTAGCCGCGCTATAGATCGACAAATAATACAACCAAGGGAAATTGGATCCAATCCATATGAGATGTGCCTGATTAGGAATCATATTGCAACATACACCTATCTAGTGAACAGCGAATTTTCGAACTATGCTCTTTGTTAAAATCAGCCACCGAGAGAACATTTCTTTCATCAAACCCCTTACAAAGGATGCGTCGTTCAAATAGCTCTTCCGAAGAAAACGCTCCTGTTCTTTGTTTTTTTTCCGTACACTTCCTGTTCTTTCGCGCTCGCTGATTGTTCTTTCAATAAGCCCTATCCACTGATCGCATATCTTGGAAATTTTGTACTTCTGACCTTCCTTCCTCGCCATTCTACTCATTTCCTCAACCATAGCCTCGTTGCCCATTAAAGTGCTCATACACCGGGCAAGACTGGTTTCCGTCATACTATCTGCAAGTAGGCCCGTAACTCCATCCTTAATCAGCTCATTGACTCCGGAGCAGGCACGGAACCCAATTGCAGGTAAACTATAATAGTAGCTCTCCAAAATTGTTAGCGGAAACCCTTCATATCTCGATGGATGACATAGAAATGTGGCACTGACATACTCTTTTTGAATATTGTCAAGCTCTCCCTTCAATTCAACCTGGTTTGCTAAATCTAGTTGCTGTATTAATTCACGGTATTTCTTCTCACTGCCGTCTACATCTCCACCGATAATTCCAAGCTTCCAATCCGGGTACCTATGTCTAATCGCGGCAAATGCCTTAATTAGAATCGAGAACTGCTTAACATCATCCTCTAGTCTTCCAACAGCGATAATAGTTTTGTTAGCGAATATGTTTTCCTTACTTGCAGGAATTGAATCCGCAATGGCGTTCGGAATTATGGCTACTTTATCCCTAAGATGTTCTTCAATCGACTCACGATAGGATGGCAATAATAGATGTATTGAATCGGCAAATGCCATAACCAACTGCCTTTCGCTGCGATTCCACATTTCCTGCTCAATTTCCCAGGGATTCGAATGCTCGGATAGTATTAGCGGGATATCCGTGTGTTTCATGATATGCGGCCACCATCTCATTACTGCTCCCACCGTCATTGCAATTACAACATCGGGCCTTGTTTCCAATATTGCTTCGCGAATTTTCTTTCTGCAAATTTCCGTATCAATCCATCTACTGTTAATAAGCGCTGTGCCCTGGGGTAGCCGATAGCGGGGTTTCGCCTTCATATTCGGCGAATTGGTTACCACTGTTAGAGAGTGCCCCCTTTTTACAAGAACCGAGCAGATAATTGACGCGATTTTCCCCAAACCACCAGAAGACTTAGTTAAGTTCCAAATTGCAATACAAATATTCATGTCGCCCCGACTGAAAACCAGTCATCCTAGAATCATTTTCGTAAAAATGGAAGGGCCACTGGAACCTACTTGAAATTTCAATGAGTTCTCAACTTAGAAAAATAGTATTTCTAAGTTCGATCAAGGGGAAAACGCCTTGGGACTCGCTATTTGAAGGCATCATGGGAAATCCCGACTCTCTTATCCTAGTCTCGGCTGCCTACCGATGCAATCCTAGCGAGGAAATAATCACCCTTTTTGAACCGAGTCGTAAGAACTCTCTAGAGCGCTATATAGCTTTTCTTCAAGGACAGACAAACTTGCAATGAAGTTGGACTGAAAATGCTTCCGATGTCTGCGGAGACTAGGCTTCATTGCTATGCAACGCTTACCGCACCTTGTAGTAGTTCATAAATTCAAGAACCAGTCTTTTTTTACCTTCACATATTCAACCGGCTTTGTCTCAATCCCCAAGGCAAGCTCTTTGAGCTTGTCGGCCAACTTTTCGCCATCAACTAGTTCAATAGGCGTGACGCCGTCGCGGTTGGCTTCTTTAGTGGCATCTACAGTGAATCTCCCTGTAGTAATGAATATACCTCTGTCCGTCCCTTCGTCGAGAGCGCCCCTAAAATCTCTAATTTTATCCGGACCAACAGGATTCTTGTACTTCTTGCACTGGAAGGCAATGTGAAAATTCATAAAATCGTTGATGCTGAGGATGCCCTTCCCGCCAATACCGCCATCACTCTTTCTACCGGTAACTCTTACTTGAACAAAACCTGATTCGCGTAGCATTCGCTGAGTTAGCCGTTCAAAGGCATCTGGATCTATTCCCTTAACTAGAACACGGTGGAGATCTTCTCGCCACTTCGAATCTTCCGCTGGTGTGAAGTCTGAATCCCCGACTAGGCCACTGGGAAATTCTGCGGATTTTCCTTTTTTGACAACTTCCTGGCTATCTATTTCCCCTACCTTCCGTCCCTCATCCGTCAAAGACCAAACACCGCGAGATGAATTCTCAAGATACCCAGCCCTTTTTAAATAGGTTCGAGCCCATGCAAGATTGTATTCAACCATTGTTCGGTTATCTTTTGTAGAACTGCGAGGTATTGCCAATGTCTCTTCGTCGAACTTTTCCAGTTTAATGACTTCTTCGTAAATCTCGGAGATATGGCCGGAACCTCCCAGGTTTCTTAGAGCCTTTATAGTTGGTGACATCAGTTTGTCAATGCTAACCTTTTCCATTTTTTTATCTCCATTCTTTTACCTTAATCTAGCCACAGTTCAGCGGATATCTTCTTAAGTATATACTCCCCCCTCCAATTGGCAAGTTGAAGCGAATTGAATATCTAGATTGCCCAGCAAGGATCGGGTTTTCTCATTCACTCTTTCGAGATTGAAGACATACTCGAGATAATTTAAAAAAACTCGCCGCCAAGCTTCTCAGGCAATCGCTTTTAGAGCTCCTATAAGAACAGGGAAAGACTATGGGCATAGCAGAGCATCGAAGGGTATTCCCCATGAGGGGCGTCTGCCTCCAATCTCGATCCGAAAAGGGCCTCGTGCTCAAGGCCTCAGGCACTCCCATCTTCAGCGCTCTAGGCAGCTCCGAGTTATTTATTCGGCACGGGGAGCAGGCTAAGAACCATCTTCCGGCTTAGGATAGAGAACTACTCGAGTGTAGTTATCATCGTTTAAGTAGTTACGCGCCGTTTGACTAAGCATCTCTGCACTAAGCGAGTCATACAGAGCCTGCCTATTAAGCCATCGCGGGTCCTGTGCATCACCATATATCAACAATTATCAATTCCTAACTTGTTGCCTGCGGGACATATAGGCCGCTAAGTGGGCTATGCTGGATTGTGCCGTAATCAGAATTGTGGGTACATTTGCGGCACATTTAATTATTCGCGATCTTGGTAAACCGGCGCGAATCGGCAACATCTTTTAGCAACTCGGCGAACTCTTCTAATCCTTCCGGAGATAATTCTTTAAGAAATGCTTTGATGTCGGATTTCGTGTTGGCGTCGAATTTTGCGGATTGTTGTGTGGACCTGTGTCCCTTGGGAGCGAATCCGGTTGCGTCCATGCCGACACGGACAAAATATTCGACGATCCTTGCCTTTGACACGCCAGTTTCGCGCCTGATTCGGTCGATTAACTTTATCACAGGTGGCAACAGGTTGACCTGGACAGGTATTCGCTTTTCTCTCCCCATGGATATTTTTTCACTTAATGCCTCTATAGATATCTTTCTACTTGCTTCTTCCATAGACATCTCCCTATACTTTTGTAGCCTGGATAACAAGGGCTGCTTCTCTCAGTAAGTTTGCGATTGCGTCCAGGGTGATAGTTTTTTTTGATTCCTCTCGAGTATCTAGGCTTTCTTGAATCTCCGGCTCTTTTTGGGGAATCTCCTCAAGATAGGCCTTGGCATCTTCTTTTGCTGGGATTATGCCGTAACCAAATTGTTCTGTGGACATGTGTCCCTTAGGATCACATCCGGCCGCATTCATTCCGAGACGTGCAAAATACTCGATGATCCTTGCCTTTGGCATGCCAGTTTCGCGCTTGATTTGATCGATTGTATCTATTACAGATGGCAACAGGTTGACCTGGACAGGTATTCGCTTTTCTCTCCCCATGGATATTTTTTCATTTAACGCCTCCATAGATATCTCTCCTCTTGTGTTTTTTTAATTGCTTGCTGTCTTCATAACCTGGGAAGACTCGGTCGTGTTTCTATCTGTAGCCTGGATAACAAGGGCCGCCTCTCTTAGTAAGTTCGCAATTGCGTCCAGGGTAATAGTTTTTTTTGATTCCTCTCGAGTATCTAGGCTTTCTTGAATCTCCGGTTTTTTCTGGGGAATCTCTTCAAGATAGGTCTTGGCATCTTCTTTTGTTGGGATTATGCCGTAACTAGGTTCTTCTATGGCTCTGTGTCCCTTAGGACCTCTCTTAGGACCTCCCCTAGGACCTCCCCTAGGACCATATCCAGCCACATTCATTCCAAGACGTACAAAATGCTCAACAATTTTTCCCATTGATGCGCCAGTATCTTCTTTGATTTGGCCGATCATTTTGAACATTGATGGTAATAGATTGACTTGGACCGGTCTTCGCGCTCCTTCTTCCATGATAGCCTCCATTTTTTGCCTTCATGTCATTTTTTTAAAGATAATAAAATGTGGAGTTAATGTCGATAGGCATTTACACAATTCTGACCAAATAACCTCCGATATCTTACATTATACTACACTATCCTCCATTATACTACACTATCCTCCATTATACTACACTATCCTCCATTATACTACATTATCCTCCATTATACTACATTAATCTACATAAATCACAGCAAGTACTAGTAGGTCCTGGTGGTCTTTGCTGGGCCTCAGCAGGATTTAATATCGGTTTGTGCCAGAATATCTAAGATTTCTGAGAAAATTCGACAGAAACTATTGACAATAAATTTGCATCGGCCATACTAGGTATATGATTAATCAGGGCCAATGGAAAAAAGAGAGGTTTTTTTTGAAAAGCCAGTTGACAACTGGGGGGGAAGGAATTAGATTATTACCATCGTGGCAAAATCCACGAGAGGGACTAACCATTCCTTGTTTTTCCTGGCGGACGCACCGCCTATCGTTTTGGCGGTTTTTTTGCGTCCACTCTCCAGTCTGCGATTTTAGCGGGCTGTGTGGAGGGCATTATGCCCGCCGGAGCGCCAGGAATCCGGTATGGTTAGTCCATGCAGCCCGTTTTGCTTATTTACTAATCCATCAAGTGCTGCACTCTCTTTTGCCACGCAAAGGGGGGGGCCATGGACCAAGCTGATTATCCGCCGCTACCAGACAAGCCTAAAGCGCATAAACCTCACGAGGCACCCCCACCGCGACTAGCATATAGATACGATGAAGCCTGCTATCTATTAGGTAATATTAGCCGATGGGTACTCCGAGAACTAATTAATGCCGGCGAGTTGCGGCCGATTGAAGGCCATCAACTAATTTCACACGCCGAGCTCGAAAGATATCTTAGCGCCAAGACCAAGCGTCAGAGCACTGCTCGCGGGCGTCGGAAACAGGGGATGGTTTGATCTTGTTGCGGGGGGGAGTGAATAAGAGCGCGGCTTTCGAGGGCCTGTTTTCCGGCGATATTTCGGAGATTCCCGGTTATTATGGCGCAATCTTAGTAGACCCGCCTTGGCGTCTTATTAATAGGGCTGGCTTGACTTTCCCGAAATACCGGACGATGGCCCTCGGTGAAATCGAGAAACTGCCGGTTGACGATCTTGCCGAGCTGGATGCCCATCTATACTTGTGGACGCCCAACGACCTAATACCTGGCGCACTAAGAGTAATAGCAGCATGGGGATTCGCTTACAAGATCACTCTGTGCTGGCTCAAAGCCCGCAGAGGCGATCTTGGTGGCTACTTTCGCAACGCGACGGAGTTAATTCTTTTTGGTATCAAAGGTCGTAAACCTATTCTCTTGGGACTGCGCCGGGTAAATGCTATCGAGGCTCGCAGGCGTGAACACTCGCGAAAACCGGACGAGTGTTACGAAATAATCGAGAAATATAGCCCATCCCCGTATCTAGAGCTTTTTGCTAGGGTTCCGCGCCCCGGATGGGTGCAGTGGGGCGACGAGATCAAAACGTATAGGGGCAACCTACCAGAAGAGGGTGACAAGCAGAGTCTGTTGTTCCCTGAAACCACTAATTTCTATCAAGTTGAGGGGGGCGTGTGAAAAAGGCAAATCCATACGAGGTTACAACTTACGAGACCGTAGCTAGCCGGATTAGGCGGCTTAGAGATTCCAGGCGCGGCAGGAAATTTTCAATCGAGACTAAGGTAATTCACTTATCTGATAACGATGTTGTTATTAGGGCCAGCGTGCAAGATGCTTCCGGGCGGATTCTTGGCACCGGTCTTGCCCACGAAATCAAGGACCCTAACCCCCAAGCGGTTAATTATCAAAATTTCGTCGAAAATTGCGAAACATCGGCAGTGGGACGGGCGCTTAATTTTGCTTTTGGGCCAGCGCCCCGAGCGGAATCTAGCTCGCTGCCCGGAAAAGACATAGAAATCAATTTACCAGGTAAGCCGGAAACAGGCTCGGAGGCGGGCAATCTCCCAGAGGCGGCGAGGCATATTTGGGGCCTATCGGGATAAAAAAAAGGAGGGAGGGCATGTCGTACAAGTTAGACGGGGTTGAGTACCCATCGGTCACCACAATAATCGGGCAACTGGATAAGCCGGCGTTAAAAGGCTGGGCTGCCGGCTGCGCCGTTGATTACATAGCCGACAGGCTAGATCAGGTGCAGCATCCCAAGGGGCCGCACACTGTAGACAATATCCTGGCAGATGCGCGGAAGGCCTACAACCTAAAATCGGACAAGGCCAAAAGCATAGGCACTATCGTACACGACGCGCTTGAATGGTACATCAAAGACGGCCGGGATGCCCTGGGCAAGTACCCCGCGGAGGTTGAGAACGCCTTGATAGCTTTTTTTGATTGGGAAAAAAAGAATCATGTCGAATGGGAGGCATCAGAGGTCACGCTATTTCATCGCGGGAAAGGATATGCCGGGACCTGCGACGCCATCGCAACAATTAACGGCGCTAGGTATTTAATCGACCTAAAAACTTCGCGGGCAATCTACGACGAGTACCGCCTACAACTAGCCGCATATCGACAGGCCTACAACATTAATAATCCAAACCCTATCGATAACGTCGGCGTTCTCCGACTAGACAAAGAAACTGGTGAGCCGGAGATGCGGGACCTAACCACACGTATAGACCAGTACGCCAAGGCATTTGATGTCCTGACCATGTTTTATTATGCCCACAAAAGGCGCAAATTAAAAAACAATAAGTGGGTGGGGATTTTTTTCCCCGCAAGGGAGACGGTCAATGCGTAGCAGATTTCGCCTGGCCGTGTGGCTTATGACGGTCGGCCATCGGTATAGGGTGGGATTTATTTATCGCATAGGGTCTCGCCTGCTCAGGGGGCTGATATGACCCGCACCAATGTGGCCCGCACGTTTTCGGGGGTCGTCAAGGTCATCGACGGGCGACTAGACCTGGACAACGACAAGGTTAGGTGGGCAATCGACGGGCAAGATTATGTCCAGCTATCCATACATCCCCTAGGGCATAAGCCCTCGGACCGACAAAACAGGATGTTTCACGGCCTCTTATCGCTCTGGTGGCGGTCACGTTTATCCAGCTATGACACTTACGACGAGATGCGGACATCGATTAAGGCCCGCTACGGGGTGATACGTTATTTATTGGTCCAGGGCGATAAGTGGCGCCCGCTCGCGGTTTCAGAGCCCGCGGAGCGTTACAAGGGACAGGTAGTCCCCTGGTTGGTCTCCTGGTCGGAGTATACCAGGGACCAGCGGCGCAAAGTTATAGATGGATTAATCGCTGACATGGAGGCATCCGGCATCCTTAGCCTCTCGGCAACTTATCGCGATGAATTCATCAGCATGACTAACGGCGGGGGTCCAGATGAGGCGGCCCCTAGCGAGGCGATTCTTGGCGAGGCTATCCAAGGCGGGGTGGTCTATGACTAGGCGTGGTGCGGTAAGGGCGGCCGACAAGGCGTTTAGTGACTATATACGCGCGCGTGACGGGTGGCGGTGCGTAGTCTGCGGGCGGACGCGCGAGACCGCCAGTATCCAGTGCGGACACTTGTTCAGTCGCGTGTCCTATTCCACTCGCTGGGATGAGGATAACGCAGTTGCGCAGTGTGCGGCTTGCAACATGCGCCACGAGTACGACCCATGGCCCCTGACGTTGGTGTATCTAGATCGTGACGGGCAAAATGCCATAGACAACCTGCATGCTATCTACCATCGCGCCCGCAAATACACCACCGACGAGATACAGGATATCGCCAAGGATTTTCGGTGCCGCCTAAAGGTTTTAGAGGAGGAGAAAGATGCAAGATATCAATAGGGTCACTGTAGTGGGCCGGCTAACCCGGGATGCCGAGCTGGCCTACATTACCGGCGCTAATGGATACCCAATTCTAAAATTTAGCATCGCAAACAATTGGCGCAAAAAAAAGAGGGAGGGTGGATGGCAAGAGGAGGTTAGTTATTTTGACGTTAGCCTTTTTGGCAAGATGGGAGAGGCGATAGCATCTTACGCTATTAAGGGGCGACGGGTAGTTGTGGATGGGCGGCTACGGCAATCTCGTTGGGCGGATAGGCAAGGGAACAAACACAGCAAAGTCTATATCGAGGCGTCGCATGTGCAGTTGACAGACGGCAAACAGCAGTCCTCGGGCCAGCAGTCCTCGGGCCAACAGTCCTATAGGCCGCAATATTCGCAGCAAGGTCAGCCACAACAAAATCGGCCACAGCAAGATATAACACAACAAAATCGGCTACAACAGGATAGACCACAACCAAATCGGCCACAACAGGGATATTTGCAGCAAGGTCAGCCGCAGGAACACGATTTTGATGATGATGATATCCCGTTTTAAGGGGATATAAATCAAGGAGGAGGTCGTGGAAATGAAGGGAAATGAAGGGAAAAGAAGGGAAATGAAGGAGAAAGAGGTGAAATCAAAAAAGAAGGAAGATTTGAAAGTGAAAAAGGCGAAGAGGAATGCAGATTATACAGATTTCCCGTCCCTAGAGGACAGAGTACTGAAATATGACGAGTACGCGGGGATAGACAAAATAATGGATGACTATCATCAGACTTGCTGCCTAGGGGATAACTATTACATTTGCGATTCTGATCGTATTTTTTATTGGGCGCGCAAAATCTATTTTACGTCCGACCCCCATGAGCGGAAAGAATTATTAGATGCGTTTATTAGCGCCGGATATATGTACTCCCCGGGATATATCGAGGATGGGAGTTTTGATAGACATTTGGATTATTTGCTACATCATGCATCGGCCGACACGGAGGGAGCCGACGAAATCCGGGTAATGCGTATATGCCAGCATCTAATTGCCCCACGTGGGTTATCTAGCTACGGACTTGACCCTGGAAAGGGAGGATATAATAAACGTGCGTATATACCAGCATCTAATTGCCAGCCCACATGGGTTATCTAGCTACGGACTTTACTCTCCGCTTCTGCGACGAGACTGAAGGGGTATGCGGGTGTGCGTAATCTACCTGACTTAGGGCCAACTGTAGTCGATATCTTTAGTGGCTGCGGCGGGACAATTACAGGGTTCAAGATGGCCGGATTTCGCCCGATAGCG
>Ga0126330_10000025_pt1:0-17500 | contig 60431 bp, 47 predicted proteins | sample InaspJWI91metaG_FD_97004 | JGI IMG/M metagenome (GOLD analysis project Ga0126330, IMG submission 97004) | Marine gutless worms symbiont microbial communities from Oahu, Hawaii - Inanidrilus sp. 2 OAHU.JWI-91 metaG | ecosystem: Host-associated > Annelida > Digestive system > Unclassified...
ATGCGTATCGTCCAGCAGGCTGTAAAAACTTCAAAGATCACTTGGAAAGACGTTACCTGGGATATGGACCCCATATCCGAGTACTTTATGCCTGCTGGAGCTTTTTAGAGAACCGAATTAAGTAATTGGAAACGGTTTAAAAACCTTCAATCGGGCTCAAGGTCAAGGCGGCCGCGAGGGGCAAACCCGAGGAATACTCCAGTATTTTGAGGGTTTGAGTCGAGCGCCCAACGCCGAGATTGAGTTCGAGGGGTGGTTTTTCAACCGTTTCAGGTACGGATTGAACTGAAGCCGCAGCAGGGCACTGCACCTCAGCGCTCTCCCTGATCATTCATATAGTTATTCAAGTGGAAGAGGTACCATGAGCTTTTTAGACGGACTTTTAGGCGTATTTTCCAACGACCTGGCCATCGATCTGGGCACGGCCAACACCCTCGTTTATGTGAAAGGCAAAGGGATTGTTTTGAGCGAGCCCTCCGTTGTGGCGGTAAGGCTTGACCGCACCAAGAACCGCGTCCTGGCCGTGGGCTCGGAGGCCAAGAAAATGCTTGGCCGGACGCCGGGTAACATCGTGGCCATCCGTCCCATGCGCGACGGGGTCATCGCCGACTTCGAGGTCACCGAGGCTATGCTGCGGCATTTCATCACCAAGGTGCACAACCGGCGTCGCCTGGTGCGCCCGCGCATCATCATCGCGGTGCCCTCGGGCATCACCCAGGTTGAAAAACGCGCCGTGCGCGAATCGGCTGAATCGGCCGGTGCCCGGGAAGTGTTTTTGATTGAGGAACCCATGGCCGCCGCCATCGGGGCCGGGCTCCCCATCACCGAACCGACCTGTAACATGGTCGTCGACATCGGCGGCGGCACCACCGAAGTGGCGGTGATCTCGCTGGCCGGCATCGTCTACAGCCGCTCGCTGCGGGTGGCCGGGGACAAGATGGATGAAGCCATCATGCAGTACATCAAGCGCAAGTACAACCTGCTCATCGGTGAACGTACTGCTGAAATCATAAAAACCGCCATCGGCAATGCCTATCCCGATCCCGCCGACCTGGAGACCATCGAGGTGAAGGGGCGGGACCTGGTGTCCGGTATCCCCAAGATCCTGGCGATCGACAGCGAGGAGATCCGGATCGCCATTTCCGAACAGATCGATGCCATTGTCGAGACGGTGAAGATTGCCCTCGAACAGACCCCCCCCGAACTGGCCGCGGACATTGTCGACCGGGGCATCGTGCTCACCGGCGGCGGCGCCCTGCTGAAAAATTTGGACAAACTGCTGATGGAAGAGAGCGGCCTGCCCATTACCGTCACCGAGGATCCGTTATCCACCGTCGCCCTGGGTTCGGGCGAGGCCATCGACAGTATCGATATTCTCAAACAGGTGATGATTACATAATCGATGTTTTCCCGAAGAACGATGATGATTGTTGGCCTGATCGTGGTGATCGCGGTCAACATCATAATCCTGTCGATCAGCAGCCGGACCCCCGAGCCGGCTTACGGGCTCGGTCGCCTGGCCATCTACGTCGTTTCGCCATTCCAAAAAGCCGTCACTGAGACCGTGCGGTTCGTCGAAGGCGTCTGGAAGCACTACTTCCACCTGGTCTCCGTAGCGCGGGAGAACGATCAACTCCGGCAGCAGCTGGATAAAGCCCTGGAGCGCAGCCACCACCTGACCGAGGTCGAGCTGACCAACCAGCGGCTGAACAGCCTGCTCAACTTCCAGAAATCCATCAGCCGCCAGGTCCTGCCGGCCGCCGTCATCGGCAAAGATCCCTCCGCCTGGTTCAAAACCATTATCGTGGACAAAGGGGTGCGTGACGGCGTGGAAAAAGGCATGCCGGTGGTGGTGCCGGCCGGGATCGCGGGCCAGGTGATGGAAGTGGCCGGATCCTACGCGAAAGTCCTGCTGATCATCGACCAGAACAATGCCGTCGATGCCCTGGTGCAACGCTCCCGGGCCCGCGGCCTGGTCACGGGGGCGGCCGCCGAACAGTGCGTGTTCAAGTACGTGCTGTTGAAACACGATGTCCAGATCGGCGACATCCTCATCTCTTCGGGGCTGGACGGCGTGTTTCCCAAGGGCCTGCGGGTCGGGGTGGTGTCGAATGTGATCCGGAGCAGTGCCGGGATCTTCCAGGAAGTCGACGTGACCCCTTATGTCGATTTTGAAAAGCTGGAAGAGGTCCTTGTGGTGCTGAATCCGCCGGAGAAGCTGTTTTTTGATGATGAGCAGTAACTGCTGAGGGTTCAAGGGTTCAGGGGTTCAAGGTTTCAGGGGTTCAGAGGTTCAGGGGTTCAAGGGTTCAGAGGTTCAGAGGTTCAGGGTTTCAACGGTTTTCAACCCAGAACGGGGGACCATTTTTTCCATGACCACCTTCATTTACATACTCATTTGCCTCGGGTGCATCATCATCCAGACCACCCTGTTTCCACTGGTGGCCTGGTTGAGCGGCTTCTATGACCTGCTGATACCCTTTGTGGTCTACCTTGGTCTTTTCCGGCCGTTGAAGGAAGGCCTGACCGTCGTCCTCTGTCTGGGAATTGCCATGGACACCCTCTCCGGCGGCGCTTTTGGGATCTACAGCACCACCTATCTCTGGCTTTACGGCGTTATCGCCTGGATGATCAGATTTCTGCACTTCAAGAACACCTTGCTGCTACCTTTTATCGTGTTCGTGGGCGTCCTGCTGGAAAACCTGGTATTTCTGGTGGCGGTCAAACTCGGGAACCCGGACGCGACCTTGCCGCTAGGACTTGGGCGAACGGTCATGGTGCAGCTGATTTGGGCCCTGTTTACCGGACCGATCCTGTTGCTGCTGATCCGGGAGATCCATTCGAGCTGGACGAAGTGGATTGCTAGGAAAATTGCAGAAGCGGAGGGGTGAGTCGAGGCTAATAGGCTGAAGACTGAAGAGTGCGAAGGTGAATAGGCTGAAGTCCGAAGACTGAAGGAGGTTGAAGGTTTTTAGCCTTCAGTCTTCAGTCTAATTACCTGATAACGAGCATCCTCGGTATGCTTATTACCTGGGATTTGACGTTACATAGGCGCAACGAAAATGACCACCTATTTAAACACCGTCGACAGCGAATGGTTCAAGCAGCGCATTATCAGCGTTGTCCTGATAGCGGTGGCTGCTTTTGTTATCCTGTTTGCGCGCCTTTTTTACCTGCAGCTGGTTGAGGGGGAACGGCTGCGGCATCTTTCTGTAAACAACCGGATCCGCCTGCAGGATATCGAGCCCTCGCGTGGGTTGATATTTGACCGCAACGGCATGCGCATCGCGGACAACCGGCCGGCGTTTGACATCTACATTACCCTCAAGGACGCCGAGCCTGTGGAAAAGACACTGGAGAAGCTGGTCTTTTACACTGATTTTCCCATTAAGGAGCTCAAGGAAAAGATTAAAAAGGGCCGCGGCCGGGTGGCCTACAAACCGATCCTGATCCGACAGGACATTTCCCGGGATACCCTGGCCGCCATCGAGGTGCACAAGTTCGATCTGCCGGGGATCACCGTCAATGTAAAGCCGCGCCGGCATTACCTGGATAAAAACGGGGCGGCCCATTTGATCGGGTACCTCAGCGAAATCAACGCCACTGAGCTGAAATCCGGCAAGTACCCGGGCAGCCGCAGCGGGGACTTTATCGGCAAGTTCGGGGTTGAAAAGGCCCATGAAAACTACCTGCGCGGCAAACACGGCGGTCGCCAGGTGGAAGTGGACGTCCGGGGCCGGGTAATCCGACCCCTGAAAACGGTGGTGGCCCAGCCGGGGCACAACCTGATCCTGACGCTGGACCAGAAGGTCCAGGCCCGCGCCGAAACCCGCCTGTCCGGCCAGGTGGGGGCAGCGGTGGCCATCGAGACCGATACCGGCCGCATCCTCGCCCTGGCCAGCAGCCCTGCTTACAACCAGAACGCCTTCGTGGACGGCATGTCGGCCAGGCAATGGCGGGCCCTGAACTCGAACCCGGATCACCCCATGGTGAACAAGGCCATCCAGGGAACCTATCCGCCGGCCTCTACCTATAAGATAGTGACAGCCATTGCGGGCCTGGAAGAGGGGGTGATCGACGAAAATACGGTCATCCATTGCCCCGGCTGGTTCAAGTTGGGAAACCGGGTGTCGCGCTGCTGGAAAAAAGGCGGCCACGGCAAGATGGATGTGATCCAGGCCATCGAGCAGTCCTGCGACGTCTTTTTCTACCAGGTGGGGCTCAAACTCGGCATCGACCGCCTGGCCTGGCACGCCAAAGCCTGCGGCCTGGGGACCCACACCGGCATCCGTCTGGATCGCGAGAAATCCGGATTGATTCCCACGGCGGCCTGGAAGAAGCGGCGTTACGGGATTCCTTGGCAGCAGGGCGAGACCCTGTCGGTGGCCATCGGGCAGGGTTACAACCTGGTGACCCCCCTCCAGATGACCGTGCTGACGGCGGCCATCGCCAATGACGGCGTCCGCTACCGTCCGATGATTCTCGACCGCATCGAGACGGCCGAGGGAGAGACGGTTTTTCAAGGCGAGCCCGAGGTGGCCGGCCGCCTTTCCATGACCAGCACCACCCTGGCCCTGGTGCGCCGGGGCCTGTTCGATGTGGTCCAGGGTGAAGCGGGCACGGCGCGCCGGATCCGCACCCGGGGCATTAACATCAGCGGCAAGACCGGCACCGCCCAGGTCGTGGCTCTGAAAACCGAAGAGGAAGAAGAGGAGACCGAGGTCGAGGATCGCTTCAAAGACCACGCCTGGTTCGTGGCTTACGCGCCCTCGGAGTCCCCGCAAATTGCGGTGGCGGTTATCGTCGAGCACGGCGAACACGGCTCCAGTGCCGCCGCGCCCATTGCCCAGGACATGATCCTGGCCTACCTGAAGGGGGGTAAGAAGAACTGATATGTTTGACCGGCGACTGGCACAATTTTTCGACTGGGGGCTGCTCGGCATCGTCGTGCTGATCGGGGGTGCCGGCCTGCTGACCCTGTACAGTGCCGTGAACTCGGGCACCGCCAACCCCTACAGCGCCTTTTTCCTGAAACAGACGATCTGGTTCTGCATCGGTTTTGTATTGATGATCGGCGTGTTCCTCATCAGCTACAAAACGTTCGAGCAATGGGGCAACGTGATCTACGGCATCTGCATCGCCCTGCTCCTGTGGGTCGAGTGGTTCGGCAAATACGTCGGCGGCTCCCGGCGGTGGCTGGAGCTCGGGCCGGCGTCGCTGCAGCCGTCCGAACTGGTAAAGATCGGGGTCATCATCATCCTGGCCCGCTACTACGCCAAGACGGTCAATACCCGGGGGTTGTCCCTGCGGGAGCTGGTGCGGCCCATGATCCTGACCCTCATCCCCTTTGCCCTCATCGTGCGGCAGCCGGATCTGGGTACCGGCATGGTGGTGGTGCTCATCGCCCTTTCCATCACCGTGTTCGTGAAGATCGAACGGCGGGCCTTGATCACCATCGTATCCGGGTGCATGGTGGCCGTCCCCCTGGTCTGGTTCCTCCTCAAGCCCTACCAGCAGCGCCGGATCCTCACCTTTCTCGACCCGGAAAGGGACCCCCTGGGCGCCGGCTACCACATCATCCAATCCAAAATTGCCATCGGGTCCGGCATGGTGTCCGGCAAAGGCTACCTGAAAGGCACCCAGAACGCGCTGGATTTCCTGCCCGAGCAACACACCGACTTTATATTTTCCGTCCTGGCCGAGGAGTGGGGCCTGGTGGGTTCCGGCCTGCTCCTGATCCTCTTTTTCCTGTTGATCCTGTGGGGCCTCAATATTGCCCAGAGCTGTCGGGATCCCTTCGGCACCATCCTGAGCGTCGGGGTGACCGCCATGATCTTCTGGCAGGTGGCCATCAATATCGGCATGGTGATGGGGCTGATGCCGGTGGTGGGGGTTACCCTGCCCTTTATCAGTTACGGGGGGTCGTCGATTATTACGGTGATGATTGGTATAGGCCTTCTCATGAATGTCAGCATGCGCCGATATATGTTCGAATAGAAGCGCAGCCAGGGGGTGCCTTTTGACACAAGGTCGGCGTTGGAGGCGCCCTCGAATTCCTCGAAATACTAACCAGTATTCCTCCGGATTCAAGGACACCTCCGCCTTGACCTTGGACAAAACTCACCCCCTGGCTGCGCTTCTATCATATTAGAAAAACCCTTTTAGAGCCCCCTATAGCCGCCTTGCTTGTCCGGCGAAGCTCAGAGAGCGAAGACGGGATCTCGACCAAAATTCACCCCCTGGCTTCGTTTCTCACTTTTATAATTAATCCTTCGATATCCTATCAGTATTTCTGAGGAATGAAATTCCCGGCCGCCTTGATCTTGGACCAAAATTCGTTCCTTAAAACAGCATCTATCATTAAAAGACAAATCCTATAAAACTGACAATATAGAAAGTACCTTGCTTGCCCGGCGACTTGTCCGGCGTAGCTTGAAAAGCGAAGACGGAAGCTCGGAGAGCGCCTGTCCTCCGTAGTAGCTTGTTACGAAGGATGGATAGACGGGACCTTGGGCCAAAATTCATTCCCCAAGGCAGCATCTGATTTATTAAGCTCAGAATCTCGCCACCTCCCGGTTTGGTTCCTGATTTAGTCACGCAGTTTCTCACGGTCTTATTCTTGCCGGGCATTTCTTAAAATCCGGGCTGTGTTTCTTCTATATATAAATAGGTATAGTGCTCCCCATTTTCCGGTCTTTCTATCACTCCTTATGGTTCAAATCTCGAGCTGGATTCCGTTTTTGAGGCGGATTCATTGGCCCTGGTTTCGAGCGGCTGGGGCGGGGAGGGCGGCGCTTTGCGGGGATTCTCTAAAGATACTCTAATTTTTAGTGATATTTACATTCGCATGGATATTTCAGGGGTACAATTTCGGTTAAAAAACCTTTGACATTTCAACAGGCCAGATGATATAGACCGGGGGATTTTTCAGGACAGGTGGGTCCTGATTTGCCCAAAATCTTATTAACCCTGCAACAAAATCGGCGATGGAGGACCTTATGGAGGTTGCTGGTATTCTAGGAAAGTGGTTCACCAGAACAGTGGTTCTCATGGTGACACTTTCACTGTGTACTGTGAGTGATGCAATGGCTGCCGGAGCACTGATCAGCATTGACAGTTCGCTTTTTATTCAGATCGTGAACTTCCTGTTCCTGATCTGGGCATTGAATGTGATTCTCTACAAGCCCATCCGCAATATCCTGAAGCAACGGAAGACGCATGTGGCTGACCTGGAAGAAGGTGTCAAGACCGCCAACAGCGATGCGGAAGAGAAGGAAACGGCCTTTGAAAAGGGTATCCGGGCTGCCCGGACCGACGGTGTGGAGCAGAAGAAAGCCATGCTGGAAGAGGCTGCCCAGGAGGAAATGGCGATCGTTGAAAAGATAAACTCAAAGGCGCAGGCCGACCTCGCCGAGGTGAAGGCCAAGATCGCAGAAGAGGCCGATGGGGTTAGAGAATCCCTGCAGGCCGAGCTGGATTCCTTCGCCGGCGCCATTGGTCAAAAGATACTGGGGAGGGCGATTTAATGAATGCATCTGTTACGCTCAGGCAGCGGCTTTTAACCGTACTGGGTATCGCGGCGGTCTGCCTGCTCTGTTTTGCCGGTACTGCAACGGCCGCAAGCGAATCCCACTGGCTGAAAACCGATACCTACAAGTTAATGAATTTCGCCGTCTTGGCCATCGCCCTGTTTTTCCTTTTGAAGAAACCGCTCACCCAGGCCCTCAACGCCCGCATCCAGGGCATCCGTGAACAGCTGGAAGAGCTGGAAGCCCAGAAAAAGACGGCCGAGGAAGAGCTGGCCAAATACAACGAGAAGCTGGCCACCCTCGAAGGCGAGGCCGAAGAAATCGTGGCCGAGTATGTCCGCCAGGGCGAGGAAGCCAAGGCCCGGATTCTGGCCGAAGCTGAAAAGACAGCCGAGAAACTGGAAGAGCAGGCCAAGAAGAACATTGAAAACGAGTTCAAAAAGGCCAAAGAGGACATTCAGGCTGAGATTATCGATAAGGCCCTGGAAAAGGCTGAAGAGATCATTAAAAGCAAGATTTCCGATGAAGACCAGGACAGCCTCGTTGACGAATATTTAGATAAGGTGGTGGCATAGTGAAAAATTTGGCGATATCAAGACGGTATGCCAGGGCGCTTCTACTTATCGGGAAAGAGGATGGCAATGCTGAAGCCTACCGGGGAGAACTGGCCGGTGTGGCGAGCCTGATCAGCCAGAGCGACGAGCTGGAACAGGCCATCTGCAACCCGCTGTATGATGCCGCCGGGCGCAAAAAAGTATTGGAGACCTTGATTGATAAGGTAAATGTATCTGCGGTCATGCGCGCGTTTCTGCTGCTGCTGTTCGACAAGGGCAGAATCGGCTTCGTGGCCAGCATCAGCGATTTTTACGAAAAGCTTGCGGACGAGTTGAAAGGTGTGGCCCGGGCCAGCTTGGTGTCGGCCACCGAACTGTCATCCGAAGCTGTCGAAAAGATTCGTGCAACCCTGTCCCAGAAGACAGGTAAAGATATTATTCTTGATGTGGAACAGGATGCCAGCCTGATCGGCGGGATCGTTACCCGTATGGGCGACCTTGTTCTCGACGGAAGCATCAAGACACAATTACTTAATATGAGAGAATCTTTAAAGAGGGGTGAGAGCGTCTAATGGAACTAAAAGCTGAAGAAATAAGCCAGATAATTAAAGAGCAGATTACGGATTATGACAAGAAGGTTGAACTCAGCGAAACCGGCGTTGTCCTTTCTGTCGGTGACGGTATTGCCAGGGTTTACGGGCTTGAAAAAGCCATGGCCCTCGAGCTGGTTGAGTTCCCCGGCGGTATCCTCGGCCTGGTTCTGAACCTTGAAGAGGACAATGTCGGTATTGCCATCATGGGCGACGACATGGGCATCAAGGAAGGCGATATGGTCAAGCGGACCGGTAAAATTGCCGAAGTTCCGGTGGGCCCGGCCGTACTTGGCCGTGTTGTGGATGGTACCGGTGCACCCATTGACGGCAAGGGTCCCATCGAAGGAGCAGAGACCAGCCGTGTGGAAATGGTTGCCCCCGGTGTTATCGCCCGTAAAGGCGTGCATGAACCCTGCTACACCGGTCTCAAGGCAGTGGACGGTATGACGCCGGTCGGCAAGGGCCAGCGCGAGCTGATCATCGGTGACCGCCAGATTGGCAAGACCGCCTGCGCCATCGACGCGATCCTGGCCCAGAAAGATACCGACGTTTACTGCATCTACGTCGCTTCGGGGCAGAAGAAATCTTCGGTAGCCCAGGTACACGCCATCTTGGAAAAATACGGCGCCATGGAGTACACCACCATCGTTTCCGCCTGCGCCTCCGACCCGGCGACCCTGCAGTACCTTGCGCCCTATGCCGGCTGCGCTATGGGCGAATACTATATGAACAACGGCAAGCACGCCCTCATCATTTACGATGACCTTTCCAAACAGGCGGCTGCCTATCGCCAGGTATCCCTGCTGCTCAGACGTCCTCCGGGACGTGAAGCGTACCCCGGCGATATTTTCTACAACCACTCCCGTTTGCTGGAACGTTCCGCCAAGCTCAACGACGAGCTGGGCGCCGGATCCCTTACCGCCCTGCCGATCATCGAAACCCAGGCCGGTGACGTTTCCGCCTACATTCCCACGAACGTTATTTCGATTACCGACGGCCAGATTTACCTGGAACCGTCGCTGTTCTTTGCCGGTATCCGGCCCGCCATCAACGTTGGTCTGTCCGTATCCCGCGTCGGGGGTGCCGCCCAGGTGAAAGCCATGAAACAGGTGGCCGGTACCCTGCGTCTGGACATGGCTCAGTTCCGTGAGCTTGAAGCGTTCGCCGCTTTCGGTTCTGACTTGGATGCGGCAACCCAACGCCAGCTGACCCGTGGCCAGAGACTGGTCGAGATCCTGAAACAGCCCCAGTATCAGCCGCTTTCCATGGCCAAGCAGGTTACCATCCTGTACGCCGGTACCAAGGGCTACCTGGATGAGTACCCGACCGACGTCGTGGCCAAATACGAGGCCGGCCTGTACCCGTTCATCGAAGACCGGTTCCCCAATGTCTTCACCGATCTGGAAGAAAGCCAGGAAATCACGGACGAGATCGGCAAGCTGATGGACGAAGCCCTGACTGCTTACGCCGAAGAGTTCAAGGACACGATTAAATAAGTTACCTGTAGCACGACAAGTGCATGGCAGGCTTAATAAGGTGTGCTTAACAGATAACTTTAACCATAAGGGCTTTACTTTATGCCGACATTAAAAGATATCCAATTAAAGATAGCCGGTGTTAAAAAAACCAAGCAGATCACGAAGGCCATGAACATGGTGGCCACCTCGCGGCTGCGCGGTGCCCAGGCGAATATGGACGCGTTTCGCCCCTACGCCGGTAAGTTTGGGGAAGTGCTAGGCAGCCTGGCCGAAAAAGCCGGTGAAGAAGCCAGCCCCCTGCTGGTTCCCAAGGAGGAGGTCAAGAAGATCCACATCGTTCTGTGCACCTCCGACCGGGGACTGTGCGGCGGGTTCAACATCAACCTACTGGATAAGGCCGACGAGCTCATGCAATCCAAAGAGGGCGTCGACATCTCCTTTTCCTTTACCAACTTCGGGAAAAAAGGCCGCGATTACTGCAAGAAGGAGGGCTGCGACATCGTCGAGGAACACCTCGGGGTGGTCGGCGCCACCTTTGATTTCAGCGTGGCGTCCACGGCCGGGAAAAAACTGGTGGATGGTTTCCTGAGCGGTGAGTACGACGAAGTCTATGTCGTTTTCTCAGAGTTTTTGGGCATGGCCAAGCAGCTTCCGGTCGCCCAGCAGCTGCTGCCGATTCCGGCCATCGTGAAGGAAGAGGAAGATCTCGATGTAGATGAGCCCTACCAGGCCGAACACATCTGCGAACCTTCCGCCGACGAGTTGCTCGGCGAACTGCTGCCGCGGAACATTTACGTGCAGCTGTTCAAGGCGCTTTTGGAAACGTCGACCAGCGAACATGCCGCCCGGATGATGGCCATGGACAACGCCACCAAGGCCTGTAACGACATGATCGATGAATTGACCCTTACATACAACAAAGCCCGGCAATCTTCCATTACAGCAGACTTGATGGACATTGTCGGCGGTGCAGAGGCCCTCAAAGGCTAACACCATATCGCAATAAAACCTTGAAGGAGGTCTATAGAATGGGAGAGAACATAGGTAAAGTAACCCAGGTTATGGGGCCTGTTGTCGACGTCGAGTTCGAACAGGGGCAACTGCCGCAAATTCTTACAGCTCTGCTTGTTTCCAACCCCGCCATCAGCGACGAGGAAGACAACCTCGTGATCGAGGTGGCCCAGCATCTGGGTGACAACGTGGTCCGGACCATCGCCATGGACGTTACCGACGGTTTGGTCCGGGGTATGCCGGTCAAAGACACCGGCAACCCGATCAAGATGCCGGTAGGCGCAGCCAGCCTCGGCCGCGTGCTCAACGTTGTGGGTCGTCCCGTGGACGGCCTGGGTCCGGTCAGCCAGGAAAAAATGATGCCGATCCATCGCCCGGCGCCCGCGTTTACCGAGCAGGACGTAGAAGTAAACGTTCTGGAAACCGGCGTTAAGGTTATCGATCTGCTGGTGCCATTTCCCCGGGGTGGTAAAATGGGGATGTTCGGCGGTGCCGGTGTCGGCAAGACCGTTATCATGATGGAAATGGTTAACAACATCGCCATGCAGCATGGCGGTATCTCCGTGTTTGCCGGCGTGGGTGAAAGAACCCGTGAAGGCAACGACCTTTACCACGAAATGAAGGACTCCGGCGTACTGCCCAAGGCCGCGCTGATCTACGGTCAGATGACCGAGCCTCCGGGAGCCCGCGCCCGGGTCGCCCTGTCCGCCCTGACCTGCGCCGAGTACTACCGTGACGAAGAGGGCCAGGACGTGCTGATCTTCATCGATAACATCTTCCGGTTCACCCAGGCCGGTTCCGAGGTATCCGCGCTGCTCGGCCGGATGCCCTCCGCGGTTGGTTACCAGCCGACGCTGGCCGTTGACCTGGGCGCCCTCCAGGAACGGATTACCTCTACCGACAAGGGTTCCATTACCGCTGTCCAGTGCGTGTACGTGCCCGCCGACGACTTGACCGACCCGGCGCCGGCCACTACTTTCGCGCATCTCGACGGAACCGTGGTACTGTCCCGCCAGATTGCCGAGCTGGGCATCTACCCCGCGGTGGATCCGCTGGACTCCACCTCCCGGATCCTCGACCCGGCGGTAATTGGGGATGACCATTACCAGACCGCGCGGACGGTACAGCAGATGCTGCAGAAATACAAAGAACTGCAGGACATCATCGCCATCCTCGGGATGGAAGAGCTTTCCGACGAAGACAAGCTGACCGTAGAGCGGGCCCGTAAAATGCAGCGCTTCCTGTCTCAGCCGTTCCATGTGGCCGAAGTTTTTACCGGTTTCCCCGGCAAGTACGTCAAGGTCGAGGATACGGTTCAGGCTTTCAAGGAAATCTGCGAAGGCAAGCACGACGATGTTCCGGAGCAGGCCTTCTACATGAAGGGCGGGATCGAGGAAGTTCTGGAAGCTGCCAAGGAGATGGCTGAGGCTTCGTAAGACCGAAACATAGATAGCCTAAGAAATATACCCGGGTCCGCTCCTTGCGGGCGGACACGTACTCATCAGAGGATACACTATGGCTGGAAATATTCGACTTGAAATCGTTACACCCTCGACCGACGTTGTCAATGAGGACGCGCAGATTGTCATGGCTCCCGGCAGCCTGGGTGAGTTCGGCGTGCTGACGGGCCACACCCCATTCATGACCTCCTTGAAGGTTGGCGACATCCGTTACGTGGACAGCAACGGTACCGAACGACATGTGTTTGTCAGCGGCGGATTTGCCGAGGCCCTGCCGGACAAGGTCACCGTCCTGGCCGAGTCGGCCGAACGCCGGCGCGATATCGACCTGGAGCGGGCCCAGACAGCGTTGACCCGCGCTGAGCAAAGATTGGCCGATGGCAGCAATACCCTGGACGTGATCAGGGCCAAAGCCGCCCTGGCGCGGGCCATGATGCGGGTTCAAATGGCCAGCAAGAAAGGCGCCTAACTCAGGCGATATAACTGTAATCGGCGCCCGCCAGGATACCGGTTGCAGCGACAAGACCTGAACCCGGTATTAGCCGGATGCTGATATATTAGGAACAAAGGGCGGACCATTTTTCCTGGTCCGCCCTTTTTGTTTGCCAATAATTTAGGTAAAACGCTACTAGCGTTGTCTCTCACAAATAATGGTCAAAAAGATTGACCTTTCAATCTCAGATTCAGGGGGCCAACTAAATTCGGATTTCGAATTTTGAAGGTGCTCAAAATCACTATTGCAGCAGTACTATTTTATAAGAAACTTATAGCGTTTCTCAGGGAAAACACACGCCCATGACCGGTACAATCGAAAATACAGCGGTTGTCATTCTTGCGGCGGGTAAGGGTACCCGCATGCGATCCGACCGCGCCAAAGTCCTGCATGAGCTCGACGCCCGGCCGATGATCCACTACGTGGTGAAAACAGCCCTGGCCATTGCTCCCGGGCACGTGCATGTCGTGGTGGGGCACCAGGCCGGTGAGGTGCAGCAGGCGGTTGCCCGGGATTTTGACACCGGTTTCGTTACCCAGTCCAAGCAACTCGGTACTGGTCATGCTGTCCAATGTGCCTTGCCGTATCTGGCTGCGCAGGTTGAGCATCTCGTCATCCTTTGCGGGGACGTACCCCTGCTGACGCCCGCAACCGTCCAGGGCCTATTAAGTCGGCACGTGCAATTCCATCATGATATTACGGTCCTGGCTGTGCAGGTGAGCGATCCAACAGGGTATGGACGGGTGCTGGTTGACGGCCATGCTAATTTGCAAGGCATTGTCGAGGAAGCGGATGCCGATGAGCGCCAGAAAAAGGTCAACCTGATCAATTCCGGCATTTATTGCGTTCGCAAAGCGATCCTGGGCGATGTGTTGGGTCAGGTTAAAGCCGACAATGCCCAGCAGGAGTTTTACCTAACCGATATCATTGGTATCGGACGCCGCCGGGGACTGCAACTGGGTATCGAAATCGGAGCGGATGCCCAGGAGGTAATGGGCATCAATACACGGGCTGAGCTTGAGCGCGCAGAGCAGCTGCTGCAGTCATAACCGACCGAAATTGAAATAATATCCCACTTCTACGCTACCTGATGCCCCTCCGGGTGAAACCGCTTGACTTTCAGTGGAGTGAACGACTATATTGAAAGTCTAAGTAAGAGGAGATAGATTGGACAATCAGGTACTTTTGACACAATTTGAGGAAATTGAAGGGAAAATTGAGCGCCTTATCGGCGCTTACAGAGCCCTTGAATCGGAGAACGCTGAACTAAAAAATAAAATCGAGAGGCTGGAAGGAGAACTCCAGGGGAAAGCCGCCCAGGAAACGCAATTTAATCAGGAGCGTGAGCAGATCCGCAGTCGGATCGGCAACCTCCTGGCTAGACTGGCTGAAACCGGCGGCGAGTAATTGAAAAGCAGACTGAGATTAGACCGGACGGGGTTATTGAGCCACTTTGGATCAACTTGTAACCATAAACATATTCGGACAACCCTTTTCCTTCACTTCCGAAACGGATTCAAATCAGGCCCAGATTGTGGCCGGCCAATTGGAAAGTGAGATTGCCCGAATTGAGGAGCAGCAATCCGGAGTGAAATCAGAGAAAGCAAAAATTGCCATTCTGATATCGGCTGCGCTTAATATAGCCAACGAAAACTTTGAATTGAAAAATAACTACTCTGAATTGCTGCATAATGTTGAGGTTCAATCAAAACGGTTGCTCCAGTTGCTGGAGGCTGAGAAGATTGAAGGAAAACCAGCCGTTGCCGGCTGAACCGTTTGGCTTGTATGAAAATTGCCCCAACCCCGGTTGCTGCGTATGACCGGGCCTGACAACCCGGAGAACGGAACCGAAGCCGCCGGCTTTGGTTCCGGAATCGCAGGTTGTTATAGCGGAGGGATTTGCCCCTGCCGTGTTCGTGATTGGAAGATGTTCTTTGTCCCAACACTCAACGAACGGGAGCCTTCACTGGTTTTGGTGAGCAGGTTCTGCTTGTACAGAAAAGCCTAAAGAAGCTACAGGGCGCCCACCTTTGAAAAGCGGTTTCAAAGGCCTGACAACACGGCACATAGGCAGGGGCTCGCTCCACTGCCAATATCAAACCACCTGTCCAAGAACCACTCCGGCCAGGCCGGTGTTTCCCCCAGGACGCTCCACCCAACCCCTCTCTAACAATTTTCAAACATTGTTAAAGCAGCGTTAAGACCTGTGCTCGCAGGGCAGGGCAAATTCATCCGTTCGGTTTGTAAAAAAATAACGGACGGTTATAGGAGTGCCGACAGGCCGGTTGGGCTCGCTTCGCGGGTAAACGCATCGATCCGACACCGGGCCTGTGAACATCACTGGAGAATCACATGACTATATATGAAGTGTTGATTGGGTTGGCGGCTTTTGTCGTTGGGGCCGCCATAGCCTACTGGCTAAAGAGCAAGAGTGTAACCCGCAGAATCAAAGTAGCCGAGGAGGAAGCGCAGCGGATTATCGCGGACGCCGAACGGCGGTCTGATACCCTGGCCAAGGAAGCCAACTTGGAAGCCAAGGATCGCCTGTTCAAAATGAAGAATGATTTCGAGCTTGAGACCCGGGAAACCCGGTCGGATTGGAAAAAGCGGGAAAAACGCTTGATCGAAAAAGAGGAGCACATCGACCGCAAGCTCGAAAAGTTTGAACAGCGGGACCGGGAATACAACAACCGGGACCGGAACCAGAAAAAACGTCAGGAAGATATTGAGCGCAAAGAGGCCAAGTACAACCGGCTTCTCGATGAACAACGTCAGCAGCTGGAGCGGATATCAGGCCTCACGGCCGACCAGGCCAAAGAGCTTTTGCTCAAAGCCATGGAAAACGATGCCCGCTATGAAGGGGCCAAGCTGATCAAGCGAATCGAAAACGAAGCCAAGGAGCAGGCCGACAAGAAGGCCAAACGCATTATGGCCACGGCCATTCAGCGCTATGCCGGCGATTTTATTGCCGAACGGACAGTATCCGTCGTGCAGCTGCCCGGCGACGAGATGAAAGGGCGAATCATCGGCCGCGAAGGCCGCAACATCCGGGCCCTCGAAGCGGCGACCGGTATCGACCTGATCATCGACGACACCCCGGAAGCGGTCATCCTGTCCGGATTCAACCCGGTAAGGCGGGAAGTTGCCCGCCTGGCCCTGACCACCCTGATTTCGGACGGCCGGATTCACCCGGCCCGTATCGAAGACGTGGTCAAAAAGGTGACCAAGGAGGTCGATGCGACCATCAAGGAAGCCGGGGAGCAGGCGGCTTTCGATTTAGGGGTACACGGCATCCACGTGGAGTTGATCAAGTATCTCGGGCGGCTGAAATTCAGGACCAGCTATGCCCAGAATGTCCTGCAGCACTCGGTCGAGGTCGGTTTTCTGTGCGGGGTCATGGCCGCGGAACTGGGACTCAATCAGAAGCTGGCCCGGCGCATGGGGCTGCTGCACGATTTGGGCAAAGCCGTGGACCACGAGGTCGAGGGACCGCATGCCACCATTGGCGCCAATCTGGCTAAAAAGTTCGGGGAATCCGGCAAGGTGGTGCATTCCATCGCCGCCCACCACGAGGATGTGCCGCCCAATTCGGTATACGCCCTGCTGGTACAGGCTGCTGACGGATTGTCGGGAGCCCGGCCCGGCGCCCGCAAGGAGATGCTGGAAAACTACATCAAGCGGCTGGAGGACCTGGAGAACATCGCCAAGTCGTTCCGGGGGGTGGCCAACACCTATGCCATCCAGGCCGGCCGGGAACTGCGGGTCCTGGTGGAAAGTGAGAAAATCACCGACGAGGACGCCACCCTGCTCAGCCGGGACGTGGCTAAGAAGATAGAAGAAACCCTGACGTTTCCGGGGCAGATCAAGGTGACGGTGATACGCGAAACCAGGGCAGTTGAATACGCCAACAAATAATAGGGTTCAGAGGTTCAAAGGTTCAGGGGTTCAAAGGTTCCAGGCTTCGCCAGGGCTTCATACTTCGCTCAACGAGCTACGCAGGGCAAGACGCCCGGCAGGCAGAGGTTTTGAGCTTTCAACCCTGAACCGGGAACCTTGAACGGGGAACCCAGAAAGAAGGTTCAGAGGTTCAAAGGTTCAGGGGTTCAAAGGTTCCAGGCTTTGCCAGGGCTTCATACTTCGCTCAACGAGCTACGCAGGACAAGACGCCCGGCAGGCAGAGGTTTTGAGCTTTCAACCCTGAACCGGGAACCCAGAAAGAAGGTTCAGAGGTTCAAAGGTTCAAGGGTTCAAAGGTTTTGATCTTAGGTTTAAGGTTTTTAACCTTGAACGTTGAACCCTGAACGGGGAACCATTCATTGATGGTTTGTGTTTTATTCATTCCAATCTAATACTGAGACAGTTCTAAATAAACAGAAGGCGGG
>Ga0126330_10000025_pt1:22500-60431 | contig 60431 bp, 47 predicted proteins | sample InaspJWI91metaG_FD_97004 | JGI IMG/M metagenome (GOLD analysis project Ga0126330, IMG submission 97004) | Marine gutless worms symbiont microbial communities from Oahu, Hawaii - Inanidrilus sp. 2 OAHU.JWI-91 metaG | ecosystem: Host-associated > Annelida > Digestive system >...
GCTCAAGCACATAACCGAAGCTGCGGAGTCTATCTTTGGATAGATTGGTAGGGGAGCATTCTGTACTGGCTGAAGGTCGATCGTAAGGACGGCTGGACGGTACAGAAGAGACCATGCTGACATGAGTAACGATAAAGCGGGTGAAAAACCCGCTCGCCGAAAACCTAAGGTTTCCTGAGTAAAGCTAATCTGCTCAGGGTTAGTCGATCCCTAAGCCGAGGCCGAAAGGCGTAGGTAATGGAAAACAGGTTAATATTCCTGTACCACCGTATCATCGTTTGAGTGATGGGGGGACGCAGAAGGGTAGGTCAGCCACCTGTTGGACGTGGTGGTTTAAGCCGGTAGACTGGAAGAACAGGCAAATCCGTTCTTTTATATAAAGGTCGAGAGGTGAATACGAGAGGCTTAGCCTCATAAAGTGATTGATCCCATACTGCCAAGAAAAGCCTCTAGCGAGATGATGAGGTGATCGTACCGTAAACCGACACAGGTAGGTGGGGAGAGAATCCCAAGGCGCTTGAGAGAACCCTGGTTAAGGAACTCGGCAAAATGACACCGTAACTTCGGGAGAAGGTGGGCCTTTTCTGGTGATTCAATTCGCTTGATAAGCTGGGAAGGGCCGCAGAGAAATGGCGGTAGCGACTGTTTACTAAAAACATAGGACTCTGCTAAGTCGCAAGACGATGTATAGGGTCTGACGCCTGCCCGGTGCCGGAAGGTTAAGGGGATTTGTTAGCTCTTCGGAGCGAAGCTCTGAACCGAAGCCCCGGTAAACGGCGGCCGTAACTATAACGGTCCTAAGGTAGCGAAATTCCTTGTCGGGTAAGTTCCGACCTGCACGAATGGCGTAACGACTTCCGCACTGTCTCAACCAGGGACTCAGTGAAATTGTATTGGCGGTGAAGATGCCGTCTACCCGCAGAAAGACGGAAAGACCCCGGCACCTTTACTACAGCTTGACATTGAATTTAGGAATAGTATGTGTAGGATAGGTGGGAGGCTTTGAAACCGGAACGCCAGTTTCGGTGGAGCCACCCTTGAAATACCACCCTTGCTATTTTTGAGTTCTAACCTCGACCCGTAATCCGGGCGAAGGACAGTGTCTGGTGGGTAGTTTGACTGGGGCGGTCGCCTCCCAAAGAGTAACGGAGGCGCGCGAAGGTTCCCTCAGGCTGATTGGAAACCAGTCGTAGAGTGTAAAGGCACAAGGGAGCTCGACTGCGAGAGTGACGATTCGAGCAGGTACGAAAGTAGGTCTTAGTGATCCGGCGGTTCTGTATGGAAGGGCCGTCGCTCAACGGATAAAAGGTACGCCGGGGATAACAGGCTTATCGCCCCCAAGAGTTCACATCGACGGGGCGGTTTGGCACCTCGATGTCGGCTCATCACATCCTGGGGCTGGAGCAGGTCCCAAGGGTTTGGCTGTTCGCCAATTAAAGTGGTACGTGAGCTGGGTTTAAAACGTCGTGAGACAGTTTGGTCCCTATCTTCTGCGGGCGTAGGATATTTGAGAGGATCTGTTCCTAGTACGAGAGGACCGGAATGGACGAACCTCTGGTGTTCCAGTTGTCGCGCCAGCGGCATTGCTGGGTAGCTACGTTCGGAACGGATAACCGCTGAAAGCATCTAAGCGGGAAGCCAACCTCAAGATAAGATATCCCTCATACTGGCAACAGTATGACTGAAGACCCCTTGAAGATTACAAGGTTGATAGGCCAGATGTGTACGCACAGTAATGTGTTTAGCTAACTGGTACTAATTGGTCGTGCGGCTTGGCTACAAAATAATTCACACAAACTTATGAGTATTTGGTAACACACATCCGAATTGATGTTCGCCGAAAAATTTGCAAGAATTTTTCCGGTGGTAATGGCGAAGAGGTCACACCCGTTCCCATCTCGAACACGGAAGTTAAGCTCTTCAGCGCCGATGGTACTGCACGGGAAGCTGTGTGGGAGAGTAGGACACTGCCGGGAAATCTTTTATAGCCCGAAGCTAATTTATTAGCTTCGGGCTTTTTTGGTTTTGGGGTTGCAGGCGGCATCTTTCGGCCCTGGCCGGCGTTCTCACCTCTGGCCGATCCGCGACGCAGATAATCTACGCCTCCGGTCGCCCAGAGGACTGCGGCCCTGGCCAGAACCAAAAGCTACCGTCTGCAACTCCACAACGACTCATATAAAGAAACATACAACAATGCCTTTAAAGGGTTTTGAATCTCCCTTTAAGACGCGCCGGGCATCGCAGGAAAGGGCGATCGAGCGAAGTGCGTGTCTGAGCGCAGCGAGTTGTGCTGAGCGCGCCTTTTTCGAGAAGCGCAGGGCCGCGTCTTATGGGCGTTTTCTTTTGGTTCGTTTTCTTTCACGCGAAAGAAAATGAACGCAATGAAACAAAGAACTTTGATTTTACCGGCATTAAATAGGCAAGCCGTAAGACAACCGCCTTTCGGAGTCCACCGCAAGGCTTTAGTGATATCCTCGATGGAACCCCTTGACCCCTCGAACCCTTTTTTTAGGTTCCCCGTTCAAAGTTCCCGGGTTCAGGTTAAAACCTTTGAACCCTTGATCCTGTGAACCCTAAACCCAAAGCGCCAACTAGATTGGAGCCGATTCTTCAAAATTTGCCTTAATTTCAGGGATGTGCTACTTTCTCCGGAAATAGGCTGCGGCAGTCAGCACGATAGCTAGGCGACTTAGACCGCCGGCCGGGGAGTATGCTTGTGCGCTTCGGTTTAAAAGCAAAATTTTCACTCAATCTTCTGATCATCCTGCTGGTGGCGATGTTCCTGCTGGACTTCGTCATCATGATGGTTACCCGTCAGGCCTTGATCAGAGCTGAAGCAGACAAAGCCCGTATCGCCCTCGCAACGCTTGAGGCCCTGGCGTTTACCGAAGATAAACAGCTGGACGGCACCCGAAACCTTACCGGGATCTCTCCGCAGATCAAAGCCGTTCTCCAGGAGTCCCAGATTATATGCGGCCGCCTGGCAGACAAGCGCCAGCGGGTTTACCAGTGGGGCCGGGATTGTCCCGGGAATGTTGATTTGGCCCTATATGCCAATCGGGCGGCGGCCCAGGAAAAACCCATCCTGGAGTTTACAGGGTCCGTCTGGAGAGGATTCTACAAAAGGTCACAGTATATGGTCGTGGCCGGACCCGTGTCGGCCGGCAGCCGACCGGCCGGCTCCATCTGCATGGTTTTTGATCTGGGGTCGGCTTACGCCAGCCTTGACAGAACCCAGAAAATGATCATTTACTATATTTTGATCAATGCCCTGTTACTAACTTTTTTTGGCGTCTACCGACTTTGGCAAATAACCGGCAAGCCGTTGCAGAAACTTGTCAGAAGGGCCGATGAATTCCAACCCGATGGGGATTTACTGTTTCTTTCCGATGCCCAAGAAAGCGAGTTCAACCGGCTTTCGCGGTCACTCAACCGCATGCTTGAAAATATAGATGCCGACAAGAAGAAATTAAAGTCGACGGTTCAATCGCTCGAAAAGGCCAATGCAGAACTGAAAAAAGCCCACAAGGAAATGCTGCGGGCCGAGAAAATGGCGTCTGTAGGCCGGCTTTCTTCGGGCATCGCGCATGAGATCGGCAATCCCATCGGGATCGTATTGGGTTACCTGGACCTGCTAAGCCAGGAGAATCTCACCGATGAGGAGCGGCTGGATTATATCGAACGGGCCCAGAGTGAAATCGAGCGGGTCAACGATATCATCCGGGAATTGCTGGATTTTGCCCGGCCTGCCAAAGATGAAAAGAAGGAAGTGGCGGTTCACCTGATCTTGGAGGAGATCGTGGGTATGTTGCGTCAGCAGCCCATGATGAAAAAGATCGCGCTGAGCAGCAACCTAACGGCCGGCCGGGACGTTGTTCAGGCCGATCCGCAGCGCCTGCGGCAGGTTTTTCTAAATCTGTTGATCAATGCCGCCGATGCCATCAAGCTGGAACCGACTGCTAAAGACGGATACATCCGGATTGACAGCCGCAACACCGCTGACAAGGACGGCAATGGGCAGCGATTAAGGATTGAGGTCGAAGACAATGGCCCGGGTATCCCGTCCGACCAGTTGAACTATATATTCGATCCATTTTATACCACCAAGGAACCCGGCAAGGGCACTGGGCTTGGCCTGTCGGTCTGTTTCATGATTATGGAAGAGACCGGCGGTACCCTCAGGGCCGAGGCCGCATCCGAGAAAGGCACCCGGTTTGTCCTTTCTTTTCCCTGTAGTGAGAGGAATACCACCCTATGAACCGTAGGGAGAACCCATCCGACAACCAACCGGAGCGCAAACTGCTCGTCATCGACGACGAACAGAATATGCGCCACATGCTGACATCCCTGCTGACCAATTCAGGCTTCCAGGTCGCGACAGCCGCCAATGGCGAAGAAGCGTTGGCAATGGTTACCGGGGCGCAATACGACTTTATCTTGTGCGACATCAAAATGCCCCGGATGGATGGGCTGCAGTTTCTGGAGGCGGCGGCCGATTATATCGGCGATTCCACGGTCATCATGATGTCGGCTTACGGATCCATGGAAACGGCGCTGGAAGCGATGAAAAAGGGCGCCTATGACTATATTTCCAAGCCATTTAAATCCAATGAGGTCAACCTGGTTCTGAAAAAGGCCGAGGAACGGGAAAGACTAAAACGGGAAAACATCCGGCTAAGGCAGACGCTGCGCACCATAGAGGAGAGGTCCAGTTTCGGCAACATGGTCGCTAAAAGCAAGAGTATGCGGGAAATGTTTCGGTTTGCCGAAAAAGTGGCCCGTTTCGATACGACCGTACTGATTACCGGCGAGAGCGGAACCGGTAAGGAACTGGTGGCGCGGGGTATCCACTTCACCGGCCCACGGTCCCAAAAACCGTGGGTTGCCGTCAATTGCGGCAGCATACCGGAAAACCTGATCGAAAGTGAGCTTTTCGGGCACGTCAAGGGGGCCTTTACCGGTGCAGACCGGACCCGGCGGGGGCTGTTCAAGGAGGCCGACAGTGGGACCTTGTTTCTGGACGAAATCGGAGAATTGCCGGTATCCATGCAGGTAAAATTGCTGCGGGCGTTGCAAGAGAACGAGGTCCGGCCGGTTGGCGGGACGCGCTCCATAAAAGTGGACGTGCGGGTCGTTGCCGCCACGGCACGCAATCTGGAAGAAGAAATTGCAAAGAAACTCTTCCGGGAAGATCTTTACTACCGAATTAATGTGATGCCGATCAGGTTACCGCCGCTGCGCGAACGGGGCGAGGACATACCGTTGCTGGCCCGCCTGTTCATGGAGAAATTTAGTGCGCAGTTGGATACGGCCGTCCAGAGCATCTCACCGGCAGCCATGTCCCTGCTATTGGAGCACGCCTGGCCCGGCAACGTGCGCGAACTGGAGAATGTCATCCAGCGTGCCGTGGTTCTGGCTGAAGGCCCGGAACTGCTGCCGGACCATCTGCCCGACAGTCTTGGCCCTGACACGATGCACCGGGAAATTGCGTCCCTGGCCGATGGCGATTCTCTTAAGGAAGCCCGGCGGGAGTTGGAGAAGATTATGATCACGCGGGCGTTGAAGAAAACGGGCGGCAACCGGAGCCGGGCCAGTCGCCTGTTGGAGATCAGTCATCCGTCGCTACTCAGTAAAATGAAACAATACGGAATTAGTTAGTGGGCGTTAACAAGCGGCATCTTTTGGCCCCGAGCGTCGTTTGCAAATCTTTCAACTCCTCGACATAGTATCGACTATGCCTGCGGGTTAAAAAATGTGCATGCCTTGCTCTGAACCAAAACCTACCGCTTGTAAACGCCCACAGTACTTCTGAAGGCGAGATTGCCCTTTTATAATCCGAAAACCATCTCAAAAGATGGATTTTGGTCCAAGATCAAGGCGGCCGCTGACATTAAAACGGAGGTGCCAGCGAAGCCAATGCCTAGCGTGGTAAATACATCGGGTATTTCGAGGATTTGATATTCGCGCCCAACGCCGAGATTGGGCCAAAAGACTTTTTTTGAGATGGTTTTAGTTTTCGGTGCCTGATTCGGCATCCGCATCCGGTGCGGGAGGTTTTCCGGGGTCTTCGGTATCAACCCGTTGCATAATCATTTCTACCTTCCGTGCGATTTCATCAATTTCAGCTTTGATCTGCAGGTCTTCCAGTTCATCCATTCTCGTTCTTTCTCCGATCAGGGTCAAGGCGGGTATACGCCGTGCTCATAAATATAGTCAAAACAATACTCACTGTAGTCGCCATTGTCGTCGCTGTCACCGGCGGTAGTTTTCTCAACGGTAGTTTTGTGGTTGAGCCATAATGCCTTGGCAAATTGGCGCAAGACATGGATCAAAATATCGGGCTCATCGGTAATTTCTCGGTTTTCCTGAATAAACCGGTCCGTGGCTTCAATTACTGCCCGGGTATTGCGGATGTATTCCGAATCATCCAGATGGGAATCGATCCAGACCCCGTGCAGTTGTTCCAGGATCGATTTTACCGATCCTTCGATTGCGTCCAGGTTGTTCATGACACTCCCGTTGTAGTGCCGCCCGACCGACGGCAAGTCCCCTGTAGCTTTCATAATTTTAACTCACCATAAATAAGGATTTCAGTGGTGTAAGTCAAGCTTTCAAGGCCTGCAATCACCGAGTTTTCGTGCCCGGCAAGGTGCGCATTACGGGTCATGCTTTTAAATATACTTAAACGAAGTTAAGCATAATTAGAATTAATTGTCAAGTGATTTGCACTCATCAGCACAGCGCCTTGTCACGCTTTCCAGCTCCCGGGACAGCAAGTCTTGTCGTTTGTATATTTATGATGTAATGTTAATTAGTTACCCAACAAGAGCTCGTGATCCAAGCTTATGCAATCAGCTTATCCACGACCGGAGCCATGGCACACGCAACCTTGAAAACCGGTTATAACCACTTGGTGGATCGGCTCAACCGCTATCCCCAGGGAGCGCCTCCTTCCAAGCTGCTCTACCGTATCCTGGCGATCCTCTTTACGGAGCAGGAGGCGGCGCTGGTCGCACGTTTACCCATAAGACCGTTTACAGCGCGCAAGGCCGGCCGCATTTGGAAAACGTCTGCAGATGCGGCCCGGCAGACCCTGGATCAACTGGCCGACCGGGGCATCCTCATCGATCTGGAATTGCAGGGGCAGACCCACTACTGCCTGTTTCCGCCCATGGCGGGTTTCTTTGAATTCTCCTTGATGCGGGTTCGCGACGACATAGATCAAAAGCTTCTCAGCGAATTGTTCTACCAGTACCTGAATGTAGAGGAGGACTTTATCCGGGAGCTGTTCACCCGTGGGGAAACCCAGCTGGGACGCGTGTTCGTGAATGAATCCGTGCTGCCGGTTGACGACGCCCTGCAGGTTCTCGATTATGAACGGGCGACTGCCGTGGTGAAATCAGCTGCCCATATTTCTATCGGCATCTGTTACTGTCGACACAAAATGAGCCACCTGAACAGGGCCTGCGATGCTTCCCAGGATATCTGCATGACCTTCAACAGCACGGCGTATTCTCTTATCAAGCACAAGGTGGCCCGCCGTGTGAAAGTAGCTGAATGCCTGGAACTGCTGGAACGCGCCTACGCAGAGAACCTGGTCCAATTCGGTGAAAATATCCGGGAGAATGTGAACTTCATCTGCAACTGCTGCGGCTGCTGTTGTGAGGCGCTGCTGGCCGCTCGGCGGTTTGCCTTCCTCAAGCCGGTCCATACCACCCATTTTATCCCTGCCTTGGATGCCGCGCATTGCGAAGGGTGCGGCAAATGTGTAACCGTGTGCCCCGTGGAAGCGCTGGCCCTGGTGTCAGCCAACGATCCCCATCGTCACCGGAGAAAAATCGTCCGCCTGGATCCTGAGACCTGTTTGGGCTGCGGCGTATGTGTGCGGAACTGCCCGGGGCGTAACATCCGGTTGCAGCCCCGGCCCGCGCGGGTCATACCGCCGCTGAACGGAACCCACCGGGCCGTGGTGATGGCCATCGAGCGCGGCTGTCTGCAGGATTTGATTTTCGACAACCAGGTGATGTGGAGCCACCGCGCCATGAGCGCCGTGCTCGGGGCGATTTTGAAACTACCGCCCGTCAAGCAGCTACTGGCCTGTCGGCAGGTAAAATCAAGATTTTTGGAAAACCTGGTCCAAAAAATCCCGGTTTAGTTTGGCATTAAGGGGATACCCGCGGGTGGCGCCTTGACTTCGGGGCGACTTTACATTACAAATGATCGAAATTCATCATATGAATGTGGTACAATTAGTTGTGTTCTTCTTCAGATTGCAGCTTTCCGATTGAGGCCAGCGGCCAGACACCAGTATATACGGGGGCATTGTTCCCATGGATATGAAGAGAGACTATTATGAGGATGTCCAATTCTTTTCATCCGGTGTGGTCCTGTTCTGGTTTGTGGTGCTGATCCTGTTCCTCCTGGCCTACCCGTTGATGGTTAAAAACTATCACGTGTATGTGGCCAACTTTATCGCCATCAATGTTATCGTGGCCACGGGGTTGAATCTACTGGTCGGGTATACCGGGCAGATCTCTCTGGGCCATGCCGGTTTCTTTGCCATCGGTTCCTACGGCACCATCATCCTTATGACCAAAGCAGGTTTTCCGTTTCTTGCGGCGTTGCCGGCGGCCGCCCTGATTGCCGCCTTGTTTGGTTTCTTGCTGGGCCTGCCCTCCCTGCGGCTGGAAGGGCCCTACCTGGCAATCGCGACACTGGGGTTCGGCCTGACGATTACCCAGGTCATTGGCCGCCTGGACCTGTTCGGCGGCCGCGAGGGACTGCACGCTCCCGAGCTGATCATCGGCAGCTGGCACCTGGACACGGATGTGGAGTTCTACTACCTGCTGATAACCCTGACCGTGCTGCTGACGGTGGCCGCCCGCAACATTGTGCGCACGCGGGTAGGGAGGGCCTTTATCGCCATCCGCGATGCCGATCTGGCGGCCGAGACCATGGGCGTCAACCTGGTCTTCTACAAGACCCTGTCGTTTGCGGTCAGTGCTTTCTATGCCGGGATGGCCGGAGGCCTCTATGCCTTTGTACTGCGCTTTATTGAACCCGAAATATTTACCCTGATGATGTCCATCATGTTCCTGGCGATGGTGATCGTCGGCGGTCTGGGCTCTATCATGGGAGCCATTGCCGGGGCGTGCTTGCTCAGCTGGCTGGACCTGCAGCTGCGCAACATCCTGGATATTCCCTATCTGGGTGCGTGGCTGGAAACACTCTCGAAGTCGTGGTTTTCCATAACCGGGGTTTCCAATATTCAGTTTATCGTGTTCGGCCTGATTATGGTGCTCATTATGTTGTTTGAACCCTTGGGGATTTACGGGGTGTGGATCCGGATCAAGAAGTATTGGCGCACGTGGCCATTTTAGGGACTGCTTCTAAATTGTCTTTTGGCTAAATCTCGGCGTTGGGAGTGCGGTTTCGGCACGGAGTGCCGTTCTTCAAGCCGTCAGGCGCAACCTTTAGCACTATCCTCGAAATACTTAATAGTATTCCGCCGGTTGCGACCCACCTTGAGGAATCAAAAGAGCGGGATGTCCCGCTTGCGGGGAAACCACACGGCCGCCTCGACCTTAACCAAAATCCTAATTTAGAAGCAACCCTTATATACAAAGGAAAACGCTTCATGATCGATTTTTTGCAGATGATTGTCAGCGGCATTGCGGTGGGCAGTTCCTACGCCCTTATGGGCCTGGCCATGGTGATTATCTACAAAACGTCGGAGGTCCCTAATTTTGCACAGGGCGAAATGGCCCTGATTGCATCTTTTTTTGCATTCATGCTGATCGATTCGTTTGGGGCGGCCTGGTATACGGCTTTTGCCGGCGCCCTGTTGTTTGCGCTGGTGCTGGGCTGTGTGCTGGAATTTGCGATCCTGCGCCGGGCCAAAGAGCCCAACATTCTGGGGATGATCGTGATTACCATCGGCCTGGAAATGATCCTGCTGGGGTTTGTCTCTTGGAAATTCGGAGCCGAGCAGAAGACCCTGTCCTTTCCCATTTCGCCTTATGAGAGCCTGGTTTTCGGTGATATTTTTATCAGCACCCTGGAATTGTTGACCCTGGTGGTGGCCTTGGTCGTCATGCTCCTTCTTTTTTTCTTTTTCAGGTTCTCCAAACTGGGGCTGGCCGTCAAGGCCACCCAGCAGAACAGTATGGCCGCAAAGCTGATGGGGATCCGTACCAACCGTATCCTGATGATGACCTGGGGGATTTCGTCTTTTGTAGGCTGCCTGGCCGGACTGTTGATCGCGCCTACCATCATGCACCCCTACATGATGTGGGACCCCATGCTCAAGGGGTTTGCGGCCGCCGTTATGGGGGGCATGACCTCCCTGCCGGGGGCCGTGATCGCCGCTTACCTGTTGGGGATCATCGAGAACCTTTTCGGCGGTTATATTTCCATCGAGTTCAAGGCTGTCGTGGCGTTTGCCATTATCGTCATCATTTTGTGTTTCAAACCGAGTGGGTTGTTTGCGAAACACTATATAAAGAAGGTCTAGGGCCGTGTCTCTATTACTTCTTATAAAACGGTTTCTCTCAAGTGTAACGCGAGTATAGAAACATAATGACACTTCAAACAAAGGAGGGGGTCATGAACAGACGATTATTGGCGGTATTACTTGTGACTGGTGCCCTGGTGTGCGGGTTTGCTTCCGGTGTGATGGCGGAAGAGGGGGTGACGGCCACCGAGATCCATATCGGATCCTGGGGTCCGCAGACAGGGCCCGCGGCCGCTTGGGGCTCTCTGCCGCGTGGAACCGACGCGTATTTTAAAATGATAAATGCCAATGGTGGCATCAACGGCCGCAAAATTGTTTACCACATGTTCGATGACAGCTACAACCCGGCCAAAACCAAAGCCGGTGTCAAGGAACTTCAGGAAGGGACGGGAATATTTGCCTGGGTGGTAGGCGTAGGGTCTTCTCCGGGACTCGCCGTCAAGGACTATCTCATGGAACGGAAGATACCCTGGATCGGGCCGGCGGCCGGATCGCTGCACTGGATCAGGCCACCCCAGAAGTATCTGTTCGCAGTTTATCCGCTGTACTACACCGAAGCCCGAACCCTGGTGCGGTACGCGGTGGAAACGCTGGGTAAAAAGAGAGTGACGGTAGCCTTCCAGAATGACGAGTACGGCAAAAACGGTCTGAAGGGTGCTATCGAAGAACTCGCGGCTCACAACCTCAAACCTGTGGCCCTGGTGCCGGTGGAATTCAAGGACACCGATATGAAGCCGCACGTAATGAAACTGCGTCGGTCCAACGCCGACATGGTGCTGTTGTGGACCAGTGTCCCGCATGCGGTGCGTCTTGTTGGTACCAGCAAGGCCATGCAGTTCGCGCCCCAGTTTATGAGCACCAGCACCTGCAGTGATTTCCCCTTGATGATCCACATTTCCAAGGGGCTCTGGGAGGGCGTGATTTGTGCGACGTTCGGCGAGCTTCCTGATTCGGATCACCCGCTCCTGCAGCAATATAAAACCGAAGCGTATGGAAAATTTGCAGCCCCCAAAGAACGGTGGGGCCTTTTCTATTACGCCGGCATCCTTTTCGCGGAACCGCTGGTGGAAGCCATTAAAAGATGTGGCCAAGACCTGACCCGCGAGCGTCTGGTCAAGGAGCTGGAGGGGCTGAAAAATTTCAGGGGTATCGGACCGGTGGTCAATTACAAGCCTTTTGATCCCAAAGATCCCAACAGCCGCCAGGGTTCCAACAGTACCTTTCTGATACAGTGCCTGAAAGGCGGCCAGGCCAAGAAACTAACCGATTGGACGACGATTCAATAATGACGGCTTTTCTGCAGATAGAGCAATTGACCATATCTTTCGGAGGACTGAGGGCTCTGGACGAGATCGGGCTGGCGGTGGACGAGGGGGAGATTTTCGCAGTGATTGGTCCTAACGGGGCTGGGAAAACGACCCTGTTCAACTGCATCAGCGGCCTGTACCGCCCCGACCGGGGGACCCTCCTTTTCAAGGGGGTTCCCCTGCAGCACAAAAAACCCGACCGCATCGCGCGTCTGGGGATTGCGCGTACCTTCCAGAATATCGAACTGTTTGCCCACATGAATACCATGGAGAATATCATGCTGGGCCGGCATATTTTTATGCAGACCGGTTTGCTGCGCGGGGTGTTCTTGTGGGGCCGGCACTCTTATGCCGGCCGCGAAGAGGTGCGGCATCGTAAAAAGGTAGAAGAGATCATCGATTTTCTGGACCTGCAGGCCGTGCGCAATAAACCGGTCGGCGCCCTGCCGTACGGGACCCAGAAACTCATCGAACTGGGACGAGCCCTGGCCCTGGAGCCGGACCTTTTGCTGCTGGACGAGCCCTGCGCGGGGATGAATACCGAAGAGAAGCAGGATATGATCTTCTGGGTCAAGGACATCCAGGATGAGTTGGGTATCACGATCCTCCTGATCGAACACGACATGAACATGGTCATGGATATTTCGGATCGCATTCTGGCGATTAACTTCGGCCAGCCGATTCTCACGGGCAGTCCGGACGAGGTGAGCCGCCATCCGGAGGTTTTGCAGGCTTATCTGGGGGCGGAGGAGGGGCAGGGCTGATAGCAGGAAAAAGGTGCCCGCGTTAGTCTAATTTCTTCATTCTGATAAAAAACCTCCGCCTGAGGTGAAGGTCCCTGAAAAGTTCGACCGATGCGGTGAGAGACTGATTCTAAAAATAACCAGAGCCAACGGATTGAACAGGTAGTTTTTATGCATCCTCCTGTTACCTTTCTTGTGCGTACAAGAAAAGTAACCAAAAGAAAACGCCCCTAAGACGCGGCCCTGCGGGCTGCCCTGCACTTCTCGGAAAGGGCGCGCTCAGCGCAACTCGCTGCGCTTTTGCGGGGGAGGCGTATCATCCTTAATCTCAATCAATAAGGGGCAGTTAGGACGCTTCAAACCGGGATTTAGATTAAGACCGATAGTGAAAAAGCATAAAAGACGGAGTAACGATTGACCACGCTGCTGGAAATCAACAACATCGAAACCTACTATGACCTGATCTACGCCCTGAGGGGAGTGTCCCTGGCTGTGGAGGAGGGCACCATTACCACGATTCTCGGCACCAACGGCGCCGGGAAGTCCACGATTCTCAAGACCGTCATGGGGTTGATCGACGACCAGCCGGACAAGGGCACCATCACCTTTGCCGGCCGCCGGGTCGACGGTCGGGATACCGAAGAGATTGTCCGCCGGGGGATCTCGTTTGTACCCGAAGGCCGGGAGGTATTCGAGGAGTTGACCGTTCAAGAGAACCTGCTCATGGGCGCCTATACCCGGCGTGACCGTGAACAGACCGCAAGAGACTTTGAAAGGGTGTATGGTTATTTCCCCGTGCTGCAGGAACGTTCCCGGCAATGGGCGGGCACCCTGTCCGGTGGCGAACAGCAAATGCTCGCCATCGGCCGGGCCTTGATGAGCCGGCCCAGGCTGCTGTTTCTGGATGAACCGTCACTGGGCCTGTCGCCCATATTGGTTAAAGACATCTTCACGATCATCCAAACCATCAACCAGGAGGGCGTGACCATTCTGCTGGTCGAACAGAATGCGCGGATGGCCCTGGCGATATCGCATTTCGGGTTAATCCTGGAAAACGGCCGTTTCGTGATGAAGGGCCGCGCCGGGGACCTGGCCGCAGATAAGGATGTCCAGGAATTTTACATGGGTGTACGCTCCGAAACCTCTGCCAAAGGCTACCAGCGGTGGAAAAGGAAGAAGGCATGGCGCTGATGTCCCCGTACCGCCCGCAACCGGCTGAAACGACGCCGCAGGTTTTTACGAATACCGTCCGGGCATTCGGCCGCCGGGTAGCGCTGCGTAAAAAGGAGCTTGGTCTTTGGCATGACATTTCCTGGGAGGACTATTATCGGCAGGTGCGCTATATCGGCCAGGCCCTCATCGCGCTCGGACTCGAGCCGGGCCAGTGTGTCTCTATCATCGGTGATAACTGCCATCAGTGGGTCACGGCGGATATGGGCGTGCAGTACGCCGGTGGTGTCGCGGTCGGAATTTATGCCACCAATGCCTGGCAGCAGGTTGAATTTGTCACCCACAACTCCCAATCCAGGTTTCTTTTCGTTGAAAATGAAGAGCAGCTGGATAAATGGCTCCACTTCAAGGAGCGGACCCCGCAGTTGTACCGGGTGATTGTCTGGGATATCGAGGGCCTGCGCCGGTTCTCGGATCCCCTGGTGTTGACCTACGACCAGTTGCTGGAAATCGGGCGGAGAGCCGAAGACAGTCATCCCGAGCGGCTGGACGCGCGTATGCAGGCCGTCCGGCCCGACGATCTGTGCGTGCTGATCTATACATCCGGTACCACAGGGCCGCCCAAGGGTGCTATGCTGACCCATCGCAATGTCACCTGGATGGCCCGGGCGGTCAGTAAAACCAATACGATCCTCCCAACCGACGAAGTGCTCTCCTTTCTACCCCTGTGCCACATTTTTGAACGGCTCTTCTCGGTATTTGTGCATATCACCCATGCCTATACGGTCAATTTCGTGGAAAAACCCGATACCGTCACGGACAACATGGTCGAGGTTTCGCCCACCCTGGGCTACGCGGTGCCCCGCGTCTGGGAGAAGTACTATTCCGCGATCATGATCAAAATGTCCGATGCCACCTGGTTTAAACGCCTCGTTTTCAATACGGCGCTGAAGATCGGAAATGCCCGGGCGCGATTGAAAATGAATTTCCAGCCGGTACCCCGGGGATTGGCCTTGCTCTATGTCTTGGCCCGCCTGGCGGTATTCAGAAAACTCAAAGAACGACTGGGGTTTGAACGGATCCGGATGGCCTATTCCGGGGCGGCCCCGATATCAGGTGAGGTGCTCAAGTTTTTCCAGTCCATCGGCATCAACCTGATCGAGGGGTACGGCCAGACCGAGGGCACCGGGGTCACCACGCTGTCGCCGGACGGCGGGGTGAAATTCGGGACGGTGGGCAAGCCGCTGCCCGACACCCGGGTAAAAATTGCCGCAGATGGCGAAATTCTGGTGAAGTCACCGGGGGTATTCAAAGGGTACTACCAGAATCCGGAGGGGACCCGCGAGACGATCCAGGACGGCTGGCTGCACACGGGAGACGTCGGCAGACTGGATGAGGACGGCTACCTGACCATCACGGACCGCAAAAAAGATATCATCGTGACCGCCGGCGGTAAGAATATCACCCCGCAATATATTGAGAACAAGCTCAAGGCCAGTTTGTATATCAACGATGCTGTGGTAATTGGGGACCGGCGCAAGTATCTCACCTGCCTGATCATGATTGACGAAGACAACGTGGTCAAGTTTGCCCAGGACAATAAAATTCAGTTCAGCACGTACCGCGATCTGACACAAAGCCCGGCCATTATCGACCTGATCCAACGGGAGGTCGATCAGGTAAACACCACCCTGGCCAGGGTGGAAAACGTACGCAAATTTTCCATTCTGCCTAAAAAATTATACGAGGAAGATGGTGAAGTAACGCCCACGATGAAGGTTAAAAGAAAGTTTGTCAATGAGGCGTTTAGTGATTACATAGAATCCATGTATTAGAAGCTGTCTCAAAAAAATCTTTTGGCCCAATCTCGGCGTTGGGCGCTAAATCCAAATCCTCGCAATACCATAGTATTCCTCCGGTTTGAATTCAGCGCCCGCCTTGACCTTGAACCAAAATCCCTTTTTTTAGACAGCTTCTATTGATCACCGCTTGATTGATGAGTTGGTTTTAAGTGGGAGTAGAAAATAATGGCAGAGCATAATTGTGAAACCTGTGCATTTCGGGGTAAGTACGACCGCAACCCCAAATCCCTGTTGGGCCGGATCTGGCGCTGGCACGCCGGCTGGTGTCCAGGATGGCGGGCTTACATGCGAGCTTTGGATGATGAACGGCGGATTGAACTGGCTGAGAAGTACGACATGCAGAAATACAAGTAGCGCCTGTGCAATGGAGAGAGATATGCACATTTTAAAAATCTTGTGCGGCGGTAATCGGTTGCGGGCTCCAGGTTGGCTCGCAGTGCTGGTTTTGCTGATGGTCACCGGTTGCCTTGAAAAATACGGCCGGGTGGACCCGAGTACTGCCGTGGACCGTCTTTTCGAACAAGCCCGGGTACTGCCGGATTACCACTATTTTTATGCCGGCGGACAGAACAACCCGCGGGCCCTTTTGGGGATCCGAAAGGACTATACCCATACCAACCGTTCCTGGTCGGCTATGCCGGGGTTGACTTCCGAGGTTTTAGAAAAACGCGTGGCGGCCATGACAAACGAGATCGGCCATGCGCCGGAGACCTACGGCGGCGTCATAAACAATCCTGAAGGTGAACAGGTGGGTATCTGGTATGCGAAAACCCGCGATGTGACGATCCGGTTTGGGGAAAACCGGGAAGTCTCCGTTAGCCTGCCGCAGTGGCGGGAAGAGGGCAATGAGAGGCCCAGCCCCTTCTCGTTACAATAGGGTTGATATTGTCTTAAACCAAAGTTGCGGTGGTACCAACGCTTACTCTCTGAAGATAGTTGCGGGAAAAATTCGAAATTCGAAAATAGAAATACCGAATGTTCTCAAGGCGAACGCCGCAAACAATGACAAAAAATCGAATCCCCAAAATTCTAAACGACAACCGTTGCCAAATTTCGTGATGCCCGTTTCACTTTTTGCTCATTGGTTATAGGCTCTAGAAAATCTAGTGATCAGGTCATTATATTTTGTTTAATTCGAATTTTTTCGTATTTCGATCTTGTTATTTCGGATTTATAAACTTCCCCTGGAAGTTTATTCAGGCAGACGCTTGGCGAGATTCCGGGCCGCTGCGCCGATAACCGTCTGGAGCGATACGACATCTTCATTGACCTCTTCTTCGGACCAATTCAATGCCTGCACGCCTTCCCAGGCGATGCTGCCGTCTTTGGCATCCCAGATCTGAAAAAACAGCCGCAGCTTGGCGTATTTGGTTTCGACCAGACGGAGCCCGAACACGCTGAAACGACCGGAAGAACCCTGACTGAAACCAGCCAGCTTCAACTGTGCCAGATACCGCGTCCCGGTAACCTCGCCGACCTGGTAGAGTATTTTGCTGTCAAACAGGCCGGTGTCTCTGTACTCGGCGAACATGCGCTGGTAGGCTTTGCCCATGTCGGCCCGATTGATGGCACTTAAAGTTTCAGGCAATGAAACGCATTTGACATCCGGACGCTCGGTTTTCAGGGTCTCAACAAAGGTGAACGCTACCGCTTGCTTTTCTTCTTCCTGCCCGGTGACGGTCGAAGGGGTGATAAACGCTATGCCGCTGTTGCGCAGTTCGTCCCCGGAGAGCGAAAATTGGTGGTGGTTGACGGTGGAATAGACCTGCGCCGATCCACAGCCGGCCACCCAGACCAGTAGTCCGGCCGCCGCAATTAGCGTTAGAGCCCACTTGAAACGGGTAGCTTGATTCGGTTTCCCAAACAGTGATTGTCCAGTTTCCATCTTATGGTTCATGTTCCTCCTGATGCCGGGCTGTATGGGCCCGATTGATGTCCTGTCGGTGCCAATTTGCCAATTTTATCGTCCCATTGACTGAAATCAAGGTTTTTATAAGTTTTCCTTGATTTTAGAACGGGGTTCTGCGTACATCATCACTCTCGCCAACGAGTGCGAGCGGGTCGGTAAGATCGATCGGCAATCGGTGCGAATATAAAGGGGCTTCAGGTCAGGAAACCTGAAACCCCTTAGGTATTCTTGGAGCCACCGTGCGGAGTCGAACCGCAGACCTACGCATTACGAGTGCGTCGCTCTACCAACTGAGCTACGGTGGCCAGAAGCCATCTCAAAAAAGTCTTTTGGTCCAACCTTCAGCCTTCGCTGATGCTATGGCTGATAAACTTTGTCGGGAGCCTTGCCTGTCCGGCGCAGCTCGCAGAGCGTCGACGGAACCTTGAACCAAAATCCGTTTTTGAGATAGCTTCTCATTCCGAGATAGCTTCTCAATCGGTGAGCAAATACTGTATTTATGACCGGAAATCAAGAGAAAACATCCCTATCAGCATTGTTCGCAAAGGCGGCAGCGCAGACCGGGGCCATAACGTGCAGCGGCCTTTCCGGGTCCGCCCAAGCCTGGCTGGTTGCCCGGCTGCATACCCAGGTGCGGCGGCCGCTGTGCGTGGTCACGGCCACTCTGAAAGAGGCCGAGCATATGGCGGGTGAAGTAGACTTTTTTCTGGGCCACCGGTCGGCGTCGCTGCACACGTTTCCCCCTTATAACATCCTGGCGCACAAGATGCTGGGATACCACAGCCAGACCGCTGCTCAGCGGATCGGCACCCTGTTTACCCTCACGGAGAGCAGGCGGCCTTTCTTGCTGGTGACCTGCGTGGACGCGCTTTTACAGAAACTTGCCCCGAAGAAAGAGCTCATCGGTTTTGCCGAACTGGTGATGGCCGGCGAGGATTTGGATCGTGATCAGTTGATTGAAAAACTGATATCGGGCGGGTATACCCACGCCGCCCTGGTGGAAGAGCCCGGTGATTTCTGCGTGCGCGGAGGATTGATCGATCTTTTTGCGCCGCTCTATGACGAACCTTTGCGCCTGGAATGGTTCGGGGATACCATCGATGCTATCCGGACGTTCTCGCCTGACAATCAGCGTAAAACAGGTGAGTTGTCCGAGGCAATTATTCTGTCGGCACGCGAGGTGATCCTCAGAAAAGAAGATCTGCCCCATGTGGTCAGCCGCATCAGGGCCCGGGCTTCCGCCCAGGATCTGGGGGCCTCCCGGTCACGCGAAATCAGCGATCGTATTCGGAATGAAGGTTTGTTTCCCGGTATCGAGGGCCTTTTGCCGCTCCTTTACACCAATTTGGACAGCCTGTTTGACTATCTGCCGGCCGACACGCTGTACATCACCGACATGTTGCCGGCCCTGGCTGCTGCGGCCGAGAAGTTCACGGCCAGGGTGAGTGAAAATTACCAGACAGCCATCCATAAAGAGCGGGTCTGTGCCGCACCCGAAACATTGTATTACAACTGGGAGGCGGTGCAGACCCAACTGGCAGCTACCGGTCCGCTGGTGCTGGATGCCCTGGACGTGGTAAGGCGCGCCGATGCCGACACACCGGCTCCACTTGGCCTGCAGTTCACGGTTGCCGACAACCTCGACTTGAAGCGTGAATTGGAAAAAGGCCTGGACACGGACCACTTGTTTCAGCCGGTGGTCGCTTGGATCAACAGGGCCCTCGACCGGGAATGCACCCCGGTGGTGGTGTGCGGCACAGAAACGCAGGCCAAACGGGTGGAAGCATTGCTGGGGCACTATCAGATCGCGGTGCATTTCACCCACCAGATGCCGCTGCCCGGAGATTCCCGCCACCGCAGGATTCACCTATGCATCGGGCCGCTGGAGGAAGGCTTTGTCTGGTCGGACGAACAGCTGGCCGTGCTGACCGCCCAGGAGATATTCGGTAAGAGCAAACGCCGCCGCCATCGCCGGTTGAAGACGTCTCCGGCCAAACTACTCACGTTCGAGGATCTCAAAAAGGGAGACCTGGTCGTGCATACCCAGCACGGCATCGGGCGCTACCTGGGACTGGAAACGCTGGTACATGAAGGCGTGACCAATGATTTTCTCCTGATTACCTACCAGGATGAAGACCGCCTTTACCTGCCGGTCGACCGCATGGGAATGATCCAAAAATACATGGGGGTTGAAGGCATCGCGGCCATCCTGGACAAAATGGGGGGTAAAACCTGGCAGCGTATCCGCAGGCGGGTAAAGAAGTCGGTGGAAAAAATCGCCGGGCAATTGCTCAAGCTTTACGCGGAACGGAAAGTCAAAAGGGGGCATGCCTTCGGCCATCCGGACAGCTATTTCAGCGATTTTGAAGCCGCGTTTGCCTACGAAGAAACCGTCGATCAGGTGAAGGCCATCGATGATGTCATTGCCGATATGAATGCCGAAACCCCCATGGATCGTTTGGTCTGTGGTGATGTCGGCTACGGGAAGACCGAAGTGGCCTTGCGGGCCTCGTTCATTGCCGTAAACGACGGTAAGCAAGTGGCTCTGCTGGTCCCCACTACGGTCCTTGCCCAGCAGCACTATGAAACGTTTCGGGAGCGCTTTAAACGCTACCCCGTGAACGTCGCCTGCCTGAGCCGGTTTCGCTCGCCCGCCCAGCAACGCAAGATCGTGGCTGGCCTCAAGGACGGTCGGGTGGATATCGTGATTGGAACCCACCGCCTTCTACAGAAAGACATCGCTTTCAAGGATATCGGTCTGATCATCGTGGATGAGGAGCAGCGCTTCGGGGTCAAGCACAAAGAAAAGCTTAAACGCTTTCGCAGTATCGTGGATGTCCTGGCCCTTACCGCGACGCCGATTCCCCGGACCCTCCACATGTCCCTGATGGGTGTCAGAGACATCAGCATCATTTCCACGCCGCCGGAGCACCGTCAGCCAATCGTAACCTATGTCAGTGAATACGATGATGCCATTGTAGCCGACGCGATCCGCAAGGAAATTGCCCGACGCGGCCAGATTTTCTTCGTGCACAACAATATCGCCACCATCCATTCCATGGCCACCCAGCTTAAAAAGCTGGTCCCGGAAATGAAGCTCGACGTTGCCCATGGTAAAATGGCGATAGAGGACTTAGAGAACGTCATGATGGCGTTTTCCGACCGCGAAATCGATTTGCTGGTCTGCACGACGATTATTGAGTCCGGTCTGGATATACCCAATGCCAATACCATGCTGGTCAACCGCGCCGACCGGTTTGGTCTGGCCCAGATTTACCAACTGCGGGGCAGGGTCGGGCGCAGCGACGAACAGGCCTATGCCTACCTGTTCATCCCAACGGAAAGCGTTCTTTCCACGGACGCCCGCAAGCGGCTAAAGGTCCTGATGGAGCACAGCGACCTGGGTGCCGGTTTCCAGATAGCGATGAGCGATCTCAAGATCCGTGGGGGCGGATCAATATTAGGCGCTTCGCAATCAGGTCACATTGCCGCGGTGGGGTATGACACTTTTCTGAAGCTGATGGAAGAAGCGATGGCCGACCTCAAGGGCAATCCGGTGCGGGAGTCTTTGGACCCGGAGATCAACCTGCCCCTGTCAGCCCACATCCCGGAAGCCTACATCACCGATATCGACCAGCGCTTGACAGCCTACCGACGACTGGCGAAACTCGTAACGGTACGCGAGATTTCCGACTATAAATCAGAACTTTGCGATCGATTCGGACCCCTGCCAGCTGATGTTGAAAACCTGCTCCTGAAAATCATGCTGCGGGTATTGGCCATCGAGGCCGGGATTCGCAGGCTGGATTTGAGCGGGGGCACCCTGGCACTCTGGTTTTCAGAATTACACCAAAAAAGGCCCTATGCGGTCGTGGACCTGGTCGTTGACCAGCCGGACACCTATTCCCTGACCCCGGATCATGTATTCAGGGCTCGTCTGACCCCGGGGCGCATCTATGGCCAGCTGTCCGAATCCAAAAACATCTTGAAAGAGATTGCCCAATGTGTTAACGCTTAACAGTTTGTTTTTTAAAGAGTTTACGGTAGGTCGCATGGCACGTGTATCCACGGAAGGTATCTATACAATTCGGTTTCTGGCAGTGGTCGCTTTCTGCCTGGGAAACTTGTTTTGGTCGGGCTGCATGGAGGCGCCGACCGAACCGGTGGATGCCTACCTGGTAAGGGTGGGGGGCAGCACGCTGACGGTATCTGAGTTCAATGAGGTCTTTGAGATTTCGAAAACGGCCTATTCGCACAGCGATACCATGGATCCCCAGGTTGTGGCGGATATAAAGCTGCGCCTGTTGAATCAGTTGATCGAGGAGATGATCCTCATTGAAAAGGCCGGTGCCGCCGGGATCGTGGTTTCGGATGCTGAACTTGAAGGAGAAGTCCAGAAAATCAAGGCCGATTATCCCGAGGGGGTCTTTGAAGAGATGCTGCTGGAGGCGGCGGTTTCGTTCGAAGCCTGGAAAAAAAGACTTAAAATGCAGCTGGTCGCCCGCAAGTTCATTCAAGCGGAACTGGAAGCCAAGATTACGATTACCTCTGATGAGGTCGCCCGTTACTATGCGCAGCAGTTCCCCGCGGAAACCCGGCCCGACGCAGATGACCGGCAGCCGGAGATCTCCGATGCCATGATTTTGAGGATGCTGAAAAATCAAAAGGTTCAGGCTGCTTACGCGGATTGGATGAAAGCCAACCGACGCAGCGTGACCATCGATATCAATTCCCGGCAATGGGAGCAGATAACGCAGAAAGATTCATAGCTACAATAAATGGCGGCATTTTACCAAAATGTCCGCTTTAGAAAGTGATGTGTCCTGAAGTGAAATTCAAAACCCGTACGTTTCAGACCCTTCTGGTTTTCTGGCTGAGTATCGGTTGTTTGGGCGGCCTGTTAGCCCAGGATGCCAGGGCCGGTCAGGATACCGAAGTGGTTGATCGGATCGTGGCCATCGTAAATGATGATATCGTCGTCCTGTCGGAGGTGAACGAAAAGTTGAAGCCCTACACCGACCGGATTGCCAAAATGGGTTATCCACCTGAGAAAGAAAAGAAAATGATGTATAAAGTGCGCGATGATATCATCAATACCATGGTGGACCAAAAACTGACTGACCAGGAAGTGCGCAAATTCGGTATCATTATCGATGATCAAGAGGTGCTTAATGCGATAGAACAGGTGAAGCAAAGAAATGCCGTTACGGAAGAACAGATGCTGGCCGATTTGGCCCGCCAGGGTATGACCCTCGAAATCCTGAAAAAGAATATTCGGGAACAGATGCTGCGAGCCCGCCTGGTGAATGTAGCCGTACGCTCCAAAATCGTGATCACCCGGGAAGATGCCCGGGCATACTTCGACAGCCATCCCGAAGAGTTCCGGGGAGAAAAGAAAATCCACCTCCGGCATATCATGACGACCACGCCGAAATTTGCTTTCGAATCAGAAATAAAGGCCGGGCGTGACCAGATGGAGAAAGTGCAGGCCCGGCTTGCCGCTGGGGAAGCCTTCAATGACATTGCCCGGGAAATAGCCGCCGCCAAGGGGCCGCTGGTTGCCAATGACATTGGCATGTTTCGTTTTGGCGTGTTGTCCCCGGAATTGCAGACCGCCGTCGGCGAACTGAAGGAGGGCGAATTCACGGGGTTGCTCGCAACGGATAGCGGCTTCCAGATTTTCTACGTGCACAAAATAGAGGCCGGCACCGGCAAGCAATTCGATGAGGTGGTAGCCGACATCCAGCAGAAATTGTTCAACGAGCTGGTGGACAAACGGTTCGAAGAATGGCTCGACGAGCTGCGTGAAAATTCACATATTCAGATTATTCGTTAGCCGTGGGACCCAATTTATCATGGAAGAAATAAGATCAGCAGCGTTTGGAAGCTATCTCAAAACCGTCCGACTGGAAAAAGGGATCAAGCTCTCCGCGATTTCCGAACAGACCAGGATCAGTAAGGATACCCTTGCGGCTCTGGAGGATGAGGATCACAGCCGGTTGCCTGCCGAAGTATTTGTAAAAGGGTTTATTCGGGCCTATGCCCGGGTTGTGGATGCGGATGGCGATGTGGCTGTCAAGGGATTCATTGAAAGCTGCCGACAACGGGGTGACAGCCCCCCACCCAGAACGGACCTGACCGGTGGCCCCCCGCCCAGGCGTCTGCGGGGATGGCTTTTCCTGGGTATCTTGGTCCCTATAGTGATTGCCGGCATTTGGGTTTGGCGCACCATGTCAGTGGTGAATGGCGAAGAGCAGGTAACCGCGCCGCCGCCGGCCGGGCCGCCTGCTGTAGAGAGCGCTATCCCCAAGGTGCCGGAACCGCCGGTTGCGGTGCAGCCGGCCACGCCGCCGGCAGGGCCCGCACCGCTAGAAGCGAAAAAGGCCCCGGTTGTCCCGACGCAGCCACCGACTGCCCCGGCCGCGGCACCGGAAACCCTGCCGGCGGAGCAAGCCGTTGACCAACCCCGGCAGCGCATCCGGATCCAGGTCAGCGAAGATACCTGGATGAAGGTGATTACCGACAGTTTAACCACCACGGAATACAGCCTGAGTCCCGGCGATACCCTTGAACTCGAGGCCGACAATAGCTTTAACCTGTTGATTGGAAATGCAACCGGCATCCAGTTGACTTACAACGACGAACCGGTACCCATACCGGGCAAAAGCGGCCAGGTGGTGACCCTGCAGTTGCCTTGATCTGCACCGACGGCTGACACGTTTAGAAACCTTTGAAAAATGCCCAGTTTTGGTTCAGTACAAGGCGGACGAACATTTTAACCGGAGGAATACATTGAGTATTTCGAGGATTAAAATTTGAGTCCAACGCAGAAATGGGACAAAAGAGGGTATTTAAAAAAGGTTTCGCTTAACACCCCCTGAACAGGGATCATTGCAATGATTGGCGACAAAAACAAAGTCCTGTACGACAGCATCAAGCGCCTGCTGCGCCGTGGTGCAACCGTGCACCTGAGAAAGATCGTCAACAAGACGCATGCCGTCGACCTGTCCGTTGTCTTCCGGTCCCTGCCGCTGTCCCAGCAGCACCGGCTTTTTGGCCTGATTGATGATGTCGAACAGAAAGGGTTGCTCTTCAGCGAACTGGAAGACGTGGACCTGCTGGAACTGATCGATGCCTTGCCCGTCGACGAGATCGTCACCATCATGGAGACCATGCCGGCGGATGACGTCGCTGACCTGATTGGGAAGCTGCCCGAAGAAAAAGCGGATGCCATCCTGGAAAAAATGAAAAAGGAGGGCTCCGCAGAAGTTGAAGATCTGCTGCGCTATGGAGATGATACCGCCGGCGGTATCATGGTCCCAGACTTTATCGCCCTCAGCGAGGACATTACGGCGCGCGAGGCAATTGAATCCATTCAGCGCGACTATATCGATGTCGAAATGCCTTTCTACCTCTATGTCGTTGATCAATATGGCAAGCTGGTCGGGGTCAGCTCGCTGCGGCAACTGGTAGTGGTTGCGGCGGAGACGCCTCTCAAAGAATTCATGACCACCGATGTGTTTGCCGTGCAGACGGACATGGACCAGGAGGAGGTCGCCAAGATCGTATCCAGCTACGACATCCTGGCCGTTCCGGTTGTGGATGAGAACAACCGCCTGGTGGGGATCGTCACCGTGGATGACGTTATCGATATTTTACGCAAGGAGGCGACCGAGGATATCTTGAAGATGGCCGGGGCCGGGGAGGAGTTCATTGAGACCCAGTCGGTGGTGCGCAGCACCCGTATCCGCCTGCCGTGGTTGTTTGCCAGCTGCGTGGGCGGTATTCTGGCCTTTTTTATCATCGGATATTTTGAAGAGAGCTTGAAGGCGTTGACCTACCTGGCGGCTTTTATCCCGGTGATTATGGGGATGGGCGGCAATATCGGGACCCAGTCCTCGACCATTGTCGTGCGCGGGCTGGCCACGGGACGCCTCAATGTCAGAGATTTGTGGACCGTGGTATCCAAGGAGTTGGCGGTCGGCCTGATTCTGGGGATTGTCTACGGGATTATCATCGGCGTCGTCGCCCAGGCCAGTTTTGGAACGGGGGCCTTTGCGCTGTCGGTCGGGCTAGGGGTTATTTCTTCCATGTCGGTGGCCGCCCTGGTGGGGTCCAGTGTGCCGATGCTGTTTGCACGTCTCAATATCGATCCCGCGGTAGCGACCGGTCCGTTTGTAACCACCTCCATCGATATCATCAGCGTGTATTTCTATTTTATGATCGCAACAACGCTACTTGGTATCTGAACTGATGTCCGGCTACACGACACCCGCACTGGTTCTCAAGCGAATTGACTACGGGGACCACGACCTGATTATCAGCCTTTTTACGCTCGACCGCGGCAAGGTTTCGGTGATTGCCAAAGCCGCCAAGAAAAGTGTCAAGCGTTTCGGCGGCATCCTGGAATTGTTTACCGCCTTGGAAGCCGTGATCCAACCCGGTCGCGGCAAAGGCCTGCCTGTCTTGCAGGAGGCGGTGCTCCTCAAACCATTTACCAATATCCGGTCGGATGTCATCAAGACCGCCTACGCCAGCTACTGGTCGGAACTGGTCAACACCTGGATGGAGGAGTACGACCGGCAGGATATGATTTTCCGGCTGCTTTCCCAGGTCTTGGAAGAACTGGACCAGGGCGGATTCGGCAACCACGCGCTGTCAATTCTGTTTCAGATCCGGTTTATGGCGCTTTCCGGCCTCGCGCCCAACCTTTCCCGGTGCAGCCGCTGTGGACTTGATGTGGCCGGACTGGGGTCCCGGGAGATCTTCTTCAGCCTGGCCGGCGGCGGTATTGTGTGCGGCAATTGCGGGGCCCATGGCGACCGGCGGGCAGCCCTTTCAAAGGGGACCTTGAAACAGCTGGCCTGGATTCAACTAGGATCGCTCGACAAGGCCCTGCGCCTACAGTTTTCCGAGCAGGCCCTGGCCGAGGGGTTGGCCCTGTGCGAGGCTTTCGTGCCGTACCATCTCGGCAAAGAACCCAAAAGCCTCAAGTTTCTGAGGCAGATGAGAAAATGATAGTATTATATTTTAGGTGTTATGTTTTATGACAAGACCAACCACAAAACGGCGAATTAGAGATCTTCTCTTAACACTTAACACTTAAAACTAAGACTATGTCCAAATCCGCCCGAAAATATCTTGAAGCCAACGGGCCCATAGAGGCGTCGGCGCCGGTGCGGGTCGACCTGGGGGGCACGCTCGATATCAGCACCCTGCATTATCCGCTCCGGCACCTGGACCCGCTGACCTTCAATGCGGCCGTTGCCCTGCGCACGCGGGTTCGGCTGCAGCCCTATGCCGACGGCCGGGTGAAGGTCTCTTCACGCGGATTCGCGGACGCTGAAGTTGAAGTGGATAATGTCCCGTTCGACCATCCGCTCGGGCTGATGTTTGCCGTGGCGGCTTATTTCGGGTTGACAGGTGTGCATATTGATATACAGTCGTCGTCGCCGCCGCGCAGTGCCCTGGGGGGTTCTTCTTCCGCAGCGGTTGCCCTCGTGGCGGCATATGCGGATTTGCGCCGGGTGTCCGGGCAGCCGGCCAGTTTGAATCGCCGGCAGGCCGCAGGCCTGGCCCATCATGTGGAAGCCGGCGTCGCCGGGGTTCCCTGCGGACTCCAGGATCAGTTGGCGGCTGCCTACGGCGGGATCCATGCCTGGCACTGGCAGGGCGGACCGGAGGGGACGCAATACAAGCGGGAGGCTTTGCTGAGGGAAGACGGCAGCGCCTGGTTTGAAAAAAGGGCCCTGCTCGCCTATTGCGGACAGCCGCATGAATCGCGCAACATCAACAGCCGCTGGATAACCCAGTTTCTACAAGCCCGGACGCGGTCGGAATGGGCCGCAATTGTGGATTGTACCCGGGGCTTTGTTGATGCTATGAAGAACGGCGATGCGGCCGGCGCGGCGATGTGGATGAATCGCGAAGCAGACATCCGGCTAAAGATGACGCCGGATGTACTGGACGAATTGGGTACCCGCCTATGCACCGCTGCCCGGGAGGCCGCCTGCGGGGCCCGGTTTACCGGCGCCGGTGGTGGTGGCTGCGTGTGGGCTTTTGGGCGGCAAGCCGATATTAAAAAACTTGCGCCGGTATGGGCAGCCGCGGTCGCAACAACCGCGTCAGCGGTCCTACTGGATTTTACTGTCGATAAAAAGGGAATGCGTGTCAATTCTTAACCATATACTAGTTGAGGGTATTCAATGAATTTTCAGGATGTAATTTCCGCACTGAACAATTTTTGGGGTAAATACGGCTGTGTTTTGTCCCAGCCCTATGACCTGGAGGTGGGGGCCGGGACCTTTCACCATACCACCTTGTTAAAATCGCTGGGACCGGAACCGTGGAACGTGGCCTATGTGCAGCCATCTCGCCGGCCCACGGACGGCCGCTATGGCGAAAATCCAAACCGGCTGCAGCACTATTACCAATACCAGGTGATCTTAAAACCGTCGCCGGAATATTCTCAGGAGTTATACCTGGACAGCATGAAAGTGTTGGGGGTTGATCCCCTGGAGCATGATATTCGTTTCGTGGAGGACGACTGGGAATCCCCCACCCTCGGTGCCTCGGGTCTGGGCTGGGAGGTATGGCTGGACGGTATGGAAATTACCCAGTTTACCTATTTTCAGCAGGCGGGCAGCATCGAACTTTCTCCGATTTGTGTGGAGTATACCTACGGCCTCGAGCGGATCGCCATGTACCTGCAGGGCGTCGACAACGTATACGACCTGAAATGGAACGATGATATAACCTACGGGGATGTGCATCACCAGCAGGAAGTGGAGCAGTCCACGTATAATTTCGAGGTTGCGGATGTGGATGTTCTGTTCGATCTGTTCAATAAATACGAAGGCGAGGCCAAAAGGATACTGGAAGAGAGAAACCTGGTCCTGCCGGCCTATGAGTATACGTTGAAATGCTCCCACACTTTCAATTTGCTGGATGCGCGCGGTGCCATCAGCGTAACGGAACGAACCGGCTACATTGCCCGTATCCGGAATCTGGCCCGGCTGTGTGCGGAAGGCTACCTGGCTCAGCGGGAAGCCATGGGTTTTCCCCTGCTTAAAGGTCAGTAAGACCGGCCGGCCTACCAAGACCGGCCCTATCGCCCTGGCACCTTTAAGGGCACGCTAAAAGATAAACGTCCAATTCCCGCGCCACAGTGGTTTAAACGCGGTGCGGATGAAACAATGAGGAGCTTATGACGACCTTTCTACTTGAAATCGGGGCTGAAGAAATTCCGGCCGGGTATATTGAACCCGCGCTCAAAGCCTTGTCTGAAACCCTGGCGGCGCAGCTGGAAAAAGCGCGTATTGATCATGGCGCCATTACCACCTACGGCGCCCCGCGGCGCCTGGCGGTTATGGTGGCGAATGTGGCTGCCAAACAGAAATCGGTGACCAATGAAATGCTCGGCCCCCCTGCCAGGATAGGATTTGACGACAACGGCCGGCCGACTGTGGCTGCTGAAAAATTTGCCGAGAAAGTCGGCATCAAGGTCAACCGGCTCAAGACCAAGGAGACCGAAAAAGGCACCTACCTTTTTGCAAAAAAAGTTGAAAGAGGGGTCGCCACGGCCACGGTTCTTAAACAGATTCTGCCGGGGATCATCCTCGGTACGCCGTTTCCGAAAACCATGCGCTGGATGGATCTCGATATAGCCTTTGCCCGTCCCCTGCATTCCATCGTGGCGCTTTTAGGTGATCGGGTGCTGACGTTTACAGTCGGCAATGTAAAAAGTGGACGCTACACGCGCGGACACAGTTTCATGCATCCTAAAAAGATAAAACTCAAGCACCCCGATGAATACCTTGACACCTTGCGGGAGGCCAAGGTTATTGTGGATATCGCCGAACGTAAAGCCATGGTGGCCGAACAGATTGCCGCCGAAGCCAGGGCTTCCGACGGGGCCGTCCTGGAAGACCCTGATTTGGTGGACATCGTCACCAACCTGGTGGAATATCCCATTGCCACTGCGGGGAGTTTCGAACCCGAATTTTTAGAGGTTCCCCGGGAAGTTCTCATCACCGCCATGCGTGAACACCAGAAGTACTTTGCCGTGGTAGATGCCGACGGGAACCTGATGTCGAAATTCATTCCGGTCAACAACACCCGTACCCGCGATATGGCCCTGGTGGCCACCGGGCACGAGCGGGTTCTGCGGGCGCGGTTGAGCGACGCCAAGTTTTTCTACGAGGCCGATGTCCAGATTCCCGTGGAAGACCGGGTGGCCAAACTGGACGGCGTCCTCTTCCAGGCCAAGCTGGGCTCGATGTATGCGAAGACTGAGCGCATCGGCCGTCTGGGCGGTTATCTGGCGGATGCCGTCGCGGGCGACAAGCAGCTGCAGGTCGACCTGGCCCGGGCTGCCCGCCAGTGCAAGTCGGACCTGGTCAGCCAGGTGGTGGTGGAGTTCCCCAAACTGCAGGGGGTCATGGGGCGGGTTTACGCTTTGGTAGCCGGCGAAAACAACAAGGTGGCCGCTGCTATCGAGGAGCACTATCGCCCGACATATTCCGGCGGGGCCCTGCCGGAAACAATCACTGGTGCGCTTTTAAGCATTGCCGACAAGATCGATTCCATCTGCGGCTGCTTTGCAGTCGGCCTGGTACCCACCGGGGCCGCCGATCCCTATGCCCTCAGGCGTCAGGGTATCGGTATTCTCCTGATCATGCGGTCCCGTGAACTGGCTTTATCCCTGCGGTCGCTGATCGATTTCGGACTCACGCAATTCGGCGACAAGGTCGAGGGCGACGTGACCAAGATAGCGGAGCAGATCTATGTGTTCCTGCAGCGCCGTCTGGAGCGGATCCTGGTGGACGAAGGATTTTCCAAGGATGTGGTCGCAGCGGTTACGGCCGTCTCCATCGATCACATTCCCAATGTCTGGAAACGGGTAGCGGCCCTTGAGAAACTCAAGGGCGCGGCTGATTTTGAACCACTGGCCGCAGCGTTCAAGCGCGTGGCCAACATTATGAAAAAATCGGGTGCGGCCGCCGGGGCCGCCGTAGATGCATCCCGATTGACGGATGCTGCCGAGAAGGCGCTCTATGACGCGTTTCAGGCTGTCAAACAGGATGTTGAAAACCGCCTTGAAACCGGTGGTTTTGACCAGGCCCTGAAAGCGATCGCCTCTCTGCGGCCGGCCGTCGATTCCTTTTTCGACGAGGTGCTGGTCATGGCCGATGATGACAAGGTGCGTGCGAACCGTCTGGCCCTGTTGGGTAGCATTGCCGGGCTGTTTGGTCTGTTTGCCGACTTTACGAAGATATCAACTTGATGAAAGGGTAGGGACTTATGCCGTACGATCCTCAATTGGATAAAAAATTAAAAGAGTGGAAATGCGAAGAAACCGGTTTGGTACTGGCCATTCACCGTTACGGTGAAGGCGAGGCCAAGCTGCAGGTGGGACCTCGGATCTTGAAGAAGAAGGACGGATCGGACCGCGCGCCTGTCAAGGCCGGACGGTTGACCGTCGAAGATGTCCTATGGCTGTATGACGTAATAGACGAAGTAAAGGATGAACTGCAGAGTCTGGCAGGGCCCCAATAGAATACTCGCTTGTTGAAATCGAAAGGCGTCCTGCCTCAGGTGCAGTTCCTGGGCGGGCGCCTTTTTTGTTGTAGCCCTAAAAAGCAGTTCTGGCTGAGTCCGGAGAGCTCAGGCTGACACCGAAAAAGAAATCCAAAGGCTGGCTCTCTGTGGCCAGATCTTTTATAGTATAACTCAACTTCCGGGTTTCAACCATAATTGGATGTTGGCTCCTTGTGGGAGGGGCATCCTGCCGTGAAAGTGGTAACTTTGTGGTATGCTGATCGCGGCGAGATGGCGCTCCTACACAAAACCGGAAAGCTGAGATATATCCTTATGAAGAACACGTTCGATGCAATCGTTAATCCGGTCGTAACGAAAAACACCCCGGATCCCGGAGACGCGGCCATCCTGGTCAGCAGCACGAGTGACCTGAAACCGCTTGCACGCGGCCTGGAGGCCGACGGTGATCTGGATACGCGTAAGCTGTTCATGAGCCACCATTACATAGGCACCTGCGGGTCAGCCAGGGTCAGCCTGGTGGGACCAATCATGGGGGCTCCGTATGCCGTGGCCCTGCTGGATACATTGGTGGCCTGGGGCGTGAAACAGGTATTGTTTCTCGGCTGGTGCGGTTCTGTATCCTCCCAGGTTGCCATCGGTGATATAATCGTTCCGGATTTGGCGTTCATCGATGAAGGCACCTCCCGGCATTACGGCACCGAAAATGAGTCGGTGCAATGCCCGCCGGGCAGGCTAACGGATCTCGTGACCGCCAGTCTGGAGCGGACCGGCGGGACCTGCCGGCGGGGGGCTGTCTGGACAACCGACGCCATCTACAGGGAAACAAAACAGCAGGTGCGGCGTTTTCAGGCTAAAAGCGCTCTGGCGGTTGAGATGGAGGTGTCGGCCCTTTTTTCCGCTGCACAGTTCCGGGGGGTTGAGATCAGCTGCCTGCTGGTCACCTCCGATCGGCTGCATGATATGCGCTGGCAACCCGGATTTCGAGACAGTCGGTTTACAACCGGTCGTCAACAGGCTGTCAATGCGATTTTAAACGTTTTGCCACAACTACAGGGTCTTACGGATGGATAGCGTAGAACAGCTGGTAAACGACCTGGAGAAGTATAACCAGGCCTATCGGGCGGGCGAACCCCTCATCAGTGACCGCGAGTACGATCAACTGGTTGAACAGCTGCGCGCGCTTGCCCCGGACCATCCCTTTCTGCACCGGGTCGAACCCGAAATGTTTTCCGCCCGGCGCAAGATTCGCCATCCAATGCCCATGCTGTCTACCGAGAAGGCCTATACCACGGAAGCATTGACACGGTTTGTAGCCCGGGTAGAAAAGGCCGCCGCCGAAATAGGCCTTTCCGACGTACGGTTCCGGGTGACGGTCAAGCTGGATGGCCTGGCCGGAAGGGATGACGGCGATATTTTTGTTTCCCGCGGGAATGGGGAAGTCGGCTACGAGATCAGCAGCGCGTTTGAAAAAGGCATTGTTCCCGAGGGCGGCCGGGGAAGAGGCCTGGGCGAAATCGTGATGCTCAAATCCTATTTTGAAGCGCACATGCAAGGGGAATTCGAACATCCTCGTAATCTGGTGGTAGGCATTATTACCTCCGACCGGCTCAATGAACATGCCCGGAAAGCTCTGGCGGACGGGGCGGTCCATTTCGTGCCGTATGCAAATCTGCCGGCCTGGGAGGGCAGCGGGAGCGACCTGGTACGTGACCTCGATACCATCCGGTCCAACTTGCTGGCCGGATGCGACTATCCCTTGGACGGCCTGGTGGCGGAAGTGATCGATGACCGGCTCAAAGATTTCATGGGGGCCACCAGCCATCACTACCGCTGGCAAATCGCCATCAAGACCAAGGGTGCGACCGCAGAAACGACTGTCGTAAAGCTTACCTGGCAGGTCGGGCGGACCGGCAATGTAACTCCGGTGATGGCGGTGGTGCCGACCAACCTGTCCGGGGCCACCATACGCCGGGTGACCGCCCACAATGCCGGCCTGGTCCGCAAGCAGCAGATCGGGCCGGGGGCTGAGATAGAAATCATCCGCAGCGGCGAAGTCATTCCTAAACTCGAACGGGTGGTCACGCCGGCTATTGAAGTCGATCTGCCCGAACGCTGTCCTTCCTGTCGCACCCGCCTGGAATGGCAAAACGATTTCCTGCGGTGCCCCAACAGTTCCCTCTGCCGTTGTCAGGTGATCCAGGGAATTGTATACTGGTTTCGAACCCTGGGCACTGCCGATTGGTTTGGCCTGAAAACCGTTGAGAAACTCGTGGACGGGGGGTTCGATGGCCTTGAGCGCATTTACGCCATGACGGCGGACGAATTCGCCCGGCTGGGATTCGGCCCGGTCCAGTCCGTGAATCTGGCCGACGCGGTAATTACCAGCCGGACCAAGGCTGTCGAAGATTGGCGCCTGTTGGCGGCATTTGGAATTTCTGACCTGGGCAAAGGCGACAGCCGCAAACTGCTGGGTTATCACCGCCTGGAGGAATTGCCGGCGCTGACCCCGGAGGACATTGTTAAGATTCACGGATTTGGGGAAATTACCAGTCGTTCGATTACCACGGGTCTCGCAGCTGTTCGGCCTACCTTTGGGCATATCCTGGACCTCAATTTCAACCTGATTCGGACTCCTCTGGCAGCTGAAAAAGAAAAGGTCGACAGCCCCATCAAGGACAAAGGCATCGTCTTTACCGGCAAGATGCAGCAGGGGACCCGCGAACAGATGCAGTCCCGGGCGCGGGAGCTGGGTGCCCGGGTGCAGACGGCCGTGAGCGGCAAGACCGACTACCTGGTCTGTGGGGAAAACGTGGGCGCCGGCAAACTGGCCAAGGCCGCCAAGACCGGCGCGCAGGTCATCTCGGAAGACGACTACATCCATTTAATCAAGACCAGCTAACGTACCGTAAGGAGAGGTCAGCATGGAAGCGAATGCAAGGGCGCATGTCATCATTCACGGCCGGGTACAGGGTGTTTTTTTTCGAATGGAAACCCAGAAGGCCGCCCGGCAGTACGGCGCCGTCGGATGGGTCCGCAACCTGCCCGATGGGACGGTTGAAGCGGTCATGGAGGGCCCGGAGGACGCTGTCGAATCACTCCTGGCGTGGTGCCGGCAGGGGCCGCGGATGGCCCGCGTGGATAAAGTTGACGTCACCCGGGAAGATTACACAGGTGACTTTGAAAGTTTTGAAGTGACCTACTAGGGTTGTTGCCGTCTGGCGACTCCCGAAAAAGGGAATTATTGGCAACTCAACAAGCATTGGCTATGCCATGGATTATACTTCCGTTGAGATCCCAGAAGATTGACTTACAATCGCTTTAAAACCACGCACAAGAAATGGTGAGCAGGATGATTAAGATACTAGAAAAAAGAGCCTTGCGGGGCGCCAACATTTACAGTTACCGCCCGGTGATCGTCATGACCATCGATTTGGGCGAATACGACGAGGTTTTCACCAACCAGATAGAAGGTTTTGTCGACAAGCTGCTGGAAATACTTCCCAGCCTGGAAGATCACCGCTGCTCAGAGAGAGTCAAAGGCGGCTTCATCAAGCGGATGCGCGAAGGTACCCTGCTGGGTCATGTGATCGAACATATCGCTCTGGAGCTTCAGTACATCGCGTACATGGATGTTGGTTTTGGCAAAACCGTGGATGCCGACGACCCCGGAACGTTCAATGTTATTTTCAGCTACTGGGTTGAGGCAGCCGGAATTTTTGCCGGGATTGAAGCCGTAGCTTTGGTCAACTGCATCCTCAGCGGAAAGACCTATGATCTGGAAAACGCCATTTACGATCTAAAGGATATTCGTGACGATCACTATCTGGGGCCTTCCACCGCTTCTATCGTCCGCGAGGCCGAGCATCGCGATATCACGGTGCTGCGCCTGGATGATTACAACCTGGTGCAGTTGGGTGAGGGCAAATACCAGAAACGCATCCAGGCCGCCATGACCTCCAACACCAGCCTCATCGGTGTTGAAACCGCCGGCAACAAGCGTCTCACCAAAATAATGTTGGAAGATGCCGGCATTCCCGTTCCAAAAGGCACGGTGGTGCGCAAGCTCAAAAGCGCCATTGAAGATGCAGAATGGCTGGGCTATCCCGTAACAGTCAAACCCCATGACGGTCATCATGGTAAGGGGGTTACGACCAACCTGACCGATGAAGCCGAACTGGTGGAGGCTTTTGAACGGGCCAAAGAAATTAGCGGCAAGGTTATCGTCGAGCAGCATTTGGTCGGCAGCGATTACCGGCTGCTGGTAGTGGGTGGAAAATTTGTGGCTGCTGCCAAGCGGTTACCGGCCGCGATTACCGGAGATGGACAACATACCATCGCCCAATTGATCGATATTGAAAATCAGAATCCGGACCGTGGCTATGGCCACGAGAATGTCATGACCCGCCTGAAGGTTTCTTCAGTCACCAAGCATTTGTTGGAAAAGGCTGAATACACCATGGAAACGGTATTGGAAAAGGATCAAACCTTTCAATTGGAGTTGACTGCCAATCTATCAACCGGAGGTTCGGCCGAGGATGTTACCGACCGAGTCCATAAGACCAATCGCTATATGGCTGAACGGATTGCCAAAATCATCGATCTGGATATCGCCGGCATCGATGTGATGGCGCCCACGCTGAGCGAGCCCATCGCCAAGGTGGGAGGCGCCGTCATTGAGGTCAATGCCGCTCCGGGATTGCGCATGCATTTGGCTCCCGCCAAGGGTAAGGCCCGCGAAGTGGCCCGGCCCATTATCGATATGCTTTTCCCCAAAGGCACTCCCTCCGACATCCCTATTGTCGCTGTTACCGGTACCAATGGAAAAACCACGACGGTTCGTCTGATCGCCAACATGTTAAAAGGCATCGGATACCAGGTTGGCATGACCACCACCGACGGCATTTACGTTCAAGACCGCCTGATAGCCAGCGGCGACATGAGTGGTCCCTATTCGGCCAAGGTTATTTTAAAAGATCCCATGGTTGACTGTGCCGTTTTGGAAACCGCCCGTGGCGGTATTATTCGCGAAGGGCTCGGGTATCAATTGGCGGATGTGGGGGTGGTTCTCAATGTGCAGCCGGACCACCTGGGTCTCAAGGGAATTCACACCGTCGAAGATCTGGCCAAGGTCAAAGCTGTTGTGGCCGAAATGGTGCGCAAGGGTGGCTTTACGGTTTTGAATGCCGACCATGAACAGTGCGTCAACATGGCCCACTACTGCCGCGAAGAAATTATTTATTTTTCGCTGCGCCCGTCAAACCCGGTTATACAATCCCATGTTGACAATGAACATACGGCCGTTGTCTATGATCGCGGCTACATTACAGTTATGACCGGTGCCTCGGCCACACCCGTGGCCCGGGCTGTGGACATGCCCATAACCTTAGAGGGCCGCGCCCTTTTCAATGTTCAAAATGCTTTGGCGGCAGCGGCTGTGGGTCATGCCATGGGCTTGAAGAATGAAGAGATCCGGCACGGATTGATATCCTTTTTCCCATCACCATCCCAAACCCCCGGGCGGACCAACTTTTTTTCCATCAACGATTTCGAAGTGATGCTGGACTACGCCCACAACCCGCCGGCCTATAAAAATATCATTGACCTGATCTCCCGATTAGGTCATAACCGCTGCCTGTTTGTTTTTGATGTGGTTGGTGATCGCCGGGACGAAGATCTGCGCGAAATAAGCGCATTGATCGCCTCCGGTTGCCAACACGCTATTGTCTATGAAGACAAACAGTTGCGCGGCAGGCAACCGGGCGAATTGATGGACATCGTGGAAAAGGCTTTCCTGGAATCTGGTTTCAAAGCCGCGGCGTTTGAAAAAATAGCCGATGAAGGTCAGGCCATCGAACGGGCCTTGTCCATCGCCCAGAAGGACGATCTGGTCTGCATCATGTCCGGCCGGGTGGAGCAGGTGATCGAACGGCTCAATGCCTTTGATGAAAAGGAAGATCAGGTACCGAATCTATGAAAAGAGGCTACTTATTTCTTATCGGCGGGGCTGAAGATCGAGAGAAAGACAAACACGTCCTCCAACACCTTGTGGAACAAACACGCCCAGGGAGCATCCTCATCATCCCCACCGCCTCAGCTTATCCCCAGGACGTATACCGGAGCTACCGTGACGCCTTTAGAGATTTGAGTGTCGACGAAGTCAACTATCTGGACATCCGCTACAGAGACGAAACCGAACGTGAAGAATACTTCGAAGCCGTGGAACAGGCCGATCTGATTTTTTTTGGGGGCGGTGATCAGGTCAAACTGGTTGAAGTCTTCAACCATACCCAACTTTTCAACCGTATCTGTGCACGCTTCAATTCCGGCGACCTGCACATCGCCGGCACCAGTGCCGGCGCCGCCGCCGCCGGCAATCCCATCCTCTACAATGGCGATCGCCGGGGCTACAAAAAGGGCTCGATTAAATATTCAGAAGGATTCGGTCTCATCGACGGCGTGGTCATCGACACCCATTTTTCAGCCCGCCGCAGATTTGCCCGGCTGTGTCAACTGCTCATCAGCGGTCACTTCCGCAAAGGCATCGGCCTGGATGAGGATACCGGGATCATGATCTATCCCAATATGCAATTCAAGGTAATCGGTTCGGGGATGATCACCATCGTCAACAGTGTGCATGCCACCGGATCCAACTACCATGCCGTTACCAAAGGTGACATGCTGCGCTTCAACAACATGCACGTGGGCTGTCTGCCCGCGGGCACCCTCTTCAGCCTCAAGAAATGGTCTATGCGGTTCTCTAAAAAACTCCAGTAGTGCCGATCTGTGACCGTATCTGTCACAGACGGCGGTTATAATGGCCTCATAACCTTAAAAAGGAGGCCGCTATGACAACATTTACGATCACAG
>Ga0126330_10000027_pt1 | contig 59037 bp, 39 predicted proteins | sample InaspJWI91metaG_FD_97004 | JGI IMG/M metagenome (GOLD analysis project Ga0126330, IMG submission 97004) | Marine gutless worms symbiont microbial communities from Oahu, Hawaii - Inanidrilus sp. 2 OAHU.JWI-91 metaG | ecosystem: Host-associated > Annelida > Digestive system > Unclassified...
ACTGGGTGGTGGTTTGGGGGCCCTGCAAACAGCCTGTATCGTGACTGGTTTACCTTTCGCGATCGTTTTGCTGCTGATGCTGTTCAGTATGCGAAAAGGCTTGGATGAAGAATACGAGAAAGTATACGGCCAGGAATGATGGTAATTATCAAGAAGCATTTATATGAAAATTCATTCGGTAAATCCATTGAATGTCCAAGCAAGGCATAACAGACAATGTTTCCTTGGGTCTTTATAAGGAGGTAACAGTATGAAAACAAAATGGTTGGCGGCACTGGCAGTCGCATTACTTATTGTTATGTTTGGGTCAGCTCTCAGCTTGGCCCAACCTAAAAAGATAACTTTGGCAACCCTGGAATGGGAACCTTACATTGGGTCAAGAATGCCCAGAAATGGTTTAACCGCAGAAATCGTTGTGGAAGCGTTTAAGCGTGTTGGGTATAGCGTCGATATTAATTTCCATTCCTGGTCTGAAGCTTTGAAACTAGGTGAATCCGGCCAAGTTGAAGGTATATTTCCAGCCTATCGCTCACAAAGTCGTGAAGCCGACTTTGTCTTTTCAGAGCCCTTTGCGGAAAGTCCTCTGGGATTCTATAAAAAATCGGCTGCTGTGGCCGGGCCCAATATTTCTCAATTAAAACGAGCTGAAGAAAATATCGAATTCCCTGAGGACCCCAGAATTGATCAGGCCGCGGTATTGAGAATGATGAAGCAGTATAAATTCGGTGTGGTTAAGGGGTATGTCAATACACCCGAATTTGATGAGGCCACCTATCTGGAAAAAGTGGTGGCAGCAAGCGATGAAGAAAATTTGCGAAATCTTATCAATGGTGTTGTGGATCTAATTTTTATCGATCGTTACGTTGCTAAGAATATTATAGTCAAAAAGTTTCCCTGGCATTTGCAGGATTACGAGTTCATGCATCCGGCTCTCGACAACAAACCCTTGTATGTTGGATTTTCCAAAAAAGTAGCTGGTCATTCAAAAATGCTGGAAGACTTCAATCGTGGACTTAGGCTTGTCAGGGATGATGGGTTGTTGAATCGATTGGCAAACAAATACGGTTTGAAGAGTCGATTCTAACTTGAAGAAGATCGCGGCAACTTTAAAAAAAAGATAATACGAATGGCGCGGAAGACATGGGATACGGGCTGGTCCCAATGCGAAATATATCGGAGGCTGGTGCTGGGACTGGGTTATACCGTTACCGAACCGCTCACCTAAATAATTGGTTCGGGAAACAATACGGTGGTAAGGTACTAGGGAATTAAAATGTAAAAAAGACTACCTTGTTTAAAACTGATGAACATGTCAACCAATCGTATAAGGAGATAACTCATGATAGACGTAAGGAAAATACTCGTGCCAACTGATTTTTCCAAATATTCAGACAAAGCCTTGTCCGAAGCCCTCAAAATCGCTGAAACCTTTGATTCTGAAATTTTTCTAGTTCATGTCATACGTGGAGGAAGCGGCTTTACCATAATGGAAAGTTTTGATGATGCTACGCAGAAAAAGGTAAGGTAAAAGTTAGAGCAAAAAACGAGCGCTGCCTTTAAAAAGCAAATCGACAAATTTCCTCTCAGTCAAAAAGTAAATATAAAAACAGAAGTTGCTAAAGGGGTACCCTACAATGAGATTCTGGAGTTTCAAAAAACGATCGATCCAGATGTGCTTGTAGTCAGCGCCCACGGCCGTTCCGGATTTGAAGATTTTTTCTTTGGCAGCACATCTGAAAAAATTGTGAGGCGGGCGACCTGTTCGGTGCTCGTTGTCAAGGATTGATTGCTCAAATTTTTTGCTCAGATCATTCATCATTTTGAAACAGCTTCTCATTAAACATACGCTAGCATTCAATAAACATAGACTTTTGGGTCAGCGAAAAATTAAGCTGACCACACGAAAACCGAACAAATCACCAAGGGCTATCCGGGGTTAAATTGTCCGAGATATTGGAAAACTAGATGACCCGGTGCAAAGAATGAGCGCCGTTGCTCATTGGGTCTTTGGGGGCTGATAAGGATTTTAGCTTTCAGCTTTGTTACAGTTATGGTGGACAGCGTCTGGTATCCACTAAAGTTTGATAGGTTAGGTTGTCAAATAGCCGCGACATAACGCTATTTCAGCTGAGAGGCACCGGGGCTTACAAAGGACCTTAACTTGCCGATATCAAATAAGTAATAGGAAAACTCCACACAGGTAAGTTGTGGTTTCAGCCATTGACATTGTCGCGGTTAGAGGTTATCTCAAAAACTTGTCTAAAATGGGTTTTATCAACCCAACGCTACGGGAGACAGCAAGATAGACACGGTAAAACAATTCGGCCGGCAGCTGACGGTCGATCTTAATTCAAATCAGTGCCTTTTTTCAGAAATGCCCGCATCCGGGTTGGAGTTCATTGGAGGGCGCGGGTTCAATGTCTGGTATCTCTATCATCACCTCGCCCAGGGCACCGACCCGCTTGGCCCGGACAATGTGCTGCTGTTTTCCTGTGGCCTGCTGACGGGTTCGTCCGCACCGGGTTCGGCTCGTTTGCACGTGAACGCCCTCTCTCCGTTGACCGGCATATTGGGCAGCTCCAACGTTGGGGGCTATGCCGGGCGCTGGCTGCGCTCTTGCAACGTGGGCTCCATTGCCGTTACCGGTCGATCAACCAAACCGGTATATCTATATATCGGCGCCTCCGGTGCCCGTCTCGAGGACGCCAGCCACCTGTGGGGGTGCGACGCATTTGAAACTCAGGACATCCTGAGGCAGACCCACGGGGATCAAAAGATCAGAATCCTGACCATTGGCCCCGCCGGGGAAAATGCCGTCCGGTTCGCAGCCATCATGACTGAACGGGATCATGCCGCCGGCCGCACCGGGCTTGGGGCGGTCATGGGGTCCAAAAACCTGAAAGCCATCGTGATTGCCAAGGGTGACCGCCTACATTATTCAGCGGTCACGCCCGCCCAGAAAGCGGCAGTCAAAACGTATGCCGCGGCCATTAAGAAGTCGTCTGAATTCAAATTCTTCTCCAGGTTTGGCGGGGCAGGCTATGTCAAGTGGGCCAACGATTTTGGTATAATGGGCAGTCAGAATTATAGCCGGGTCGGGGCCGAACAAATTGATAAAGTGGATGGCCGTCGGCTGGGGTCAAATAAAGTCCGGTCCAGCGGCTGTTTTCGCTGCCCGGTGCAATGCAAGGCCGAAATCAAGCTGAACCAAAAAGAGGCGTCGGAACTGTTCACCCGACCGGAATTCGAACCGGTCATCAACCTGAGGCCCAAGTGCGGCCTTTTCGACTTGGATCAGATTACCCGGCTTGACAATCTCTGCGGGCGGCTGGGGCTGGACACCACCTCGGCTGCCACCGTGATCGCCTTCGCCATGGATCTGTTTGAAAAAAACCTGCTGCCCGAGAACCTGGCCGGGGACCTTGATCTTACCTGGGGCAACGCCGACGTAATGGAACAACTGCTGAACCAGATTGCAGCCGGTGATGGATTTGGCAAGGTTCTGGGGCAGGGCATCCGCAAGACAGCAGACCATATCGGCAAAGGTGCGTTTAAGTATGCCGCCCATGTCAAGGGGCTTGAACTGACCGCCTACCACCCTGCGGCCATCATGGGCAGTGCGTTGGGTTACGCAGTATCCAGTCGGGGCGGTGATTATAACAATGTGTATGCGTCCCTGGAATACAGCTGGACGGCAGACGAGGCCGAAAAAGAATTTGGGACCCGTGAAGCCGTGAACATTAAATCCATTGCGGCCAAGGGGAAACTGGTCAAAAAGGCCATCACCACCAATATTCTGGTGGATTGCCTGGGCTTGTGCAAAGTCCCGGTGTTGACCCTTTTAAAATCTTTTAACCTCGAGCATGAGGTCAAGCTGCTCCAGGGGCTGACCGGGTTACCTTTCACCCGGGCGGATCTTTCTCAAATTGGAGAAAAAATTGCCGCGCTCGAGAAACTGTTTAATATCCGGCATGCCCGGGAATATATCGAGGACAGCCTTCCGGACATGTTTTTCAGCCCGGAAGGTGAGCCGGGATTAACCCGGACCAAATTCGAGATCATGTTACAGGACTACTACCGTGCCATGGGATGGAGTGCCAAGGGCATCCCGCCGGAACCGAATGCCCATCCATAACGGCATCTTCATGTCCGGCATAGCCTGCGGCGACGCTGGATTGGTCCTGAGCGGCTTTATTGCTCTTTTGAACTCCTCAAAATAACGCCTGATTCTTGAGGGTTCAAAATCGCGTTGGCCTCCCGGCTTCGCTGAAAAGCTACACTGGACATGTGCTCAGGATCAAAATCTACGATTTCAGGACGGACATTGGTCAGAGACCCAATACAAATCGGAGGAAAGCAACCTTGATACAGTCTTCAAATACGCAAACCCGGTCCGTCAGCATGCAGATCCTGACAGACGACCAGATCTGGGAAATCAGGCAGGCGGCTTTCGACATCATCGAGAAGGTGGGGTTTAAATGCCGGCACCCGGAAGTTCACAAAATGATGCGTCAGGCCGGTGCCTGGGTAAAGGACGAGAACATCAAAATTCCCCGGTTTATTGTCGAGGAATGCCTGGTCACCGCCCCGGGCGGGTGGACCATTTATGACCGCAATGGTCGCCGGGCGCTGGAGGTAGAGGGCGCAAAGAGTTATTTCGGCACTTCCACGGCCAGTCCGAATACCCGGGACGCGTTTTCAGGCGAAATTCGGCCGACCACTATCAATGATATTGAACTGGGTGCCTTGGTCGCCGACGCCTGCGAGCATATTGATTGGGTAATGCCCATGGGTACCGCCCAGGATGTCCCCGGAAATACGGCCGAACTTTACGAAATACCGGCCCTGTTTGCCAACACCACCAAACCGGCTGTTTTTATTGGGTACTCGGGATTGGGGTGCGAGTATGTTTACGAGATGGCCGCCGTGATTGCCAGGGGGGCGGAACAGCTGCGCCAAAAACCGTTTCTCATTGTCTACCCGGAGCCCATTGCGCCGCTTTTTTTTCCGGACGCCGTCATCGAGCGGATTTTCGTGGCGGCCGACCGGTTCCTGCCGCAGCTGCCGGGCTCTACAGTTTCGGCCGGCGCAACCGGACCGGTAACCTTGGCCGGCGTACTGGCCCAGATCACGGCGGAGTCGCTGATTCACATCACCATTGCCCAGCTGCGCAAGAAGGGCTGCCCGGTTGCCATGAGCGGCAATGTCGGTATTCTGGATATGCGCACCGCCGTCATGACCATGGGAGCTCCGGAGAACAGCCTGTGCATCGCCGCCCAGGCCGAGGTGGCCCGGTCCTTCAATCTACCCACCTGGGGGCTGGCCGGGGCAACGGATTCCAAACTGCTCGATGTGCAGGCCGGCATTGAAGGCACCTTCTCTATCCTGAGCCAGGGGCTGTCCGGGTTGAACCTGATCCACGATGTCGGCTATATGGCCACCGGCATGGTGTGTTCCCTCGAACAACTGGTGATGGGCAACGAGGTGGTCGGTATGACCAAACGCTTTGTTGAGGGCATTACCGTAAACAGGGAAACCTTGGCCCGACAGGTCATCGAAGCCGTGGGGCCGGCCGGCCATTTTATCACCCAGAAACATACCGTCGAAAACCACAGAAAGGAACTGAGTGTCTCCCGGCTGTTGAATCGCCAGAGTATCGACGCCTGGAACACAGCCGGACAACCGTCGATGGCCGAACGGGTGCAAGCAGAGGTTCGCGATATTACCGAGACCCACAAGCCGGAGCCTTTAAGTGACAAGGTTTTAGCGGAACTGGAGCGGTTGCAAAGAGAGGGTGAAAAAGAGATCCTGGCCCAATTAAAGAAAGATTAGCTCTAATTACACTTAGAACGGAAACGTATCCATGACGACGAAAACCTACGATGCCATCATCATCGGAGCCGGTATTATCGGCAACTGCATTGCCTATGAACTGGCCCGCAAAGGCTATAAAACGCTGAGCGTGGATAAACTGGGGGGCTCCGGGTTCGGGTCCACCTCGGGCAGTTGCGCCATTATCCGGTTTTACTATTCGTCCCCCGAGGGGGTGGCCCTCGCCCGGGAAGGCTATTACTACTGGCTGAATTGGCCGCGTTATTTGAAAACCGCCGATCCCCACGGGATGGCATATTATAAGAACACCGGGGCCATGGTGTTCAAAACCGAGGTCAACCACTATCTGGAAAAGGTCATGGCCTCCCTGGACGCATTAGGCGTCGGCTATATCGAGCTTTCCCCCGAGGAGGTAAAAGACTATATTCCCAACCCGGACCTGCGCACCTATTACCCCCAAAAGCGCATCGACGATCCGAAATTCGGGCACGCCACCGGATCACAGGTTACCGGAGCGGTCTTCGCACCCGAGTCCGGCTATATCAGTGATCCCAAACTTTCCACCCACAACGTAGAAATCGCCGCCCGGCATATCGGGTCTGATTTTCTGTTCAACACCGAAGTCGTCGATATTCTCAAAAGCGCCGGACGGGTATCCGGCGTTGCCCTCAGTGATGGCCGGACCCTGCAGGCCCCCGTGGTGATCAATGTGGCCGGGCCCCATTCCAGCCGCATCAATGCCATGGCCGGCATCATCGACCAGATGAACATCAAAACCAGGGCCCTGCGGGTAGAGGTGGCCCATGTGCCCAGTCCGGCAGGGGTCGACTGGGAAAACGGTGGAGTGATCACCTCCGACAGCGACACCGGGGTCTACACCCGACCGGAAACCGGCAATCACATCTTGATCGGCAGCGAAGAACCTGCTTGCGACCCGCTGGAGTATGTGGACCCGGACGATTACAATCTCGATTTCACCGACCAGTCCCGCACCCAGGTCATGCGGGAAGCCATGCGGATTCCGGACCTGCCCATCCCCAACCGGATGCAGGGTGTGGTCGACCTGTACGATGTGACCGATGACTGGTATCCTATATACGACAAGTCCAGTCTGCCCGGCTACTACTGGCCATCGGCACGAGCGGCAACCAGTACAAAAATGCACCGGTGGTCGGCGCGTTCATGGCCGACCTGGTGCAATACTGTGAAAGCGGCCGCGACCATGACGTTGAACCGCTGCTGTACCGGATGAAGTATATCGATTACACCCTGAACATCGGTTTTTTTAGTCGTAACCGCGAGATCAATGCGGAATCCAGTTTCTCGGTAATCGGCTAAAGCCACAGCCCGCAAGAGGTGGCGCTATTTGGTTTGAATAACTGGCTTTTTAATGGAAAAACCTGCAAATTCCGCACCTTGACAAGCTGAACGTAAGTTGACATACTCGAAACACTATTTTTCCGCTTTTACATAAGCGGCCTGCGACAAGGGTACCACACGCGGTATCTGCTCGGCTCTAAAACACAAGACAGTGTATCTGAGGTTCCGGACAGGGAGAATGCAAGCCTCCCTGCGAGGTATATTTTTTCATTAGGGTGAGTCCGCGACCGGGCAAAGGACCAGCGCATCCCCTCATCGGTGTCAGCGTCAATCCCTTTAGGTATAGTAGAGGGCAAGTCCGGAGCCACCTGTAAAACGTGCCATTAATCATCTCAGGATCATTGACGGATTGAATGCGTAAACTTTCCAACAACTTAAAAAGTGGGAGGAGGTAGCATCATGACGACTGAAAAGAAGGACCCGACCAACCAGAAAGTACACCCCGGCGTGGAGCACATGAAAACAGCGTTGGCCGAAAGCCGCTGTTCCCGGCGTGAATTTCTGCGCACGACGACCCTGCTGGGCGTTTCCGCCACGGCGGCCTACAGCCTGGCCTCCAAGATCCTGGGCAAGGAGATCCTGCCCGATATGATATCGTCCGCCCAGGCCGCCGGTCACATGAAAGGCGGCGTCATCAAGTTCGGTATGCAGGTACAGGAGATGGCCGATCCGGCTACCTATTCCTGGACCCAGAAATCTATCGTTGCGCGGCATATTGTCGAGTATCTCGTTGAAACCGGTCCGGACAACATTACCCGTCCCGGTTTGGCAACCCGTTGGGAGGCCTCCGAAGATCTGAAAACCTGGACGTTCCACCTGCGCAAAGGTGTCAAATGGTCCAACGGGGATGACTTCAATGCCGACGACGTGGTGTTCAACTTCACCCGCTGGCTCGACCCCAAAACCGGGTCCTCCAACCTGGGCCTGTTCGATGCCATGCTGGAACAGACCGGCAAGAAGGATAAGAAAGGCAAGCCGATCAAGCGCATGGTCAAGAACGCTGTCGAGAAAGTGGACGCGCATACCGTGCAGCTAAACCTGAAATCACCGGTGCTGTCGATTCCCGAAAACCTCTACAACTATCCCACCGCCATCGTGCACCGCGACTTTGAGAAAGAGGGTGGGGATCTGTCCAAGAACCCGGTCGGTACCGGCCCGTACACCCTGTCCGAATTCAGGGTGGGTGAACTGGCCGTCCTGAAAAAACGCAATGCGCCCTACTGGGGCGGGGATGTCAATCTGGATGAGATCCGTTTTATCGATCTGGGTGAAGATGCCGGCGCCTACCTGGCCGCCATTGCTTCACAACAGGTGGACGGGATCTATAATCTCGATCTGACCACCCTGGAAGCGGCCAAGGCCATCCCGGGCATCAAAGTGGTTGAAATTCCGTCGACCCAGACCGGCGTGATTCGCATGAAGGTTACCAAAAAGCCCTTTACCGATCGGCGTGTCCGCAGAGCTGTCCAATTGACCTGTGACGCCCAGCGGCAGCTCGATGTTGCCCATCGCGGCCTGGGGGTCGTAGCGGAACACCACCACGTTGCCACGATTCATCCCGAATATTTCAAATTGAAGCCGTTCAAGCGCAATATCGCCGAGGCCAAAAAACTGCTGGCCGAGGCCGGCTACCCTAACGGCATAGATCTGACCTGTAACATAGGGAATGCCGAGGGCGTCTGGGAACAGGATTCCGTGGCCGTCCTGAAAGAGGATGCCGCCAAGGCTGGGATCAACATCAAGATGAACGTGATGCCGCAGGCCCAGTACTGGGATGTCTGGACCAAGGCGCCGTTGAGCCTGACCTCCTGGACCCACCGGCCCCTGGCCGTTATGGTGCTGGGGCTGGCTTACCGCACCGGGGTACCCTGGAACGAGTCCAGCTATGCCAATCCCGAGTTCGATGCCGCCCTGACGGCCGCCGAATCAACGTTTAATGTTGAAGAGCGACGGGTCAAAATGGAGAAAGTCGAGCAGATACTCCAGGACGATGCCGTCCTGGTGCAGCCTTTCTTCCGGGCCGTGTTCACGGCGATTCGGGACAATGTCAAAGGCTTTGAGATGCATCCAACGCGGTATTACCGCTTTCACAAAGTCAGCGTTGGTTAACCTATATGTGTGCTTGAAAAGGGAGGGCCCGAGCGGCCCTTCCTTATCTGACCATTTTATAACCTGAAACAAAAATAGGAGGGGCCCAATGGTTGCCCTGGTAGCAAAGCGTTTCGGATTCATGGTGTTTACCATGATTATCGTATCGCTGATTCTTTTTCTTCTTCTGGAAACGGAGCTTACCGGTGATCCCGCCATCCGCGTGCTGGGACAGTTTTCCAATGAAGAACAACGGGAACTGTGGCGCGAACAGCACGGCTACAATCAGCCGGTCGCGCTGCGTTACGTGAAGTGGCTGGGAAATTTTGCCACCGGCGAACTCGGAGAATCGATCCGTTTCAAGGGCCCGGTGGCCGACGTCATGCTGCCCCGGCTGTGGAACACCGCCATTCTGGGGTTTTGGACGTTCGCCATCATGATTCCTCTATCTTTGACGTTGGGTGTTCTGTCGGGCATGAAGGAGGGGTCCAAGCTCGATCGGACCATATCGGTGTTCGGCATTATCACCACCTCAATCCCGGAATTCGCCAGTGCCGTGTTTTTCTCGGCCCTTTTCGTGTTTGGCCTGAAATGGCTGCCGGGCACCAGCAGCATGTCCTCCGGATTTGACTTCAAGCAGCTGATCCTGCCGGCCATGGTTTTGATTGTCTACGATTTCGGCTATGTGGCCCGCATGACGCGGGCATCCATGGCGGAAGTGATGACCTCCCAGTATATCCGGACGGCGGTTTTAAAAGGCCTGCCCTACCGCTCAGTGATTCTAAAGCACGCCCTGCGTAATGCCCTGATAGCCCCTTTTACGGTCATCATGCTGCAGATCAATTGGCTGCTCTCCGGGGTGATTGTGGTCGAATTCTTTTTCGCCTATAAGGGGTTCGGCGCCCTGATTCTGGAGGCATCCTTGAACAACGATATTGCCCTGCTGGAGGCCTGTGCCATGGTGGCGGTCTGCGTGGCCGTCACGACCCAGACCATAGCCGATATCGGCTATACCTTTTTAAATCCGCGCATTCGATTCAGCTAAGGAGACATATACCCATGACCACATCAACAACCCAAATGCCAACCGTTGGCTATGGTGCGGCCCTCTGGCGTGCGGTAAAATCTTTTGCGCTGCTGCGGGAGAGTTGGGTCGGCATGGTGGGAACCGCCCTTATCCTGTTCTGGGTGTTCGTGGCTATTTTTGCCCCATTGCTGGCCCCCTTTGAACCCAACTCATCGATCCAACCCTTTGCCAAACCGGGCGCGGCGGCCCTCAAGGGCGGCGGCACCTTTTGGCTCGGCACCGATCATATCGGTCGCGATATTCTTTCGCGCATCATCTGGGGTTCGCGCACCGTGTTGATCTATGCGCCCCTGGCGACCCTGTCTGCTTACACCGTCGGTATTCTCATGGGACTGGCGGCCGGTTATCGCGGCGGCTGGGTGGACGATGTTCTGTCGCGGATTGCCGACATCATTCTCTCGTTCCCGGTACTGGTGCTGTATATCATCATCATCGCAACCATCGGTGCTTCCGGTATCAATATCATCATTGCCATCACCTTTGCTTCATCCCCCGGCATCATGCGGATTGTCCGGGGGTTGGTACTGGACCTGCGCAACCGCGATTACGTGGCCGCGGCCCAGACGCGGGGCGAATCCGACTGGCGCGTCATGTTGATCGAAATCCTGCCCAACGCGCGGGGTCCACTGATTGTGGATGCCTGCCTGCGCCTGGGGTATGTCATCATCACCATCGGGGTTCTGGGCTTTCTCGGTCTGGGACTGCCGCCCCCGGATCCGGACTGGGGGGGCATGGTCAATGAAACCCGGCAGATGGCCATGGCCTTTCCGCACATGACCCTATTTCCATGCATCGCCATATCGTCGCTGATTCTGGGATTCAACCTGCTGGCGGACGGTCTGCGTGAAATTTCACTGCGCGATTAGGAGGAAAACTACGGATGAATGCTGAGCAAGAACCGGTGCTGGTCTGCAAGGACCTTTGCATCTCTTATTATACGCGGGCGGGCGAGATACCGGCCGTGGTAGATTTTTCGCTGACGGTTAATCCCGGCGAGACCATCGGTATTGTGGGAGAATCGGGCTGCGGTAAATCCACGGTAGCCATGGCGATTATGCAGTACATGGGCGCCAACGGCGGTATCAAGAGCGGCAGCATTAACTTCAAGGGCCGGGATCTGACCCAGCTGTCGGATGATGAGTTGCGTTCTATTCGCGGGTCGGAAGTGGCCATGATCTATCAGGAGCCGTTTGCTTCGCTAAACCCGAGTCTCAAGATCAAAACGCAGTTGATGGAAGTGCCGCTGGCCCACGAAAACATTACCAAAGAGGAAGCGTGGCAACGCTCTTTGCAAATGCTGCGGGACGTCAAATTGCCTGATCCGGAAAGATTGATGGATTCCTATCCGCACCAGCTCTCGGGCGGGCAGCAGCAACGCGTGGTAATTGCCATGGGCCTGCTGTCAAACCCCGCGCTGCTGCTGCTGGACGAACCCACGACCGCCCTGGACGTGACCGTAGAAGCCGGCATCGTCAAGCTGGTGGCGGATATCAGCAAGAAGTTCGGCACCTCCCAGATCTACATCTCCCACAATCTCGGACTGATTCTGGAGACCTGCGACCGGGTGTTCGTGATGTACTCCGGTGAAGTGGTAGAAGAGGGGACGATCGATTCGCTCTTCACCTGGCCCAAACACCCCTATACCCATGGCCTGTTTGCCTGCATCCCGCTGCCGACGGCGGATAAGAATGCGGCCCCGTTGAAGCCGCTTCGGGGTCAGCTGCCGTTGCCCTTCGAGCGGCCCCAGGGCTGTTACTACCACCCGCGCTGTGATCATTTCAAGCCTGGGCTGTGTGACCAGGACCATTTCAAGATGGAGCATGTGGAGGGCAGCGCGCCCGATCACCGCGTCCGCTGTCTGCGCTACAAGGAAATCGACCATCGCGCTCCAGGTGAGGTAGAGGAAGAAAAGGCACCCATCGAACTCGGCAAGCGGGTTCTCAATGTGGACAGCATGAAGAAGTACTACGAAGTGCGCGACAACTCGCTGCAAGCAATTTTTTCCGGCGAAAGAGTGCGCTATGTCAAAGCCAACGAGGAACTGAACTTTACCGCTCACGAGGGTGAAACGGTGGCGATTGTGGGCGAATCGGGCTGTGGCAAATCGACCTTTGCCAAAGTACTCATGGGTCTGGAAACCGGGACCGATGGGGAAGTGCGGCACAAGGGCAAGGATATTTCCGAGATTCAAGTCCGCGACCGCAGCAACAAACAGATCTCCTCGCTGCAGATGGTCTTTCAGAATCCGTTCGATACCCTGAATCCGAGTCACACCATCGGTAGTCAGATATCACGGGTAATCAGGAAATTCGGGGTCGAGACCGACAAAGAGAAAATCTACAATCAGGTGATGCGGTTGTTGGATACCGTGAAGCTGCCGCGTGATTTCTATTACCGTAAACCGCGGCAGCTGTCAGGCGGGCAGAAGCAGCGCATTGGGATCGCCCGGGCCTTTGCCGGGAACCCCAGCATGGTCATTGCGGATGAGCCGGTGTCTGCCCTGGATGTCTCCGTGGCCGCGGCGGTGACGGAACTGCTGATGGATATTCAGCGCGAGTATAAGACGACCCTGCTGTTCATCAGCCACGATTTGAGTGTCGTGCGTTACCTGTCGGATCGCATCGTCGTCATGTACCTCGGGCATATCCTGGAACGGGGCACGACGGAAGAGATCTTCGAGCCGCCGTATCATCCCTATACGGAGGCGCTGCTGTCGGCCGTGCCGATTGCCGACCCGGAGGTTACCAAACGGGAGATCGTGTTGGAAGGTAATCTGCCCAGCGCCATGAAACCGCCCAAGGGCTGCCCGTTTTGTACCCGCTGTCACCGGCGTATCGGCGAGATTTGTGATGAAGAAATGCCACCGGAGCAGGAGGTGGCGGACCGGCACGTCATCAAGTGTCACATTCCCCTTGACGAATTGCGCAAGATACCACCGGTCATCAATGTTCCGGACGAGTCGGAGCGTCTGCATGTCCGCGAATCAAAATAGTCCCTTTGCACCCGGCCGTTCCGGCCGGGTGCAAAGGGATTCGGCAGTCAAAAAGCTGTAGGTCCAGACCGGCTGCTGCTCACCGGATACCGTTCTCCACACAGGTTGAAAATTCTTCCCCAATGATATTCAAGACGAAGGGCAGGTGCATGTCCGGAATGGATCCGTCGCCTCTGGCGGGCAGGGCAATGGTGCTGCTCACCGGGAATTTGTAGAGCTGTTCGCAGATCTGGGGTTCCAGGAAGGCGGCTTGCGTGATCAGGACCAGGCGCGGGTAGCGGCAACCCAGCGTGGCGATTTCATCCAGGGCCTGGGGAAAGTAACGGTTCGACGTGGCGTCCAGAACAATCAGGTTGTCGTCGGATACATCATAGGCCGGATTCAGTTCCGGAAAATACCAGGCTTCGCCGGCGTAAAATGCGGATGTCTCACTCCCGGCGAGGTCTGGCGGTGGCGATTTCAGAAAGCTGTCCACATCGCGATTGTCCAGATAGCGGCGCTCCCAGCCTGCAATCCGGTCTGCCCCGAAACGCGCAACCAGCTTATCGCGGGCCTCTACTTTGACAAATTTTTCCGCAACCCGGGGATCAATGGTGACCAGGGGGCCGTGTGCGCTTTCACCGAATTGGTGCTGCTCGGCCAGCAGACGGCCGGTGCGATCCAGGTTGTTTACCCAGGATTGCCCGGCCCCGGTGGGCGGTCCGATGTAGAACAGGGATCTGTAACGGTTGTTCCGGGTCAAACTCGTCGCGATGCCTTGCTTCAGGTCCGGATTGTTCAAAAGGGCGCCCAGGGTTCCCCGTGTTTTCATAAAGTGCTCCTGGACAACGGCGGCTTTTGACGGGTCAGCCAGATGCAGGGCTTGGATAAAAAGAAGGTTAAGGGCGGCATACAGGGCGTCACTCCGGGCCTTTGTAAACGTGTGGGGCACCAAGAAAACACCGCCCCTGGCGGTGGCCGGTTCATGGCTGAGTTCGGCCGCGGGTGCCAGCAGGCAAACCCGGGCGGTCGCGGTGGCGAGGTGTTGCATCAGCCGCTCCCGGCTGGCCGGGCTGGTCGCGGCCGCCACCAACAGAACGCTGTCTCCAAAAGCCGCAGCAGATTCCACCGGGGACACCATGCGGACGGGATAGCCCAAAAGCCGGCCCCAGGTGTTGGCGGCGCTATTTATTGCGGCGGTGGCCCAGCGGTCACCGGGTATGAAAATGATCTCATCCGTATCAGAACTGTCATCAAAAAGGCTGCGCGCCAGGTGTGCCAGATTGCGTTCAACATCCAGGAACAAATCCGGGGCTGCTTTTTCAGTCAAAACCAGGCCTGTCAATTCGCGTATTTCACGATAATAAAGCTGTGCCGCAGCAGTGGCAGCATTTTCTTCCCACAGGCTGGGCTGGCTCAAATCCACTGCCGCTGGCAACGCCGCCGACAGGCGGGCATTGATGTCCCTGAGCCCGGCAAGTTCCCGCGCCGGTGACGTTCTGCGGTAAAACAGGTTGCGTCCTACCGTCATGGACTTGGCCCGATTGCGGGGCGCAATTCCCGTGGCAATGCCGCGGGCCTTGCTGAAATGGTAGGCCAACTGATAATAGAAGACCAGGTTGACAATCGGCTGCAGAACATTTGCCTGCATATCTGGTAGAAAGGCGCAGCGCCTGCTGCTCAAGTTCTCGATGGCGGCCTGTTCTTGCGACGTGATGCCGATCGCCACAAACTCGAATTGCTCGCGCTGCAGGTAATCCATTACCGACAGGGCCTCCGGTAACCTGGCCAGGCAGGTGGCATCCACCAGTATAAACGCCCGGGAGGCGGCCGCCGGTATTCCGGCATCCAGGACCTCCTGGTAGTCCAGGGTTTTACCCACGGCGGCCCAGGTGTTTTCTTCCAGTTTGAGCGCCACCTCGCCGCCTGCCTGGTCCGTGTGCAGGGCGCTGATCACAATATTGGCCGTGCAGGCGGCATAGCGGCTGGTTACGTCATCGCTAAACTGGCCGAGAGCTTCATCTTCAAGGGTCAGCGCCAGGATATGGGGGATGCGCTGCATTCTCTGCAGGTAGCTCAGCGCAGCGGCTTCACGCCCTACTCGGGACGCCAGCCAGAGGCAGAAAAGCTTGAGACAGAAGAGAACGCACACCGTACTTTTGACGCCGGACACCGTAACCTCTTCCAGGCTCAGGGTGGGGATCACCCCCCCGCTTTTGGCCGTGATCAGGGCCATATCCGCATATGTTTTTTCGGTGACCCCGATCATGACCACTTTCAGACTGGCTAACTTTTTAGCCAACATGACCATGTCGGCGGTTGTGGACGACCAGCTTAGCAGGATGGCCAGGTCTTTTTCCGGCGCCAGCAATAGCTCGGGGTCGTCGATTTCGCCGGGCCGGACGGTCAGCACATCCACTGCGGGCAAAGCTGCCTGGATAAAGGTTTTGGCAATCGTCCCCATATAATATGAGCTTCCCGTTCCAGCGATGACAATCCGTTTGAGGCCGCCCAGGTTGGTACCGAATCGGCGGCGCAACTGGCTTTTGCGGATAGCGAAATCCGGCAGCTGGTCTTCTTCCGGGGCATATTGTCTCAATATGTCCAGCAGGCGATCCGGGATTTCCTCAAGATGGGTTTCATAGAAGGAACGGTTGTGATCTTTTTTGATCTGCTCGGGACTGAGAAACGTTTGAAAAGGTTCAATGTCCGGAAGGGGCTCGCCCGCAAAGTCTGAAATTTCCATGCGTCGGGCGACACTGCCGTCGGTAATACCTGTTTCGATGCAGGCAAATATTTCTTCGCCATCCAGCGCATGCACTTCCACAGAAAAGTGTTTCAAAATGCCTTCACGCTCTGTCTTGAGCTGCGCTTTCAGTGCTTTTGATTTTTGTTTATCCACCGGGTTATTGGCGAGGGCGTCGATTTTCTCTTGATAGGCGCTCTGCGCCCGATCAAGTTCCGCCAGCTTGTCCAAGATCATTTGTTGCGGAAAGAGGCCCATGGCAGCATTGATATCCGAGACGAACATGAAGTCGTCGTTTTCAAGTCGACGCACGACAAAAGCCGGCCGGTTGTGTACGGCCACATAAAGTCGGCGCGGCGACAGCACGCTCATGCCGCAGGCTGCGACCTGCCCGCCGTTTTTTGAAATCTGGCGGGCGGCATGGATAAAAGCCGTCCGATCCAGTTCTGCGTCGGTTTTATCCTTGACCTCCTGATAAAAGGAATAATCGATGCTGTGGCTGCCGACGGCCAGGGTCTGCATATCATTTTCTACCTGGGCCAAAACGGCTGCATAGCGGCGGCGGGCCTCCTCTAGCTGCTGGTAATAATAACCCCACAAGAGGCAGTGGTATTCAGATGAATTTTCGCTCCGGAAAGAAAACCCGCCGACTTTGGTGAGAAACCGTTTAATGTTGTCTTCCGTCTGGCCGTCGAATTGACCGTTGACCACAATGCTCCTTTGGCGCTTGGCATCCACAAAGGGGTGTGCGTTTTTAACCGTTACCGCCGACTGCAGCGCCCACCGGCCATGCGCGATGATGGGCTGCGTGAAATAGCGCAGCCCGACCGGGTCGGTCTGACCCGGTATGATGGCCGTGGCATCCATGATGTCGCCGGTGGATAGACCGTTGCTTAGCATCTCTGTTAGAAAATCGTCCCGCTGCAGGCAGGTTAAGGCCGCCGCCGCCGCGCGCCCGTAGAGGTTCACTCCCTTTTCAGCCAGATACAGGGCTTTCCAGTTTACAGGGCCGGGACGCTCGTGGAGCGGCCAGTCCACCATCAGGATCTGCTCGAGCGCTTCGAGCAGTTCCGGCCGGTAGGTGAGTCGGGTCAGCAGGGCCGCATCCAGCAGTCGAAACAGACAGCCCACACCGTCCCGGTCGTAATCGGCGGGGATCTCCACCAGGGTGTCCTGCAGGCAGAGCCAGAGGGCTTTATTCGCCTGGGGATTGGCCGGAATTTGCTTGCGATGATCGGGCAGTGGTTTGGCCGCCTTTTTCCCTGATAGAATGGATTCAAAAACCCGGTCGAAACAGTTGAGGATTTCGGTTTTGTCCGACTGGATTTTGCCCTGGGTAAGCTTAGCGTCAATGACGAGCACCAGGGGCTTGCGAATGATTTCCCGGGCAACCACCGGGGCGAGGTCATAGTCCCTGATCAGCCGCAGGATCAAACGGCTTAAACTCCGGCGGGAACGGACGGCCTGTACATTCCTGGAAAACGGTCGGCCCGGTTGGCCCGGGAAGAGCCGGGCCGGGGAGTCCGTGTTCAGGTCTACCAGATCGTCAATGGTGGGATAGCCGGTGTTGCCGGTCACCGCAGTTTCGAAATGCGCGTTGGATAATCCTTCAAAGTTGATCAGCCGCTGCTGGATGGCCAGCAGCTTTTCCTGGGTGAGTCCGTCGGTCCATACGGACATGAGCTGGTGGTCATCGTTGCGGTAGATACCGTTGCCGAGGAGTTCTTCGATCAGTTGTTCTACCGATCCGACCGCTTTTCTAATCCGTATTGGCTCGCTATCGTCTCCGAAAATAGCTACGCCAGTGCTGTCCGGGGCGCGATAAATGATCGCCGACATGCCGGTCATGACACGGGTGAGATTGTTCCCGGCCCCTCCAAAATACGCTACGACACCGCACATCGCAGGCTCCCCTCAGGATGGAGTTAAGACTCCTTTAGATAGCTTTTATACGTTCTCGGATTCGGTAACGACACCGGTATTACCGCACGCACAATTCGATCAGTCTGTCCAGGTTTTCTTCCTGTTCAAAGGCCTGGATCAAATTAACCAGCGCATTTACTCTTGTTTTGCCCAGGGTGGGCGTTACCAACCATGAAAATTTTTGTTCCAGTTCCGAATCGGTGGGCGAGCTGCCGTGGGCGTCCCATCTGGCGGCCATTATTCCGGAGTTATATACCTTCCCGGTGGCGGTTGTAATTTCGACTTCCGATTCGGCTTTAGCCGGAAATTCCGTCTGGAACCGATCTTCGGCAACAATCCGGATTTTATCCATCATCGCGTGGATGTCTTTTCCGGAAAGCCTGGAGGCGAGTACCTGCGCCGGTCCGACCTCACCGTCCAGCAGGGCGGCGGCGATGGGAAAGGCAATATTATACTGGGCTTCTTCGGTGTTATTGGGATAGGCCGTACTCAGAGCGGCTGATTCTGCGAAGGTGAAAACTTTAATCTTTTCAATCTCCCCAGGATCGATTTTATGCGTGGTCATGATCTGCAACGCACCGTCTATCCCCGGCTGCGCCCACCGGCACGCCGCATACGGTTTAAAATAGAGACGCATCATTTCAAAGGTGTGTCCCAGGGTGTCAATCCAGTCATCCTCGGGGGCATCATCGAAAATCGGATTTGAACCGGTGAAGCCGCGGGCCGCCATCTTGACAGACATCAAGGCCACCAGGCAACCCCAGCCAATGCTGTCTTTGCCCATGGCGGGGTGCGCGATGCATTTCATCATGGGTGCAATCGGAGCGTGATATTCCGCTGCGCCTAAAGCGTGGCCCATCTCCTTGCGGCCCAGTCCCAGGAGTTTGCCCGCCGCGGCCGCTCCGCCGATGGCGCCCCAGCTGCCGGAGGAGTGATAGGTTGTTGAAGTCGCGTGCCGTATCAAGCCGGCCCGGATGGCGATTTCATAGCCGACGACCAGGGCCGCTAAAAAATCCGGACCGGAGGTCCCGGGGGTGATTTCGCCGGCGGCCAGAATTACCGGTAGGATGCAGGCGCCGGGGTGACCCTTGATCGGCCGGTAACCGTCATCGATATCCAGCGCATTGGCGGCAAAGCCGTTGACCAGGGCGGCTGCTGATGCCGAAGTTTTACCGCCCCGGACCAGAATGGAAGCCTCAGCATGCTTGAACTGATCCAAGACGAAGGCGTGCATCAACCCGGCAACCGGCGTCTGGTGGCCGGCCAGCATGGCGCCGAGGGAATCCAGCAGGCAGCGTTTGGCCTGGTGCTGGACATCACCGGGCAAGCGCGCCCAATCCGTTTCCAGGATAAAATCAAGTGCGGCGTCGTTTTGTTGCATGCACACCATCCATACGCCCAGGAGAAATCAAACTACGCGTTTTCCATAGGCAGCCTCAGGATTTGATCAGGCCGGCCCGGACCGCTTTCAGATACCGCATGCAGAAATCGTCGTTTCCCAGCAGCATGTCGGCGGTCCGGATGGTGGCCATGATACCGGTATCCAGGGGATCGATGATAGCCGCGTCCATGCCGGCCGCCATCATCAGGGTAACAAAGGTCCGGTTGATGATCTTTCTTTCCGGCAAGCCATAAGAGATGTTGGAAAGGCCGCCGGTGATATGAACGTCCGGAAGGTTCGCTTTGATCTGCCGTACCGCGTCCAGGACCATATTGCCCTTGGTGATATCCGTACTGATGGGCTGCACGAGAGGATCGATATAGATGTCCACCTGATTGCATCCGACGTCTTCAAGCGCAGACACCAGGTTTTCGGCCCTGGTTACAATATCAGCGGCTGAGGCCGGCATCCCGGCATCATCCATGCAGAGGGCAATAATTTTACATGTCTTGCCCTTTAAAAAGGGCAGCATGGTGTCAAAGCGCTCTTTTTCGAGGCTGATCGAATTGATCATGGGTGGCTTGTCTGCCCTGGCGTAGGCCATTTCCAGGATAGCCGGATCAGGGCTGTCCAGGCAGAGCGGCACGCTGGAAACCGGAACGATGACCTCCAGCAGCCACTGCATGTCCGCCTGTTCGTGCCCGATGCGGGCCCCGGCATTGACGTCGATGAAATCTGCGCCCGCTTCGATTTGCCGGGCAACATCCGCCCGGATATAGTTGTCATCCCGGTCGGCGACCGCGGCCTGGACGTTTTTCCGGGAAGTATTGATCCTTTCGCCGATGACCTGGAACATGAGTGAACCTCCTCTGTGCCCATTTAACTGCCCAACGCCTTTGCTTTTTTGGCGGCCGATCCGGCATCCGGGGCAAATGCATCGGCCCCGATGTCATCGGCAAAGGCCTGGGTTACCGGGGCGCCGCCCACCATAATTTTGACCTGGTTGCGCAACCCGCTTTCAACTACCGCGTCGATGGTCTGTTTCATCATCGGCATGGTGGTGGTCAACAGGGCTGAAAGACAGAGCAGGTTCGCGTTTTTCTCCTTGACCTGTTTGACAAATTCTTCGGGTGCGATATCGACCCCAACGTTGTGAACCGTCAGACCGGCGCTCTCCATCATCATGGCCACCAGGTTTTTGCCGATGTCGTGCAGGTCGCCTTTCACCGTACCGATGACCGCACAGCCCCGGGCCGAAGTTGCATCCTCGCCCAGCAGCGGTTTGAGAATTTCAACACCCTTGCCCATGGCCTGGGCGGCCATGAGAACTTCCGGAATGAACATGTCCTCATTCTCCATCTTTTCACCCACGATATCCATGCCGGCTATCAAGCCTTTGTTGAGGATGTCGCCGGCGGGGGTGCCCTGCGCCAGGGCGTCGTTGACCAGCTGGAGCAGTCGGGCTTCATCGAGGTTCACCAGGGTCTCTTGGATTGCGTTGAAATCTGTCATGGGCGTCTTCCTTTGCTTTGGGTTGGCACTTATAGTCTGACGGACCGTTGCGATTCAATCTTACAGCAGGATATTGAAACGGGCTCTGATAGCCTGGTCTATGTCTTCCGGGATATACATCGGATTCGGGTTGGCCAGCAGCTGCTTGGCCTTTTCAAGTGCCCGTTGCCGTATATCGAGACTGCCTTCCTCCGCCCACTTTTCCCGGCTTTTCCGATCGGTGACGCCATTGCCGCTGAAGTATTCCGTGCGCAGGTGGGTCATGGTGTGCGGTGCCATCATGAAATTCCCGCCGGGGCCCACCGCGTCAATGATTTCCAGGGCCAGGTGCTCTTCATCAACGTCGATACCTTTCAGGACCTTGCAGCAGTTGCCGTTTACTTCGTCATCGATGACGAATTGTTCATAAGCGATGGTCAGCATGGATTCCAGCATGCCGGCACTGTGGTGGACGTAGTTGGAGCCGCCCATGGCTGCCAGCAGGGAGGTAAAGGCTTTTTCATAGCCGGCCTGGGCATCCGGCAGTTTGGAATCGGAAAGCCCCGATGAGTTGTAATTGGGCACTTTGACGTGATCAGATAGCTGGTGAATAGCCGCGTTCATCATGCCGCATTCCACGGCCCCACCCGAGTATCCCATGGTTTTAAGATTTGCGAGGCCGGGAATGCCGCCGTAGAGCAGGGGGGCACCGGGGCTGGTCAATTGGCAGATAGTGATGCCGGCCAGTTCTTCGGCGTGCAGTTGGGCCAGGGTGCCGGCCATGGTCAGTGGGGATGTCGATCCCGCCATGGGCGCACTGGAAAGAGCAACCGGAATACGACTGCGGTTGGCGGCCTGCATGATTAAGGTGGAGTCCGTGCAAAGTTTCAAGGGGCTGATGGCAAAGCAGGTAATGACCGAGATGAACGGTCTTTCCTGGAGCCTTTCCAGTCCGCCGGCAATCATGGCAGCCATGTCAACCACATCCTGAAACCCCTTCTCATCATTGACCCCGGACATAACATGCTTTGAGGTTGCTTTCAGGCAGGCGTAAAACCAGTTGACGTTGTAGTCTTCCACTTCGATGTCGGAGGTGACGCAGGGTTTGACCAGGAAGTGAATATTTTCCAGTTGATCCACCAGCCGGGATACGTCGAACAGATCTTTGAGGGTGGGGGGGCGAGCCACACCGGTTTCCGGATCCAGGATTGTAAGGGCGGTACCGCCGGTTCCCAGATACACCCTGTCTTCGGCCAGGTGCAAATCGTGTTTGGGATCTTGCCCGTATAGAACGACTTTTTCAGGCGCCTTGGCAACTTGTTCAAGAATCAGGTCCGGCGGGAAGGTGATTTTCTTTTGCGTTCGGTCGACTGCGGCGCCGTGGTCCGCCAGCATTTGAACCGTGTCTTCAAGCCCATCTTCATAGGTCATGCCGGTGGTTTCCAGGATCTGCAAAGCGGCGGCATGCAACGTATCGATTTGCTCCGGAGACAGGGGGCGATACTGACCGCCCGGAAGGCCCATTAACGTCATGGTATGCTCCTGGGTAATGGGTATTTAGAAGCGGTTTCAAAACCTCCCCTCGGTCCCAATCTCTGTGTTGGGCGCTCGATTCAGATCCTCGAAATACTTTAGAGTATTCCTCCGGTCGGAACCTCGCGGCCGCCTTGACCTTGAATCCGATTGAAGCTTTTGAAACCGTTTCTAGGAAGATTTCTCCTAATGGCATTCTCTGGCATGCCTGTCAAGCACAATGTAACAAGGATTGTCAAAAAAGCGGAGGCCAGGCAAATATTGGGTGCCCTTTGTTAGTTTTTGTTACCTCTTCGTTCCGGGTTCAGGTGCCAGGTATCGGCCTCGGTCCGTATGATATGGTCCAGGATTGCATCTTTGGAAGCTGTCAACTCTTTGAGGAGGGCTTCGCGCGCACCATGCACGTCGTGGGCCTTCAGCCTGGCGATCAGTCGCTGGTGAATGGTAGCCATATCCCTGCCGGAATGCACCATGATCATAAATCGCGCCAGGCGGTCATGCAGGTGACCCACCTGGCGGGCGAGTTCCTGGTTGCGGGAGGCCCAGGCTACCAGGAAATGAAAGTTACGATTTTCCTCCGTGTATCGCCAGTAAGCCTCGTCTGTATCTGTTGTATAGCCCGCGTGCACTTTTTCCAGGCGCACAATTTCGCTGGGAGATATGTTGGCGGCGGCCATTTCCACGGCGGCCAGTTCCAGAATGGCCCGCAGATCCAACATGTCGGTGAGTTCTTTCAAGGTCACCCGGGTCACATAATAGCCGGATCGCGGTTTGATAGTGAGCAGGCCCTCTTGGCTGAGCATCAGCAGGGCATCCCGAATCGGGGTGACACTGGTCCCGAAATCGGCCTTCATTTGTTCGACCGCCAGTCGTTCCCCGGGTTTCATCTGGCTGGTGATGATAGCGGTCCGAATCTGTCTGTAAATGGCGTGTTTAATGGCACTCTTATTGGAGGGGGGCATGCAACGCTCCTGTCGGCCCAGTGGTCGCCTTGCGGCCGGCAGGTGGCCGCAGGACACAAATGTTAATAGTTGCGACATTGTACAGTAAAACTTTGACTTTTAAAAGATTTAAATGTATTAAAAGTCTATTTTGATATATCAGAGAGGGCAATTATGATATCAACACACGAAGTAAGCCTTAATAGTGCCCGGTACACTCGCATGGGGACCCCAGAATGTAAAAAAATTCACATGGCGACCCTGGAAATTCTCGAAAGGACGGGTGTCGATGTGCATGACGAACAGGCCCGATCCATCCTGCGGGAAGGCGGGGCGCACAGCGACGGCATCCGGGTCCGGGTACCGGAGCACATGGTGGCCGCGGCGCTGGCCACCGCGCCGGAACGCATCACCCTCTACGACCGAAATAAAACGGTTGCCCTGCGGGCCTGGGGGCACAACACCTATTTCGGCGGTGGGTCGGACTGCCTGAACATCCTGGATCATAAAACCGGTGTTCGGCGGCAGCCGGTTCTACAGGATGTGGTCCAGGCTGTACGGGTCATGGATGCGCTCGAGGAGATAGACTTCGTTATGTCGCTCCTGTTGCCCGGGGATGTCCATCAAAGTATATATGACCGCTACCAGATGGAGGTGATGCTGAACCATACGACCAAGCCCATTGTCTTCGTGTCCCCCGATTTCGAGGGCTGCCGGGCGGCCGTGGAAATGTGTGCGGCGGTGGCCGGCGGGGAAGAGGCCTTCCGGCAATACCCGTTCGCCACCTGTTATATCAACGTGACCTCCGGCCTCGTTATTAATGCCGAGGCCTTGCAAAAATCCATATACCTGGCTGAAAAAGGCCTGCCCCAACTCTGGATTCCCCTGAATGCCGGCGGGGTCAATTCGCCGGCTACCACCGCCGGGTGCATGGCGTCCATGAATGCCGGCATCTTGCTGGGGGTGGTCCTGTCCCAGCTGGTCAAAGCGGGGGCGCCCATTGCCGTACCGGGCTGGAATGGCGGCCCCTATAACCTGCAGACCATGGTGGGCAATTATGTCCTGGCCGATGAGCAGGGCGTGGCCACCTCCATGGGTAGATATTATAACCTGCCGGTATTCGGTCTCGGCGGTTCGACGGATTCCAAGGTTTTAGATCAGCAGTGTGGTATCGAGATGACCATCAGCCTGATGACCGCTTTGCTCCATGGGGCCAACATTGTCCACGACGTGGGATTTATGGATTCCGGGCTGCAGGGGTCGCTGCAGCTGCTGGTAATGGCCAATGAGACCATTGGTTTTTTAAGAGCCGCCACCCGGGGCGTACCGGTAGATGAGGAAACCCTGGCCCTTGATGTAATTGACGAACTGGGCCCGACTGGCGACTATCTCCAGCATGCGCACACGCTGAAGCACTACCGGGAGCCCTTTTACTCAAAACTGTTCGATAAGGGGTCGTATGCCCGCTGGGAGAAAAGGGGCCGACTGACCATGGAACAAAGGGCGGCAGGGGTGGTGGATGACATCCTGGCGAAGCATACGATCGCCCCACTTTCCGAAGATGTTCAGGCCCGGATAAAAGCCATTGTCGCCAAGGAACTGGCGTGGATCGACGACAAATCTTTGAGATAGCTTCTAAAGAGAAGACATACTGGGGGTACTAATCATGTCGCAAGACAAGCACTTTTTCCTGCGGGATCACTGGGTCTACAATCCCGAGACGCCCACGCCGGTAAACAAGGACGCCGGCCGATCAATTGAGACGAATGCCCTTCACGCAGGCTTTCATCCGTACCGGAACCAGGCGGATTTCAGGTCCTTTACACCGCCGCTGGTCCAGTCGGTGACGTTTCCTTATGAAACCTTCGACCAGATCCCCTGCCCGGTGTATGGCCGGACCCGTACACCTACCAATACGGTCCTGGAGCAGCGGCTGGCGGCGCTGGAAGGCGGGGAGGCTTGTCTCACCGCCGGTTCCGGCTCCCAGGCCTTGTTTGAACTGATATTTACCCTGGCCCGGCCGGGAGACAACGTGGTTACGTCACTCAATATCTTCGGCGAAGGTTACAAACAGGCGGCCGATATTTTTCCCCAAAGGTGCCAGGTTGCCTTTCGGTTCGTCCAGGATCCGGCCGACCCCGACTTCTGGACCCGGGAAATGGACGGCAACACAAAGCTTGTCTGGGTGGAGACCCCCAGCAATCCGTGCCTGTTTATTACCGATATCGCGAAGGTGGCAGCCGCGGCCCATGCTACGGGGGTGCCCCTGCTCGTGGACAACACCGCCGCGACCGCAGTCCTCCAGCGCCCGCTCGAACTGGGAGCGGATTTTGTGCTGCTGTCGATTTCTAAATTTCTGTCCGGCAATGGGGCCTTGCTGGGCGGCGCGCTGGTAGGGCCTGAAGGCCTTGTCGAAGATATCCGCTGGAATACGACCGAGTTCGTGGGGGCCGTCATGCCGCCTATGGAGGCCTGGATGACCCTCCAATGCTTGGAAACCCTGCCCATGCGGATGCAACGGCACAGCACCAATGCCCAGGCTGTGGCTGAGTTTCTACAATCCCATGCCAAGGTAGCGTGGGTAAATTACTCCGGGCTGGCCGACCATCCCCAGCACGAACTGGCCGGTCGCCAGATGAGCGGTCACGGCGGCCTGCTGTCCTTTGTGGTCAAAGGCGGCGTTGACGGGGCGGCCACGGTCATGAACAGCCTGAAACTGATCGTACACGCGGTAACCTTCGGCACCAGCCGGACCATCTGCATGCACCCGCCGACCATCACCCATGAGCACATGACGCCGGCTGAACGCGAACGGGCCGGTATTGCTGACGGTCTGATCCGGTTGTCGGTCGGACTAGAAAATCTCGAAGATCTAATTGCTGACCTCGATCAGGCGTTGGGCAAATTGGATTAGTTTCAAAAAATTTATTTGCCTAAGATCGAATCCGCGGAAAAAATTCGGCCTCCCAAAGGGAGTTGATCTTTCAGTTATAGCGTTGATAACATCTGCAGCAGGTTACGATTTTGAATCATCTTGTTACTTTTCTTGTGCGTACAAGAAAAGTAACCAAAAGAAAACGCCCATAAGGCGCAGCCCTGCGGGCTGCCCTGTGCTTCTCGGAAAGGGCGCGCTCAGCAAACTCGCTACGCTCAGACAAGCACTTCGCTCTCTTCGCCCTATCCTGCGATGCTCGGCGCGTCTTAAAGGGGGAGGTCAAAACCAATTAGATTGTGATTCTCTTTGTTTGTGATAGGCATTAGAAGCTATTTCAAAAATGGATTTTGGTTCAAGGTCAAGGCGGGCACTATATTCTAACCGGAGAAATACTATTGTATTTCGAGGATTTGGATTTAGTGCCCAACGCCGAGATTGGGCCAAAAGACTTTTTTGAAATTGCTTCTACGCTTCTTTTCCGATCCTCAGTACCTCCCGGCAGTAGCGAATGCTTCTTTTGACAGTGTCCAACTCTAGCTGCAGGGCAGTGTCTTTGTCTTCCAGGCTGAATCCCATTTCTGTTTCGATGTTGATCCGGTTGCCGGGTGATTGGTCTCTCAGAAGGTTGTAGGCGGCCTGCATATCGATGTCGCCATCGCCTACGGCGACTCCCCGGACCCGGAAGCCATCCCGGCAAAACTCGACCCGGTCATCCCGGAAGTGGTTGGTAAAGGCGACCGGGGCCAGGTTCTCGATTGCTTTCATGGGGTCTTCTGCTACGTGCCAGGCATTTACCGTGTCTATACAGGCGCCGACAAACGGATGGTCGACCTGTTCGAGAACCCACAGGATCTCTTCTGAGAAGCTGTCGCAATGGTTCTCAAGGGCCAGGCGAATGGCATACGATTCCGCCTGGGGCGCCGCCTGCTGCAGCCGTTCAACCGTTTCCTCGAGATAGGGTCTGACCTTCGGATGAAAGCGGCTGCCGGCCCGGGGCCGTGGTCGGGGAATCTCCATGCCGATCTTGAGCACGTCGGCGCCGATGGCCCGGGCGGTTTCCAGGCCTGCGGCCAGGTCGTGCTGGATACCAATGCCGAAGCCGCCCAGATCAAGGGACAGGTTATATTCTAGGTACAGGCCTTTTTCGGCTGCCGTGGCGCCGACTTCCTTGAGGTAGGTCCCCTCCAGGTTTTCCAGAACGCCGTCGTCCAGGTGAAATCCGTCCAGGCCGAGCTCGAGGCCCAGGTCGAAAAGTTCAAAGGTGCTCAGCTGTCTTTCCCAGGGCAGTTCAAAGCCGGCCCAGGCCTGGCCAATGCCGTGCAGATAAAGGCTGTAAGTGTGCAATCCCAGGCGCATGGTTTGCGGACTGGTTTTAGCGGTGCTCATTACGTTGCTCCTATCCCCAGGACGTTCCGGCAAAAGGCGATACTGCTTTCCAGGGCGGCCCGCTCCATATCAAGGGCCCTTTGCATATCGTCCCGGGGACAATCCAGGTCGAGTTCTATGTTTATTCTCTGCATAGCAGGGTTGGCGCTGATCAGTTCATAGGCGGTCTCCATATCCAGGTCGCCTTCCCCCACGGCGGCTCCGGTGAGCCGGAAACCCCACGGTTCAATTATGATTTGATTGTCCCGAAAGTGGTTGGTAAAGGCCCGGGGCGCCAGATTGCGAATGGCCGTGATCGGATTTTCCGTGACGTGGAGGGCATTCACGGTATCGATGCAGGCCCCGACCAGCGGGTGATCGATCTTGCCCAGCAGCCAGAGCACTTCCTCGGAAAATGCGTCTGTGTGGTTTTCCAGGGCCAATTTTACCCCGGTTTTTTCTACCAGCGGCAGGGCCCGGCGCACTTTTGCCATCACATCTTCCAACTGGCGCTTGACGTCGGGATGAAATTTGCTGGCCGCCACCGGCCGGGGGCGGGTGATGTTCATGCCGATCTTGGCGATATCGGCACCGATACTGTGGGCCACGGCAACGCCTGCCTCAATATCCTGCTGAACGCTGGAATCATAGTGGCCGCTTGGCAGCGCAAAGTTGTACTCCAGGTACAGGTTCCGGTCAGTCGCGTATTCCTTTACCCGGTTAAAATAAGGTGAGCCCATTTCGTCGAAGGCCTTGGCATCGAGGTGCAGACCCTCCAGTCCCAGCGTGACTACATAATCCATCATTTCAAACAGGGTGATCTGGCGGGCCCACGGCAGTTTGAAACCGGCCCAATCTTCAGCCACCCCGTGATGGTACAGGCTGTAGGTGTGCATTCCCAGGCGCATGGTATTGTCCTTTGAAGTCACTTCTGCTCAATTATTGTTAATTCTCCCTTGTTAACATGACGCTGTCCGGCCGGCCGATCAGGCTGGCTGCGATGGTCCGGCCCAGGAAGACCGGGTCTCCGGCGGCCGTGGCCGGAATGCGGTCTTCGGTTTTAAAAGCGACGTCCCGGCAGCTGGTACCGGCCGTGGCCGCTCGCTGTCGGACGATGCGGGTCAGTTCATCCCGGGCAAACCGGTCGGCTGTCTCGAAGGCGTCGAATTGACGGTTGCCGGCGATCCCTTCCACCCTGAAGCCGCCCAACTCGTCGGGTACAATGTGCACTTGTTTGCGGATAACTACCTGGCTGGTGATGGCCCCGATAGCGTTGGCCACATCCGCGTCTTCGGGGATGATGGCCTGGGTCCCCAGGGGTTCTACGGCGGTGGGTAGAAAATGGCAGATAGGTGCGCCGACCCCGATAACCGGCTGTTTGAGGTTTATGGAGACATCGTAAAGAGGGTTGTCTCCGGTCAGCAGGGTGTCAATCAAGGTCTGGCAAACCGGGCAGTCGTCCAGTGCGGCCGGGTCAACCTCTGCGTCCAGTTGCCGTTTCAGCAGTTCCAGGGATAGCCGCCGAACCCCCATACTCAGTAACTTTCGGACCATGTCCGCCGGTTCCTGGCCGGCCAGGGCGGCAAACAGGCGGTAATAGTCATGGACCGCTTGCGTGTCCCACCTTGTAAACTCACCGGAGATATGCAGCAGGTCCGTCAGCGTGAGGCCGCAGCGCTGTAAGTGGAAGGTTTCTTCCAGTCTTTGCAGCGGCAGGGCGTCTTCGGAATAACCGCCCATTTCATGGAGCAGTTCGGCAATAGAGTACGGGCGGTTCTGCAACCGGCGGAGGAGTTTTTTTTCAGCAGCCGTCATGGTCGTGTTTTGCTCAGCGCCGGTCAGGGTCAGCACTTGCAGGCGGCTGCTGCTGCTGCCCGGTTTGGGCGGATTGTCTTTCAGAAACGCCAGGGCCGCCGGCGTCCCGCTGTGATTCGAGCCCAGCCATGCTATTGGCGCTACTCTTCGAGGGCCGATACGGAACACACCTTTTTCGAATCCGATCAAGCTATCCCCACCCAGTCCGACCGTGCGGATCTCGAGGGCCTGCACATGGGTCCGGTGCCCGCCGACATTGGCCCCCTTTACGTTCAGGCTTACCAGGTTGTCTGCCAGGGCGGCCGTGTCGGTTGTCGTACCACCCATGTCCACGACCAGGGCATCCTTGATCCCGGTCAGGTACCGGGCACCGGCCACACTCGCCGCGGGGCCGGAAAGAATCGTTTCGACCGGTCTGCGTCTGGCCAATTCGGCGCTCATCAGGGTCCCATCTCCTTTCACGACCACGGTCGGTGCTTTTATACCCATGGCTGCCAGGACTTTTTCGAGATCTGCCAGCAACCCGGTAAGGCGTGGTACAATGCGGGCATTGAGCAGGGCGGTGACCGCCCGGGTGTGAAAGTTCAAATTGTCGGATAGTTCATGGCCGCAGGTAACAAACAGACCGGTCTGCTGCACCAGAATTTCTTTGACCTGAAGTTCGTGGACCGGGTTGACGGCACCGGCATACCCCGAAACGGCAAAGGCGGTCACATCAAAGTCGGCCACCATCCGGTCGGCGGCCCGTTTGACCTGTTCCGGATCTATGGCCGCGATTTCCCGCCCGCTGATATTCAGCCGTCCCTGGAGAACGGCTTGCGGCTGGTAGGCAATCACCTCGGTGGGATCAAGATCGTGTGGCGGCATGAGCAGCATGCCGACTTTCTGGCCTTCATTTTCCACGATGGCGTTGGTGGCCAGAGTGGTGGACAGGGAAACCAGTTCCGCCTGCAGCAGCATATCCTGGTCCAGTTTCTGTAGTGCCCGGTGGATGCCCTGGGTAAAATCCCACTTGGTGGTCAGGGCTTTGCTTTTTCCCAGGGTTTGATTTTCGACCAGATTATAGATGACCGCATCGGTGTAGGTGCCGCCGGCATCGATACCCAGGCCGGTTGTTATAAAGGCGGTGGAGGGTGGTTCCCGGTCTTCGATTTCTATCCCGGCGGCCTGATCCGGTATAGTCGGCAAAGCATCTTCTTGCCACAATGGATTGGCCACCAGGGTGGATCGGATGGGGTCGAAACCGATGACGTGTTCGGGCGGGACCCGCAAGACTTCGGCGGTCGACTTTTGGACGGTGAGCATCTTCTTGAACAAGGTCCGGCTGCCCTGGATTTTTTCGTAGCGCCAGTTGTATTGGGCCGCCATTTCCCGGGCCAGGTGTTCGTGCCGGCCAGAGGCGCCCGCGCCGGTTTCGATAAACGCCGCCCGCTGGTAATTTTTCTGCCAGGAGTTAAGGAAATCAAAGGTTTGCCGGGCAGCTGCCTCCCCGTGCTGAGCTACCAGATCGTCGTAATCGAGTTTTTTATCGCCGAAGTAGGTCCAGCGGCCCTTCTGGGATCCGGGGTCGGTCTTTTCCCGGCACCAGCCGGTAGAGAGATAATAGGTGCACGGGTATTTCTTGAATTCAAGCTGGTAGGCCCGGTCACCGCCCAGAAAGAGGGCAATGCAGTCATGTACGCGCGGTAGGATCAAGGGTACGGTAGTAGCCTGCACACCGATGGTGCCTTTGCCGCAGATGCCGTATCCAATGACAATGCGGTCGCAGTCAGCGTTCACGGACAGTTCGTCGATGGCGGCCTGGAGTCGTTCCCGGAGCAGTTGCGGGTTGTTGTGCAGACCGGCTTCCAGGAACTTGAATTCTACATCGAGCCCCAACTCGGCTGCGCTTTCTTTTAAATCGGGAGCCAGGACGGCACAGGCAATGATGTGGGCTTTCTTCTTCAATCCGAGTTCCTATTATTACTGTTGGCTACTCTTTTGTATCGCCTTGTCACTTTTCTTGTGCGTACAAGAAAAGTGACCAAAAGAAAACGCCCATAAGACGCGGCCCTGCGGGCTGCCCTGTGCTTCTCGCAGCGGGCCGACGCTCTGAAACTCGCTACGGTCAAACAGCCAGAGCGCCTTTTTCGCCCCCTGCTGCGATGCTCGGCGTGTCTTAGAAGGGATGTTCAAACCCATTTAGATTGCCAGCCCTCCTTAGTAGGCGTCCACTTGCTTCCCGCATTGCTAGAGGGCTCTTGTCCCTCTATCCCTATTCGGGTGCAGGCGGGACCATAACAAGCTTGCCGGTGAGTGTTTTTGACAGAAAATCCTTCTGGGCCTGGATTATCTCCTCCAGGGAATAATGTTTGGCCACCACCGGCCGAATTTCATTTTTTTCGATGTACGTGACCAGGTTCTGGAAAACCACCGGGTCCTGGTAGGTGCAGCCCAGGAACGTCAGGTCCTTCAGGTACAGGGTTCTGACATCCAGTTCCACGACCGGACCGGCAATGGCGCCGGCCACGGCATAACGGCCGCCCGTTTTAAGCACATCCAGCAGCCGGGGCCATTGGGGACCGGCCACCAGGTCGCAGATCACGTCCATGCTTTCCCGACCCAGCGCCTGTACGAGATCTGTTTCGCGGGCGATGACCCGGTCGGCCCCCAGGTTTTGGACCTGTTCGGTTTTGGCCTTGCCGGCCACGGCAATGACCTCCGCTCCTCTTCTTTTCGCCAGTTGGACGGCGGACGAGCCCACCCCGCCCGAAGCGCCGGTAATCAGGACCCGATCACCTCCCGATACTTCCGCGCGGTGGAGCATATTTTCTGCGGTGGACCAGGCACACGGGATCGAGGCCAGCTCAATGTTCGACCAATCGGACTGCAAGGGATAAGCAGTCACCGACCGCACCGCCGCATACTGGGCGAACCCACCGTTGATTTCCGAGCCCATGGTGATGCAGCGCCAGGGTTCTCCGGACGGGTGGGGCTGCATGGGGGCCACGATTACCCGTTCGCCCAGTCGGGACGGGTCTACCTGTTCACCAACTCCGACGATGCGTCCGCAGACATCCGCGCCCTGGATGCGTGGAAACGTCAACGCTTCGCCCGACCAGGACCCGGTTCCGGATGCCAGATCGTCGAAACCGTCCTGGGCACCGTCGTCAGTAGCCGCGGTAACGGAGGGCGCATACCAGCCGATACGGGTATTAATGTCCGTGTTGTTGATCCCGCAAGCCAGGACCTGGATGAGAACCTCATCTGCAGCCGGCGTCGGTACGGCAACATCCCGACGATATTCGAGTTTGTCAAAGCCGCCGTGCCCGGTAAGGAGCACCGCGGTCATGGTTTGAGGTATATTTGCCGGCATCGAGGCCTCCTTTAACGTGTGGCGTTACATTAAATGGTTGCAGATTTTTCCGGAAAATGTAAAAAATTTTTACAGTAAAAAGTGTAAAGGCCTGTCTTTTTATGGTGGCCGGCGGTCTGGCTTCCGGAATTAATATCCACCTTTCTAAATGAAATCGGGGGTGCGGCACAATGAAAATCGCGCTTGCCAGTTGAAAAAAACAGTTCCCTCCGACAGGGCACCTGGTTTTTTACACGGCCGGCCGTTCAGGCCGGGGAAATAGCGTCCCGTACCTTCCAATTGGTATACTAAGTGCAGTATAATCACTCTTTAGGGTTTTCTAGAAGTTATCTCAAAAAATGGATTTTGGTTCAAAATGACGCGAAGCTAATGCCTAACGTGGTGCAAGGCGACCGCGAGGTTCCCCGCGTTGCGGGACTTCCCGCCATGAATCCTCAACTGTGGGTCGCAACCAGGAGGAATATTGGAGTATTTCGAGGACTTGAACCGAGCGCCCAACGCCGAGTTTGGGCAAAAGACTTTTTTGAGATAGCTTCAAACCGGAGGACACAACCCAACCGTGACTGAAAAGGAGGTTTACACATCATGAAAACCAACGCAAGGGTCGCCATTATCGGGGGAGGGGCCATCGGTGTCAGCCTGGCCTATCATCTGGCAAAATACGGGTGGGACGATGTGGTGCTCATCGAGAAACACGAGCTGACCTCCGGCTCCACCTGGATGGCCGCCGGCAACTGCTCCTACTATCATTCCAGCTATTACTGCACCCAGGTAAACATCAAGAGCATCGAAATCTTCAAGCAGTTGGAAGAAGAGACCGGGCAGTCGCCCGGCTGGCATACGACCGGGTCCATTCGTACCGCCGACAACCCCGACCGGCTCGACGAACTGGGTTATTACTACTCCATGAATCGTTGCCTGGGCCTGGATGTGAGTTTTGTAAGTCCCGAAGAGATCGGTAAACTGCACCCCCTGATGGACACGACCGGGCTGTTGGCTGGACTCTACTGGCCGGATGACGGCGATGTGGACCCAGCTTCGATGACCCAGGCCATGGCCAAAGGCGCCCGCAGCTACGGCGCTGAACTTATTCTGCACACCCAGGTGACCGCAATAGAGCAAAAACCTTCTGGTGAATGGCTGGTAAAGACCGACAAAGGCGACATCACCTGTGAATATGTCGTCAATGCCGCCGGCCTTTGGGCCCCGCAGGTTTCGCAAATGGTTGGGTTGGAAATTCCCTCCATTGCTATCGCCCACACCCATATTCTCTACGAGACCATCAATGCGGTCGTCGAGCGGGATACCATGCTGCCACTGGTCCGCGATCCGGACCGTTCCATTTATCTGCGCCAGGAGATGGACAGCTTGATCCTGGGCATGTATGAAGCCCACGGCCAGCAGTGGAAAAAGCACGGGGTCCCCTGGGATTACGCCCAGGAGGAGTTGAATCCCGATATCGACAATATTGCCGATTGTATAGAAGCCGGCATTGAAAGGTTTCCGGTTCTCGGCGAGACCGGTTTTAAGCATGTCACCGCCGGTCCGATTACCTACACGCCCAATGGCGACCCCCTGGTGGGTCCTGCCTATCCGCTGCGCAATTTCTTCCAGGCCTGCGGCTACAGCTTCGGCATTACTCAGGCCGGTGGTATCGGGCACTACCTGGCAGGCTGGATCATGAACGGTGAGCCGGAAATCGATCTGTGGCATGTCGATTCCCGGCGGTTCGGCTCCTATGCCAACTGGGCCTATAATCATGAGAAAATCGCGGACACCTACCCACGGCTCTATTCTATCTTCTTTCCCAATGAGTTTCGCGATGCCGCCCGTCCTAACCGGACCAGCCCGATCTATGCAAAACAAAAAGCAGCCAACGCGGTTTTCGGCGACTATTTTGGATGGGAGTGCCCCAACTATTTTGCTCCCGAGGGGGCCGACCTTTATGAGCAGCCATCCTGGAGACGATCCAACGCGTTTGAACAGGTCGGCCGGGAATGCACCCATATGATGAACCATGCCGGCATCATCGATTTGACCCGTTTTGCCAAAACCTGGATTTCAGGGCCCGGCGCCCGGGATTGGCTCAACCACATGACCTGCCAGAACGTTCCGGAGAAAGACGGGCAGATTGCCCTGTGCCCCATGCTGGACCATAACGGGAACTTTAAATCCGACATGACCATCACGCGAGTGGATGCGAACAACTATTTTTGCGTCACCGCCAGTGTGGGCAAACGCCATGATCAGCACTGGATGCTCCTCAACCTGCCCGCAGACGGGTCGGTGCAGTTGGAGGACCTGACCTATAAAATGGGCTGCCTGGTGCTGGCCGGACCAAACAGCCGAGCGATACTTGAGAAAGTGGCCTACGGCGATGTGTCCAACGCGGCGTTTCCTTTTTCCACCTGCCGGGAACTTTACGTCGGCCGGACCAAGTGCCGCGTCAACCGCATGAACTATGTGGGCGAACTGGGGTATGAAATATTTCATCCGATCGAACAGCAGAACGCTGTTTACGAAACCCTGATGGCGGGTGGTCAGGAATTCGACCTGCAGATGGTCGGCATGCATGCCATGGATTCGATGCGCCTCGAAAAAGGCTACCTGGCCTGGAAGAGCGAAATGAATGTGCATCACACCCCGCTGGAGACCCCCATCGTCTGGACCGTGAAGCTGAACAAAGACTTCATCGGCAAAGCGGGGATCGTAAAACAGAAAGAAGCCGGCGTACCGCTGCAATTGGTCGGTATGGTCGTGGAGGCCAAGGATTCCGATCCCTGGGGCTACAACCCGATCCTGAAAGACGGCGAGCGCATCGGCATGACATCCTCCGGCGGATACGGACATCGGGTCGGTAAAAGCATTGCCATGGGTTATATACCACCCGAACATGCCGCCGCAGGGACGGTTCTCGAAGTAGAGATCCTCGGGCGCCCCCGCAAAGCCCAGGTGGTGTCCATGCCCCTGTACGACCCCGCCAATGAAAAAATGAAGTCTTAGGAGGCCAGCGCAATGAAAATTTGTGTATGCGTAAAACATGTGCCCGATACCGCCGCAACCATAAAGATTACCGGGGACAACGGGTTTGCTGATGAGGAGATTAAATTTGTCGTTAATCCCTATGATGAGTTCGGGATCGAGGAAGCGGTCAGCCTGGTTGAAAAACACGGCGGCGAGGTTGTCCTGGTGACAGTGGGCAAGCCGGCTGCGGCAGCCACACTGCGCAGCGGCATGGCCATGGGCGCCCACCGGGCAATCCTGGTCAAGACCACGGGTCAGTTTCTGGATAGCAGTCTAACCGCCCGGGCCCTGCAGGCCGCCCTGGAAGCCGACGGCCTGCCGGATGTGATCTTCACCGGCAAGGGCTCCGTGGATACGGAGAGTTTTCAAACCCCGTACCGGCTGGCCCACGCTTTGAACCTGCCCATTGTCAACGAGGTCTCAAACCTGGTTCTGGACGACGGCAAAGCCGTGGTAGAGCGGGAGGTCGGCGGAGGAGAAAAGCAGGTGATTGAAATACGCCTGCCCGCGGTCATCGGCGCCACCAAGGGCTTGAACGAGCCGCGCTATCCTAAATTTCCAGACATCATGAAGGCCAAGAAAAAAGAGATCAAGGAGCTTGAGACTGCCGACCTGGGCATCGATGAATCCCAGGGGGCGGTCGTACTGGAAGCCCTCGAACCGGTGCCCGAAAGAGCCGCAGCGAAAATGCTTGACGGTGACATGGACAAACAGGTATCGGACCTTATCAAGGTCCTTAGAGAAGAAGAGAAAGTTCTCTAAGACAAGGAGAAAAGCAGATGACGCGGACAGGTATCTTGATCGAAACCGAAAACGGGGCTGTCAAAGACACGACGCTGGGGGTTATCACCGCTGCGGCCGGCCAGGACATCCACGCCCTGGTGCTGGGCGAGAATCCGGCTGATCTCCAGGCGCGTCTGGCCGAATACGGGGTGGGGATCATTGTCGGCATCGAAGTCGCCGCAGGAAACCCCGGGGCCAGCCCGGACCTGGCGGCAGCGGCGGTGGCGGAGGCATTGAAAAACTATGAACTCGGCGCCCTGCTGGGGACTGCCAGCGCAGCCGGCAAAGACATCTTTGCACGGTTGGCCGCATTGCTGGATGAACCACTGGTATCGGACTGTGTGGCCGTTGATATCGACCAGCGGCAGGCCCGGAAATCGCACTTTTCGGGTAAAACATTCGCCACCTTGAAAGTCAACGGCGCCGTGCTGCTGTGCACCCTGCGCCCCAATGCCATCGAGCCGGTCAAATCCGCGGGGGAGGCGAAGATAGAAACGTTTACCGCGGACAGTCCGGATCCCGGGCTGGTCCGGGTGATCGAAACAAAACAGGGTGCGGCCGGAAAACTCGACCTGACTGAGGCTCCGGTGGTCATCACCGGAGGGCGGGCCATCAAGGCGGCCGAAAACTACACTATGCTGGAAGAATGCGCGGATCTCATTGGGGCCGCAGTGGGCGCCTCCCGGGCAGCCGTGGATGCCGGGTATGCACCCCATTCCATGCAGGTCGGCCAGACTGGAAAAACGGTGAGCCCCAAGCTCTACATTGCCTGCGGTGTTTCCGGGGCGGTGCAGCATTTTGCAGGCATGAAGACATCTCGGGTCATCGTGGCGATCAACGAAGACAAGGATGCACCGATTTTTTCAAAATGCGATTACGGAATCGTGGGCGACATCTTTGAGGTGGTGCCCAGGTTGACGGCCCAATTGAAGGAAAGTGGTTTCTAAGGGTCCGGCTGGGGGGTTGAGATCTGTATGAATACGTATTTTGCATTCAAATCAGTGCTGATGCTGGCGGCCCTGATAGGCGCTTTTGGGTTGTTCTTTAAAAAAGTTGTCCGGTTGTACCGCATTATGATGACTGTGGACGGCGAAGCCCCCAACCGGCTGGACCGCATCGCCGACCGGATTACAGTCCTCTTTGTGGATGTGCTCGGGCAGGCCAATGTCCGCCGCAAATTGATGCCCGGTCTGGCGCACACCCTGATTTTCTTTGGATTTCTGGCGATTCAGCCCCATTCACTGGAGTTGATGATACAGGGCGTGGTCCCGGCCTTTCACGTCGGCGTTCAGTTTCCGACTCTTTATACAGCCTACCTGTTCGTCGCCGACCTCCTGGCCGCTTTCGTGCTCGCCGGCCTGGCATATGCTCTCTACCGGCGCCTTATCCTGAAACCGGACTATTTGACCCTGGGTAGAGACGCCAATCTGATCATCCTGTTTACCAGCGTCATTGTGATCTCGTTTCATTTTATCAATGCCTTCCAGTACGTGAAGCCCGTTGCTCCCGCTGATTTCAGCTATGCCGGGGTATTCCCCATATCGGCCATTTTGGCAACCGCGTTGGACCTCGGGGCCCTGAGCACAGGTCAGTGGCTAGTCGGGTATGAATCTTTTTATTACATTCACATCGGTACTATCCTGGGATTTTTGATCTACATCCCCGGGTCTAAACACCTGCACTTGCTGGCCGCGGTTCCCAACGTGTTCTGCAAGCGGTTGGCGGTTGAAAAGGCCCTGGTCAAAACCGATATCGAAGATGAAGAGGCGGAGACCTTCGGTCTCGGCCGGGTGCATGAGCTCAACTGGTTCAATGTGCTCAATCTATATGCCTGTACCGAATGCGGCCGTTGTGAGGAGTTGTGCCCGGCGTCCCATACCGGCAAACCCCTGTCGCCGAAAAAAATCATCCACGATTTCAAGGTGGACCTGCTGGACCAGGCGAACCTGCTGCTGAGCGACAAAAAGGAAGAGATCCAGCCCCTCATGCGGGAGGGGTCCGAAATCACCGCTGATGTGCTGTGGGCCTGCACCACCTGTCGGTCGTGCGAGAACATTTGCCCGGTATCCATCGAGCACCTGGATTTCATATCTGAAATTCGCAAGCACCAGGTCCTGATGGAAGCCAGCTTCCCCCCGGAGATGCAGGCGACCTTCAACAACCTGGAAAACCAGTCCAACCCCTGGGGATTTTCCGCGGATACGCGCGCAGACTGGTGCCAGGGGCTGGATGTCCCCTTGATGACGGATAAACCGGATACCAAGGTGCTGTTCTTTGTCGGGTGTGCCGGCTCTTTCGATGAACGGGCCAAAAAGATCAGCCAGGCGACCGCGCGGGTACTGCAAAAAGCGGGGGTAGATTTTGCGATCCTCGGCCCGGAGGAGAGCTGCAACGGGGATATGGCCCGGCGGGCCGGGAACGAATACCTGGGCCAGATGATGATCCAGCAGAATGTTGAAATTCTCTCACAGTACTCCCCGGATATGATCCTGGCCGGTTGCCCCCACTGTTACAATACCCTCAAAAATGAATACCCGGGATTCGGGGCTGCCTACCCGGTTGTCCACACGGCCGACTATTTTGACACCCTGCTCCGGGAGGGACGGTTGCAGGCAGCTGCCCAAAACCTGGGCAAATTGACCTATCATGATTCCTGTTACCTGGGCCGCTGGAACAACTTGTATGACGCTCCCCGCAATATACTCGGCCAGGCCAATGCCGGCCCCCTGGTCGAAATGGAACGCACCCGGTCAAAAGGGTTCTGCTGCGGGGCCGGCGGGGGCCGGATGTTCATGGAAGAAACACTCGGCAAGCGCATCAACCGTGAACGGGCCGACCAGGTGGTTGCCAGCGGGGCGGAAACCGTGGTGACGGCCTGCCCGTTTTGCACCACTATGCTCAATGACGGCATCCTGGAGGCCGAAGAGAAGATACCCGTCAAAGATATCGCCGAGATTCTGGATGAGGTTACCCGATAGCCGCGCAGTGATTGATGTACCAAGGAAAGTGAAAGGAAATCATTTATGACACTCGAGGAAAACATTATCGCGATTTTGCAGAAAAATAAAATTGAATATGAAGTATTTGAACATGAACCGGTCTTCACGAATCCGGCCATGGCAACGGCGCTGGGTGTCAGCGAGGCGGAGACCGTAAAATCACTGGTACTCATGACCAAGGAAAAAGAGATGGTGGTGCTGGTTCTCCCGGGAGATCAAAGAGTGGACTGGAAAGCGGCCGCCAAGGGGATCGGCACCAAGAAAGTCACCTTTGCCAAACCGGAACAGGTCAGCGAAAAAGTGGGCTGTGAAGTCGGCTGTGTGCCGCCCTTCGGCCAATTCGCTCCGCTGCCCATATACATGGACACAGCCTTAACCCGTAAAGATTATGTGTATTTCAATCCCGGCGTCCACGATAAATCCTACAAGCTGAAAGCCTGGGACCTGAAAAAGCTCTGCAGTCCCAAGCTGCTTTAACGATACCAGCCGGGTGTTTTCAGCTGTCTGCCCGGCGCAGGTAGCATGCAGATGGGTTCATAGGAGGCTAACGCTATGCGCAAGCGCGCCAAAAAAATCATCCGAATGTTTGATGAAGCGGTTGCCGCCGAGCAGCGGTATGAGTTCCAGAATGCCAAACGACACTATTCTCAAGTTGTCGCCCTGCATCCCAAAAGCCCGGAGGCGGATATCGCCCGGGAGCGGATCGCCGATATGGATACGCTCTCCAATGAACTCCGAATCTATAAGCGCATCGACCGCAATGCCCGTAAAATCCTCACCGAAATTGGGCTGGATATCTCGGGTAGCCCTGAGCTCATGCAGTTGTTGTTAGAGGCGGATGCTATCGATGATGATAGCGAGCAGGCACTGTTTGTTCCGCTGCGCGAAGACTATCTGGAGCAGTGCATCGAAATGGTCCCTACTGATATGGCGGAGGATCCGGGAGAAAACGCCTTCGGGACCGGTGCCACGGCACCCTTTCTGCTCCGCCCGGGACGCGACGACCTGCAACCTGCCAATCGCGAGGAATTCGAAGACATCGTCCGGATTGCAGCAGACTATGCGGACAGCATGGGGATCTTCAGCGTTCCGGTTGTGACGGACAAATCAATATCCGACTATGAATGCGCGTTGTTGATGGAGCAGTATTTTTCAGACCTGAAGATGACCACCACCGTAAATATGGCGGATGATGAGGCCGCCTATTTTCAGAACAGGGATGACTGGCTGGACGGCACCAGCCTGATCACCGGCATGACCTTTATGCCCAATATGGTGGCCCCGTTTTTGCGCAGTGCCCGCGCGGGAAACAACCTGTTGGTCCTGGATCTCACCATAGCCGGTTCCTCGGGCCCCGCCAGCCCGGAAGCCCTGCTCACCCAGATCCACGCCCAGGTGCTCTTCATGATGGTGCTGGCCCAGACCATTAATCCAGGCATCGGCTGTGTCCACGGCGGCATTCCGGATGTACTGGGTATCGACGGCAACCTCGATTACAGTGATCCCGGACAACCGCTTATCAATTCCGCCATGGCCCGCTTGAACCTGTGGGTGACGGGTATGGCGTCGGCCCAGTCCGGCGGCAGCACCAGTATTCTCTCTGATATTCCGGCAGCTGTACAGGAGTCGGAAATATCACGCGACACCCTGCGAACCTATGGTGTCCACATTCTACGCCATGCCATGGGCACGTTGGGCAACCTCAATTATTTCAGCAAGGAAAAATTTATCCAGGACTGTGAACGGGAGCGGGCCGCCCGTAAACGCTGGCTCCAGACGCGGCATGATTTTGTCGTTCCGCTCTACCTGCCGGAAGACAAACAGGTTGTACGGGGCATCAGGGAAATCCTGGAAAAAGGCGGACCCAAGAACGCCGATCACACCCTCACCCACGTCGGGGCCTTTCTGGAGTGGCAAAAAGAGCTCACCGAGGTCGCCCGCCGCAAAGCGTATTATCCAGAGCTGGATGAAATGGCCGATAAGGTCCCGGACGGTGTAGCCCGAGGATCGGAAGAGGGCAGCCAGACCCAGTTGCAGGATACTTTTCTGAAAACCTAAATTTGAAAAGGGCCAATGGCCGACAATCCGATGTGGTGATTCAGGGCCGGAAAAACCTTCCGTTCGACGGGTGTAAGGCTTCCCAATTCGGTTCTATCCCATTATAATCATTTCAAACTTGAAAACGGGCTCTCAAACGAGGGAGATACGCTATGAATTCGGTCATGCAGTTACTGCAATCCTACCGATCCATCCGTAAATTCACTGACCAGCCGGTGGCGGACGAGCTAATTAGCGACATCATTCGCTGCGGGCAGGCAGCCGCCACCTCCAGCAACTTACAGGCGACCACAGTGATCCGGGTTCGAAATCCGGACACGCGGCGTGCCATCGCCCGGCTGGCCGGAGATCAGGAATATGTGGCCACTGCCGGGGCTTTTTTGATGTTCTGTGCCGACCTGAATCGTTCACGCCAGGCCTGTGAGATGCAGGGCGGTGAATTTGTGACCGGTATGACGGAGCATTTTATGATTGCGACCATCGATGTGGCCCTGTTTGCCCAGAATTGCGCCATTGCTGCGGAATCGGCCGGTCTTGGGATCTGCTACATTGGCGGCATCCGCAATGATCCGGCCCAGGCAACAGACCTATTGGGCCTGCCGGATCAAGTCTACCCGGTTTTCGGATTCTGCCTCGGCTATCCGGCCCAGGATCCGGAAATCAAACCGCGCCTGCCGCTCGTCGTGGTTTTAAAGGAGGAGCGTTACAGGGATACTGGTGATGTAGACGGAATCCGGCAGTATGATGAAAAGCTACGCCAGTACTACCGTACCCGTACCGGGGGCACCAAAGATAGTAACTGGTCTTTGGAGATGCGGGACCTGGTGGGCAAGGAATCGCACCCGCATATGCGCGGCTTTTTAAAATCGCGCGGGTTTAGCATGCTCTGATTATACCAAGTAAAAGCTCAATCCTTCTGGGAAAGGGGGCTGATAATGGGAATGGCGACAGACGAGTTGTATTTTAAGCCGCGTATGCAAGTCATCAACCAGGACCAGATCGATCAGATCCATTGCGCCACGCTCGAGGTGTTGGAAAGGACCGGGGTGGACATCCCGCACGCAAAAGCCCTGGACATGCTGTCCGGCCATGGCGCCCGGGTGGACGGTGACCGGGTGAAACTACCGTCCTGGATGGTAGAGGATGCAATCCGTAAGGCGCCCTCACGGGTTATCCTCGGCACCCGGACGGGCAAACGCACCATTACCCTGGAGCGGGATAAGACCTATTTTGGGCCGAGTCTGGATTGTGTCGATTATCTGGATCCCCAAACCCATGTGCGCAGTCGCTTTGTCAGTGAGAACGTGAAAGCACGGCCGCTTTGTGTGACGCTTTGCCGCATCTGCACTGGGCCATGTTTATCGGAATGGCTGACGACGTACCGCCGGACATCGCCGACCGGGTCATTGCCCGGTATGCCATGGAGTATTGTGAAAAGCCTATCGCCTTTTGCAGTAAGGATACAGCCAGCAGCAAAGATATCTACGAGATGGCCCTCCTGCTTTGCGGCGGCAAAGAGAAATTTGAAATGGCTCCCTATTTATTGCACTACTCTGAGCCCATCTCGCCTCTGGCCTATTTTGATCTGGCGGTGGACAAAATCATCTTTTGTGCCCAGAACAATATCCCCTTGATCAACTCACCGGCACCGCAAGCAGCCGGTACCGCACCGGCCACACTGGCAGGCACAGTCGTTCAGGGAAACGCCGAAACATTGAGCGGACTGGTACTGCACCAACTGGTCAACCCGGGGGCGCCCTTTGTGGCCGGTGCGTTTACCACCGTTATGGACATGCGGACGACCGTCTTTTCCTACGGCGCCTGTGAAATGTCATTGATGACGGCGGCCCTGGCTCAGATGGCCCAGCACTATCGTCTCCCGTTTTTCGGTACCGCCGGCGCCACGGATGCGAAGTATTGCGACGCGCAGGCCGGGGCGGAAGCAACGTTCCAGTGCCTGACGGCAGCCGCCATTGGATCGGGACTGGTGCACGACTGCGGCAGTTGGATGGACCATGGGTCCCTGGCTTCACCGGAATTCATGGTCCTAACCAATGAAATTGTCGATGCGGTCGATCACTTTATGCGGGGTATCCCGCTGACCGAAGAGAGCCTGGCATTGGATATTATCCACCATGTGGGACCACGCGGTCATTTTCTCCAGGAAACGCACACCTTTGATAATTTTAAGAATATCAGGTACTCGGAGATTTTTGACCGCTCGATCCTCGATCAGTGGAAAGCGTCCGGTGCCAAGACCTTTGAAGAACGTTTACAGGCAGTGACTCTCAAGAAAATGGAACATCGCCCGGAACCTTTGCCGGAGGATACCGTTAAGATTCTGGATGAGATGCAGCACGGCTGGGAATAATGGTCTCGGGCGTGTGAGGTTTAAACAAAGCAGACCATGAGCAACCAATGATACAAGCACCGGGGTTTGGAAGGTGCTTTCAAACCGGGTAAAACTTAGAGTATGGCAATCTCGCTCGGCTGGTTATACGGCAAGCTGCGCTTGAAGAGACCGGAACAGATAAAAGGAAAAGTGATATGACCGACCGCATGCAGGTGCTCTCAAATGGTGAACTCACCCTCATCCATGACACCTCCGTGGAAATTCTGGCGGACACCGGAATGAATTTCAACTCTGAACATGTGCTGGATATCTTTCAACACCATGGTTTCAAGACGGACGGAACACGGGTTTTCATCACTGAAAAGGAGCTGAGGTCGGCTTTGGAGACCGTCCCGTCCCGTTTTACGATCCATGCCCGCAACCCGGCCAACAACGTTACGATCGGTGAAGATGATTTTGTATTTCTGCCCACCGGCGGTGCCCCAAATGTCGTCACTGCTGAAGGCGAAATGCGACCGGCCACCCTCGCAGACTATCATAACTGTTGTCGCCTGGTGCAAACGTCGGATCAGCTGGATATGAACGGCATGTTGATGGTCCAGCCGACAGATATCCCCGCCCAGGTTGCTCATCTGGACATGTTGTTCGCCGATATGGCGCTGTGTGATAAAGCCTACGTCGGGACAGCCATGTCCCGGCAGTCTACAAGCGATTGCCTTGAGATGGCTGCAATTGGATGCCAGGGAAAGGAGAACCTGAAACACCATGCGGTGATAGCGACGATCGTGCACGCCATGTCACCGCTTAAATTTTCGGCTGACGAGGCGGAAGCGATCATTGCCATGGCGCGTATGCGTCAACCGCTGGTCATCACGAATATGGTTATGGCCGGCACCAGTGGTCCGGTATCTTTGCCGGGCTTGCTGGCATTAGCCAATGCCGAGATTCTCTCGGGATTGGTTCTGGCCCAACTGGTCTCTCCCGGCACTTTGGTGGTATATGGTTCTGTCTCTGCACCGGCCGACATGCGCACGATTGTCTCGGCTGTCGGCGCACCGGAAGCAGTGGCCCTGGCTTCCGCCATCATCCAATTGGCCCAGTTCTATAAATTACCTTGCCGTACGGGGGGGATGCTCACAAATGCACATTGCCTGGATGCCCAGGCAGCGGCTGAGGGCACCCTGATGATGACGACCGCGGTGCGCAATGGCGCCAATTTCATCTTCCAGGCTTGCGGACAGCTGGGTTCTTATGTTTCAATGAGTTTCGAAAAATGGCTTTTTGATGAGGAAGTTTGCCGTACACTCCGCAGAACGCTTACCGCCATGAATGTCACGATTGAGTCCATTGACGTGGAAACGATCAAAAGTGTTGGCAGCGACGGGAACTACTTAACGCACGAAACGACCTTTAAACATTGCCGGCGTCTCTATCAACCAAGACTGTTTACGCGTGATGACTATCAAAAATGGTATCAAAAGGGGGCCCGGAACGTTACCACTGTAGCCGCGGAAATGCTGACCAAGCGCCTTGAAACGTATCAAAAGCCGCCCATTGATGAAGGGCTGGAACAGGCGCTGCAAGAATATATGCATAGAAAAAAGGAGCAGCTCTTAGCGTGAGCGACGCAGATTACCTTGCGTTCGAGCCGGGCATCTAAAATTAGTTGCCAAACTGTCTGCCCCGCCCAGTTGACGCCAGGGATAGCTGCGGTACGGCCACAATCCGCGCGCTGCCAGGTAAGGTATCGCGCCCTGGTGGGCAAAGAATCCCGCGGATCTGCGATGAACTGATTCAAGTGCCGAATATAATGGAACGAAACTAGAACGCCCCATGTCATCTGATCAAGATACTACAACCTCCACCAGTCGCTTTGAACAGGAGCTGTTTACCTATCCGTATATCCTAAAGCTGATCTTATACCTCGTTATTCCCCTTCTGTCGGTCTTGATGGTTGTCCTGATTCTGCAGCGCAGCTTTACAGGTGCCGCTATCATCATCATCATGCTGGTTCTGACTGTAGCTGCTCTGATCATCGACCGGACCGGGCTGGCCCGGGAAGCCAAGGTCAGAATAAACAGTATTCTCTTCAAAACCCTGGTGTATACGGCCGCTTTATTGCTGCTTTTGGAGATATGCCTTGCCTTGCGGTGGGAACTGGTGCCGTGGATATTTGTCATCTGCTACCTGGCGATCGTCATTAGCGGCCTTCGGGCCGGGGTGGTGATATCCGGCGTGCTCTGGGGCGCGCTGCTGTGTACGTATGGGCTTGGGGCGGCACCCGCTTCCATCTCTATCGAAAGTCTGTCCTTACGCCTCTTCCCGTCCCTGCTGGTTATCGTTATTCTCTTCGCGAGTGTTGAGTATATTCGCAACGATTACCGCAGCAAACTGGCCCAGGCCAATTTGATCCTGAGCGAATCAAAGGATAGGTATCAACACCTGTATGAAAAACTTTCCGGGGAGGTGAGTGAACGTAAACAGGCTGAGGAAGCGCTCTGGGGAAGCGAAGAGCGCTTTCGCATCATAGCGGACAATGTGGCGGATGTCATCTGGACCATGGATATTGATCTGAGTTTTACCTATATCAGTCCGTCCATCCTTACCCAACGCGGGTATACGGCCGAGGAGGCGATGCAGCAATCGCTGGAGCAGATGGTCATGCCGGATTCCCTGGCGATGATTTTGACGCTTTTTGCAGAAAAGCTGGCTTTAATTGAATCCGGCGATGAGACCGGGTTCGAACCAGTCGAGTTCGAAGTCGAACAGCCGTGCAAGGACGGCCGCACCATCTGGACCAGCAATCATGCCCGCATCATGCCGGGCCCGAACAAAGAAGCGGCCGGTGTCCTCGGCATCACCCGGGACATTACCGAGCGTCGGCAGACCGAGGAGGAGTTGTTGCGGCTGAACCAATTCCGTGAGTCGATCATCGATAACGCCAACATCTGGCTAAACGTGCTCGACGAGCAGGGGAATGTGGTTGTCTGGAACAAGGCGGCGGAAAGTATCAGCGGCTACGCCCGGGAAGAGGTGGTCGGCCATGGCCGGATATGGGATTGGTGTTACCCGGTTCCAAAACATCGACAAGAGGCTTGGGACCGGGCTATGGCCGTTATCGAACGAGACGACGTGCTGGAAGACTTTGAAACCACCATTCGTACCAAGAACGGACAGCAGCGTGATATTGCTTGGCATTCCCGTAACCTGTCCGATGAAGATGGCAATCCGATTGGGTCCATTACATTGGGGCGTGATATTACCGAGCATAAGCGGGCCACCCAGGCCCTGCAAAAAAGTGAAGAACGGTTGCTCAGGTCCAAGAAAATGGAGTCTTTAGGGTTGTTGGCCGGCGGGGTTGCCCATGACCTGAATAACATATTGTCCGGCATCGTCAGTTATCCTGAGCTGCTTCTGCTCGAACTGCCGGCCGACAGCAAATTGCGCAAACCCATCGAGACCATCCTGGAGTCAGGACACCGGGCAGCGGCTATCGTCCAGGACCTGTTAACCGTGGCCCGGGGAGTTGCTATAACCAAAGAGCCCATGAACCTCAACGAGATGATTGGAGACTATCTTCGGTCACCCGAGCTCAAGAAGCTCAAGCAAGCCCATGCAGGTGTGAGCGTCAGCAACCGGCTCCACCCGGAACTGCTGAATATTAAAGGTTCCCAGGTGCATCTGCGCAAAGTCGTCATGAACCTGGTGTCCAACGCGGCAGAAGCTGTGCAGGGTGAGGGGCAGGTCGTGATTGCCACTGAGAACCGTTACCTGGAGACTCCTTTGAAGAGGTATGACGCCGTTGAACCTGGAGAATACGTGGTTCTATCAGTGTCCGATAACGGTCCGGGAATTTCCACGGAAGACCTCCAGCGGATCTTTGAACCGTTCTACACCAAAAAAGCCATGGGCCGCAGCGGGACCGGGCTAGGGCTGGCCGTGGTCTGGAACACCGTTCAGGATCATAAAGGCTATATTGATCTTTCCACCAATACCGATCGGACCATCTTTGAACTCTACTTCCCCATCACGCGGGAAGAAATATTTGCGCAACGCCAGGCAGTCCCCATTGAAGACTTTAAAGGTGACGGTGAGCGCATCTTGGTCATCGATGACGTGGCCCGCCAGCGGGAAATATCCTGTAAAATGCTGGAAACGCTGGGCTACGAAGCCCGGGCGGTGGCGAGTGGGGAAGAGGCTGTGGCCTACCTGCGCGAACACACCGCCGATCTGCTCCTGCTGGATATGATCATGGACCCGGGTATCAACGGCCGCGAGACCTACACGCGCATTTTGGACTTGCAACCGGAGCAGAAGGCTATCATCGTCAGCGGATTTGCCAAAACCGAAGAAGTTCAGAAAACCCAGGCGCTGGGCGCCGGCAAATACGTCAAAAAGCCCCTAACGCTCAAACGCCTGGGATTGGCCATTCAAGATGAGTTGCGCCGGTAGGGCGTTCAGGTTTTCCTTGCGCCACCCGGGACTATCCAATGGCAGACTTAATGCGCTCCATGGCGGCCTGGACATTTTCCTTGCTGTTGAAGGCGCTGATGCGGATGAATCCCTCGCCGCAGGCACCGAATCCGGCTCCGGGCGTGCAGACCACCCCGGCTTCATTCAGCAGCTGGTCGAAAAAGGACCAGGAATCCTTGCGGCCGTCTATCCAGATATAGGGTGAATTCTCACCCCCCACACACTCAAATCCGAGGGCCTTGATCTCTTTCCTGATCAGGGCGGCGTTGTTCAGGTAGTATTCCACCAGGCCTTTAACCTGAACCTGGCCTTCCTCAGAATAGACAGCGGCGGCCGCTTTTTGGACCGGGTAGGAGACGCCATTGAACTTGGTCGAATGCCGGCGGTTCCACAGAGGATGCAGTGCCTGTGATCCCCCCATTTCATCGAAGGCCCGACACGCTTTGGGTACGACCGTAAAGGCGCAACGGGTGCCGGTGAAACCGGCGGTCTTGGAAAAGCCGCGAAACTCAATGGCCACCTCATGGGCGCCTTCGATTTCATATATCGAGCGGGGCAGGGATTCGTCCCGGATAAACGCCTCATAAGCGGCATCATACAAAATGAGGGCCTTGTGTTCCCGCGCATAGGTCACCCACTGGGCCAGCTGGGCGTGACTGATGGTGGCCCCCGTGGGGTTATTGGGAAAGCAAAGGTAGATCAGATCGACCGGCTCACTCGGCAGGGCCGGGATGAAATCGTTTTCCGCCGTGCTGTTGAGATAGACAATGCCGTCATAACGACCGGCATTGAAGCCGCCCGTACGACCGGCCATGACATTGGTATCGAGGTAAACCGGGTAAACCGGATCCGGAATGGCGATTTTGGCATCCAGGGCAAAGATTTCCTGAATATTGCCGGTGTCGCACTTGCTGCCGTCACTGATGAAGATTTCGTCCGGGTGGATGTCAGCACCGCGAGCCTGGAAATCGTGTTTGGCGATGGCCTCCCGCAAGAACGGGTAGCCCTGTTCAGGGCCATAGCCTTTGAAGGTGCTGTCGGCTGCCATTTCGTCCACGGCTGCATGCAAGGCAGCGATACAGGCCGGCGGCAGACTGCGGGTTACGTCGCCGATACCCAGTTTGATCACGTCCTTTTCCGGATTGGCCTCCTGAAAAGTTGTTACTTTCCGGGCAATGTCCGCGAACAGATAAGAGGCCTGCAGTTTCAAATAATTCTCATTGATTTTGATCATGATATTTCCTTGTGTTATATAAGGTTCAAATTGAGACAGGAGCGTTATAGACCAATTATTGCCCGGTTGTCAATGGTTTGGGCCGAATAAAATTCTGATAATTATACATAAAGCCAACAATAATTCTTATTTTATGATTTATAACGAAACCACATATTGGGACCGCATGACACCTGGTGTGAACCGACTGCCCGGGACAAGTCCGTGAGCGCGAGGACGGAATTGAACAGCATGGAGCGGCGGCTTTCCGTAGGCCCGCTGGACTTCAGTGAGTTGTTTGTACGGGTCGGTCAGCTGAAAAGCCTGCTCGACGGCGGTAGTATGCCGGCCACCGGTCGCACGGTCGCGGTGCTGGCGGGCCTGTTGGACTCCGACCGGCATACCGGACAGACCCAGGCCTATCATCTTTTTCGCTCGATTGCCGGTACCCTGGTTACCATCGGATGCAGCCGGTATGATCCGGGTGTAAGCCGCCAGGCCCTCCAGGTCCTTCTGCCGGCCGCCACCGGCAGTCGAGGGGAACGACAGCGCGCGCTTGCCGAAACGGTGGGAACGTTGCCCGTCAATATCAAGGGGCCTCAAATGCAGTTCGCGACAGCTGGGCTACCACCGCCGCGCCGGTCTCTAAAAAGCATCCTGGCGCAGATGGGGGCCGGCCCTTCGGCCGGCAGCTACCTGGGGCGCAGCCTGGTGGTACCGCTGGCCGAAAGTGATGAGGTTGCGGTTATCAAAATAGCTCGCCGCGGGGAAGACCCGGCCGGCCTGGAACGTGAGGCTCGCTGGCTGGATTACCTGAGGAAATCTGCGCAGCTGTTCGCGGAGTCATTTATCATACCGCGCCCGGTGCCGATGAAAAACGGGTATCTTTTGCAGCCCCTGAATCTACCGGTATCAAGCAGCCGTCCGCGGGATATTGATCCGGGCACAGCGGCTGCCATCGCTTTTACGGTTCACCGCGACTATTTCGTTTATCCCAATGATCATCGCCCGGAAGCCCGTTTATCCTATGAACATTTTCGCCAGATTATGCGGCGCGCGGCCGTGCTTTTCGGAGAACTGGCTGCGGGAGGCATCGTACACACCGCTCCGATTCCCCTGTTTCACAACCGGGTGCAGCGCCAGCGTCGGGATGACGGCGGGCTCTATGAATGGGATCGGGCTGGACGTTTGGACCGGTGGCTGCAGTCCAGCCGGTTTCCCAACTTCGGTCCCACTGGTATTCGCGATTTCGAGCACCTGACGTCACTGGGCACCAGGGTGGGCCACCAGTTGTACCGGCATATCGGCAACCAACTGCTAAGCCTGGTCCTGGTGGCCGGCAGCTATTTCCGGCACAAGGCTCCTGAAAGCGTAGGGCTCGATAAACATGGTGATCCACTCGATGTTCGCTACCTTTTTGACCGGGCTCAATTCTCAGGACTGGTGCAGACGGTGTTTACTGCTTATCACACCGGGTTTTCCGAAGGTGAACCGGTGGTGGATATGCAGGCGGAGATCGAGGCCCTGGTCACTGCCCTGATAAACCAGATGGGCGTAGACCGGCACATGCGGGAAATTTTGCGCCGGGAAGACCAGAGTCGCATGACGACGGCCGATTTTCATTCGTATCTTTCCCAATATTCGCTTCCCGCCGGAGCGGCGGCAGAATTTGAAAAAGGCCGTGCCGATATCGAAATACACTCGGGGCCGCATCTGGGAGAGTTCAACGGTCCCATTTCCGTGCCCGAGTTGACCGCATTTCTGCGGTCGGCCTCGGCCGTCATCGTGGCGGGACGATTTCTGGAGCAACGTTTTGGTGGAGATATCGGAGGCGCCTATGGATGAAGATATCCGCGACAAGGCCTACCTGACCCATGCCGATGTGGTCGCCCTGAACTTTATCCTGGACTCAGGGCAATACATATACCGGCGGCATTTTAGAAACGGTCTGCGCTCGCACATCATGGAAGTCCTGGACGCCGAACAAGTTCGCCGGGAGACCCGCGGCAAGGTGGTGGCCGGTGTCCGGCTCTTTCCCAAGGCGACGCCCCTGAAAATGTTGCGCATCTTCCGAACCCGGCTGACCTCGATCCGCCAGGCGCTCAACGAAATCGTGAAACTGCGCGTTATCGAGACCTTCCTGACCAAGGACCAGTTCGCCGGTTCCAGTGAGTTCATTGTCGACTATCAGGCCCCGGATGGCCCCGACATGCTGCTGTGCGGGCTGCAGGAATTCGTGCAGGGACGCAAGCTGGATCCCTGGCGTTTGAAAAGTGGTGGAATATTCCAGATATACCCCGACAAGGACGCCCAAGCCCAGAAGACTTTTACCCTCCAGTTGCGGGAGAGCGCCCAGCGATTCGTGGCCGGCATCAAAAGCATGGTCTTGAAGGCCGGCTACATCCCCGACATCGCCGGACAGCGCAACCTGCTGGTGACCCGCCGCGGCCGGATCCGGCTCGTGGATATCAATAACGTATCCCGCGTGCAGTATGACGATGATATATTTATCGATGACAAGGGCTACCCGGTCTGCGACAAATCCATAGAGGCCCTGGCCCTCATCGATCGCCATCTCTGCGATGGCCGCAACTGCACCGGTCAGGTGCTGTTCGATATGTTCCTTGATCCGGATCGCATGCACGCGGTAGCTGCCCTCGATGAAGCCTTCCACCGTTCCCTGAAAAAGAAACGCGTCGGCGCTTTTTGACTTCTGGATGAATCTGGAAAACAACACGCGCTTTTACCTATTTGCTGCGCTTGGTTAAATTTGCTAACCAGCAGATCTCACTGCCTTTTCAATTTAATCGCGTTTGGGTGCTTTCGGTACAAATCTTGGTGCAGAGCCTAAAGCTTTATGATTTGCGGACGATAATAAGGGTAAGCAACGGCTATGAGCCAAGCTTAACGGCCCGGAGTGAGTCCGGTCGTACCCACTTAGCGGAGGCGCAGCATGTATAAGGAAGACATCGTATTTTTTGATCAACTCGGATTCGGATGGGCCATTGACAAGCGCATCATCCTGAAGGTTTTTGCCCGGGCGCAGAAGCAGGAAAAGGCAAGCGAGAAGGTCCTTTTCAACCGGACCATTCAAGCCAAATAGCCCGGGGTGTGACCGCGCCTGTCGACAACCAGCAGCCGGTAGGTCTAAGTTAAAATCACTCCCCGGAAGATTCGCTTCCCTGCCCAGGCTTTTTCCACCGATCTCAATTCCAGGTTTAACCTGAACCTTCTATTCTTAACCCAGTTCGTAATCCACGGTTGTAATATTTGTCGCAGATGGTATACAATTGCCATCATTTCAGAATGTTAGTATTTTTTCCCGGAGGTATATGGAAAAATCGGTCTATCGTAAAGTCACCATTGCGGCCTTGATCATGATGGCCTCGGTCTTCTTGAGCCGCGTCATCGGGCTGGTGCGCGAAATGGTGATTGCCGGTGTGGGGGGGACCCGGGCCACTGTCGATGCTTACCAAGTAGCGTTCGTCATCCCGGAAATCCTGAACCATGTGGTGGCCTCGGGTTTTCTAAGCATCACCTTCATTCCTATTTTTACCGGATACCTGGCCCAAGGCCGCGAAGCAGAGGGCTGGCGGGTATTCTCAATCATCCTAACCCTTTTCGGCGGTATTCTGGCCGTCCTGATCGCCGCAGCCTGGGTGTTCGCGTCGCCGCTGCTGTCACTGGCGGCCCCGGGTTTCACCACTTCCCCCCATTTTGGTCAGGCGGTTTCCATGATGCGCATTATTCTGCCGGGTCAGTTTTTCTTTTTTTGCGGGGGGCTCTTCATGGCGGTGCAATTCGCCAAGGAATCCTTTACCATTCCGGCCCTGGCACCACTGGTTTACAACCTGGGCATTATCATAGGCGGACTGATCGGCGGGTCGCAGCACAGCATGGTTGGTTTTGCCTGGGGCGTGCTCGGTGGAGCCTTCGCGGGCAGCTTTTGTCTCCAATTGGCCGGTGCGGTTCGGGCCGGAATGCACTTTGTGCCCACCCTGGACCTGAAACACCCGGACCTGAAAAAATATATCATCCTTACCATTCCGCTGATGCTCGGTCTGACCATGACCTTCTCGACGGAAGTCCTCTTCCGGTTTTTTGGGTCTTACCTTCCCGGCGGCAGTATTGCCGGTCTCAACTATGCTCTGCGGGTGATGTTCATCGTCGTCGGTCTGGTCGGGCAGGCGGTGGGGGTGGCATCTTACCCGTTCATGGCCCGCCTGGCTGCGGAAGAGCGCCTGGTAGAGCTCAGCGACCTTTTAAACAAGCTGTTGCGTTACCTTGCGATTACCATCCCTGTTTCGGTTCTGGTGATCATCCTGCGCCATGAGGTTGTCCTGGTGCTTTTTCAGCGCGGGGCCTTCACGCCGGCCTCCACAGCGCTGACCGCCGAGGCGCTGGCGTTTCTCATGGTGGGTGCCTTTGCATTTTCGGCCCAGACGGTGGTGGCCCGCGGGTTTTACGCCCTGCAGAACACGCTGCTCCCAGCGGTATACGGCACTCTAGCCGTGCTGCTCAGCCTGCCGTTTTATGTTATCGGAATGCAGTGGATGGGGATCAACGGTGTGGCCCTAGCCTGTGCCCTGTCCGCTACCATCCAGGTAGGGGTGCTGTTTGCCATCTGGAACCGAAAACGAGACAACCGCGCCAGCCGGACTGTTTACCGGGCGATTGTTAAATTTCTGGGCCTGAGCATTGTGCTGGGTTTCTTTGCTATTGCCGTCCGTGCGGCAATGTACCTGGTCGTCGATCCCAGTACGTTTGTTGGGAGCTGTTTTATTTTAGTGGTGACCGGCGGGCTCTCGCTTGTATTTCTGGCCGGGACTGGTTATGTTTTAAAGGTCGAAGAGATATCCGCCGTGCTTGACAAGCTTATTTGTAAGGTTAAGCGTACCGGCGCACACTAGCCGCCGGCAACCACCATCCTTTCCCTAGGAGGTGCCATGCCTGAGACATACGATCTGGCCGTTGCCAAAGCTTCCCATCGGGACGTGGATACGCGGTTTTCCGTATACCACGAACTGATGTCCAACAAAGTCCAGGAAGTTCTCCTGGTGGCCACGCCGTATGACGCCTACATCATGGAGGAAGATGGCAGCCTCGCCTCCCGCATCATCAACGAATACCATGGTTTGAACCTTAGCCGGCCGCCCCGCTTGATCAAAGTGTCCTCGGGCCGGGCCGCTATGGAGATTCTCGAGGACCGGGACTTCGACCTGGTGCTGACCATGCCCAATCTGAAGGACACCAACCCGTTCTCCCTAGGGCGCAAAATAAAAAAAATGAAACCCGACCTGCCGGTTATCCTCCTGGTTTACGGCCGCAGCAGTTTCACAGACAGCCAGATGCAGACCGCGGGTATCGACCAGACGTTCATGTGGTCGGGTGACAGCGATCTGCTGCTGGCCATCGTGAAAAATGTGGAAGACCGGCTGAATGTGGACCGCGACACCCGCCAGGCCGGGGTTCGCGTTCTCATCCTGGTTGAAGACTCGCCGCTATACCGCAGCTTCTTTCTGCCACTTATATATAGGGAGGTCGTCCACCAAACCCAGTCTGTGTTGGCGGAAAGCCTCAACGAAGAACACCGCCTGATGAAAATGCGGGCCCGGCCCAAGATCATGGTGGCGCAAAACTACGAGCAGGCCCTGGATATCTACGAACGCTTCAAACCATACGTGTTCGGCGTCATGTCTGATACCCGGTTTCCCAAAGACGGCCGGGTTGTGGCCGATGCCGGGGCCCAGCTGCTGTCCAAATTCAAAGAAGAGATCCCGCATCTGCCGCTGCTCCTTTTGAGCTCGGAATCCGAGAACCGGCACCTGGCCGAGTCACTGCAGCTCCAGTTCGTGGATAAAAACTCTCCCCGTCTGGCCTCGGAACTACATGACTTCTTCCTCGAGTTTCTGGGTTTCGGCGATTTTGTGTTTCGTCGTCCCGACCAAACCGAGATCGGCCGGGCTTCCAACTTTAGAGAATTGCAGCAAATCCTGCCGGAAATACCCGACGAACCAATTTATTACCAGGCTGCCCGCAACCGTTTCTCCAACTGGTTTATGGCCCGTTCGGAAATAGCACTGGCTTCGGTCATCGCCAAGATACCGGCTTCCGGGTTTTCGGATGTCGATGCCCTGCGGGCTTTTTTAATCAGAAGCATCCAGATCCTGCGCAAAAACCGTCAGAAGGGCGTGGTGGCCCAATTTTCGAAGGCTGAGTTCGATCCAGTGGTTTCCGAATTCGTCAAGTCCGGCAAAGGTTCGCTGGGAGGTAAAGCCCGGGGGCTGGCCTATTTCGCTTCTATTTTATTCAAGGAATCGGCCCTGACCGAGAAGTATGCCGACATTAAGATATCCGTCCCGGGAACCATGGTGGCCGCGACCGACTGTTTCGATCAATTTATCGCGGAAAACAACCTGAAGGAAATTGGCATTACGGCCGTTGACGACCGTGACATCGCGGCGCGCTTTTTGGAAGCCCGGCTGCCGGATACGCTGGCAGCCGACCTCACCGCCTATCTGGAAAAGGTGACCGGCCCGCTTTCGGTGCGTTCTTCCGGCCTGTTTGAAGATGCCTATTTCCAGCCGTACTCCGGTTTGTACAAGACCTACATGATCCCCAACAACCACCCGGATTTCAAGATTCGCCGCCGGCATCTGTTCACCGCCGTCAAACTGGTCTACGCATCAACCTTTTTCAAGGGGCCGTTGACCTTCAAAAAAAGTACCCAATATCATATCAGGCGCGATTCCATGGCGCTGATGATCCAGCAGGTAGCCGGCACGGTCTATGGGGAGTATTTCTACCCGGCCATATCCGGAGTGGCCCAGTCGAAGAACTATTACCCCGTCGCCGGCATGCAAGCCGAGGAGGGAATCGTGCGGATGGCCCTGGGGATGGGGAAAACGGTGGATGAAGGGGAAGGGGGGCTGCGCTTCTCGCCGGCCCGCCCGGAAATACTGCCCCAGTTTTCCAAGATCGAAGATATCCTGGAAAATGCCCAGTACAAATTCTATGCCCTCAAGATTGTGGACTACGATGAGAAGCTGGGTTTTCATCGGGGTACCAACCTGGAGCTGCGTGACATCAGCGATGCGGGGAGTGAATACCCCCTGACGAGCCTTTGCAGCACCTATATCCCGGCCGAGCACCGTATCCGCGACAGCCGGGTAAAAGGCGGTGCACCAGTGCTGACCTTTGCCTCCGTGTTGAAATATGACCGTTTTCCCCTGGCGCAACTGACGGCTGATTTATTGAAAATGGGTCAGGAAGGCTTGGGCTGCGATGTTGAGGTGGAATTCTGCCTGAACCTGCACCCGGAAGGTGAGCCTGACGAGCTATCCATCCTCCAGGTGCGTCCTATGACAGCCGGCCAGGAGCACAGCGACATACACATTGGCAAAAAGGATAAGGCAAAGGCGTTTTACTACTCCCACCAGTGCCTGGGCAACGGCCTGGATAAGAGTATGCAGGATATCATCTACGTCAAGCCGGATGTGTTCGATGCGGGGGTAACCCGGGACATAGCCGCGGAAATCGGCCAACTAAACGCCGGTTTGAAAAAGGACGGTCGTAAGTACCTGCTGATAGGACCCGGGCGGTGGGGGGCGGCTGACCGGTGGCTGGGCATCCCGGTGCGGTGGGCAGACATCTCCCAGGCCGGGGCCATCATTGAAATCCGCGACCGGGATCTCATCCAGGCCGATGCCTCCCAGGGCAGTCACTTCTTCCAGCACATCACCGCGCGGGGCCTGCAGTACGTTACCATCACCGAAGGCACGGAAGACTTTATTGATTGGGCCTGGCTGGAATCAGGCCCCGTCGCGGAAGAGACCCAATACCTACGCCATGTCCACCTGGAAACTCCCATGCTGCTCAAAGCTGACGGCCGGCATGGCCATTGCGCCGGTTTGCCGAAAACCCAAGTACATCCCTCCAGCTAAGCTACTTGCAGTTTTACCACCTCAAAGACAATTCTTGTGGAAAGAAACTTGGACTATATCAGATAATCCACGCCTCTCTGTATCGCCATGTAACTGTGGACAAATGGTCGTATTATGCAGTTTTAATTAGTTGCAAATATCACAAAGTTTTCACCCTTGTGATATGTTATTCTACATAACCGGTCAACGATTCAACAACACTCTCAAAAGCAGGAAGGTTATTATCAAATGTTTCAGACTCGGAAATTAAACAAACATCCACGGAACAAGTATCATCCATGTGGCAACTGTGCCAATAACCATGGGATAATGTTTTAAAGGTTTCCGAACTTGAGGATTCAATTTCCGTACTAATGGTAACATATTCCAACAGGGAACTACCTACATAAGTATTATAAACTTCATAGTCAAATGACTTGACATAGGATGTGGTATAAGCAAGTTCTGCTTGCTTTTCAAAATGTTTGGTGAGGAATTTCCCAAGTTCATATCCTTCCGAATCCCTAAAATCAAAAATCGATTTTATACACCCCACCACAATATAACCGCCGGTTTTGCGATGAGTAAACAACGTTTGAATCGTTTGGGAGATATGAATAGGCAAAGCCCTGGAAATATTTGCGGGCAAATTATCTGTCTGATCCCACCCATCCGGAGTCTTAATGGAAAATTCACACTTGGGGTTGGTATAGATCCCGTTTTCTGTTTTGGCCGGTGGATAGGTAGCACATCCTACCGTGAATATGGCCACCGACAGTATGGTGATGATTGCCTTTTTCACGTTATTGTTATCACACTATTTCAAAATTTATAGATACATAGCAGGAAGCACAGATATCACTATATATGAAAAAAAGCTAAACCGAGTTCCATATACTGATTCGCAGAATCTGAAACTTTGCATCTAATCAGATGCTATTCCATATACTCTGATTAGGCTTAACTATTATTAATTACAATGATGTGGGGCTAACTTTTTTACCTCACCTTGGTTACAAAGATCTGTAAGAAATTTAGCGGCAGCGTCGCGCATTGCAGCCTGTGTTGCATCCTTAATCCAAGTACTCATAGTTGTAAAATTGCGCATACGTACATAACCATCACCGCCTATAAACCAAGAATTAGGTGGTGAATTATCTGTAGGATGGAATTTTACAATATAAGTTATCATAGCATGGAATCCAAGTGCTAATTCATTTGAAAAATCATAGTCATGTACTCCAATTTCAAAAATTCGGTTCTCTAAAAAGCTCCAGCAGGCATAAAGTACTCGGATATGGGGTCCATATCCCAGGTAACGTCTTTCCAAGTGATCTTTGAAGTTTTTACAGCCTGCTGGACGATACGC
>Ga0126330_10000028_pt1 | contig 57584 bp, 56 predicted proteins | sample InaspJWI91metaG_FD_97004 | JGI IMG/M metagenome (GOLD analysis project Ga0126330, IMG submission 97004) | Marine gutless worms symbiont microbial communities from Oahu, Hawaii - Inanidrilus sp. 2 OAHU.JWI-91 metaG | ecosystem: Host-associated > Annelida > Digestive system > Unclassified...
AAGACGTTACCTGGGATATGGACCCCATATCCGAGTACTTTATGCCTGCTGGAGCTTTTTAGAGAACCGAAAAAAACAATTCAAGACGCTCTTAACCATCTGCTTGGTCGCAGCCTTGTTCTTTGGCCTTACTTCAGCCGCCGGCGCGGATGGCGGCCGGGTCATCGCCAGATGCAGCTTGGTCGAAAAAAGCTTTGTAAAGAGTGTTCATTACGATTTGAAAGAACGCAATCTGCGCTGGCAGGTCAGCAAAAAAGCTGGAAAATACCCCTGGGTGCGAGCCAGGCTGGAAGAAAATCCCGAGGGAGCTGTGATCCCTGAAACGGCGCTTGCGAAGAACGAGGTACTCCCTGTGAAGGAGAAGGCGATCCTGGCCACCATGCAGTTCGTGGCTGCGGACGACCGTCCCTTCGATCTTGGAAATGCAGCCCTGGGTGATGTTGCCCTGGCGGTTTACCCGGCCGTCGATAGGCCGGTCCGGTACGCCCTGGTCAAAAAGGACGGCAGAGTTTTGATCACGCACAGACACTCACCGTCGGCCATACAGCTTACCTATAGTGCCGGTCGGTAAGGGGTAGTCCTAAAAAATTGATGCCGGAGTGCGGATACCCCCCTATCCGCGACGGGGCTTCCACCCCGGTCCGGTCCTTTGGGTCAGAAGCTATCTTAAAAACGGATTTTGGTTCAAGATCTCGCCTACGCTCTGCGAGCTTCCGTCTTCGCTCTTCAAGCTACGCCGGACAAGAAGACTTTTTTGAGTTAGCTTCTAGTCACCTGTATCAATCCCATACTTATCGATTAATTTCTCCAGGGCATCCCTGAGCCTGGTGCGTTCTTTGCGAAAGCGCTCCTTGTAATCCCAATAATCCGAACCGGCCAGGCAGGGATAGGCAGCCGTACAAACGGCAGGTCGATTTTCAAAGGAAAAAATACAGCCATCACGTTGTAAGAGGGGGCACTGGTAGACCCGATCACCGGAGGCCTGCACCTGCTCGGTCAGGGCATTCCTGGCGGTGTCCTGCAGCGCGAAGACCGCCGCAAAGAAATCTACCCGGGATAGTCGTCTGGGAAAATGCCAGCGGCAGCATTCTCCCGCACACACTGCAATTGCCTGGCGGCATGTTTCCGAATAACCGAGGGCCCGGGCCCGTTCCTCGATCATCTTTTTTATAGACATGAGCGCTGCCACCAAATCCCCGGCCTCAGCGATGGCCTGCGAATCCATTTCAGCAAGGGCCCGCAGAGCTGTCTTCAGTTGACCGGCCATGGTCCGCCGTATTTTACGTAATTCTGCAGCGTGCTCTTTGGATATCTGGCGTCCGTTCAATTTACCCTCCCCGATTCTGCTGTCCAGCCTTCTGCTAACATTGTCCGATATTGCCGTCAAATTGTTATGCTGTCCTGTGGCTGCTTCTAAGGTTGCAATTGAAAGGGCAATGCTTATACTGCCTGCCAGTGTAGGCGCGGACCTTTGAAACAAGAGAGGAACTTTTGAAAGACATCAAAAAGCTTCGAAATATTGCCATCATCGCCCATGTCGATCACGGGAAAACCACCCTGGTGGATGCCATGTTTCGCCAGAGCGGGATGTTTCGTGAAAACCAGGTCGTCGACGACCGCATCATGGACAGCATGGATCTGGAAAGGGAACGGGGCATCACCATCGCGGCCAAGAACTGCTCAGTCACGCGCGGTGATATCACCATCAACATTCTCGACACGCCCGGGCATGCCGATTTCGGCGGTGAGGTGGAACGTGCGCTTTCGATGGTGGATGGTGCTATCTTGCTGGTGGACGCTTCCGAGGGCCCCCTGCCCCAGACAAGGTTTGTCCTGAAAAAAACCCTGGAAGCCGGTTTGAAAGTTATTGTGGTCATCAATAAAATCGACCGCCAGGACGCCCGGCCGGAAGAAGTGCTGGACGAAATCTACGACCTGTTCATCGATTTGGACGCCACGGATGAACAGCTCGAATTCCCCTTGTTGTATGCCGTGGGACGGGATGGAATCGCCCAGAAAACGCTGGCGGAAAACGGCACCAATCTGGATGTCCTGTTCGATATGATCCTGGATGAGATCCCGCCGCCGACCGGCGATCCGGTCAAGCCCCTGCAAATGCTTGTGGCGGACCTGGGGTATTCCGATTACCTCGGCCGACTGGCCATCGGCAAAATCACCAACGGCACGGTCAACCTCAAGGACAGGCTGGCCTGCATCGGGCAGGATGGCCAACCCGCCGAGGTCAAGCTCTCCAAGCTGCAGGTCTATGATGGCCTGGACCTGGCAGCCGTAGAAACAGCCGCCGCCGGCGATATCGCCGTATTGGCTGGTATAGATGAGGTCCACATCGGCGACACCATGTGCCAAAAAGATGAGCTCATGCCGCTCGAAAGACTCACGGTGGACGATCCCACGGTCGCCATGCGGTTCGCCATTACCGACTCACCCTTCAGTGGCCGGGAGGGCAAGATCGTGCAGTCGCGCAAGATAAAGGAACGGCTGCTGAAAGAAGCCATGGTCAACGTGGCCATCCAGGTGGAGATCCCCGAAGGTGGCGACGGTTTCATTGTCAAAGGGCGCGGAGAATTCCAGATGGCGATTCTCATCGAAACCATGCGGCGGGAAGGTTTTGAACTGTGTGTCGGTCGCCCCAAGGTCATTTTGAAGAAAATTGATAATCGCACCCAGGAGCCGATGGAGCAATTGTTCGTGGACTGTGATGAAAACTTCATGGGGGTCGTGACGGAAAAACTCTCCTTGCGCAAGGGGAAAATGGTGGGTCTGGTCAACAACGGCCGCGGCCGGGTGAACCTTGAGTTTTCTATTCCCACCCGCTCTTTAATCGGTTACCGCGATGAATTTCTCACCGATACACGGGGCACCGGGATCATGAACTCGATCTTTGCCGGCTACGATGACTATCGCGGCGAATTTCCCTCCCGCTACACGGGCTCGCTGGTGTCTGACCGAAAGGGCAAGGCTGTTCCCTATGCCCTGTTCAACCTCGAACCGCGGGGCCAGCTGTTCATCCAGCCCGGCACACCGGTCTACGAGGGCATGATCATCGGCGAGCACAACAAGGCCTCCGACCTGAACGTTAACCCCTGCAAGGAGAAAAAACTCTCCAACGTGCGTGCCGCCGGTAAAGACGATGCGGTGGTCTGTTCACCCATCAAAGCCATGACGCTGGAACGGGCCCTGAGTTTTGTCCGGGATGACGAGCTCGTGGAGGTGACGCCCAAATCAATAAGGCTCCGCAAGATAACGCTTTCGGCCGTGAAACGCAAAACCGCCCGATATGGCAGCGGTCGCAAAAATTAAAGACGTTCAACCCCCGGCTGAATCAGTCCTTTAGTTTTTTAACGATATCCCCCAGTAAGGTAATCCCCTTTTCTATCTTAGCGCTCCAGCGAAATCCGCAACTGATCCGAATGAAATTTTTATACTTTTTGGTAGTAGAGCACATGATGCCCGGTAGGATCGCGATTTTGCGCTTGCGAGCCTCGTGAAACACCTGCATGCCGTCCACCGCCGGATCGAGTTCCAGCCACAGGGTCAAGCCGCCCTTGGGCGCCGTGAGGCAGGAGCCCTGGGGAAAGTGCCGGGCCACGGCCAGGGTGGTATTGCCGGCCTGATTCTTCAGGACCGGGTTTTACGGGCGTTTTCTTCTTTTCGGGCATAGCCGTAAGGTGACGCCTGATTGGTTCATTTTCTTTCAGGTGCAAGAAAATGAACCCGGGGATTTCTTCTCGGTACGATCGACTCTTTATTATCCTACAAAAAATTAATGCCTGGAGCCTTTAAATTTAGAACTGCCCGGGGGGTAGATTTCAAGGGGTTAGGTTGGCGAGCAAGCTTAATTTCGGACTTTGGGGAAAAATATGATTAGCCCCAGTGTTACCAGCGGAATAAACGCTACCGCAAACAGCACCTTCTCGATTGAATAGAGATCCGCCAGTTTTCCCACCAGAGGCGACAAAGCACCCCCCAAGCCGTATGCCAATCCCATCATCAGGCTGGAGACCATGGCGCGGCCTTTGGGGGCCAAGGCCTGGGCCATGACGACGCCCAGGGGCATGGTGGCCAGGACAAAACACCCGGCCAGCAAAGCACCGGCATACACCCAGCTGCCCGGCAGATAGAGCAACAGAAGCAGGGCCGGGGTCATGCAAAAATGGGTGACCATGAAAATGGATTTATACCCGATCCGGTCCGACAGGTACCCGGATAGGATCCCGCTCAGGGTCCCGGCAATGGTAAATAGTGAAAACATCATCCCGGCGGCCACCAGCGAATATCCCTTTTGCACATAGAAAACCGGCATGAACGTCAGATAGGATTGGCCGACCAACGCCCTTAGAACCATCACCAGCCAGATCAAGACAATGGGTTTGAAGGCCGGGCCCAGGGTCTCCTTGAGGGTGCCGAAAAAACCCAGGTGTCGCAACCCTTCACTTTTCGGTTGGGGCAGCGTAAAGAAGACATAACCCAATACCACCAGCCCGAACAGCATAGCGACAGGCAGTGCCTCCAGGCCCCAGGTAGCCACCAGCCAGGTCACTACCAGCGGTCCCACGCCGAAAGCCAGGGTCCCACCGGTGTTGAAGATCGACATGGCCAAACCCGTCTGGCGACCCGCATAGAGCGGTACCATACCGGCCACCGAGGGATGAAACATGGAAGACCCAACCGAGCCGATGCAGATGAAGGCCAGCAGCGGCCAGAAGGATGTGGCCGCGCCGGAAAGGGGAATGAAGAAGACCGTCAAAAAAAGCCCCCCCATGATGAACGCCCGGTTCTGATAACGGTCGGCCAGATAGCCTACGGTCGGCTGGACAATAAAGGCCAGGAAACGGTTCAACCCCGCAATGAACCCGATCTGGGCCAGGGAGAGGTTTAGTTTTTCCATGAATACCGGGAACAAGGGGGCCGTGAAAGCACTGTAGAAGTCACCGGTAAAATGCACGAGGGTCAGCGCCAGGATAACTTTTATATTCATTGACAGCGGCTTTTTTTCCATGGCCTACTCTGGTAAGGTAATCGCGTACAAAAAAGCCACGTATCATAGGGAAACAACGCTCGCGCGTCAAGCGTGTATTTCGAAATGTCCGATCCTTCTGCCACCGATTGCGACGTCATCATCGTCGGCGCCGGCCCCGCTGGAGCAGCTGCGGCCTATGACCTGTGCCTGGCCGGCAAATCCGTACTGCTGCTTGACCGCCACACGTTCCCCCGGCATAAGCCCTGTGCCGGTGGATTGACCGTCAAAACCCTCAACACCCTACGATTTTCAGTTGATCCGGTGATTCAAGCCCGCTGCCGAACTTTGGACATTGGCAAAGGCTGGAACCGCTCCGTTCCATTCAGCAGTCACCAGGACATCTGCGCCATGACAATCCGTTCGGAACTGGATGTGTTCTGCCTGGAAAAGGCATTGGTGGCAGGGGCCCGTTTCCAGGCTACAGAGCGCATACTCGCCATCCGGGAATACCCGGGGCATATCCGGCTGCGAACCGGCGACGGCACGCTACGGGCCGGCTATATTATCGGGGCCGACGGAGCGCACAGTCGGGTTCGCCGGCTTACCGGCGAATTCCCGGGTTATTACCAGGGCTTCGCTATTGAAGGCATCCTGACCATGAAACCGACCCAACGGCACCGGATGGCCTTCGATTTCGGCGTGGTCCCATTCGGATACGGCTGGGTCTTTCCCAAAAGCGACCATGTCAACATAGGCCTTTATAGTGGCAGTCCATCCATAGCCCTGAAGCGACGGCATCTAATTACCTATGCCCGTCATAAACTCGGCAATGCAGACATACAAAAGTTGTCCGGCCATTACATGGGGATGGGGGGATGGCGTTATCGGCCGCAACACAGTCGCATTCTACTTGTGGGTGACGCTGCCGGCCTGGTAGACCCGCTGCTTGGCGAAGGTCTCTACAACGCGGTTCGTAGCGGACAGCTTGCTGCCCGGGCCATAATATCTACAAGTTCCAATGTAATTTCTGCAGGTAATTTTTATATAGAAAAAATACGATGTGATTTACAAATAGGCCGTCTCTCAGCCGCGTGGTTCTATCGCTGGCCCAATCTGGGACATTGGGCCCTCACCTCGAAGCCAGTAAAATACACGCTGATGAAGGGCTTTGCCTTAGGTTGGCCCCTGGGCCGGATTGGAATGGGGTTTTACCGCTTGCCGTTTTTGACAAGGGAGATATAATGGCCATATTGTTACTAAGTAGAGCACATCTAGAAAAGCACCCTCACGACTAGACCGGCCTGGAATTAGCCGACTCTATTGGATTCTGTGTAGCCGCTAACCTTTCCGAACTTTTGTCTAAAAACCTTCATGACGTTGAGGTGCCTGACATGACCCAACCCAACATCTTTGGATTTCGTGAGGATTGTGGGGGGCGCCGGCGAATCAAGGACCGACGGGTCCTGGTCTCCGCCCCGCCAGGACAGGAACGCAGGACAAACTGGAAGAGAAGAAGCGGGTTTGACCGCCGCAAACGGTCATCGAAAACCCACCCGATCTTTGAACGGCGGGATGTACCGGAGCCTCATCCCGCCGCGTGAATTGCTTCGGCAGGCAGTCCGCAATCCGGGACGGGTTTAAGTGCTAAGCTTGCAGCCCGCGGACAGATTCGGAAGCATTCGAGAGCGACGCACAAGGTGACACGCCGCTTAGCGCGTTCAATCATTCAAACCTTAGGCCGCCTGGCCGCGCATGTTTTTCAGAATTTCGATACTGGTCTTGTAACCTTTGTGCATCCGGCACATCTCCATGGCCATGCCGCAAATCATGGCAACCGCCTGGAACAAAGTAATGTCGCTCGGTGAAAACTCCCACGGTTCGGCCGTGTAAATCCGCAAGGCGCCGATAATCTTGCCGTGGCTGATAATCGGCACCCCCAGCAATGACGCAATGCCCTCCTTGGCCGCCTCCTGGGGATATTCGATCCGGGGATCATCCATCACGTCGTAAATGGCGATAGGCACGGCATCCTTGGCCTCCTTGATGGACTGCATGAAATGAATCGGGCCCTTGTTCAGGTATTCATCGCTCAAGCCGAACGACGCCACCAGGCCCAGTTCGCGGGTTGCCCGGTCCACCAGAAAAACCGAGCAGCCCTTGGCTTTGAACGCCGTTTTCACACCCTCGGCCGTTGTCAAGGCTACCTCTTCCGGGTCTTTACAATGCGATATCGCCTCGGTCAGCCGGATAATGGTATCGTAATAAAGGGCATGCTCTTCCATGATAGCCTCCTTTCCTTAGATGGGTTAAACATTCCCGCACCATCCCCAGACGAAGGCGCGGTTTATCGGCAATCACTGTTTTGATGAAAAGGGACCGAGCTGAAAAGGAGGCGTGTAGAAGCGAGAATCAGAATTTAGCTGAGCGCAGCGAGCCGCGAATGGATCAGATTGTCAGCACGTATGTCACCAGTTTATTACAATGCCGACCATCCGTCAAAGGCTTTTGGGGTGTCGGTTGGGGGCCTCCCTGCTCCCGGCGGAATGGGGTTAAGGCTGCTCGCCTGATCTGATTACAGTTTCCCGGATATTTTAAAGCGGTTATCACCCATCTTAATCAAGAGGTCACCGCCGTACTCCTCAATTCGGCCGGCAATCTGCAGCAAACATTTCTGATTGAAGCGGGCCGGTCCCAGGTTGGTCCGGGTATACAGGTGGTCATTTTTCACAAACAGGTCTTCCGGATTAAGGTCGATTTTAAGGCCCGTGTTCAAACGCAACGTTGTGGTCTCGTCAATATCTTCCACACCGAAGACAAACAGCGCTGTGTCTTCGTGGCGGAAGTAAACCTTTTCATACACCGTATCCCTTTGCTGGCCCACGTAGTAGCCATCGGCATCGTGCCGGATACAGGTGTGAAAATAAGCACTGACCTTGGGATGTTCGAAGGGACCGTGCTCATTGTGCCAGCGGCCCTCTGCATCCAGCCAGAACACGGCGTCTTCTTTGGGAATGGTAATGGTTTCCAGTTTCTCTTCCATAGTATGCCGCATCCGATCGTAAGGTATTGAGGTAAGCAGCTTCTCTTCTATCTCAATCGGTTGGTTTTTGCAAATTGCCTTGACAACCGATTTCAGGCAACCTATTGGAATGAGTTCATACAGAACTCTTTATCGTGGGGAGGTAGTTTCAAAATGTTGAACGTTGGATTTGTAGGTTGGCGGGGCATGGTCGGCTCGGTCCTCATGGAACGGATGCTGGCTGAAAATGATTTCAATGGTTTCGAACCGCTCTTTTTCACCACCTCGCAGGTTGGCCAGAAGGGTCCGGCTATCGGCCGGGACATCCCGCCTCTCGAGGACGCCTACAATGTCGCCAAGCTGACCGCCATGGATATCGTTATTTCCTGTCAGGGCGGCGGCTATACCGAAAAGGCCTACACCGAATTGCGGCGCACTGGTTGGAAGGGCTACTGGATAGATGCGGCCTCCACCCTGCGTATGGCAGACGACAGCGTCATCGTTCTCGATCCGGTCAACCGCCAAGTCATCGACCAGGCCCTTTCGGCCGGAACCAAGGACTATATCGGCGGCAACTGCACCGTGTCCCTGATGCTCATGGCCCTGGCCGGCCTGTTTGAAAATGACGTGGTCGCATGGCTCACCTCCATGACCTACCAGTCTTCCAGCGGGGCCGGCGCCAATAACATGCGCGAACTCGTCGCCCAGATGCAGACCCTGGGAAATGCGGCGGCCGATCAGCTCGACAATCCGGCGTCCGCCATTCTCGAATTGGATCGCAACATCACCGCTACGCAGAACAGCGCCGGGTTCCCCATCGACTACTTCGGTGCGCCTCTGGCTGGAAGCTTGATCCCCTGGATCGATAAAGCCGTAGAAAACGGCCAAACCAAAGAAGAATGGAAGGGACTGGTGGAAACCAACAAGATCCTCGGGCGTAGCGACAACCCGGTCCCCGTGGACGGCCAGTGCGTCCGGATCGGAACCATGCGCTGCCACAGCCAGGCCTTCACGATCAAGCTGAAACAGGATATCCCCCTGGCGGAACTGGAGGATATGATGCGCAGCCAGAATGAATGGGTCAAAATCGTTCCCAACGACAAGGAAAGCACCCTGAAGGAACTCTCGCCGGCCGCCGTCTCCGGGACCCTGGCAATCCCCGTCGGCCGCATTCACAAACTCAACCTGGGGCCGGATTTTCTGACCGCATTTACCGTGGGCGACCAGCTCCTGTGGGGAGCGGCGGAGCCCCTGCGGCGGATGCTGCGGATTCTTCTGGAGCACCTTGGCTAGCACTGAGAAACCGGAATCAGACCTGCAAAGCCCCGCCGATGGCATCATCAGCGGGGCTTTTTTAATGAAAGGAAACTATCGATGGATATACAAGTGATCAACTTTCAGGAAAAATTTTCCAAATTTCACGAGCGCCTGGAATACAAAATCATCGCCGCCATGAATGACTACCATTTCAAACTGGTCCGTTCCTACGGTGATTTCGTCTGGCACAGCCACCCGGAAACCGACGAGGTGTTTGTGGTCATCGAAGGCGATTATCGCATCGACCTGCGGGACAAATCCTTGCACCTGAAAGCCGGCGAGATGGTGGTCATTCCCAAAGGCGTGGAGCACAAACCATGTGCCGCAGAAGAATGTAAAATCCTCCTGATTGAGCCGGCCGGCACCCTGAATACCGGCGATGCCGGCGGGGCCTTGACCAAGACAGACCTGGAATGGATTTAGAAGCTATCTCAAAAAAGTCTTTTGGCCCAATCTCGGCGTTGGGCGCAAAATTTAAATCCTCAAAATACCTAATGTATTCCTCCGGTTCAAATGTAGCACCCGCCTTGACCTTGAACCAAAATCCGTTTTTTGAGATAGCTTCTAGTGAATATTTATAAAAGCGGTTTCAAAACCTTCAATCGGGCTCAAGGTCCCGTCTAAGCTCTGCGAGCTACGCCGGACAGGCAAGGCGCCCAACTGAGTCTATCAGCCGTAGCTCCAGCGGAGGCTGAAGATTGAGTTCGAGGGAAGGTTTTGAAACCACTTCTAAATGAGTTTTCAGTGGATTGATTGACTCAACAGGAGGTTGCCATGACGACTGGTTTGTTGTTGGTAGATATTCAAAATGATTATTTTCCGGGTGGTGCAATGGAACTGGCGCAGCCGGAACAGGCGGCCCGCAATGCCGCCAGTCTACTGAACGCCTTCCGGGAGAAAGGCCGTCCGGTCTTTCACATGCACCACCTGTCTGTGGGAGCCGGTGCTACTTTTTTTCTACCCGATACCGAAGGCGCCCAAATTCATGCCAGCGTTGAACCGATTGAAGGGGAAACAGTAACTGGTAAGAATTTCCCCAACAGTTTTCGGGAGACGGCGCTCGAAGGCCTCATCAGGCAGGCACGGGTGACCGACCTGGTCATCTGCGGCGCCATGAGCCACATGTGCATCGACGCCACTACCCGGGCCGCGGCCGACCTGGGTTTTACCTGCACGGTTGTCCAGGATGCTTGTACCACCAAAGATCTGGAGTTTGCCGGACGCAAGATTGCGGCCGCACAGGTTCATGGCGCATTTATGGCTGCCTTGGGAGCAGCTTATGCACAAATTGTATCGGCGGAAGCGTACATGGCAGGACTTGTTTAGGCTGAATCAAGAGGAAAGAAAGTGTGTGGGAGCGGCGTCTCGCCGCGAAAAATTGCCGTTTCCATCGAGAAACTAATCGCGACGAGACGCCGCTCCCACAATAACCCTATAAGCCAATTCTGATTGAAGCGTATCAGCCCTATTTCTTGAAACCGGCGCCGATAAAAATCCCCAACCCCAAGGCATTGATAACACCCAATTCAATGAACAGGGTATTGTAATCGAGGTGCTCGTAAACCTTGATGCTTTTGCCGAACATGGCGATGATATCGCCATATATAAAGCCCCATTTCACACCGCCGACACCACCTGGAAGGGTATACGGCGGATATGCGATTGCCGCCAGACTGCCCAGTACGCAAATCAGAATACCGATGGTTTTCAAACTGCCCCCCTTGGGTTAAATCGTCCAGCAAAAAATGACCGTTCCCAGGATTAACGCTGCAATCCCATGAATCCGGTAGGTCTCCTCGGACTGGTCACCATAGTACCATTGGAGGGTCTTTTCATATATGCCGCCCGGATTGACAAAAAAGACGCCGCCTTTGATGAGCGCCAGAATTCCCACCAGGACGATAATCCACGGGTGGCTGGAGGCGGAATAGGAAAAGAGAAACAGGACACCGGCTATCCCGGCAACCGCGGCCCAGATCCGCCGGTCGCCCTTCTCGGTCAGCAGGCGCATATTTTCCTTGGTCTCTTTAGGAGCCAGGATAGCAGAACAGCCAAAGGCAATGTAAACAATGCTCATTAAAAAGAGAAACCACGCCATGTCATCCTCCTGTTATTCAATTGATGAAAAAAGCGCCCCTTAAATCGCCTAATCGGGTGTGAGGGGTAAATCTACTGTGTTTTACGCAGGACTGTCAACCGCCGAGCCTGCAAACCATCGGTTTCAGTCGTTGCTATCCTTTACCGGCCTACGGTTTCGCTTCAGTCGGCTGCGGTGGCGCTTGGCTTCCAGGCGCCGCAATTTTGATTGCCGGGACGGTCGTGTCTTGACGCGCCGTTTAGGCTTCACAGTGGCCTGCAGAATCAGGCGCCTGAGGCGCTCAACTGCATCCTGCCGGTTTTGATCCTGGCTTTTAAAGCGCGATGCCTGGATAATAAGGACACCGTGGGCCGACACCTTTTTCCCGGCCAGTCTGCGCAGGCGGCGTTTGACTTCCGGCGGCAATGAAGGGCTGTTATGGAGATCAAAACGGAGTTGGACGGCCGAGGCCACCTTGTTGACATGCTGGCCACCCGGTCTCTAGGATCTTACAAATTCAAATTTAATCTCCTGGGGAGAGAGGGCTATATCCGGCGTGACCCAGATCATCCGTCTGTCTCCGGATTCAAGCCTGCCAAAATCGTACCGGATTCGTAAATTTTATTACCCGGCGCGCCAAATCGGGCCGCGGCCAGGATAGCATCGGCCAAATGCTCGACCGGAGTCGGCTGCCATTGTGGGGGAATGACAAATGACAACGCTGCGGTCACAAAGTTTCCAAATTCCTCCCCTGCCCGGAACTCGCGCCGATCACCTTTTAATAAGGACGGCCGGAATATGCTCAGCTGCTTATACCCGATTTCCATCACGGCCATCTCCAGTTCGCCCTTCACCCGATTATAGAAAAAACGTGAATTCGCGGCCGCACCTTTGGCGGAAACCAGCAGAAAGTGTTCGGCTCCGGCTGCATGAGCCGCACGCGCGAGCGCCAGGGTATAATCAAAGTCGACCCTTCGAAAAGCATCCCGGCTCCCGGCCTTTTTGATGGTGGTACCCAGCGTGCAAATCACCACGTCCGCGGTTACTTTTTCACGATATGTTTCCGGTTGATCGAAATCGATGACGTAGTTGCGGTGGCCACGCCCTGCCGAACCAATATCCAGTGCTTTACGGGTGAGGGTGACCACCGGAGTGAAATACGCGTCAGCCAGAAAGCGCTGCAGGCAGTGGCTGCCGACCAGACCGGTGGCCCCCAGCAACAGGACGGTTTTTTGGTGAGTCGGCTGTGATGCGGGCATCCTATTCTCCCGACAAATCGGTCCCGTTATTGTTTTTCAACTGCTAATTGCGCAACAATATCAGCCACACCTGCAAATGGTCCCATATAATCGGGCACCGGGATGTGTTGGGGGCCTTTTTTGCGCTGGTCAGCCGTAATGGTCAGCGATGCGTAATCGATCACCTCGGCATCGGTTGTCCGGTATGTTTTAAGGCCGGCCTGTGCTGCCGCCATGTCATTGACCGGGTCGTTGCCCACCATCAGGCACTCGGCGGGCGTCTCTCCGATCAAGTCGCAGGTCTGTTTGAAATAGTCTATGGTCGGCTTTACGAAACGCATATTTTCTATGTGTGTAAAGAGGTCGAACCAGGCCGGCTCCAGTCCGCCCCAGCGCATCCGCTTCTCCTGGGCAATGACCGGGAAAATCGGATTGGAGGCAATGACCAGCTTCAACCCGGTCTGGCGCAATTGGGCGATCACTGGGTGCAGCCCCGCGGGCACGGTTACGGTTACCGCTATGTCGTCATACGCCTCCCGGTAAAAGGCCTTAAACCGTTCCCACAGCCTCGGGATATCGGCTTCGCGTTCGTGCGCGAAAACATCCAGAAAATGCTGTAGATTATTCTTCAAGCCGCGATTGTGCCGCAGCGCCATCGTGCCGTTGATGACTCGCTCCCTGAGCTCAGACGGGTCAAACTCGTCGCCGAAATAGTGATTGAGCTTTTCGAAGTACGCCGTATAATATTTCAATTCGTCAAAAAGGATCAGGGTATTGTCCAGATCCAGCAACACCGCTTTCAGCATTTAATTCTCCACCTCGCAGCATCCTAATTTGCCGTTCCAGGGTTACCCTGCGCCGCATAGAGGCCAGCCGGCCGCACCATCCGGCCGGATTCCGGGTAGCCGAAACCCTGGATTGGGTTTGATACCATCTCGCTTCACATCATGGAAACGTAACGCCTTATTGCCGTGTGTCAAACTGACCCTGGTGACCGGATGGTGGCCGGCCCAACGTATATTGTTTGGTACATTTGTGCAATCTCCAGGCATCTTTTTGCATGATTCCTAATTTGCTTTACAAAATACCGCCGCCCAAAGATAATGCGGGGCAGAATGGATAGGCCATTGGCAACATTGCCGCCTGTAAACAAAGGAGACACTTATGAGTCAACAGCCGGATAAAGTCATTTGCTCGATGGTGCGGGTAAGCAAATATTACAATCAGCGACCGGTCCTGGAGGACATTTCACTCTCGTATTTTTATGGCGCCAAAATCGGCGTACTAGGTCTTAATGGGGCCGGAAAAAGTTCCCTGCTCAGGATATTGGCCGGCGTGGACCAGGAATTCAATGGGGAACTGATCCTGTCCAAGGGCTACACGGTGGGGTTTCTCGAACAGGAACCAGAATTGGACAATACCAAAACGGTTCGCGAAATCGTGGCGGAAGGGGTCCAGGAAACAGTCCATCTTTTAGAAGAATTCAACACGATCAACGAAAAGTTCGCCGAACCCATGTCCGACGACGAGATGGATGCTCTGATCGAACGCCAGGGGCAGGTGCAGGAAAAACTGGATAACGTTGATGCCTGGGACCTGGATTCGCGCCTGGAAATGGCCATGGGTGCCCTGCGGTGCCCAGGCGGGGACACACCGGTCAAAGTGCTTTCCGGGGGGGAACGCCGTCGAGTCGCTCTTTGTCGGCTGCTCCTGCAAAAACCCGACATCCTTCTGTTGGATGAGCCTACCAACCACCTGGATGCGGAAACCGTGGCCTGGCTGGAACATCATCTGCAGCAATATGCCGGCACCATTATCGCCGTTACCCACGACCGCTATTTTCTCGACAACGTGGCCGGTTGGATTCTGGAGCTCGATCGCGGCCGGGGTATCCCCTGGAAAGGGAACTACTCCTCCTGGCTGGAACAAAAGCAGGAACGCCTGCGCCAGGAAGAAAAAGGTGCAAGTCAGCGGCAAAAAACCCTGCAGCGCGAACTGGAGTGGATCCGCATGTCGCCCAAAGCCCGTCAGACAAAATCCAAGGCCCGGATCAATTCCTATGAAAAACTGCTGGGCCAGGAGGGCGCGCAAAGCGACCGGGACCTCGAAATCTACATCCCACCCGGCCCGCGGCTCGGCAAAGTGGTTGTCGAAGCGGAGCAGGTATCCAAAGCCTTCGGGGACCGCCTGCTGGTGGAAAACATGTCGTTCTACCTGCCGCCGGGCGGTATTGTCGGTATCATCGGCCCCAATGGGGCCGGGAAAACCACGCTTTTCAATATGATCACCGGCCAGGACAAGCCGGATGCGGGCACCCTGCGCACCGGGGAAACCGTCCAACTGGCTTACGTGGATCAGAGCCGGGAAAGTCTCGAGCCGGACAAGAATATCTGGGAAACGATCTCCGGCGGGCAGGACACCCTGGAGATGGGGGGCCGTTCGATCAACTCTAGAGCATATGTGGCCCGCTTTAATTTCACCGGATCCGACCAGCAAAAGAAGGTTGGACGGTTGTCCGGCGGTGAGCGCAACCGGGTCCACATTGCCATGATGCTCAAGCAAGGCGCCAACCTTCTTCTGCTCGACGAGCCGACCAATGACCTGGATGTCAACACCATGCGCGCCCTGGAAGAGGCCCTGGAGAATTTCGGCGGCTGCGCGGTGCTTATCAGCCACGACCGCTGGTTCCTGGACCGCATCGCCACCCACATCCTGGCGTTCGAAGGCGACAGCCAGGTGCTCTGGTTCGAGGGGAACTATTCCGATTACGAAGTGGACCGCAAAAAACGACTGGGCAAGGATGCGGAAATCCCCCGGCGGATTCGCTATCGGCAGCTGACCCGAGAGTGATGCTCCTCCCGCAGAGCGGGCAGCATCATGAAGTCCCTTAAAGGGGGCTGATTTTGGTTTCTGGGTTTGAACTCCCCTTTAAGAGGCGCCGAGCATCGCAGGATAGGGCGACCAGAGCGAAGTGCTTGTCTGAGCGCAGCGAGTTGTGCTGAGCGCGCCCTTTCCGAGAAGCGCAGGGCAGCCTGCAGGGCCGCGTCTTATGGGCGTTTTCTTTTGGTTCGTTTTCTTTCACGCGAAAGAAAATGAACAAAATGATGAATAATAACAGATAGTTTAAGTCTTTCTCGTTACTGCCAGAGACGGCGTATGCTCCCCGGACCGGCAGAACCTCTCCGGGTCCACCACCAGAGGTCGAGGGTTTAGATCGTGACTAAACAAGGGCAGGTCGTCTTTTCTATAGGGAAGGCGCGGGACTTGAGCAGCCGGGGCTTTCACCTTTCATCCAGCCAATAGATAGCCTCGCACTGCGCTTCATCCCCTGCTGCGGCGGTGGCCCGGTCGGGCCAGACAAAGATAGCCGGCATCGCGGCTACCGGCAGCGCCTCGTGCTCGGGAATGCCGTCACCGGTGCTGCGCATCTTCAGTTCCAGGTAACAGTCCGGGTGCCTGCTTTCAGCCAGCTTCAGTGTATAGGTCCTGAACTTCATCACCTTACCTTTCTGCAAACCAATCGATCAACTGTCGCGCAATGCTGATCCCCGGGGGGATGTTCGGCAGCTTGTCGCGGGTATACCAGTCCGCGGCCACGATTTCACGGCCGTCTATCCGGATATCGCCGGCGGCATACTCGGCCGTAAAACCCACCATGAGCGAATCGGGAAACGGCCAGGGTTGGCTGCCGAAGTATTGGATGTTCTTCACTTCGATCCCGGTTTCTTCGAGTACTTCTCTTTTCACGCAGGCTTCCAGACTCTCGCCGGGTTCCACGAACCCGGCCAAGACGCTGAAAAAACCGCCGGGGAAACGACCGGAACGGGCCAGTAGAATCTCATCGCCTTTGATGACGGCCACGATAATGGCCGGTGACACCCGTGGATAATTGACCAGGCCGCAGTTATTGCAGATCTTGGCCCGTTCATCCTGTTTGTCAGCGGTCGGCTCGCCGCATTGTCCGCAATAGCGATGGTGTTGGCTCCAGCGCACCAGGAGATTGGCCCGGCCGGCCACCCATAGCTGCTCTTCCGCAATACGACCGAACAGGGCTTTCAAGCCCTTGAATTCAAAGACCTCGTCCGGCTGAAAGTCTATCGGTGGACCGGCTGCAAAACAGGCCTGCCCATCGAGGTGCCCCAACAGTTGAATGTGTTCGCACAGCGGCAGGATATGAGCCAATTGCTGACCCAGTGGAACTGTGGCTGGTCGGCAGTTTTTCTCTACCAGCAGCAGGCCGTCTCGGATGATGAACCAAAGGGCATTTTCGTGATCTGGGGAGGCGGCTTTATATGCAGCTTCAAACATTGTGCGTTTTACCTATATTTGAGTCCCAAGGGCGAAACATAATACCAACGCCTATTAAATTCAAGCGTGTGCAGCAAGCTCATCATAGTGGGGGCTGGTATTATTGCAAACCCAGATCAGCCGGATTGGGGCTGATCAAACGCGGGACAACCGGTCATGCGGGCGTGTTTGCGTGTGAATGGATATTGGCGGCAAATTTCCGGTTTCACGGTGTGGATGGTGCAGGTTCTATTTTTACTCCCGGTCTCGCTGGTCAAAAAGGGACAGGTATTGACGGGATCTTCCGAACCAGGAGCCACCCATATGCGGTAGGCCGGGGTACCGTTCTTACCGGGAACAAGACGCACCCAGCGCAGGATGTCATCCCGGCCGGCGGACTGCCAGCGCCGATAGTCTGCCGCAGTGCACTCTGCATGATAATCCAGGGTAAGGCAGCAACGACCGCATTGCCGGCAGTTATAGCCGTCCATGCCGGTCTCCACCCAGACCCCTGCCTGGCGGGAGCGGCGGTCCATGCCAGGGACTGCTGGTGCTTTGAATATGCCGCGGCAAAATTCTGCCAGACGTACAGTTGAGACGGCTTGGGCGGCCATATGGGTAACAAGGGTCTCGGCCAGATCGTCACAACTGATCGAGCGCATGGCCCCCCGGGATTTCTGTTTTATCCATACACGCCGCCGGTCCTCGTCCGGTAGCGCGAGTGCATCGGTCCCCATAACAATTGGAAACAGTTCACACAGCAGGCCGGTCTGGGCGCCATATTGCTGCAGGTCCATCCGAACGGCGTCAACCGCCTCCTGGCGAGTCAGAAATATGGCGTTCTGAGCGTACATGGGAACACCAAGGCATCGATGTGGTTTCAGACTATGTAATAAGGCATGCTTTAACCGGTTTCAGAAGATGAGGTCGGAGTTGGAGTGTGAGGTAGCCGAGTTTCCGCTGAACCGCCGGGTGCGAAAGCTTGAAACCGGTGCAAAAACCGCCTTCACGTTACAATATTCACCCGGAACATGCAAGGACTCCGCCTTCCTCTGATGCTCCGGCGGTTGACAGACCTCCCCCTCACTTGCAATATAAGCCATAGGGCCACTGACATCCGGTCATTGTCGGAACAATAACAGATTCAACACGGGAGGATCGTATGGATCGTAGAGAATTTATAAAATATCAGCTTCAGGGCATGCTGTGGTTGGCAGCCGGAGGAAGCGGACTGTTTCTACCGAAAACAGGCCAGGCCGACGCAACCCCCGATATAGCGGCAGTAAAGGGCGATCGGGCGGCGGCCACCCGTGCAGCTGTTGAATTGCTCGGCGGCATGCAGCGCTTCGTCAAGCCCGGCAACCGGGTGGTGATCAAACCGAATATGTCCTTTGCCCGCCCCCCGGCGGCCGGTACCAACACCAGTCCCGAAGTGGTGCGCGAGCTGGCTGTCATGTGCCGGGAGGCCGGGGCCGCCAGTATTCTGATCCCGGACAATGTCCTGCACATGGAAAAAGCCTGCCTCGAAATGAGCGGGATCCAGGCTGCCTGCGCCCCTTTGGGGTCCAACATGGTCCGGGCCATCTCCAGCCCCCATTTGTACAAGGAAGTGGTCATCCCGAACGCGGAGGATATTCCCCGGACGGACATCATGAAAGTAGTCCTGAAAAGCGATGTGCTTATCGCCGCCCCGACGGCCAAGAGCCACAGTTCGGCCGGGGTCAGCCTCTCCATGAAAGGCATGATGGGCCTGATCTACGACCGCGGTGTCTTCCACGGTCGTTACGACCTGGATACCAGCATCGTGGACCTTTGCACGGTATTGAAAGCCGACCTGGCGGTGATCGACGCCAGCCGGGTGCTGTCAACCGGCGGACCGCAAGGGCCCGGCAAAGTCATCCGTGAAGATACGGTAATTGCTTCAGCCGACATGGTGGCCGCCGATGCCACGGCGGTATCCATGTTTGAATGGTACGGCCGGCGGTTCAAGCCGTCCCAGGTCAACCATATCCGCCTGGCCCACAAACGCGGTCTGGGACGCCTGGATATAGACAACCTCAACACCCGGAGGCTGTCGGTCTGATGTGGCTGCGCCGCATAATCCAGATCCTGTCCCTGATCACCTTTCTGCTGCTGATTGTGATGGCGTTTCTCGGCGCATCCCAAACCGGGCTACTCAAAATATGGCTGCAACTGGACCCGCTGGTGTTTCTGGGTACACTGCTCAGCGGACGGATTTTCCTGACGGCCCTGATGCCGGCACTGGGCATCATCCTGGCCAGCCTCGTGTTGGGCCGCTTTTTCTGCGGTTGGCTCTGCCCCATGGGCGTCACCCTGGACGCCGGTGATACGGTTTTAAAGACAAAGCAGCGTAAAAAAAGTCATAGCCAACTCCCGGACTTTAAGTATCTTTTTCTATCTCTGTTGGTCGGCGCCGCCCTGATGGGCGTTTCCTATATTTTTCTGGCGGCGCCCCTGTCTTTGATTACACGATTCTATGCGCTGGTCATCTACCCCGTGCTCGTCCTGCTGCTGCAATGGTCAAACGTCCTGGTCCAATCGGTCGCGGAAGCTTTAGACGTGGACATCCTGTTTGCGCTCGGAGGGCGGCCGGTCGGTTTTGCCACAACCGGATTCATTGTCTCCTTCTTTGCGCTGCTGTTCGGCCTGGGCCTGGTGACACCGCGCTTCTGGTGCCGGTACCTGTGCCCATCGGGCGCAATCCTGGCCCTGGTCTCCGGCAGACCGCTTTATCGGCGCCGGGTTTCCGATGAATGTACCGAATGCGGCACCTGCCAGCGCAAATGTAAAATGGACGCGATTACCGGTGAGGGCCGTGAAACCAGCCACCGCGAATGCGTGCTCTGCCAGACCTGCCAGGCAGTCTGCCCCGTGGACGCGATCCGCTATTCACCGGGGCAGGCGGAAATCCCCAATCCAACTGTTCCGTTTTCGACCGGGCGCCGGGAAGTCCTGCTGGCGGGAACGACCGGTGCCGGCACCGCACTGCTGTCTCTCACCGGCATTGACTCCCCTCTGGAAACCCGCAAAGCCGGCCGGTTTGTCTCGGACCGCCTGATCCGGCCACCCGGGTCCCTGCCGGAGGTCGATCTTTTCGCACGCTGCATCCGTTGCGGTGAATGCATGGCGGCCTGCCCCACCAACACCCTCCAACCCATCTGGTTTGAATCTGGTTTTATAGGCCTTTTCAGCCCAACGGTCGTTCCCACGCACGCGCCCTGCGACCCCCATTGTAATCGCTGCGCTCGGGTGTGCCCCACCGAGGCCATCCGGGAACTGGATAAAAAAGAGCGGCTCTGGGCCAAAACCGGCACGGCCGTCATCGTGCAGCACAAATGCATTGCCTATGAACATGATCGCAAATGCATGGTCTGCGATGAAGTCTGCCCGTACGACGCGGTAAAATTCATCAAACGCAAAGACAAACCGGTCCCCGTGCCGATTGTCCGCGAACACATGTGCTCCGGATGCGGCTATTGTGAATACCACTGCCCGGTGAAAAATGAAAAGGCCATCATCGTAACCGCCTTCCAGGAGGTGCGACTGGCGACCGGTTCCTACATAGAGGAGGGCAAATCCAGGGGCTTTGACCTGGCGCTCGATGAGAAGAAGGAAGCCGGTTATGCGGTGGATTCGGGGACCTTCGATGAACTGCCGCCGGGGTTTTCGTTGGATCCGGAAGACAAGTGAGTTGAGAAGCATGCCCTTTTCAGGGTTTCCAAAAGGTCATTTCCTATTTGTATGCGGGTGTTATGCGTATCCCTGAACGTAGCGGGTCTGAGAACCGGACAGAGACCCAAATACAGCCGCACTCCTTCGAATGGGCATTAACGATAACAGGCAGTGGTCAAGAGGGCCTCGGCTGCCGATTATACCCAAATGCATATATTTTAGCAGCAAAACGCTCGCCTACCGTATGCGCCTATTTATAAGGTATCTGAACGATATCCAAGCTGGAAATCGCCCCGATTGTTCTGCTTTTGGGCAACGTTTCCATCCATCCGCTTTCGATAGAATTATTGTGTTATAATGATCGGATTTAAGTACTTGAGAACAGTTTAATTGCCCGATTACCTTGATCTTCGCCTACCCTCATCTATGGCTCTCTGTATAAAGGAATCATCGGTGAGTGCGCCCAGGAACGCAATCAGCTGTTGTCGTTCCAACGCCGTCAGCCTGAAACCGGCCATCAACGGGTCGATTACGGGTCTTTTTTCAGTGTACTGGCCATTTGGGCTGAAGAATTGCGCGCGCCCTCCGGCCGCGTAGTGCTCGATAACTGCTTCAAGCGTGGGAATACTGCCGTCGTGCATGTAAGGTGCCGTCAGGGCGATATTGCGAAGCGTGGGTGCCCGGAATTTGCCCATGTCCTCGCTCCTTCCGCTGTGCCTGTGTACACCGGTGTTCGGCACCGGGTAGGCACCGCGACCGTCCTCGTCGTATAACCCGGTATTGTGAAACACGGTTTCTAGAGGACCCGAACCATCGTAGACAACCGGTCCGGAGAGGTTGAACCCTGCGTGACATCGAAAGCAGCTCAAACGCTGGCTGAAGAACAGACGCGCACCGGCGCGTTCGTCCGTATTAAGGGCTGCCACTTCTCTACCGTATGCCCAGCGGTCGTAGGGTGAATTACCCGATATCAGTGTCCTTTCAAATGCTGACAGTGCGCTAATGATATTCGGAATTGTTACCGGATTCGTGTCTTCCGGGAAAGCTTTCCGAAATTGTCTACGATAGCTGCGATCATTCATAAACCGCTTCAAAACGTCTTTCTCGCGACCGGTCAATCCCATTTCCGGCGGTTGCGTGTTGTAGAGTGGTACCCGGATCTGATCTTCTAAACTTGTCAGGGCAGGATCGTCCCATCCCAGGGTTGCATTGTAGGCCACATTGGTAAGAGACATGGCAGAACGGGGATGAATGCTCCCCCTTATGCCCACAGCCTGGCTCCGACCGTCGGTATAGGCAAGCGCTGGCTTGTGACAACTGGCACAAGCGACTGTTCCGTTACCTGACAATCGGGGGTCATGGAAAAGCCGGCGACCGAGTTCGATCTTCGCTGGCGTCATTGGGTTGTATGCCGGTACAGTTGGGGTTGGAAAACCCTCGGGTAACTGCCACTCAAATTCGGACGGTCCGGTGCTGTTGGGTCCTATGACCCCAGGGCTGCATGCTGCTCCAAATAGGAATAGGGAGAATACAACTGCAACTCTTACCATTTTTTGGCCAGTCCATCCAGACCATCCGGCTCCTCGCCCGATGCAATGGCGGCTTGCAGTGCATCAGCAAGGTTACGGTTCAATCTGGTCAGGGCCTTGTGATCGGCCAGGGCCTTATCCTCATTGCCCATCAGCATGTGCAGCACCCCACGATACATGTAAGCTTCGGCCAGATTCGGGTCAAGTTCGATGGCACGATTGTATTTGGTGAGTGCTTTGCCGAAATTGGCTGGGCCTTGTTTCCTCAGAGAATACCCCAGGTTATTGTAAGCATCAGCCATGTTTGGATTTTTTTTCAGGGCAGTCTCGAACTTCTTCTGGGCTTTTGTGTATTTTCCTTTTTGCATCAGTTTAACGCCGGAATTATACTCGGGAACCCCGGGTCGACTGTCGCTGGGCGGTCTTGAGCTACTTCCGGCGGCAAGTGCCGTGGTTGCTAAAAACATGAATGCCACAACCAGAGTGGTGATTCTAATGATGTTCGCGGTCATAATTTCCTCCAGATTAATAACTACTGCCTGTCGCGGCAATGTTTTGATCTTACGTGATATCGTACGCCCCATTGAACCATTATAACGATCCCATTCTCCGTCCGGCCACGGGCGTGATCCAATGCAGGGCAATTGGTTTCAATCAGGATCAGGCTGAACCGCCTTTTCGGTCGTTTGTTAGCGCCCATGGATTGCTGGGTTCATGTTATTTCTATACTATAATGGCGCTTGGATGGTTTTCAAGATTCCGTCGGCGAATGAACAGGGCAATCCCTTGGCATTCCATTGCGTTCCCGCAAAAACGATCTGGACCGGCTGGGGAGGAGACTTCGTGCCGTCAGTAAAAAACGAATCATTAAAACCGGTCCGGGTAACATCCACTTTTTCCGGTGGCTACCGATAGATCCTATCGGTGTCTTTCTTCTGGATGACACCTAGCGCCATCGCTGCGTTCAGGCGGGTGCATCCACCAGTTAAGGTCAAAGGCTGTATTCAAATATTTAATCGTTTCCAAGATCAAGGCCGATGCGAGATTCCAACCGGAGGCATGCTACCGGTATTTTGAGGATTGGAATGTTCGCACCCAACGTAGAGATTAGAAGCGATGGGATATTTTAAAACCGCTTCTAAAGGATTTCCAAGGTGAGTCCCACCGGACAGTGATCCGACCCGAAGATATCATTGTCGATAAAGGTATCCACCACCCACCCCTTGTCAATGATATCCTGGGTGACGAAGAAGTAATCGATCCACCACCCGGCATTGCGCGACCGGGCGTTAAAGCGGTAGGACCACCAGGAATATTTGACGGTGTCCGGATTGAAGTGGCGAAAGGTGTCCACGTATCCCCGGTCAATGATCTCGTCCAGCCAGTCCCGCTCGATTCTTAAAAAACCGGACCGCTTTTCATTGGCTTTGGGGTTTTTCAGGTCGATTTCGTTGTGGGCCGTGTTGTAGTCCCCGGCGATGACCAGGCTGCGCCCTTGGTCGCGGAGGCTGTCGGTATAAGCAAAGAAATCTTTGTAAAAATCAAGCTTGTAAGCCAATCGCTCGTCGCTCATCTGGCCATTGGGGAAATAGATGTTGAAGAAAATGAAATCGCCGAAATCAACTTCGACGATCCGGCCCTCCGCGTCGTAGCGGTCAATGCCTATACCGGCTTTTACTCCCTTCCCCGGACTCCGGGTGTACACCACCGTACCGCTGTAGCCCTTTTTCACCGTGGCGTAGGCCCAGTGGGCCTCATAGCCTTCCAGGTTGCGTATTGCTTTGGTACGTTGATCCGCCTGCAATTTCGTTTCCTGCAGGCCGACGACGTCGGCGTCCAGTTTTTCCAGCGACGCGAAGAAGTCCTTTTTCACGGCGGCCCGCAGGCCGTTTACATTCCAGGATACAAGTTTGATGCGCTTCATGGTGTATGGTCCTCGTGTGTGAGAGGTGAGTGGTAAAGCCTATTCCTAACACATGGCGGGTAAAACCGTCCAGATCCGGTACACGGTTGAAATAGACCGAAACCTGGTTTGCCGAGACACGTCCCATGGACCAGTTAAATTTTCCCAAGGGGTTGCACCGAATTGAATGATGCAATATATTTGCATTAACAGCCGTGCGCCAATGCAGACCGGAAGAAGACTACAAACCAACATTTGAATTTATTCATTTTATATCAACAGCTTGTATAGTCTGGTGTAATCCCTGAAGGTATCCCGGGCGCTCAAAACACGGGGCATGATAGAAACCAATAGAGAGTATTAAGATGATCAGACAACCAACACTCATTATAATTTTATCATTTATTTCAGCTTGTTTTACTCAAACAAGCTTTGCGGACAATCGTATCCCGGTGTTTGTCAGCATCGCACCGCAAAAACATTTCGTGCAACAAATTGGCAAGGATCTGGTAGACGTTAAAATCATGGTACCATCGGGCGCCAGTCCCCATACGTATGAACCCAAGCCCCGACAGATGGCCGCCCTTTCCAAAACGCGCCTCTATTTTGCCATCGGGGTGCCTTTCGAGAACGTTTGGCTGGCAAAGATCGCGGCGGTGAACCCGAAAATAAAAATCGTGCATACCGACCATGGCATTGACAAGATCCCAATGGAAGCGCATCACCACCACGAGGACGAACATGCACATCACGGCGATGAGGAGGCTCACCACGACGACGATCAGGTCCACCATAAGGACGAGCACGCCCATCGCGTCGAAGATCATGAAAATGACCGCAAGGGTCATGAAAGTGTTGCCGAGGACGAGCACGCGGAAGACTCCAAACGCGACCCGCATATCTGGCTGGCTCCCTCTCTGGTGAAGATCCAAGCAGGCCCGATCCGGGATGCGCTCCAGACAAGCGGCCCCGCCCATAAGGCTGATTATGCCGCCAACTATGCAAAATTCGCGGCGAATATCGACCGCCTGGATTCTGATTTAAGGCAGGTTTTCGACGGTAAACAAGGCTTGCGCTTTATGGTGTTTCATCCTTCCTGGGGGTATTTTGCCAAGGCCTACAATCTCAATCAGGTTCCAATCGAAATTGAAGGAAAAAACCCGAAGCCAACTCAGCTCAAAGAACTGATTGAACATGCCCGGGAAAACAAGATCCGGATTGTATTTGTCCAGCCGCAATTCTCTGCCCGCAGCGCCAAACTGATTGCCCGGGAAATCGGCGGCCAGGTAGCCTTTGCCGACCCGCTGGCTGAAGACTGGATGGACAACTTGCGTATGGTAGCCGACAAATTTAAAATGGCTTTAAAGTAGTCATGGAGGAGATTGTTAACCATGCAAGCACCGTTGGTCACCCTGGAAAATGTGAGTTTTACCTATAATGGAGAGCCGGTCATCCAGGATGTGTCCTTTGACATCTCTCATGGTGATTTTATCGCCATGATCGGCCCCAACGGCGGTGGTAAAACCACCCTTTTGAAACTGATCCTGGGGCTGCTCGAGCCAGGCCAGGGAACCATCCGGGTCATGGACCGGCCGGCCCTGGCAGCTGCACCGAATATCGGCTATGTCCCCCAAAATGTACACATTAACAGCGGCTTCCCCATTACCGCGCTTGATGTGGTCCTGATGGGCAAGCTCGATCCGCACAAGCGCTGGCGTCGCTATTCCACCGCGGATCGCCGGGAAGCTTCACAAGCCCTGGAACGTTTGGATATGGGTGGCTATGCCGATACGAAAATCAGCGAGCTTTCCGGTGGGCAGCGCCAGCGGGTATTCATTGCGCGTGCCCTGGTCACCCAACCGGAGCTGCTATTGCTGGACGAACCGACCGCCAGCATCGATACCCGGGGCCAGGCCGAGTTTTTCAATCTGTTGGCCGAACTCAACCGGGAGATCACCATTCTGGTGGTCAGCCACGACTTGCTGGTGATCTCACGCTATGTGAAATCGGTAGCCTGCGTGAACAAACGGCTGCATTATCATGACCAGGCCGAGATCACCGGAGAAATGCTGGAGACCATGTACAGTTGTACCGTGGAGGAGGCGTGTCCGGTTGAGCTGGTAGCCCACGGGCTGCCGCATCGGGTTTTGCATGAGCATGATCATTAGGCGGGAAGGTAGAAGACTGAAGGCTGAAGGAGGGGCTTAAATGATAGAAGCATTACAATTCGAGTTTATGCGCCACGCCCTGGCCGCCGGCCTGCTGGCCAGCATCATCTGCGGCATCATGGGCACCCTGGCTGTGGTCAACCGCATCGTTTTTCTTTCCGGCGGCATCGCCCATGCCGCCTATGGCGGGATCGGGCTGGCGTTCTTTTTCGGATGGCCCTACCTGGCCGGCACCCTGGGATTTTCCCTGGTTGCAGCCTTTTTGATGGCGGCCGTCAGCCTGAAAGCCAGGCACCGTGCGGATACCATTATCGGTGTGATTTGGGCCTTGGGCATGGCCATCGGCATACTCCTCATCGATCTGACCCCGGGTTACAACGTCGATTTGATGAGTTATCTGTTCGGCAGCATTCTCACCGTCCCGGCGACCGATCTTTACATCATGATCGCTGTGGGTATAGCAATTGCGCTCCTGGTGGCCTTTTACTACAAAGACCTGCTCGCTCTGTCTTACGATGAAGAATTTGCCCGCATACGCGGGGTACCGGTAAAGGCGCTTTACTTTGCCATGATCGGCATGCTGGCGGTGACCATTGTATTGGTCATCCGGGTGGTCGGGCTGATCCTGGTCATTGCCCTGCTAACGATCCCGCCTTTTATCGTCGAAAAATATGCCCGTTCCCTCATGCAGATGATGGTTGGTTCGAGTTTGCTGGGTGCCGGGTTCACCATCGCGGGCCTCTGGCTGGCCTATGCGTACGACCTTACCTCCGGGGCCGCCATTATCCTGGTGGCAGGCCTCGGCTTTTTAATATCACTACTGATTGGCAGGCTCGGATTCTTTACACCGGTAGCCCCACAACCGGCAAACGGCGGACTGCCGCATCCACCGCCGACTAAGCCGACTAAATAAAGGAATATCATGTGTCACCATTGTGATTATCAGCAAATGCTATTGTCTGCAGACCTGGAAACCACCCCGAATCGTCTGGCCGTTTTGGAAGTGGTCGGCAACAACAGCTATCCCCTATCCGCCGGAGATATCTTTAAAACCCTGGAGCGCAGCAGTTCCATCAACCGAGTTACGGTCTACCGTATCCTCGATCGGCTTGTGGCCGAAGGCGTGGTCGAACGCCTCAGCACCGGCGGCCGGGCAGCCTACTACGGTCTGGCCCCCAACGAACACCACCGGCCGCATCCTCATTTCTACTGTAAGAGCTGCGGTCAGATGGACTGTCTCAATCCGGAAACTTTGAATATTGAAACGCGGTCCATGCAAAAGACCTTTCCAGGACAGATCGACAAGGTAGAAGTTAGAGTGGATGGAATCTGTAAGAATTGTCTGAACAGATAGTTAACTCTTTTCACAATATTTGCCGCCTGCCTGATACGTAAGCACTCAAATGTGTTGGCAACAGCTATTGCGGTCGAAAGAGCGCTAACACAGGCGGGGACTATATCAGAGAATCCGCACCTTTTTGCTTAACCATACAACTGATGATGAATGGTCGCATTCCTCAGCATTTTGTTCTGGATGAGATCCCAAAGGATTTAGGATTCCACTATTATGTCGGCAATTAAAGCGTTATTTTCAATTAGCAGAGCCCTCTATGGTACCCGCTTTCAAGTCTAAAGGCGTCCGGCCGTTATGGCCTCAATATACGATCATGAATTTTTCACTGCATTCAGAACATGACGGACCTTGATAGAAAGTTTTGAAATATTGAAGGGCTTCTGCATAAATCCATTGCAGCCTTTCCTCATAATTTGTTCTGCCTTACCGTCGATCGCGTAACCACTGGAAAGGATCACAGGCATATCCGGAAAACTTCCTTTAATATAGTCGAACAACCGGCCACCTTCCATACCAGGCATGATGAGGTCTATAATGGCCAGGTCTATCTTCTCATTGCATTCCTGTAATACACCCAAAGCCTTTTCTCCTCCTGAAGCCACCAGAACCCGGTAGCCCAACTTTTCAAGCATTTCCTTCCCAACCTCAAGAATCATCTGCTCATCATCCACTAGAAGAATTGTCTCTGTACCTGAGATAAGCGGCCCCAAAATTGGAGCAGCCGTTTGGACTGTTTTATCCGAGAGCGGTAAAAAGATACTGAAGGTAGTGCCGACACCTATTTTGCTATCAATAGTGATAATACCGTCGTGATTTTTAATAATACCGTAAGCTGAAGCCAGCCCCAATCCGGTCCCCCGGCCTTTTTCCTTTGTTGTAAAAAAGGGATCAAAAGCCTTCTGGCGTGTCTCTTCATCCATACCTACGCCGTCGTCATTGATTGATATTTTCGCGTAGCGACCGGGTTTGGCATTGTAGTGCTTTGTAAAATTCTCATCCAAGATAACTTGCTCGGAATCTACATTCAGATCGCCACCATTCGGCATGGCCTGCCACGAATTGACAAACAGGTTCAGAAGGACCTGTTCTATTTGATTCTCATCGGCCTCCACCACTGGTCGAGAAGTATGCAAATTGGTGTGGATCTTGATCTCCTTTCTTGTTTGGCCAAAGAGGTCCGTACTTCTTTGTATCAGCAAATTGATATCGATTGGCTTGACTTCATACTTTCCACCTCGAGCCAGTCCGAGAAGTTGCCTTGTCAGGTTAGTGGCACTTTGGATATGATTCTCAACGGCTTTAATGTGTTTCATGAGAGGGTGGGTTTGCTCCACATCCATCACCATCAGCGATAGACGACCCTGCATACCCATCATCAGGTTGTTGAAATTATGCGCAATCCCGCCCGCCAAGGTGCCGATTGCCTCGAATTTCTGGGTTTGCTGCAATTGCTGTTCCATGGTTTTCAAATTGGTAATGTCCGTTGCTATCTGAAGCTTAACTATGCGCCCATCAATCCACTCTATGGCGCGATCGTAGTTTATATACCATTTCTGTGTAATGGGATTTTTGCCTTGCCAGATGATTAAACCGGTTGGATTTGAGTCCTTATCGATAAGTTGCCCATTTGTGCAGTGCGAACATGGTCTACTTTCTTTCCTGAAAGCTTCAAAACAGATTTTGCCGGTCATATCTTCGCCGAAGCTTTCAATCATATTCTTATTTGCAAACAAAATCTCATGGGTATCCATATCGGAAACATAAACGGTAGCGTCTATACTATCTAAAACAGTTAAGAATGTTTCCTGGGATAACTTTAACGCCTTCTCTGCAAGTTTCCGTTCGGTTATATCGATAATAACACCTTCAGAATAACCTCGCATAGGATATATGGTCGCACTGATAGCAATGTAGATATGCGATCCATCAGTTCGAATCATTTCAATTTCGAAATCATCAACCTTACCTTCTTTTTCAAGCTGTTTAATGAGTTGCTCACGGCGATTTGGGTCAGCATAATGCTCGGAAGTTACATAGTCTTCCATAAAGGTATGAACCGAGTCGTATCCCATCATTTTAGCCAAAGATCTATTTGCAGCCAGAAACTTGCCGTCCTCAAGCCGGGTGCGGTACATACCAACCATTGCTGATTCAAAGAGTCGACGATATTTTTTCTCACTATCTTCAAGTTCTTTGGCCTTCTTTAGTAAATCTTTATATGCAAGTCTCTCAAGCATCTTGTTCGACCTTCATTGAGATTATTGTATTGAAATGTATCGTTTCTTTTCTCTATGCATTGCGATTGACAGCTTAACATAGCGTATAAATGTCGTAATTATCGAATATGCCATGATTTACAGACCAGAGTCAAACCATCAATCATACTTTAGGATACGTTTAGAGGTAATTGATTTGTGGTATTTTTAGTTGGCTTGCCGGTCCAGTAACAAATCATATATCCAAATTATAAATTCTATTAGGTAGCGGTCAAGAAAGGGGGTTAAGCTACCAATTGATTAAAGCAGGCGCGGTCTTTTTCTGAGATCAGGGCGGGGCAATTATCCTGTTTGTTGATGTGGACCAGCACCGACCTGCTCTCAGCAAAAAGGGTATCGTTTTGCCAAACATCTTGTGAGATTGCCAGTGAACTGTTGCCTATTTTTTCGACAGAGAATTTTATAAGTACGTCGGCACCGAGGAAGATTTCCTTTTTAAAGTCTAGTTCAATACGCGCCAGAAAATACTCAAATGTATTACCTTTACGTGCGGATTGAAGGAACTCGATTCGACTTTCTTCCAGCCAAGCCGGAAAATCAGTATTGCTGATGTGGCCTGCTCCATTCACTTATGCAACACGTGGTTTGATTGTGCATTCGTGCATTTTTGTGTTCCCTGGGACTGTTTCATTATTCCACTGGGCAATAGTTTATAAGAATCCCCCGTTTCTTTTACGAAAAAAAAATTATTACCAACTCAATTATCAGTTTTTCTCAAACTGCCTGATTGCAGACACTTTGCCAAAATAGCGAATCCCGTTAATCTGCATGTATGTTTAAGACATCGATCGCTCTGCACATCTTCCTCATCGTTTGTTTCGCTTATGCTTCAGCACTGTTTTGACCATCTTGCCGAATGCCCGGTCTTTTTGCTTCTTTTCGAGAAATGACATCTCGTGGAAAGCGGATTCCCGGGCCAACTTCATGAAGCTTTCATAACGCTGCACGGGAATCTCGCCGGCATCCAGGGCGGCCAGAATGGCACAGCCCTGCTCCAGCGTATGGCTGCAGTCGGCATAGCGGCATTGGCCAGCCAGAGTGGTAATTTCGCTGAATGTTTGTGCGATTCCATTCTCAACGGCGATATTGCCCAGCTCGCGCATCCCGGGGGTATCGATCAACAGGGCACCGCCGGGCAGTTGAATGAGCTGGCGGCCGGTGGTGGTATGGCGGCCCTTGCCGTCTTTATCGCGTATGGTCCGGGTGACAAACCGATCATACCCCAAGAGCGCGTTGAGCAGCGTGGTTTTGCCTACACCGGAAGACCCCAACATGCAATAGGTCTGCTGCGGCTTGAGCAGCCCCCGGACGGCGCCGACCCCGGTTTTGTCCTTGTTGCTGAACGCCACCACCTGCACATCCGGCATCAGGTCGTGGATGTCGTCCACTTTGGACGCTACCTGTTCCGGTGACAGCAAGTCGCTCTTGCTCAACAATACCACCGGTAGGATCCGGGCATCGTGAATCATCACCAGGTAGCGCTCCAGGCGTCTCAAGTTGTAATTGTTGTCCAGCGCCTGGACAATCAGGCCGGTGTCGATATTCCCGGCGATGAGCTGGAACTCAACCTTTTTCCTCGGCGTTTTGCGTTTCAGCACGGTTTTGCGGGGCAGGACTGCATCAATGATCGCACTGGCGGCATCATCAACGTACTGCACACAAACCCAATCCCCAACCGCTGGATAATCCAGCGGCGACTCGGCGCTGAACATGAGCCTGCCGGTTACCTCCGCCGGCACTTCAGTGACTCCATTGGAAAGGGTGTAACTCTCGCGATGGGCAGCTACCACACGGGCGATATCACAGGGCGCCTTCAGAACCGAATCGGCCTGCGCCTGGAACCAATCATCAAACCCGATTGTATGTAATGTATTTTCCATGATGTTGTCTTTCCATATCCGATTTCTTTTTTGTGTGGGCACTATCCTAAAATCAGTCGGAAATCAACCTGGAACCCCGCAGCCTGGCTACTTCGAAACCGTCAAGATCTACATCACGCCGATATTGTGGATTTTCGACCTTTTTATTGTTGCAGCCGACACTAAATTGATTAGCTTATATCCTATTGTCGGTTATACACGATATCCATGAACCGGTATTGTAAAAAATTGGGGGAGGAAGAAATGAAATATGTAGGTGCCCATGTCAGTACCGCCGGCGGTGTAGAAAACGCACCGCTCAACGCCAAGAAGATCGGTGCAAAGGCATTTGCTTTGTTCACCAAGAACCAACGACAGTGGAAAGCCAAGCCCTTGACAAGCAACAATATTGACCTTTTCAAACAAAACTGCACAGACGCAGGCTTCGCTCCCGAGCACATCCTGCCCCACGACAGCTACCTGATCAACCTGGGGCACCCTGAAAAGTCCGGATTGCAAAAATCCAGGGAGGCGTTCCTGGACGAGATGCAGCGCTGTGAGCAATTAGGATTGCAATACCTGAATTTTCATCCGGGCAGCCACTTGAAGAAGATCGCCCCCGACGATTGCCTGGCCCGCATCGCCGAATCAATCAACCTGGCCCTGGATCAAACCAAGGGTGTCACCGCCGTCATTGAAAATACTGCCGGTCAGGGCACCAACATGGGATTCCGGTTCGAGCAATTGGCGTCCATGATTGCAGGGGTTGAAGATAAGAGTCGGGTGGGTGTTTGCCTGGACACCTGCCACACCTATGCTTCCGGATATGACATCAAAACGTCCGCAGGGTTCGATACGGTCTTGAAAGAATTTGACAATGTGGTCGGGTTAAAATACCTGCGGGCCATGCATCTCAACGACTCGAAAAAGGACCATGGCTCCCGGGTGGACCGGCACAACAGTCTGGGTAAGGGCACCCTGGGCCTCGAGCCTTTTAAATTTATCATGAACGATCCACGGTTCAACAATATCCCCTTGGTCATGGAGACGCCGGACGATTCGCTTTGGGCCGAGGAGATTAAGCTGCTGTATGGGTTTGTGGAAAAATAAAGGGGCCATGGGTCCGAGGGTTCGAGGGCTCAAGGAAAGGAACAAAAAAAAGGGATATTGCCATGGATGGTCGCTCGCGTAAAAACATAAAGCCGGGGCTGGAAGTCGACATTGTTTTAAAAAAAGACCAGCGGACCGGACATCTCACCCGGGGCGTAGTGAAAGACCTGCTTACAAAGTCCGCCAACCACCCCCACGGCATCAAGGTCCGTTTGACGGACGGCCAGGTGGGCCGGGTCAAAAACATCCACGGCCCTGCTGAATGACCCCCATAGTTGCAAACAGTCAGGATATGCATACCTTAAAATGCGAGTTGCAATTCAACCATAGACAATCCTGAGAGGAACTATATGTATACTGAAACACAAAAGCCCTCCGAATACCTGGGAGAACATGTAAAGATAGAGTTGAACGAACCCGATCTGGACTATGAAACCGCTCACTACGCAGCCAAACTGAAAGCCAAGGGAATCTGCTGGGACCCCATGCTGCTCTCCTGGTTCAACGGCAAAACCGGCGATTATCATCCCAAGGTCGACTGCGGCGGTTCCGATAAGCCCCCCTATATCATCTATGCCCGGGCCCGCGGGGCGGACCTGACTGTTGATATAAATGATGGGGAGTGGGTGTTTTACTATCTAATGTTCGAAAAATAACCGGAACCGGTTTCAGAAACTCCCCTAAGGCTCAATCTCGGCGTTGGGCGCAAGTGTCTAATCCTCGAAATACTGAAAGTATTCCTTCGGTTAGAAACTTGCGGCCGCCTTGACCTTGAACCTTATTGAACTTTCTGAAACCGATTCTGCCCCTTACTCATCTAAGCTTTCATTCCACCCCATATCGCTTTGAATTTGAGCCCGATTGAATCTCCTAATTCGATTTCACATACTTGGTAAAGGCCACCTCAACAGGAACCCTCTCAGATTGGGTCCGCTCGTTTCTCTAAAACACGTAGTAATATGACAACGTAGACCTTTCCTTCATACCCATCTCTTGGTAATAGATCGAATCTAGATCTTTCTTCTCAGCACCTGACGAACTATTCCAAACGGATGACCTGGGGGACTTGTGGCAAACCCGTATGGTATCAAAACACTGATCAACCGAACGTTTGCCGGTCGGTTTTTCATCGCCAAGCTGTCGCGCTATCCGCTTATCGGTAAGCTTTTGGATGACCTGCTGTTCGCTGGCGACGACCTCATGTATCTGCCCGCGGACCGCTCCATACCGATCAACCAACGTCTTTCCGAACGCCATGACATGGTTTTGCCCTCGCAGGTATTGGACCGCATTATCGACCGGGCCCAGCATCACTGGATCATGGATTTTTGTATCTGTCGCGATTCAGCCGATTGCCAAGCCTACTCTAAAACCCTGGGTTGTCTTTTTATGGGACAGGCGGCAATGGATATTCATCCGAAATTCGGTCGATTGGTTACGCGGCAGGCAGCACGTGACCATGTGGCCCAATGCCGGGAGGCCGGCCTGGTACACATGATCGGCCGCAATAAACTCGACGCTGTTTGGCTGGGCGTTAGTCCCGGCCAGAAATTGCTTACGGTTTGTAATTGCTGCCCCTGCTGCTGCCTCTGGCGAATCCTGCCGGACATCAGCCCGGAAATCGGCAACAAACTGACGCGGATGCCTGGCGTGGAAGTCCGGGTCACAGAAAGGTGTGTCGGGTGCGGCACTTGTACCCATGATGTGTGCTTTACGGACGCCATTCAAATGAAAAATGGTCAGGCCCTGATCGGCGAGACCTGCCGCGGGTGCGGCCGGTGTGTAGCGGTGTGCCCCAACGAGACTATCGAGCTGGCGCTGACGGATGAAGATTTCGTCGAGAAAACCATCCTGCGGTTAACGGCAGCGGTAGACCTTTCCTAACGAGAATGGCGGACATGTGATGTCCGCCAATTCGCCTCTAGACTATCTAAATTATTCCGCTTCTACAACCTCGGCTTTTTGAATGACAATCGGCTCAACGGGCACATCGTCATGCATGCCTTTGCGTCCGGTATCCACGGCCTTGATCTTGTTGACCACGCCCTGTCCTTTGGTCACCTTGCCGAAGACGGCATACCCCCAGCCCTGCGGTGTTTTGGCCGTGTGGTTCAGAAAGTCATTATTTTTGACATTGATGAAAAACTGGGCCGTGGCACTATGCGGGTCCATGGTCCGCGCCATGGCAACTGTATAGGCATCATTGGTCAGGCCGTTGTCCGCCTCATTCTCAATCGAATTGCCGGTGGTACGCTCCTCCATGTCGGCATTCATACCCCCACCCTGGATCATGAATCCATCGATTACCCGATGGAAAATTGTCCCGTCGTAGTGCCCGGCTTTGACATAGTTCAGGAAATTGGCAACCGTCACAGGTGCCTGGTCCTCATCCAATTCGATTATGATATCACCCATATCGGTTTCAAGCTTCACCATCGTTCGCTCCTTTTTATTTGGCTGGTAATTCAGTGGTTCAACTGCTTTCTTAAACAGTTTAACCGCTTACCCAATAATCAGGGAGAGGTCAACTCATAAACGCCCGGCCGCACTAGGGTTCGCTTAAGGTTTTAGCCCGACCGGCCGATATACTGATTGATACCAATATCCTAAAACAGGAACAAACAGTGTGAGAGCGCCATGAAGTGGATAGGCAAAAGGCAATATTCAATGACCGGGCAGTTTACCCGCGACTATGTTTTGATCGCCATCGGCCCGATTATCGTACTGTTTTTATTATCGCTTGTCGGAGGCCTGACCTCCACCCGTTACGTGGGCCAACTGCTGTCCAGATCCATCAACGATTTGAACACGGAGGCACTGGTCCACCTGCGCCAGTTGGGCGAACGGGTCATCGAGAATAAGGCCCGTGATGTGGCCGTTCAGGTCGACATTTACCTAAAAGCCCACCCGGAAGCCAGCATGGCGGACCTCCAGACCGATCCAAATTTCAAAAAAATTGCCATGCAGGTGGTGGGTGTAACCGGTTACACCTGTATCTATGAAGCCGGAACAGGCATCATGCGCGTCCACCCCAATGAAAAGTTGATTGGCATGGACATGGCCCTGCTTTCCACGAAGCTGCCTTCCTGGTGGATCATCTTCAAGCCAACCCTACAAGGTATCGAGAGATCGGGTTATTACAGCTGGCAGGAACCGGACGGATCCATCCGCGAAAAATTCATGACCATGACCCCGGCGTCGACGCAATTGCGGAGCAAGACATTGATGGTTGCCGCCACCACTTACGTTGACGAGTTCTCTGCCCCCTTCACTGCCCTGGACACACATGCTGGTCAAATAAAGGATAAATATCAACAGTTTGTATATAGAGAAGGGCTTTATTTTGCGGGCGGTGTGATGGCTCTGCTGCTGTTGACCTTTGGCGGGGTCTATCGCTTGGGACGGCGGGCCGCTTTGCGTTATATCCGGCCCATAGAGCACCTGGGCGATTCGGCCAAAAAAATAGGAGAAGGCGACTGGAACTTCTCCAGCACCGGCGAAATGCTGGCCCGCAAGGATGAAATCGGCGCCCTGGCCCGGACCTTTGACCGCATGTCGCGACACGTTAAGGAGCTTGTCACTAATTTAGAAGAGCGGGTTGCGGAACAAAACCGCACCCAGGTGGCCCTGACCGAGAGCGAAAAACATTATCGCAGCCTCTTTGACGGCGTGCCCATCGGACTGTACCGTACCACGCCGGGCGGACGGGTGCTGGATGCCAACCCCAAATTGATCAGTTCTCTGGGCTACCCGGATCGCGAATCATTTATCACCTTGAATGCCAACCAACTCTACACGGATCCCTCCGATCGCAGCAACTGGAAAACCCTCATGGATGCCAACCTGGGCACGACGACATTCGAAACCCGGATGCAGACTTTCGAGGGAAAAACCATATGGGTTGAGAACCAATCCCAGGCCGTCCGCGACAAAGACGGCAACATCCAACATTTTGAGGGCAGTCTCCAGAACATCACCGAACGTAAGAATACCGAACAGACCCTGGCGGAAAATGAGCGGCGCCTGAAAAAACTCTACGAGGAATCCAAGAAGGCGGAAGCGCTTTATAAATCGCTGATCAATTCTTCGGCCGATGCCATCATTCTGTACGACCTTCAGGGCCGAGTTCGGCATGTGAGCCCGGTATTTACGCTATTGTTCGGTTGGGAAACCAAAGAGGTCATCGGGAAGAAGATTCCATTTCTTCCGGAATCCGAACGGCCGACGACAATGGCGCTTATCCATGACCTGACCGATAGCGGTACGCCCTGCCGCGGCTATGAAACCAAGCGTTACCACAAGGACGGATCGTTGATCGATGTCAGCATCAGTGCTTCACGGTACGATGACCACGAGGGCAGGCCCTATGGCATCCTGGTAAGCCTGCGCGATATATCCGAACACAAAAAGCTGACAGCCCAACTGCAGCACGCCGAAAGGATGGAGGCCATCGGTACGTTGGCCGGCGGCATTGCCCACGATTTCAACAATCTGATGATGGGCATCCAGGGCAACGTGACCCTGATGTTACTGGACAACGACGAACACAGCCAGAATTTCAAAAAGCTGGTCTCCATTGAAAAGATGATCCGAAGCGGGTCACGCCTCACCCGTCACCTGCTGGGATATGCCCGCAAGGGGCAGTATGAAATCCGGCCCATCGACATCAATCTCCTGGTCCGGGAAACCGCCGAAACTTTTGGGCGTACTCGACGGGAGGTGCACATTCACGAAAAGCTCAACGCCAAACCCAGTGCAATCAAGGCCGATCGCAGCCAGATCGAACAGGTTCTGATGAATATTTATATCAATGCCGCCGATGCAATGCCCGGAGGCGGCGATCTTTACCTGGAGACAGAAAACGTCACCCATACCATGATGCAGAACCGGCCGTATGATCCCAAACCGGGCCGGTACATCCGTCTGCAGATAACGGACACTGGAACCGGCATCTCCGAGGGTACCATTGAACGAATATTCGATCCTTTTTTCACCACCAAGGACATGGGCCGCGGCACCGGCCTGGGCCTGGCGTCGGCGTACGGGATCGTCAAAGCCCATGGTGGGTACATCGACGTAAATTCTAAAATCGGCTACGGAACAACATTCTCCATCTACTTGATTGCATCCGATATCGGGGCCCAGGAGCAGGCATCCAAACCGGAAGAGATCGTCAAGGGCCGGGGAAAAATCCTGCTGGTGGACGATGAGGAAATGGTGACGGAAGTAGCGTCGGAAATGTTGGCCATGGCCGGCTACTCGGTCATCAGCACCACCAGCGGCCAGGATGCCCTCGAGATCTACCAACAGAAAAGCGGGGAGATCTCGCTGGTCATACTGGACATGATCATGCCCGATCTGAGTGGCGGTGACCTTTTCGACAAGATCAAGGAAATCAACCCTCTGGCCCGGGTACTACTCTCCAGTGGTTACAGTCTTGATGGACAGGCGTCCGAGATCATGGCCCGCGGATGCGACGGATTCATCCAGAAACCCTTTAACCTGGAGCAAGTGATCCACAAGATAACGGAAATTATGCCATCCGCCGCCTAAAGTAATGCCGTCGGTGCGCGCTCCCCATCGACGGGTCAAACCCCACCCGTTCTTGAAGCCTTGCCATGCCTGGGTAACTACCCTATGCGGTTTCGTGGCGGTGGTATCTGAGGCAAATTTTAATCGGCGTTGGGATATTGCTGTTTGCCCTCTCAGGCAACGCCGTGCAGACCTACATTCACATTTCGTTCAAAGCCAAGCTGATGCTGATCGGCAGCGGCTTTTTGCTTTGGTGGGTCATTGCCAGAATCGCGGGTCGTAAAGGTAGGCAGAAAAATGAGAATTAATCGGTGTTTTTTACCTTGAGTTTGGCATTGATCAGCTGGCTCTGGGAAAGGCGCAGCAGGTTTTTCAGCTTGTTCATCAAGTAGTGCTCATGCTGGTCCATTTTCCCATCCACAAACACCATGCGCCAGAGTGTTTCGATAATCTCGATCTTTTCGTCCACACTGTAGTTCGCGTTGATAAGCCGGGCAAACTGCCAGAGATCAACGCTCTCTTCCAGTTCCCGGTCGGCCTCGGCTATCAGAGCGTCCGCTTCCTCTCCAGACAAGCCGTATTTGTCTTTTAATATGCCCAAAATGGTTTCCATTTCCTCGGCCGTGAAAACCTCATCTATGCGCGCCATCTCCAGGAAAAGGGCACAGGTGGCTATCCGCAGTTTGTACGCCCGGTCTTCGTTTCCGTTTCCGGTCGCATCGGCAGCGTCCTTCTTGAAAAAGCGTTTCAAATTCGCGAGCATCAGTCATCTCCTTTCCGGAATGATCACCAGCGCTCCCAATGGAGCTTGGCGAATCTTTATGTCACATTGTCGCCCAACAATCAAACCGGATTTGCAACGGCTGCCTTTGAAACAGCGGACATGCCCGCTGTCGGCTTCCTATTACGCAGGCTTCAGCTACCGCCGCTGTTGAAATAATCCAACGCCTCTTCCACCGAGTCGAACGTGAGCCAGTCCTTGCGCAGGATGCGCTTGCCCTGCCTGCGAATTCTGACGACCTGGGTACTTCCATGGTATTCAAATAAATCGTAATACTGGGGATAGGCCACATGTTTCTTCATTATACACCTCCTTGTGTTCTACTGTGCTTTACTACACTATATGTTGTGCAATAACCGTACCGAATTAATGTTCTCCGCGCACGTTCAAAGAAAATAAGCCTGTTATCGAATAGATGGACCCGGGATTGAAAGCGTTCGTTGAGGATCGGCAACCGGTCCTCGTCCGTTTTCGACATTAAATTGACAGCTGTCGGTGTTATATGATGACGAAAACGGTGGGCGTCTACCGTACAGGCCAATCCGGTAATTTGGGCGGGATACATTGACGGGTTGCTGCTGGGGCCTGGGGCGGGTGCCCCAGGGCAGGCTTTAAGAAAGGTTTCCTTGCCAGCATATTCGCACAGAACGAGATCAAGGACCTTTGCGCATCCCCCATGCAAATGACAGAATCGAGAGGACGATCAGGGATAATCCGAATGCCTGATCCGGTCCGGATATTACGCCGGATATCAACAAGGCTGCGGTAAGCACCATCCAGGCAAAACGTTTCACAGAGAGGTCGATGCGCCGGATGGCTTTGCGCGTATCTGCGGAGAGCGAGACCTGTACGGTCAGGGCCCCCTGTTTTGCCCGGGCCAGGACCTGCTCCATGTGGGCGGGTATGCTCCAGGCGTGTTTGCCCAGCATAAACAACTCTTCCCAGACGCCCTGCCATTCCTCCTTTAGTTCCTGCCGCGTAAATCGTTTTGAATATTCGAACGCTTTGGTCCAAGGGTCAAATTTTGGATCGATAGTGGTTGTCAACCCCACCAGAATGCCCAAGGCCCGTCCAATGAAAAGCAGGTCGGCCTGCATCTGGAAAGGCATGTCCAGAATCAGATCCCGGTATTGACGCATAAAATAGCGGGCCTCCCGCAAAGCCGTCTCATGCAGTTTTCCCAGGCCGAGGCCCCAGATTTTCTGGAGCCATTCCCGGTGAGCCTCTTCGAGTAAACGCAGGTCCGTACCGGGACGCAGGGCATCGGCCACCACATAGGCCTGGACAATCTTGTGGGAATCCTGGGTGCCGAGACCGATAACCCCCATACGCATAGCCGTTTTGAGCCGTTCGGAAATGACAGCCGTCATACCAAAATCGATAAAGACAAGCTGGAAAGATCGGTCGCGCACAAAGGGGACGGGCATTCCGGGTACAAAGCGTTTAAGTCCGGCGGAGCGCTCCTGGGTTGTCGGCAACGGGCGCACATAGATATTCCCGGGGTGGGGATCTGCGTGCACAAAATTGGTTATAAAAATCTGGTGCATGTAAATGTCATACAGGCGGTCGGCTACCCGGGCGCAATCGATCCCACAAGCCCGTATGGCACCGGTGTCCGCAATCTTGATGTACGCCACGTTCTCCATGGTTAACATCCGGGCGTTGCAATAAGGTTCAAATATGGCCGGCACGTAAACGTGGCGATTGTCCTCGAAATCGGCGGCGAATCGTTTGAGGTTCTCCTTTTCCTGCAATAGATCCATTTCCGCCCGTGTCGTGGCCGCAAACTCCTCCATGAGCAGGTTGAGGTCCATGCGATTGCGTATATGTCGCATCAGGACAAGCCAGCGACAGGCAGACCGCATGGCGTGAAGATCGGTTTCCACCAAGGCATGAATGCGAGAACGCAGTACCTTGACGACAACTTTCTCACCGGTCAGCAGTACCGCCTCGTGGGCCTGACCGAGAGAAGCCGCCCCTAAGGCCTCGCTGGAAAATTGGACAAACATGTCATCCAGCTTACAGCCGCAATCGGCCTCGATCGCTCCGATCAGGTCAGCAAGCGGTTCGGGCGCAACCTCGTCCTGGAGCCCGGCGAGCTCAACGGTTACTTCCGGCGGGAAAATGTCTACACGTGTACTGAGAAACTGGCCGAGCTTGATGAGCACCCCACCCAGGTTGGTGGCCAGTTCCCGGTATTGACGGGCGGTTTTTTGCCAGCGGGGCACCGTGGAGGTATGAAACCAACGCAGGATCGGCAGGTTCCAGACCACATCCCACCAGAAGGTTCGCCACAGGACTTTCAGAAAAAATCGTCGCACCCGGCGATAACGGTGCCGGTCCATAGGCGCAGCGGGCCAGCCGTCAGGGCGGCTGGCGGGGACCTGCAGTGGCGGCAGGTGTTGCGTCCGGGGCGGTCGATATGAATTCATGGCACGATCCTGTTTTATAGGTTCTGTTAACGCCAGACAGGGCGGTTTGAATTCATCGATCGGAGGAGGTGGACAAGAGGTGGTCACCCGCGGAAGGTTGCATACGGAAGAAGCCGGACGGTCAGCGGCAATGTTCGGGTAGATGGTTGAAAAACGAAACTTTCCAAAGGTTTATATTTCAGATTGTACTGAACCGATTCCTATCGGTCAACTGAAATATAGGGGCTGGCCCCTAACGGGTTATGTGCACAAAGATTGGCGGCCTTGTCATTTATACCAATGTGGTTATGGTTGAAACAGCGACCTCGGATTTAAATGGATGGAATTATGAATTTTTTAATCTTTGCCTGCCTATACACCCTGGTCATGACCGCCTTTGGCATCTACATCTCCAGGCGCTGGTTCTGGAAAGCCCGCCCCGGCCGTAACACTCGCATTATAGTGACCCTAACGGTGGTGATCATGATGTGGCTGCCGATTACTTCGATCATTTTAAGGCGTTCTGACTCCAGCGGATTCGGTGTGGCGGCGCTGGCCTGGATTGGGTACCTGGGGGCCGGCTATCTGAGTTTTCTGTTTACGATTTTGCTTATGCGCGATGCCGGCCTGGTGGTTCTGACACTGGCCAGGCGATTGCGCCCGCAAGCCGAAGATGACCTGCCTGCAGCGGCGGGCTTAGATGAATCCCGCCGCCGGTTTCTCGCTTACGGCATGAATGGCGGTGTATCCACGGTGGCCATGCTGTTTACAGGTTACGGGCTGGCCGAAGCCCGGGAAGTTCCCGACGTAAAAGTGGTTGAGATTCCTTTCCGCAACCTGCCGTCCCAACTGGAAGGCTTTCGGATCGTACAGATCACGGATATCCATGTCAGCCCTACGGTCAAGAGGCCTTACGTGGCAGGTATCGTCAGCAGGGTCAACGAACTCGATGCTGATATCGTGGCCCTCACCGGAGACCTGGTTGATGGCTCGGTCCGCCGGCTCTCCGGCGACGTAGAACCGCTGGCCGCCGCCAGCAGCCGCTACGGCAACTTCTTTGTGACCGGCAATCATGAATACTATTCCGGCGCATCGGCCTGGATCAGAAAAGTGCAAAGCCTCGGATTCACCGTATTGAATAATTCCCATCGTATCATCGCGCACAACAGCCGGAAGATCCTGTTGGGCGGCGTCACCGATTACAACGCCGGCCGGTTCTTCGACAGCCACCGGTCGGACCCACAAAGCACGCTTCGGGGCGCTCCACCGGTGGACTTAAAAATCCTGTTGGCCCATCAGCCTAAAAATATCTTCGCTGCCGCCAAAGCCGGTTTCGACCTGCAGATATCCGGACACACCCACGGCGGCCAGTTCTTTCCCTGGAATTTCATGGTGCATTTTTTCCAACCCTACGTGGCCGGTCTGCACCGGCACGAAAACACCCAGATCTACATCAGCCGGGGCACCGGCTACTGGGGACCGCCCTTGCGGCTAGGATCTCCTTCAGAGATCACCCTTCTGCGGCTTGTATCCGGTTAAAATGGCTTAGATATAGGACAAAGTTTAATGGGCACCCCACCTCATGCAAATGCCAGAGTTGCGAATTGCGGCCATTTTCTGCTTAAAAGCATAGCAATCGGCAAGAACCGGACGGCCCTTGTACCTCAGTGCGAGGCTCGATTTTAGATCAAAGCGTCTGGTGGGCAGTTTTTTCCATTACTCCGATGTGTTTTCGCTTAAAACTTCATCCACCCATTTCATGGCAGCCATCATCTGGGGAAACCCGATGGTGGTCAGGCCCAGAAGCACCGCCTGGAGGATTTCATCCGCGGAGGAACCGGAGGCCAGGGCTTTGCGGGTATGCGACATGATACCCCCGCGGGAACTGGAACCAATGGCAATGCCAAGTTTTACGAGGTTCTGCTCCTTTTCGCTCAAGGGGCCGGCGTTGCGGCAGGCAACACCCAGGTCTTTGTAGAGGTTGAAAATCTCCGGGTACTTTTCAGAAAATTTTGTATAAATAGTTGGCAGGTACATAAGCGCTCCTTTTGGGTTGGCAGGATGGGCTCATCCTATTCTAGTTTCACCTGCGGGTCAAATTGCGCATATGGCAGTGCTTGACCCGTAGCAATGCATGCAATCACTCTACGGCTTTAAACCAGAGTATTTCACGAGTTAGAGATGTTCATTGGCAAGGCTTCAGGGGTGCAGCTGTACGAATGCCACCGCAAGCCCCCGATGACGCAGCCAATGGGCATCACGGCCTCGCCCGCAGGGTGAAAATTTTCGGCGTTCCTGCAAATCAGCGCCGGTTGGAAAGCGTCATCTGAAAAATGTGTTGGGAACAGTTTTGGTATCCCTGAAAATTTGTAAAAAATCTATTGTACCAAAAGAATTCCATTAAATACTCGGGTTAAGACGGGCAGGCCTGCTCATCGGCGTAAACCATCTGGCAGCAGTTTGTTTCGCGAGTGAATATCAAAAGGATACAAGCCAGTACGAGCCAGGCCAGCATAAGGCCAAAGCCCGCCTGGTAGGCCTCCAGAGGATACACCCGGATGCCGTTTTCCATCTGGCCCTGCCATTTCTGATCGAGGATCCACCCCACGGCCGGTTGCAGAATCATGGGCCCGGCCATGGTACACATGTTCACCAACCCGGAAACCGTTCCCGCCAGATTGACCGGCACTGATTCCTTGGCAAAAGCAAAACCAATAATCATGCAGCCGGAACAAAAACCGGCAATCGCCAGCAGGCTCACCAGTGCGGGCATTGGCAGGTCGGGCAGTAGGAGAGCTCCACCCCAGGCAGCCAGCGAAACGGCGCAACCCCAAAAGTAAGGTGCTTTGCGCCGCCCCACCCGGTCTGAAAACCAGCCGAAGACCGGTCCACCAACAGCCCAGGCAACCATCAGGGTCGTTGCCAGGGCCGAGGCGCCCGCAGTGGAAAGGTTGTGGTGCGTCGCCAGGTACGGCACCCCCCAGAGGCCGGAAAAGGTCAGTACCGCCCCAACAACCGCACCCGGTATAAAACAGATGAGCCAAGTATTGGTATAGCGGAAGATTTCTACCAGTCCGCCCATAATGCCGGGCTGGTTGACTTGTTGGTTCGTTGCACCCAGTTGGACGAATTCCGCATACCCTTTTTCACTGGGGGTATCTCGCACGAATATCCAGATGCCGATGCCCATCCCAAGCGTCACAATCGCCGATCCTGCGATGATGACCCGCCAGCTGTACCAGCCCATCATGAACCGCAGCGGTGGCCCGGCAAACACCGCCCCGACGACACCGCTGAAGAGAGCCAACCCCGAAACCAAGGCAAACAGCCGGACTGGAAACCAGTTGGTGGCCACCTTCAACAAGCCGACAAAGGCCACCGCCACGCTGCCGCCAATCAATAGCCGACCCGTGCCGGCCCAGAAAAGGCTCTCGGCCAGGGCGAAAAGCCCGGTCCCCAGAGCGGCCACCAGGGCCCCCGCCGCCAGCAGGCGCCGGGGCCCCCAGCGGTCGGCCAGAATCCCGGTGGGAATCTGCATGGCGACATAACTGTAAAAATAGAGGGCCGAAAGACTGCCCAGGCCGGCCGCATTGATACTGAAGGCGCGCATCAGCTCATCGGTCATAACGGCGGGCGCTACCCGCTGGAAAAAACCCATCAGGTACAATAGGGCGCCCAAGCCCCAGATAAACCAGGCAACCCGCAATGGGGGTGTACTTGCTGTCAGCATTGCAATGGCATCTTTCTGTTCGTGATCAGGTCGGCTGCAGCACCGCCAACAGCCATTGACGAATATCGGCGAATTCTTCTATGCAGACATGGTGCGTCATGGGGTAAGTGTACCACTCAACGGCGTAACCCATACGCGTAAGGGCATCCCGTGCGTTTTCCGCCTGGGCGATCGGAACAACGGGATCCTGTTCGCCATGGGTCATCATTATGGGTATTTCCCGGTTGACATCCCGGCACTCCTCCTCCAGGAACTTGGATGTCGGCAGGTAGGCGGACATGGCCAGGACACCGGCCAATCGTTTTTCATAGCCAAGGGCCGTGTGCAGCGCGATGGTGCCGCCCTGCGAAAAACCAGCCAGCAGGATTTTTTCGGATGGCATCCCCCCATCCAGCTCGCGTTGGATCAGGTCGCGAAGGTACTGGGCAGAGGCCGCTATACCTTCCAGATCCAGCTTACCGGAAACATCCCCATCAATCGTATCAAACCAGGCCTTATCGACCACCCCCATGGGGACTGTGACCAAGCGCTCAGGGGCCGTGGGAAATACATACCGAACAGCCAGGGAAGCGGGCAGCTGTAACATAGACGCGTAAACTTTAAAATCCTGCCCATCCGCACCGAGGCCGTGTAGCCAGATAACCACATAGGCCGGATCCGATTCCGGGTCGATTTCGACACAATCCAGTAAGTCAGCACTCATCGCCATACGCCTTTCACGCTATTGACCGGAAAGCAGGCAACCCTGAATCGCAAAGTCTAACAAACAATCGCCGCCTGTCCATATATCGTTGCATAAATTCCGGATAAGACCTATTTTTCGGGGTAAACTCGCTTAACGACTGTTTGTAAATCAGTATTTTGGCTCAAGGTCAAGGTGGCCATGCGGTTTTCCCGCTTTGGGGACTTCCCGCGGCTATATTCCCCCGATCGTGGGTCGCACCCAAAGGCGCCGGCGAAGCCGGTGCCCTACGTGATAAATACTCAGGTATTTGGAGGAGTGCGCTAAAGGTTGCACCCGATGGCTTGAAAACCAGCATCACCTGTCGAAACCGAACGCAAAACATAGAGATTGAGTCAAAATAAAATTTAGAAACGGCTCTGATGCCGGGCAATTGTCGCATATGTGGAAACTGGTTGCAAGGCCGAGCAGACTAAATGAATCGATAAACAAGGCTGATTCCATGGGACTGATTGATCTTTTCTCCGGAGGCACACCTGAAAAATTCGAACAAAAAGCCGATGACTATGTCGGCAGCGGCGCCTATGGCCAGGCAAAAATTGAGTATGAGAAGGCCTTGGCGCGCCTGGCACGGCGGCCCGAGGTATCCCCCGGTTACCGCCGTCGGTTGGAAGACAAACTGCAGCGCTGCAAGGAATCCCTGGCCTGTGACCATCGCCGGGAAGGAGCCGCGCTGATTAAAGCAGGCTGCCCGGCCGAGGCTCGTGAGCTGTTGGACCTGGCCCTGGAACTGACGGCAGATGCAAATCTGGCCGCCGACGTAGAGGCCCTGATCGCGGACATTCCAGCAGATACTGACGATCCGGAAACATATGACTTTTATGAATCCGAGGCCCAAGAGCCCATCCTCCAAGACAGTGGCTCCGATGAAGAGTATTTTGAAGCCCTGTGCAATGCCCTGGAAGACGAAGAAAAAGCGGCCTATCGCTCCTATCCCGACAATTTTAAAGCGGGATTCGTCGCCTTGAACCGCGGCGATTTTAATACCGCCGTGACCCTGCTGACGGAAGCCGCCCAGGCTTATCCGTTTGGGGCGAACTACATTACTCTAGAGCTGGCCACCGCCCACCTGAACCTGGGTGGCAACGGAACGGCCCGGACCCTGTTGGAACGCTTTATTGCAGACTATCCCGAGTCGCTGCGGGCCTATCACCTGATGTGTGAAATATTGTGGGAAGCAGGTGCTTTTGGTGACGCTCAGAAGTTACTATCCGCCTGCCCACCATCGCTGGCCGAGCTGCTGCCGACCAAGATGTTGACCGGTGAAACGTTTATGCGCGCTGGTCAGTTCGAACAGGCCGCCGATTTTTTTCAACACCTGCTGGCTGATTTTGGCTGGAACAACCAGATCGCCCAGGCCCTATCCGGGGCATACGAAGGCCAGGGCCGGTATTCGGAAGCGCGCAATCTATATGCTGAAATCATGGGCACCTGCACAGGCTGTGGAATCCGAGTCGACCCCCTGGTCAAACAGCGGTATGCCGAAACCAGTTTTACTACCGGCGACCACTCCACCAAGATCCTCGAACTGTATCTCGAACTGGTCCGCGAAGATCCCGCCAATCGGCAGGTGTACTATCGCCGCATCAGCCACATTTATGAACTTCAGGGCAATGACCACGAGTCCCGCCGGTTCGCCTCCTTCGCAAGGCAGGCAGTTATAGGTTCTCAGGTCGAAGACTGAAGGCTGGAGAAAAATCTACAATATCGGTTTTCCCCAATCAATTGGGTTGAAATCAGAGTCTGCTTTTGATGATATTGAACATAGGCTTTAGGGCCGTCTTTACCTTCTGCCTTCCGCCTATAGACCAAACATATGGATGATCATCAGTTTAAACAGCTGCTGGACTTTTTCAACCGTTCCTGGAAAGGGTACCGCAAGGTCCGCAAGGGTGTTAAAAAGCGAATAGCCCGGCACATGCAGACTCTGGGCTACCGTGGAATTGAACGTTACCTGCAGATACTGGCTACCGATAAAACCGCCTATAACGGCTGCCTGGGCCTGTTAACGGTCTCTATCAGCCGATTCTACCGGGACCGGCGGGTCTGGACGGTTCTGGCAGAAAACATTCTGCCCAACCTGACATCCAGACACCGCGAACAGGTCCGCATCTGGACGGCCGGCTGTGCTCGCGGTGAAGAAGTCTACAGCCTCAAAATGGCCTGGGAGGAGCTCGACTTGAATAAGGCCGCCCGCCCGCGCTTGGAAATAGTCGCTACGGATATGAATTCTGATTATCTGGCCCAGGCCCGGGAGGGTGTCTACAACCGGGGCAGCGTCCGAGAATTGTCCGCACAACAGTTGGGGCGACATTTTAAAAGCACGAAGGGCGGCCGCCGGTTATACATCCGCCCGGAACTGAAAACCGATATCTCCTGGGCCTGCCAGGACCTGGTCGCCGGGCAAACCCCGTCGGGATTGTTCGACATCATTTTTCTCCGCAACAACCTGCTCACCTACTACCGGGATCCTCAAAAAAGCGCCGCCTTTGAGCGGGTAACCGCAAAACTGGAGAGGGATGGCACCCTGATCATAGGTGCCCATGAGCGCCTGCCGAACACTGCGGACCGTTTTGTCCCCGTGTCAGGTTCCAGCCTGATTTACCGTCGTCGTTGCTGATTGGTGGGTATGTTTTTTTACCTGGTTTTTACATTCCGGTGACATATTCCCACCTTTTGGGACTTACCATGCATCCAGGAAGGCGGAATCGGCCAGACAGTGGCCGCCGCAGTTGTAATTCTGGACCAAGTGCTTATTCTCATTTAATTGACCGATTTCCGGCGTGTATACGCACAACTACCGGGAGGTTCATCATGAAAACCATCATCACAGGCCTGATCGTCACCGGTGCGATATTAATCATCGCCCACAACGTCATCAGCATGGATAAAAATATGGAAAAACAACCCATAGCGAACAATGAAACCCGCGAGGCGGTTTTTGCCGGCGGCTGCTTCTGGTGCACAGAATCCGATTTCGAGAAAGTGGACGGGGTCATCGAGGCCATTTCCGGATACACCGGCGGTCAACTGCAAAACCCGACCTATCAACAGGTCTCGACCGGCGGCACAGGGCATATCGAAGCGGTCAAGGTGATTTACGACCCAGCCAGGATTACCTACCCGGAGTTGCTGGATATCTTCTGGCGGCACGTGAACCCCACGGACGGCGGTGGGCAGTTCGTGGATCGCGGCCCACAGTACCGCAGCGCCATTTTCTACGCCGACGACACCCAGCACCGCCAGGCGGAGACTTCGAAAAAGCAACTGATGGCCTCCGGCCACTTCGAGACGCCCATCGTAACCGAACTGTTGCCCCTGGGACCGTTCTACGTAGCGGAAGATTATCACCAGGACTACTACAAAAAAAGCCCCATCCGGTATAAGCTTTATCGCTCTAATTCCGGACGCGACCGCTACCTGGCCAAGGCCTGGGGCGATGCGGATAAGAACCTGAAAACCGCCCGGATCATGTCGTCAACGCCGTCATCGATCGGCGGTTCATATACGGTCCCCGATAAAGCCACACTGCGCCAGAGCCTTACCCCGCTGCAATACCGGGTAACCCAGGAAGACGGCACGGAACCACCCTTCAACAACCGTTACTGGGATAACAAACAGGCTGGTATCTATGTAGATATCGTCTCGGGCGAACCGCTTTTCAGCTCCGTGGATAAATTCAAATCAGGGACCGGTTGGCCCAGCTTCACGCGCCCGCTGGTACCGGAGAATGTGGTCGAGCTGAAAGACACCAGTCATTTCATGGTACGAACCGAGGTCCGCAGCAAACATGGGGATTCACATCTGGGGCATGTCTTCAACGATGGCCCCCGCCCGACCGGCCTGCGCTATTGCATCAATTCGGCCTCGCTGCGTTTCATATCGCGCGATGAAATGGCAGCCGCCGGATATGGACAGCTCCTGGAAGCCTTTGACATGGCGGAAAAGTAGGCGCCGATCCGGCCGGCCTCTTTTGACAAGTGCGCCCCCATAGATTAAGCTTCGTCACTGTCAACCAAGCTGTTCCATTGCGAGCACCGCAAACCGGGGAGACCGCCCTGAAACGCCTAAAGGACATTGACACCGCTGCGCGCACCTACTTTATCAGGGTTTATTGCTGGGTCCTGTTTCCGATGCTATTCATAACCATCTTCCTGCCGGTCCGCTTCGGAATCAAAATCGCCATCATCCTACTGGGCACTCCAGTGGCCACCCTTGTCGTGATGGCCATCACCGGGTTTGTGGGCGGGTCGGCCGGAATGCTCTACAGCGGGGGACGGGCCCGGGTACCATTGCGGGAGCAGTTGGAAGGCGATTTGACCCAGGCGCGGGTCAGTAAAACCGAAAAGCGCTTCGAAGATGCCCTGGCCAGCGTGGAAAGTGCCCTGGCCAAAGATCCCGAATTTACCGATGCCCTGTTGCTAAAGGCCCAGGTCCTCTGGGAAGGATTCGCGGACGGCCCCGCAGCCCGTAGTACCGTGATGAAAGTCCTTCACCTGGAAACGGACAAAACCGCGCCCGTTTACCGCTGGGCCGGCGAGTTGTACAAAGAAATTGCCAAGGGTCAGCCATCGGCGGAGTAACACCACCGACACGCCTATTGACCCCCCGCATTTTCCCGCGCCAGCCGATCAACCAGCTTTAACAGAGTTGGGATGCGGTGGCGTCCATGCATCTTGTGGATGTTGGCAGCCGCTGCATCTACATTCATGCCCGCCGCCGTGATATAGAGAGGGCGCGTGCTACGCCCACGCCTAACAGGCACACCCCCGGCTCCCTTGAAGGCCGATTTGGCCACACCGATCACCGGAATGTTACCCTCGAGAGCCGTGAAAAGGTGTTGCCCCAGACCCGGCTTGGACCCAAGCATGACATATCCGTCCACGATGATTTCCCGCGGAGCGACCGGAAATGTTTCCAACAGCTCGAGAATACTCGGCAACTCACGTCGATAAAACTCACCGGGGACATACGGCTGCGCATTGGATCGCAGCCCTGCATATACGTTAACCGGCTGGGCATCCGCATACGCATTGATACCTACGGCGACTGTGGAAGACCGTCCATCGTTTTGGTAATACACATCAAAGGCGGCTATAAGCCCTGTTTGGTCTGTGCGCGTCGGCATGAGAGTATCTGGCACGCAACCTGTCCCTGACACGGTGGCAACTTAACCAGCGCCGGTCCGGGTAGCGGCCGGAAGCGAGGGGCTTAGTTTGGGCGGCACCGGATCAAGGGATTTGAGTTTGTCAAGCAAGCGGATTACATCAAAGTAACCAGCCAGTATATTGCGGTGGCGAAACAAGCCATCAGCGGCCTTGGTGGCCAGCCGGACAGCCGATACTCTGCGGCCGGCCTCCAGGTGGATGTAAACACCGGCAGCCCGTATCACGGCCTGATAACTTTCTTTTTCGGCCCCCTGGCTCTGATGCCAGGTTTGTTCCAACCACTCGTGCACCTCAAAAAACAGTTGCTCATCCCACAACGCGATCGCAACGGGCCAAATGTCCTCGCTTGGAAAGCCCGCGGACCGGATACAACTGAAGATGTTGTGGTAGCGTTCCCGGCGATCGATCAGGTAGTGTCGAACGGCTGCCGTAATACTTTTGGACAGATAGTTCTGGACCAGGTTGAAAACCGGTTCGCTGTTATGCGCGGTAATGGCGACCACCAGACTGTGGGCCAGGTCATTGCGGACCTGTCGGCAGGTCCGGCTGTTAAAGGGATCGAACCGATCGTCCGGGTAGGCATTTTGGTTGGAAGTCATGGGCTGTGGTCGGGCTATATCCTGGGAAGCTATCTCAAGAACCTGAATGTTTAATGAAGGTGCCCTGGCGATACTCCTCGAATGCCACCTGCAGTTCGGCCTGGGTGTTCATCACGATCGGTCCCTGCCAGGCGACCGGTTCACCCAGTGGTTTGCCGGCAATCAGCAAAAACCGCACACCGGTATCCCCGGCGACCGCCACGAGTTCATCGCCATATTCAAAGAGTACCAGGGTGCCGTTGTCTACGGCGGCTGCATTGTCCGCCCCTTCCCCAAAAATTCCCTGACCACTGATGACATAAACGAAAACTGTGTGATTGGGTTTTGTAGCATGCCGGCATACCATCCCGGCCGGTACAGTCACGTCCAGGTATTCCGGTTCGATGACGATATCCCCGACAGGTCCCTGTACCCCGGCGACCTCACCCGCAATCACCTTTAGGGTGACGCCATCAGAAAGGTTTACAACCGGAATCTGCGCGCTGGAAAGATCACGGTAACGCGGCGTCATCATCTTATCCCGCGCAGGCAAATTGGCCCAGAGCTGAAATCCGTGCATGCGGCCATCGCTGTCCCCTTTGGGCATTTCCTGGTGGATGATTCCGCTACCGGCCGTCATCCACTGCACATCACCCGATCCGATGATACCTTGGTTGCCGAGACTGTCCCCATGCTCAACATCCCCAGTCAACACATACGTGATCGTTTCGATGCCGCGATGGGGGTGCCAGGGAAACCCCTTGATGTAGTGATCCGGATGGTCCGATCTGAAATCATCAAACAGCAAAAAAGGATCGAACAAGGGTACTTCTTTGAAACCGAAGACGCGGTTCAGGTGCACCCCGGCACCTTCGATGGTCGGCTGGCTGCGTTGAACCTTCCGTATCTCTCGAATCAAAGTCATTGGCGTTACCTCCTATGCAAAAGGCCCGTACCCTTTGTTGCATGGATCAAGATGATATCAGAGCAGGGAAATTGAGACTGAATCTCCGGGTTCAGGCTAGCGTGTCATGCTGACACTTCTTATGAAATCATAGAAACCAGTCTTTTTAATGTCAACAGTATCCCTTAAAAACCCATTAATCTCAATAGGATAAAATTTACAAGGGCGGCTCCCGGCCAATTTTGGAAGTGACTATTGATACTGGTGGTTTCGTGAATACCTTAATTGTAGGCCATCTGGCAAAATACATTGACACTTGCAGGGACCACCCGTTGGTTTCCTGACAGCATAAGGAGTTTAAGATGAATAAAATAGAATGCTTTTCCATACAGGTATCCAGCCGGGTATTGGGCATGGTCTTCCTGGCTTTCAGCCTGCTGCTGGCGTTTATCGGCGGAATCATGCTGCCCATAATCGGGGTATTTTTCGCACTTCCATTTATCATTTTCGGGGGGTTTTTACTGTTTGCACCGGAAAGCAAAACCTGCAAATTGATCACTTCCAAAGCGACTAAATAGTATCGCAGACATCATTGCTGAACAGGCGCCTGCCGGTTGCTTTGAAAAATGAAGCATTTCCTTAAACATAGCTAATGCGAAAGTAAAGTGAACTGAAAAAAAGTGGTTTCAGGACATACGATCGGGATCGAGGTTCGGCTACGCTCTGCGAGCTTCTGTCTTCTCTCTCGAAGCTTCCGTCTTCGCTCTCCAAGCTACGCCGGACAAGACGCCGGATCAATCTTCGCTATAAGCTTGACCTGACAAGCAGGCAAGGTGGTGCGAAGCGTTCAATCGGTGGCACATGTCTGATATTTGGAGGTTTGAACGCTTCGATCCAAAGCCGAGATTGAGCCCTGGGGTAGGTTCTCTTACCACTCTTAGTCTCTGAAGACTAGCTTGCCGCCAATCAATCCCGCCACAACCGCAGCGCCGAGTGCCAAAAGATTGGCCAGTATGAACACGGTCCGGCCGGACGACGGCACCTGGAGGATATCCGGGTTCACGGTCCACCAGACCACTACGATGAGCGATAACACGCAAACGGCCACCGCACAGCCGATCTTGATCGTAAATTGGCGGCTGCGCAGCCCCATGTAGCGTTTTTGCCACTCCACATACCCGGAAAATAGAACCAGCGGCAACGCCAGCACCACGAATACCAGGTTGCAGTAAGCCGCCGTCTCCAGGGCGCGGGACTCGAGCAGCACGGCGAGAATCGTGAAGATAAAGGCTACCGGCAGGACCCCATTGGGGATATGGACCGACACGGGATGGGCGTGGTGTTTCAACATCTGCTCAAGAACAAAATGCAGCACCCGGCCCAGCGGTGTGGTTGGTACGGGTCCCATATCCACATCCCGGGGATCGGGCGGCAGCGCAGTCTCTGCGGGCTTGTCTTCTTTGGCAGCGGCATCGCCGGCCGGCGGCGTTTCTATGATCTCCTCAAAAAGGTCCTTGCCTGCTCCGCAAACCGGGCACTTGTCCGGTGGTTCATCGCCTTCATGCACATATCCGCAAACACCACATCGCCATTTTTTCATACCGCCCCCATCCTTTGTATGCATTCAGGTAATTGTCATTTGAAATGAAACCCTGTGCGGTCCCTTCAGGCCCGACACGCGCTCTACTGTGCTGAAGTTTCAGTCATTTTGCAAGGAAAAAAGACAAGGCAAGCGTGTCAGGCCGCCGGTGGCGGGGGGGGCGCCTGAACCTTTATGTCGAATTCAGGATAGAGTTTCAGCGAACACTCCGGGCAAATACTGTGGCTGAACTCTGCCTTGGAATGCTCGGCAATATAGGCTTCGATCTGGTTCCAGTATCCTTTGTCATCCCTGATTTTTTTGCAGCTGGCGCAAATGGGCAACAAACCGCTGAGGATTTTTAGCCGCTTACGGGCACGGCTTTTCTGCAGTTCGTAGGTGAAAGCGAGAAAGTAGACAATCATATAGGAAACGAAAAAGCGCAGCAGGAATTCCGGTGTGTAGCTGGTCAGCATGAGCCCGCTAAAAGGTGGGACCAGCAGGAGCAGAGACACTCCGATCAAGGCTAAAGATGCCAGTGAGCCCCACAGGGGGCCAACCAGCAAAAGCGCCACCATGGGGCAGCAGTAGTGCCAGAGGGGACCGCAGTTTTGAATGCCCCCGGTAATAAAATTGATCAGGAAAACCGGCAGCGTAAAAAACACGGCCACCTTGAACCCGCGCTGGTGGTTTTTGGTAATGCGGATATACTCGCGAACGCCGATCAACAGCGCACAGCCGGCTAGCAGGATAAGGGCCATTAGATAGGCGCCCCGGGCGGCATGGAATATGGCAAAAGAAATGGCGGTAATGAGGAAGACCAGGAGGAAAACGTTGTACATCAGGATGCGGACCAGTACCTCGTTATCCGCCTCGCGTGGAAATTCACAGTAAAAAATGTCGTGTAGCCATTGTCGCATCAGTCAGCCTGTTCCCCATCCGATGTTCAGCCGTCTTCCGAAACCGCTTATCCAACCGGCACCTCAACGGCGGACAGGCAGAGGTGAGCCTGCCCCTATCATTTCGGAGGATAACCGGTCGACTTAACAACCATTATAGAGCATAACCGGAATAACGCAAACCACGCGGACCGCACAAGGGCTGCCCGCAATGTCAACCGTGCTCACCGGCGTTTGCCTCCAGCGGCTGGCGATGGACATCCAGTCCACGGAGCCGCCGGCCGGCGAACAGGCACAAGATGCCGAAACCGATAATGAAGGCCCAGGGGAACCAGTCGAACGTGGCCATGAAGGTCAGGTTTTCAACCTGGAAAGCCGACTGATCAGGATAACTTCTTACAATGCCGGGCCTCGTCCAGGCCACCAGCAGGGAGTAAAGCAGCCCGATGAGCCCGTAGGAAAGGTTGTAAGACAATCCCTTGAAGCTCAACACGGTGGCCCGCTGGGCTGAGTCGGTAATGTGGTTCAGGTAATGGCTGACGAAAAAGCCGGTCATGTACATGCCGCTGAACAGGATGATGGCCGGAAGCAATCCGGCCAAGGGCACAAAAAAGGCCATACCGACAAGACCGACGAAATTGACGCCGGCCAGGATCAGTAAATTGTAGCGGGGACTGTTGCGTTCCGCCATCCGCAGGGCAATGCGCGGGATGATGAGGCCGAGAACCGCGATCCCCGATCCGATCAGTCCGAAAACCGCCTCCGGCACTTGGATTACCCGATAATACTGGCTGGACAGGGTAATCACCATGCGGGCGATGCTGTCAAAAAGAAACCCGGAACAGATGATGACCAGGGCAAAGGGCGTCTTTAGTATCCACCGGCCCGCCCGGAGTGTCATGGCCAAGGCTTCGCGTGCGGGGACACTGTTTTTTTCACCGGGGTGGTTCTTTCCTCTATCAAGACCGTTTCCGCGCTCCTCCATCCTTAGAGCTGCTGCCAGGGTCAGAACCGCCATGCCCAGGGTCAGATAGAGCGGCAGGCGCAAGGTGGTATCCCGGGTAAATAGTATATGAAGCCCCAGCCAGTCGGCCGCTTGTTGCATAAACGCCGGGTCATAGACAACGGCCCCCAGGGTCATGGCCACGATAAAGCCGATCGACTGCAGGCGGATCGACGTGGCCAGGACCCGACCCCACTGGGCTTGCAGACCGGCGGCTTTGAGCGCATCGTAAGCAATGGCCTCGTCGGCGCCGCTAGCGGATGCTTCCGCCAATCCACTTAAAATCCTGTTCAGGACGAACACGCCGAACAGCAGCCCGGGATTCTGCCGGGGCACCACGCAAAGCAGGAGAATTTCGACGACCATAACTGCACCGGCCCAGACCATCAGTTTGCGACGGCCCAGAATATCGGCCAGGGCTCCGGACGGCACCTCCGCAAGTACGATGGTCGCCGCCCAGATGGCATTTAAAAGGGCAAACTGAGCCATGGTCAACCCGAAGTCCAGGAACAGAATGGTGAACACCGGATAATAGAAACGGGCGTTGAAAAACACCTTGAAGGCAATAAAAAGACGTACGTTTCTAATGGCGTACGGCGAGACTGGGACTGCATCCTTGTCCATAAGCAGGCCGGTGTTTCCTTTCAAACCGTTGTTACGGGCTTTTGAAGCCGCCTGTCCGGGCGGCCAGAGTTTGAGCAGCCCCCCGTAAATTACAGGCAGATGAATGCTGATGGGGGCATGTGATTAAAGTGACCCAATTGCAGTGTCGTGGGTCACCGGTGAGTATCAAACCGTTAGAACACCCTAATCTTATAATATGTCAACATATTTTCAATTTAGGCACTGGACTCCGGTTGGCAAGTTCCAATCTGAAGATTCCAACACGACCCGTATGAAAAGCAACAAGACACCTTAAAAGCTCAAAGAGTCATTGCGAGACAAACGGCCCGGTTGTATATTGTAAAGAACCCTGGCTCGGAGGACCAGGCTTTGGATTACCCCTTGAAGGGGCGAGCACCAAAATACGCAGGGGCAGCATGGCCGGAATAAGGCCGATAGGCTGTAGGCATTTAGACTTTAGGAAAATCTAATGCTACCGCTTTTAGGCATTAGCGCTTAGCGATCCTGAACTACATTGTTTTTGCCTTCAACTAAAGGCCAATGGCTAAAGGCTAATCGCTAATACCTTTCATCCATGTTTTCCAAGCATTGAGAGGCCCCGGTTAACAGTCTATAGCCTAAACACCAGGGCGCAGTTACCCGGGCATAGCCAACTATCTCTGACCTGGCCCTGAGGACCAGGTTTTCAACTGCAGAATAAAATTATGCGGTTCTCTAAAAAACTCCAGTAGTGCCGATCTGTGACCGTATCTGTCACAGACGGCGGTTATAATGGCCTCATAACCTTAAAAAGGAGGCCGCTATGACAACATTTACGATCAC